>Ga0181558_10000339_pt1 | contig 43617 bp, 43 predicted proteins | sample 011ome_22_FD_133754 | JGI IMG/M metagenome (GOLD analysis project Ga0181558, IMG submission 133754) | Coastal salt marsh microbial communities from the Groves Creek Marsh, Skidaway Island, Georgia - 011507BT metaG (megahit assembly) | ecosystem: Environmental > Aquatic > Marine > Intertidal... | reverse complement strand
GCATAATGCATAGCCTCTTGAAGCTCATCGCTGGGGGATTCACGCTTGAGCTCATGCTCCAGCACGGCTTCAATGCGGCGCTGGCAAGTCTGCAGGAATTCTTCTAGCCGGGGAGTCATTGTTACTTCCATGGCGGGGAGGTCAGTCGTCGCCTGCCAATTCAAAATCTTCAGGCTCGCCGCTTTCATCGAGCAGTACCTGAACCTTCTGTTCCGCGTTTTTCAGCGCTGTTTGGCATTCGCGAGTCAACTTTATGCCTTTTTCGAAGGCCTTGAGTGAATCTTCCAGGCTGAGCTCGCCGTCCTCCATGGAGGCAACGAGTTCCTCGAGTTGTTCCAGTGCAGCTTCAAAATCGAAGTCTGCTTGCTTTTTGGCTGACATATTACTTTTCCGTCTAGGCTGCTACCCGCAGCTGATCTTCAGAACACCAGAGGAATTATACGCGAAGGGGCAGCAATTTGATGTCATTCCCGCGGACAAAATTCCTCCATTCACTGATTCTCCGGGTAGGCTTTAAGAGTCTGGTAAAGCAGGCAATCCCATGATTGTCCTACGCAAATCGTTGTCAGTAATGAAAATAGAAAAGAATTCTGCTTTGCCTTAATGATTCAGCATCAAGCCCACTGAAATTGGTCGGTAATTGACCCTGCCGGGTTAGCGCTTTACTCTAGCAGCCCTATGTTGCAAGAATCTGCACAAACAATCCGGGCACCCGAGCCACAGGCAGACTCTGCTGGGACGATGCATTCCTATTGGCCGCAGGACTGGCGCATCCAGATTGCACTGGTCGTCTCCTTGCTTTGGTTTGTATTCCTTGCCGTCTATATCGCACGTAATGTTGGCTGGGCATCTTTCATGGATTTGCCCATTGATGAGATGGGGGCATTTCTGGAAGGCGCCTTCGCGTTTCTGGCATTTCTCTGGTTGGTCATCGGGCTCTTCATTCAGCAATCCGTGCTGGCAGAAAATAACGAAGAGCTACGCCGCAACAACCTGCATTCAGAAAAGCAGACCCAGGCCATCGCCGCCACCGAAATGAATGCGCGCCAGGAGACATTCTTCAAGATTTCCGAGGCTACCCACAGGCAGTTGGGAGCCATTACCGGTCTGCTGTTCATTTCTTCTCAAGGGCCGGTGGGCAATGGAAATTACAGCGCAGATCAGATTCGGGAGATCTGGCAACAGTTTGCCCAGGGTGACTCTGAGGTCTGGTCACGAATGTTTTTGAGTATGGGGCCATCTGCAGATGTCGATTTTGATGATCTGCTTTATGGCACCGAGATCCGAAGGAGCCATTCGGAGAATTTCGTTGTAGGTTTTGATCGCCTGATCAGGCTGGCCCGGGGGTGTGACTCAGACAACATCATCATGGATTCGCTTATCTTTTCCGCGCATGGTTTGCTCAATGTTCGGATGCGCGAGTTGCATCCGAACATCAAGTTTCCGGAAATTGTAATGACTAATTCCCAGAATTATCTGAATTCTCTGAGCGATTCTCTGCAGCAAAAATAACAGCCGTACATCGCTGAAAATAAACTTGGGTGCAGGATCAACAAATCAAGCCCGCAGTGAATCACGGGCTCAATAAACTTGTAGATTACACCAATAGGGGAACAGCATGGAATACGTTGCGATTGTCATTATTATTACGCTTATTGAATATCTTGCGTTCGGAATTCTGGTGGGCATGGCGCGGGGTAAATACAATTGCCCTGCGCCGGCGACCTCTGGAGATCCAGTTTTTGAGCGCTACTACCGGGTTCATATCAATACCTCTGAGCAACTTTTGGTTTTCCTCCCTGCCATTTCGATTTATAGCTACTTTGGCAATCCGATAATAGCCGCTGGAGTGGGTCTGGTATTTCCGATTTCCAGACTTGTTTATTTACAGGCTTATGTCGCAGATCCAGCCAAACGCGGCAGGGGATTTCTCCCCGGTTTCTTAGCGACCGCGTTTCTATTGATCGGTGGATTGGTCGCAGTAGTGCAAACCCTTCTTTGATTCAGAAAACGGGCAATGGTTTGGGTCTGTAAAAATGATCTGAACTGAGCGTTCAGTTATGAGTGTGCGCCACTGGCAGCGTTTTTTGATACTTAGTCACCGCTACCTTGGTATCGCACTTTGCCTGCTTCTTTGTCTGTGGTTTGCCTCCGGGTTTGTGATTATTTATACAGGTGGGATGCCGCAGCTTAGCGAAGCTGAGCGGCTAGCGCGCCTGCCTGTATTAAACCTGGGCGCCGTTAAGCTTTCCCCACAAGCAGCACGCGCTGCTGTAAGGCGAACAGAATTTCCTACCCTGACGACCCGCCTGGGTCGCCCGGCTTACGTGTTTACCCGCAATCCCGTGCAGGTGCTATTCGCTGACAACGGCGAACTGCTCACCTCAGACATGATCAGCTCAAGGCAGATCGCGGCAGACTTCCTTGGCGCGCCACCAGATGCCCTTGACCGAGTTGGCCTGATTGAGCGTGCGGATCAATGGACGCTCGAGCTGAGTTCGGAATTGCCCTTACAGAAGTACAGATCGGGTGATGGCCAAGGCAGCGAAATTTATGTCTCGCCCAGCCGCGGGCGAGTAGTTCTGTACACCACGTCCTGGGACCGATTGCTAGCCTGGCTCGGCGCGATACCCCATTGGCTTTATTTTCTGCCGTTGCGAGCTGACAGGGCTTTGTGGTCCACCACGGTAGTCACTCTGGCTTCTGTTGGAGTCGTGTTTGTAGCGTTAGGGCTTGTGTTGATGTTCACGCAATTGCGCTGGCGGCACTGGCCGAAACTGGCAAGAGCAATTCCCTACCGTGGCCTGATGAAGTGGCACTACATGCTCGGTGTCGGATTCGGCTGGTGCGTGCTGACCTGGGTTTTCAGCGGCTTGCTTTCCATGGAGCCCTACTCATGGAATCGCGCTAGCGGAATAGGAATTGACGTGGCGACCTACTATCGCTCTCGGGCTGGTATGAGCGCCTTCGAGAGCTTAGCGTCAGTAGCAGACCTCGCTGTCATCGAAGGTTCACTGAAGGAAGTAAAATTTCATGCCTTCGCAGGTAAAGGATTTTATGAACTCAGCATTGGTGGCGACGGCTCGGCCGGGGCCATTAGCCGTGAATTTCGCGAAGTGGCTAGCATGGAGCCACTTGGTTTGTTTACCGATGCGCAGATTCTGGCGCAGCTGGAACCGGCAGTGGCCGCAAATATGGGGGCCACTGAGATTCTGACTGAATACGACAGCTACTATTATGGCAGGAACTCGCGCGTGCAAATGGCGCCTCCCTTGCCCGTGCTGCGAGTCGATTTCGATGACGTTGCCGGATCTCGCTACTACCTGTCACTGCAGACGGGTGAATTGGAGTTTGTCAGTCACCGCGCTAATCGCACAGAACGCTGGCTCTATCGTGGTCTGCATAGCCTGGATTTCAATTTCCTGTACCCCTATCGGCCAGCCTGGGACGTCGTGGTTTGGCTGCTGCTTGCCGGTGGACTGCTGCTGTCGCTGCTGGGGGCCTATCTGGGACTCGCGAGAGTAGGGCGTTGGCTCAAACCCCGCTAGCGTTCTCCTGTCCAAGATCTATCCGCTAAACCTCTGTTTTTAATAAGGTTTGAAGCTGAATAAGTCGCTCACTATAGTTCTTGTGAGTACCCAGACGCTGCGGTATTCTCAGTACAGGAGGAAGGATCTATGTCAGACACAGGTTCCGTCGTAATCGAGGCGGATCAAGGGTTTACACATTCGGCGGGCATTCAGCTTGCCAAGTTCGCCGGTATTGCAATAGCAGGCCTGGCAGCCTTTATCTATCTGCTCTGGATCATCGCCGGTGAGGCCGGCAGCACCACATCTGGTAATGCCATTGATGTCGAAAACAACAGCATAACTATTGCTCTGCGTGAAGAGCCCCCCCAACTCGATGCCAATCGGGCAACAGATGCCTCCAGTTTGGTCGTGCTGGCCCACGTGATGGAAGGTCTGCTTGGATATGACATTGATGCGCAGTTAGTGCCAGGTGTCGCAGAGCGTTACGAGATTCGAGCAGATGGCGCCACCTTCTGGTTGCGGGAAGACTCGTTTTGGAGTGATGGCGTCCCGGTCACCGCGAAAGACTTCGTATTTTCCTGGAAGCGTGTAGTCGATCCGGAGACAGCGTCTCAATACGCTTTCATTCTCTATCCCATCAAGAATGCAGAAGCCATCAACAGCGGTGAATTACCAGTTGAAACTCTGGGCGTCAGGGCCGTGAGTGATCGCGTGCTGGAAGTGGATTTTGAGCGTCCAACGCCGTATTTCGACAAACTGGTTGCTTACCTGACCTATTTCCCGGTGCGGGAAGACTTCTTTAATAGCACCGAAGGGCGCTATGGAGCCGACGCTGACATGCTGCTGTATAACGGCGCTTACCTGCTGACAGAGTGGGTGCATGGCTCCACCATGCGCTGGGTCAAGAATCCCAGCTATTGGAATCGCGAGAACAAGGGCTTCCTGGATGAGATACGCACGGCGTATATTACCCAGGATATCAATGCGAAGCTGAACCTGTTCAAGGATGGGCAAATTGTAGATACCCATCTGCTGTCACCCATGTTGCCCACGGCCATGGAGCAACGCTGGCCAATCGATCGCTCGATGGATGGGTCGGTTTTCTACCTCGAATTTAATCACCGTGATGACCGCATCACTCGCAACAAGAACTTTCGCCGTGCTTTACAGCTGGCGCAAGACTCCAATGAACTGGTTTACAAAGTTCTAAAAGAACCGAGCTATTTGCCTGGTGTGAGCCTGTTTCCCGCCTGGTTGAGCGGTGTGTCGGAGTCCTTCCAAAAGGAATATCCGCCGGTGCGGCACCAGATGAATGTGGAAAAAGCCCGCGAGCATTTGGAGTTGGCGCGTCAGGAGCTTGGCCTGGATGAATTCCCTCCGCTGATGATGCTGGCAGGCGATACGCCGATTTCCCTATTGTCTGCTGAATACTATCAGCAGCTCTTCAGGAAGAATCTTGGGCTCGAATTTCGGATCGATGTGCAGATCTTCAAGCAGAGACTGGAGAAGATGCGCCAAGGTGAGTTCGATATTGTCCTCTCCGGTTGGGGGCCTGATTACAACGATGTTTTGACCTACGGTGATCTGTTTTCATCGTGGAATCTGCAGAATCGCGGACGCTATGACAGCCCCGAAATGGACTCCTGGATTCGCATAGCGCAGTCAGAGCTCGACCCCCAGAAGCGCATGGACGCGTTTGGTGAAATTCAAAGGCTACTCTATGAAGATGTAGTCATTCTTCCCATGTATGAACGTGGATTCTCGTTTGTCGTCGATTCGCGCCTGCAAAATTTCAGGCGCCGCTCCGTTGGTCCGGAAGTCGATTACAACTATGCCTATATTGATAGTTCATCAGATTAGGCCTGGGGAAAAGCTGTACCGAGTTGTAGTCTGATATGCTTTCTTACGTCCTAAAACGCCTAGCACAAGGTATTCTTACAGTCTGGTTTATTGCCACGGCTACCTTCTTTGCCATGCACAATGTGCCAGGTGACCCGCTAACCAATGATCGGGCGATGACCGATATAACCCGCGCCAACCTGGAAGCCAAGTACGGGCTGGATCAGCCTATCACCACGCAGTACCTAATTTTTCTGCGGAATCTGTCTCGAGGTGATTTTGGTATTTCCTTCGTACAGGAAAACCGCGAAGTGAACGACATCATTCGCGAGCATTTCCCGGTGTCGGCAATGCTGGGTGTGCTGGCAGTCATCTTCGCCGCGACCGGCGGTGTGCTGTTTGGTGCCCTGACTGCGCTTTACCGCAATCGCTTTCCTGATTACCTGATCATGTTTCTGGTTATCATGGGCATCTCGGTGCCGAGTTTTGTGGTGGCGGCCTTAAGTCAGCTGAGTCTTGTAACGTTCAATAACCTGATTGGTTTTACAGTGCTTCCGGTGGCTGGTTGGGGAACCATACTGCATATGTTAGTACCAGCCTTGGTGTTGGGCTTGAGCACCATGGCCTATCTGACCCGCCTGATGCGTTCGTCGATGCTGGAAGTAACCAGCTCCGATTATGTACGCACCGCCAAATCCAAGGGCGTTCCTGCAACGCGAATTTTTACCCGGCACCAGCTGCGTAATGCCATTTTGCCCGTGGTCACAGTGCTGGGGCCAGCCATTGCCGCCATCACTACCGGCGGTTTTGTGGTTGAGTTGGTTTTCGCCATCCCTGGCCTGGGAAGATATTTCGTCGAGGCAGTACAGCAATTGGATTACACCGTAATTATGGGGACTACCGTTTTTTATGGAGCCTTCCTTGTCTTCATGGTGATCATCGTAGACGTGGTATATGGATTAATTGATCCGCGAGTGAGGTTGGAAACGTGAGCGAACTCTCCGCCTCCAGCTTCGCGCCAATTGAGGCCCATCAACAGACCCAGGTTATCTCCCGGCCCTCTCTGTCTTACTGGCAAGATGCCTGGATTCGCTTAAAGGCGAATAAGCGGGCTTTGGTGTCGCTGTATATTGTGATTGGTCTGCTGCTCTTCACTATTGCTGGCCCGCTGGTCTGGCAAGTCGATCCCGCGATTCAGGATATCGAGCAGATCAGCCAGCCCCCTGGCACAGATCGCGGCGCCACCATAGTTCCCGATTATGAACCCTGGTTTGGCACACAGGGATTGCCCGGTTCGGGTTTACGCCTGGCGGAGCCTGCCAATAGCCAGACAGTGCGAATGCAGTGGGATGCTTTGCCGGGAGCCAACGGACATCGGGTCTATCGCAACCTGTTTCCGGTTGGGTCCGAATTAGCCTATGGTATTCCGCTTGCGGAATTCCTTAACAATGACACGCTGTATTTTGAAGACCGTCTCGATCTGCAGCCCGGACGTTTTTATTACTCGGTGGTGGCATTGGATGCGCGCGGCCAGATAACTGATCAATACCAATCACTCACCGTCGACCTCGAACGGGTTACTACCTTACAGGAGGCGCTGGAACGCGGTCTCATTGACACAGCAGACAATATTCAAATTGGAGACGAAATTGAGCTCGCCTGGCATCCGCTCGGCACCGATTATCTGGGCAGAGATTTGCTAGCCAGATTGATGGCTGGGGCGCGGGTGTCACTATTTATCGGAATAGGTGCGCCGTTTCTATTCGTGTTATTTGGTGTCGTGTACGGCTCTGCGGCTGGTTTCATGGGAGGGCGTGCTGATCAGCTGATGATGCGGTTTGCAGATTTTGTGGTCGCGCTACCTTTTCTTCTGTTTATGATCCTGTTCAAGATCGCTTTTGGCATTGGGCCGGGCGAGAGTGGGGTGTTCCCCATGCTGGTTGCTATGGTGGTGCTGCTCTGGCCAGCTACGGCGAGACTGGTACGCGGACAAATTCTGCAGATCCGTGAGCAGGGCTACATCAGTGCGTCACAATTGCTGGGCGCCAATACCTCCTATCTAATCATGCGCCATATGATTCCCAATACTTTGGGGGTAGTGCTGGTGACTGTGACCTTTGCAATTCCCAGCGCGATTTTCACCGAGGCGTTTCTCTCCTTTATTGGCATGGGCGTGGCACCACCAACACCCTCCTGGGGTTCGATGTCCAATGAGGGCATAAAGACTATGCTTACAACGCCCCATGAGCTGTTTTTTCCGGCCCTCTTCATTAGTTTCACCGTGCTGGCGTTTAATTTGCTTGGGGACGGATTGCGGGATGCGCTGGATGCGCGCATGAGGAATGTTGAGTGAGCGCTGACGGGAAAAAATTGAATGCAGATGCGCCACTTCTGGAAGTTGAGAATCTGCACGTGGAATTCGACACTTACGGTGGCACTGTGGAAGCAGTCAGAGGAGTCGATATCACGGTTGAGCAGGGACAGACCCTGGCGATTGTTGGCGAATCTGGTTGCGGCAAATCAGTCACGGTCCAGAGCATCATGGGTTTGATTCCAATGCCGCCCGGCAGGATCACGGCGGGTTCGGCTCGACTGCGCGGTCACGAGGTGCTGGGCAGGAATCGGATTGATGGCAAGGAGATTCGGGGCAGGGAGATCGGCATGATTTTCCAGGATCCCATGACCTCGCTGAATCCCACCATGAGTATAGGTGCACAAATCGCCGAGCCACTGCAGGTGCATCGTGGCTACTCAGCAACAGATGCTTTCGCTGAAGCTGTGCGCCTGTTAGAGATGAGTAAGATCCCGGAGGCCGCGAAGCGGGCCCGGCAGTATCCCTTCGAGTTTTCTGGCGGCATGCTGCAGCGCGCCATGATCGCCATGGCGATCAGCTGCAAACCCTCTATCCTGATTGCCGATGAGCCCACTACGGCATTGGATGTAACCATTCAGGCGCAGATTCTCGATCTTATGCAGGCCCTGCAGAAAGAAACGGGTATGGCCATCATTCTGATTACTCACGATCTTGGAGTCGTTGCACGAATGGCGGATGAAGTCGCGGTCATGTATGCCGGTCGAGTCGTCGAGCATGGCAGTGCTGACGATGTATTCTATCGCTCTGCCCATCCTTATACTGTCGGACTGAAGGAAGCCATGCCGACCAACGACCCCGCGCTACAACATGAATTGAAACCGATTGAAGGCAGCCCGCCGGATTTGTTCGCACCACCACGGGGCTGTGGTTACTGCGCACGTTGCCCCCATGCCATGCAGGTTTGTGACGTGCAGCCTCCTTCAGATCATTTTTTGCATGACCACCATTTCTCACGCTGCTGGTTGCATCATGAGCAGGCACCCATCAAGCCTGAGACGATTTACTTCAAGGATGCTAAGGCATGAGCACTCTCGTCGAAGCTAAGGAACTCACTCGGTTCTTCGACATGGGCCGCGACCAGCGTGTGCATGCGGTAGAGAAAGTTTCCCTGACGATTGGTGAAAAAGAGATTGTTGGGCTGGTGGGCGAGAGTGGTTCGGGCAAATCCACATTCGGTAAAACCCTGCTGGGATTACACGACAAAACCTCTGGAGACGTGGTTTACCGTGGTGAAGTGCTCCCCAGCAAGTACTCCCCGGCGGATTTTCAGCGCCTCGCTGCGAAAATGCAGATGATTTTCCAGGACCCATACTCGTCGCTGAATCCGCGAATGACTGTGGGCGAAATCATCGGAGAGGGTTTGCGACTGCACAGTGCTGCCAGCATCGAGAGCGTAAAAGAACAGGTTGCCGAGTGGTTGCGTAAAGTTGGGCTACAGCCCGACCATATGTCGCGTTATCCCCATGAGTTTTCCGGCGGGCAGAGACAGCGCATTGGTATCGCGCGAGCACTGATACTGGAGCCTGAGTTCGTGGTTTGTGATGAGCCAATCTCGGCGCTTGATGTGTCGGTGCAGGCCCAGGTGATTAATCTGCTTGGGGAGCTAAAGGAGCGCATGGGTCTCACGCTGCTGTTCATCGCCCATGATCTTTCCATGGTGCGCTACGTCAGTGACCGCATGGCTGTCATGTATCTGGGATCGCTAGTGGAACTTGGTAAAGCTGATGAAGTGTATTTCGATCCCCAGCATCCGTACACAGAAATACTCGTCGGATCCAACCCTGAGCCGGATCCAAACCTGGAGAGAAGCAGGCCGTCAACTGCCATTCAAGGTGAAATTCCTTCCCCGGTCAATGTGCCGGCGGGCTGTCGCTTTGCCAATCGTTGTCCCAAAGCCATGGACGTATGTCGTAACACCACGCCAGAGCTGATTGCGCTTGAAGACGCCGATAGATTGGTGGCTTGTCATCTCTATTCTTAGCTAGTTCCCGGTTAGTTTTCTGAGAGTTCCCGGCCTATACCGGGCCTGAAGTTGTTCAGGTAACTGTTAGTCCACGTAACTGTCACTGTTGCGAAACACAGGTAGTTCAGAAAAAGCCCAGCACTCAGCATTATTAGGCCGACTCCGAATTGTGGCCCGCCTTCAACTAAAATAGAGGCCAGGGCGGCCACGGAAGGGGTTTAGGGCAAAACAGGGGGAGCAGCGAGCGGATCGCTACTCGTCAGACTCCATATCTCGCACAATATTGGTCAGAGTTCGGAAATCGGTCTTGCCACTACCCATGTAGGGAAACTCTTCCACTACGACGTATTTCTTTGGCAACGCGAGGTTGGGTATTTCTTCAGCAAGCTGTTTGCCCACCTCTTTCTCATCAATCACCTTGTTGGTCACACCCACGATGCGCGAACCGCGTCTGGAGTCCGGCAGCTCTACGGCGCAGCATTCCACATCATCGGGAGTCAGGTTATTCAGTGCTTCCTCAACGGACACCAGTGAAATCATTTCTCCGCCAATCTTCACGAAGCGCTTGAGCCTGCCTTTGTGCCAGATATACCCATCCTCATCGAGGCAACCCAGGTCGCCGGTATCATACCAACCAGATTGCAGGCGCAGATGGGATTCTTCCACGTTGTTGAGATAACCCGCCATGACGCCATCGCCTTTCACCAGGATTTTTCCTGTCTCTCCCGTAGCGCAGGGCGCACCGGAATCAATACTCTGAATCTTTACTTCGGTGCCGGGAATCGGAATGCCAATACTGCCGGGGCGGTTGCCATCTCTCGGATTAACAGAGATCACCGGTGACGTTTCTGTGGTGCCATAGCCCTCGAAGATTTCGATGTTATGTTTTTCCCGATACAGTTGTCGCAGGGTCTCCGGGCACTTGTCGGCACCGGTGACCGCTAGCTCGACGCTGGCAAAATCTCCTGGCTGTGACTGCCTGGCATAGCCCTCCAGGAATAGCGGTGTGCCTACGATAAGCTGAGGCTCATGCTCCTTGATTATTTTAACAATGGTCTTGAAGTCGAGTGGATTAGCATGGGCGATTGAAGTCATACCCAGGCACAGCGGTGTCCATAAACAAATGGTCAATCCAAATACATGAAAGAAGGGCAGGACCGCCAACAGGTTATCCATGCTGCGCACGTCCATCATGTCGGAAAAAGAATCGATATTGGAGAGCAGGTTGCGCTGCGTGAGTTGTACTACTTTAGGGTCTTTCTCGCTGCCGCTGGTAAACAGGATGACAGCAGGCTGATCAAGATTGTGCTTACCCGTGATCCCTTTCAACATGGCGATAGACAGCTTGGACTTTATATAGGCAAGACCTTTTTCGACACTGCCCAGATTCGCCAGGATGTCCTCAATGAAAACCATATCAGGTAATTCTTCGCAGCCTACTCGCTCCAGCAGTGCTCTTGCAGTAATGATCACTCTAAAGTCGCAAGTCTGCTGTGCGTACAGGCAATTCTTGGCGGCCCCCGTGGAATAGTTGATCATCACCGGAGTCATTCCAGCGAACAATGTGCTAACCACAGCGAGTGCGCCACCTGACCCGGTAGGTAACATGATACCGATGCGGCCACGTTCCAGTTTTTTGAAGCGCCGGGAAAGTATCAGCGAGGCGATCAGGGCGCGGGAATAGCTGAGATTGGTCCCGGTAGCCTTATCGATGATGGCAATCTTCTCGGGGTTCGCTTTGGCATTGTCTATAAAACGATGTTGTAGCATGGCGAAAGTCTATACTAACTGCGGTGTGCTTGGAACAGAGTACCTGCGGTGATAGAGTGCAGAATGATCCTGATTTCAGCCGCTGTGGCTGGGAAAGGACGCAGGAATGAGAGTGGTTTTTTTTGGTTGTGACGCTCAGCGCTGCTCTATGTGTCACCGACCTAAGTGCAGGCAATACCTGGCAAGTGATGATCCCGCCGATCTTCGATTTCTTGAATTTGTGTGCAGTCTCCCTCTGGCTGGCTCGCGTGGTTGATGGCAAAAGACTGAGTGGCAGATCAGATTAAGTGGGCAGGAGCCTGTGAGTTTATTTTGACGGAGTAAGGAGGAAACGGCTGTGATTGATCTCAGACGAAAATGGTTTCTAATGATGCTAATGTTCGCCAATTTCTGGATTGGCGCATCGGTATTTGCGCAGGACTGGTCCTTCACTTCTTATCAGGTACAGGGCAATGTCCATATGCTTGAACCTGCCAATACCAATGGCAATATTGGAGTCTTGACTGGCGCTGATGGCGTGCTACTGGTGGACTCTCATTTCCAACCAGCTGTCGCCGAGATAATCTCAGAAGTTGAAAAGCTTTCAGATCAGGATATTAAATTTGTCGTTAACACCCATGTGCATCCTGATCATATCGGCGGCAACAGTTTGCTGGCGGATTATGGCGTAACCATCGTCGCCCACGACCTTGTGCGTATGCAGATGCTGGAAGAGCTGCGAATTCCGCGCAGGGGCGGCACCTTTTTCCCGATGCCTGCTGAGTCCGCTCGACCGGTTCTTACTTTCAGCGAGGCGATAAGCTTTCACCTGAATGGGGAGGAGGTCAGGGTATTCCACGCTCCACCTGCGCATACCGGTGGCGATAGCTTTGTTTACTTCACCGGATCTGATGTCTTGCACTTGGGAGACGTCTTTCGTACCAATATGTATCCTATAATTGATCATTACAACGGCGGCAGCTTTTTGGGCATGATTGATGCTATGGGCTTGGCGATCGGTATGGCGGGCCCAAATACCAAAGTGATTCCTGGCCATGGTAAAGGCGTTTCTGATCGACAGGGTATGATTGATTACCAAAATCTCTTGTTTACCCTGCGCGATCGGGTGCAGTCCCATATCGATGAAGGTCATTCTGTCGAAGAGATGTTAGCGGCTGAGCCAACCCGAGACCTTGACCCCCGCTGGGGTGGTATACCGAGTTGGACTGCTGTGGACTTGTTACCCATTATCTACATAGAGCTAACGCGGTGATTGCCACTGGCGGCGGCCATTGTGGTGCGGTGCGCTTTCAGGTCGAGGCGGCATCGCCCTGGGAACTGGAAAGGTGCAACTGCTCGGTATGCTCCAAGTCAGGCTATTTGCATCTGATCGTACCGCACCAACAGTTTTCCCTTTTACAGGGAGAAGAAAATCTGACGGCTTACACTTTCAACAGCGGAGTAGCCAAGCATTTTTTTTGCAAGACCTGTGGCATTAAGCCGTTTTATGTACCTCGTTCCAATCCCGATGGCATGGACGTCAACGTCAACTGTCTCGATGAGGTGCCGACCCAAGAGGTTTGTGGAATTTGATGGAAGGAATTGGGAGAAAAATGCCCATAAACTTGCGCATAAAACCCAAAGCTGATTTGTCAGACGAATTACTCGGAGTCGGGACTTGCTAGCCACCTTTATCAGACACTTCAATTCGATCTGGCTTAGCGCTGTTGCGATTTTCCTGCTGTTGCTGCTGATCTATCCGGATCTGGTGACTCGTGACTCCATTGCAGGGCTGCTCGAGGGTCTGGGCACTGGCGCGCTGATTGTTTATGTGTTGATGTGCCTCACTCGCTCTTTACTCATGATTCCCTGCACCCCTTTCATCCTTGCCGGTGCTATAACCTTCCCCGATATGCAGATCTTTATCATGGTGATCTCCTATATCGGTATTGTGGTGGGAGCTTTCCTAGTATACAGTTTCCCGTCCTTTGGGAACTATGACCAGTTGTTAGAGCATAAGTACCCGGACAAAATCGCCATGCTGCGAGAGAAGATGCATGGCCAGTACTCATTTTGGATCATCGCAGGCTGGTCGTTTTTCCCCCTGGTGCCGACGGATGTCATCTGTTACGTGGCTGGGATGGTGAAACTGTCCTATAAAAGAATGGTGATCCCCCTTCTGATTGGGGAAATTCCGCTAGTGACCACTTATGTATTTCTGGGGTCAGAAATTGGCGAATGGTTTAGGATATGACTGCCGGGTTTCAATTCAGCGATTCTATAAAGCTGATCAAGAACATCAAAACTACGGGCACCATCGCACCGAGTTCCAGAGTCTTGATCGAGGATCTGCTGCGGCCCATCGACTTTGAGTCTGCACGTTGCATCGTAGAACTCGGGCCAGGCAACGGTTGTGTCACTGCTGCTTTATTAGAGCGCATGCACCCTGAATGCCAATTAATCTGCCTTGAACTCAACGATGAATTCGCCGCTCAACTCGGCAACATCGGTGACCCTCGCCTGCATGTCTACAATGCCTGTGCAACATCCATCAGGAAGATTCTCGACGAGAACAAGCTTGATCTGGTAGATCACGTGGTATCGAGCCTGCCGTTATCGATTATCGACGACGCTACTGTAAACCAGATTCTCGCCACGGTGCGCGCCAATCTCAGACCCGGTGGCGGCTTTCAGCAGTTCCAATACAGTCTCGCCAACTACGGCGATATGAAGCCCTTGTTCAGCAATGTGAAATTGCGATTCACCCTCCGCAATATGCCACCTGCGTTTGTATACGACTGCGTTAAGTAGTTTGCACTAGCCCTCTCACATCACTCCGCTTTCTCTAGACGAAAATAACTGTGTTGAGTGTCTGAGTCTTTCACTAGTTCGGCTATGCGATTCACTACAATTCTTGCGTGCTCTCGAACGATAATCTCAGGAATACTCGCGACCCAACGTTCGGTTACCGATTACGTCAATGTGTCACAGAAGTGAAAACCGAATTCGTGTCTGCCAATGATCTCTAAGCCATGGGGAAAAAGGCCAATAGAAATTGACCTACTGGTGTTGGAGTAAATTTGAAGGACGCTAAAGTCAGCGAAAGTCGTGCCCAGGCAGCGGCTGATAAAAATTCTCAGCCGCTGCCTTTGGAAAGACTAGTCAGGCAACGCGAAAGCCAACAGTTCAGGTGAATGATTGCGATCACCGATTGCGACCAGCAAGTACTGTTTGCCTTCATAGACATAGCTGATGGGAGGATTGCTGGTACCGGCTTCCAGTTCGATTTCCCACACCACCTCACCATTAGTCTTGTCGTAGGCGCGGAACCAGGGGCCGCCGCTATTGGTTGCGATTTCAACCGGCATGTCTGGAGGAATGCGTCCACCGGGGCGCTGACCGGTCAATCCTTCTCCAATGAAGAGCAGACTCTTGGTAAGCAGGGGTGAGGGTCGACCGGGTACCCCCAACTTGCCCAGATTCAGATCGGCGATCGCCGGGTTGTCCACCGGTCCCCAACCGTTGGGCACCATCCATTCATGTTCGCCAGTATTCATATTGATTGCCGTAATGCGGCCATAGGGGGGTTTGAACAGCGGCAGGCCCTGGGGGCCGGCGATCCAGCGTCTGGAGCCTTTGACGTAGGAGAGGTTGGTGACCTCCGGGTCACCTGGCAGCAAATCTGCGACAAAGGCAGAAGTGATGGAAGGTATATAAAGCATACCCGTTTCCGGATCGAAGGCAGCACCCTGCACATCGGCGCCACCCTGCGAGCCAGGTAGTTGGATTGTGCCCTGAGTGCCATTCTCGGTGCTTATGGAAGGTGGTGTGAACAGGGGGCCAGTGACATAGTTGCTGACGATTTCCAATGCTTGAGCGCGAAGATCTGGTGTGAAGTCGATCAGGTTGTCTTGCGTTGAACCCTGGCGATCGAAGGGCGCTGGTTTGCTTGGGAAGGGCTGGGTCGGAGATATAACCTCGCCCGGTACATCAGACTCGGGCACTGTGCGTTCCTCGATGTCCCACACGGGTTCGCCAGTCTCGCGGTCAAATACGAACACAAAAGCTTGCTTGGTTAGCTGCGCCACCGCTTTGATTTCACGGCCATCCACGTTGAGATCCATGAGAATCGGAGCGGCCGGTGGGTCGTAGTCCCAGAGACCGTGATGTACGGTCTGGTAATGCCATACCCGTTCGCCGGTTTCTGCATCAACGGCAACCAGGCTTTGACTAAAGAGGTTGTCACCTATGCGGTGTCCGCCATACATGTCATTGGTGGAAGAAGAAATAGGCATGTACACCAGGCCCAACTCCTCGTCAGCACTGAATAAAGCCCAAACTGGCGCGTGACCGGTATAGGACCAGGACCGGTCCTGCCAGGTGTCGGTGCCAAACTCACCTTCCTGTGGAATTGTGTGATAGGTCCAGCGCAGCGCGCCGGTTCTTACATCGAAGGCGTGAACGTCACCCCTAAATGCTTCCTTGTTGGAAAAATTGTCAGACATGGCTTGCCCGATGACCACTACATCGCGCACCACCATGGGCACGCCACCCCAGCGGAAGCGTTCGAATTCGGCCGGCATGAGCTGTAGATCGACTCTGCCGTCTACACCAAAATCAGAAATAGCGGCGCCGGTAGCTGGATCAAGTGCATATAAAAAAGTGCCACGTTGCACAAATACGCGCGCTTCATCGCCTTCTTGCCAGTATGCGACTCCGCGCGTTGGTGCGCCAGGCAGCCCATCTGCGCCGCCCGGAGGTTCCTGGGTCCAGAGGGTTTCACCGGTGCCGGGATTAAAGGCTTCAACCAGCCCAACCCCATTAGTGATATAGGCTACGCCGTTGACAATTACGGGTGCGGCGTTCCAGCTGTTGGTGTAACGCTGGTTAGGATTGATATCGAAGTAGTACTGGTCAAGTGCGGGTCGTCGCCACGCGACCTCAAGGTCACCCACGTTATCGAGGTTGATGCCATCCAGCGACGTGTATTTGGTGCTGCCAATATCGCCGCCATAGGCCTGCCACTCACCATTCTGCGCGCCGATGCCGGCGCTGGCAAAGGAACCGGGCGCGGTCTGCTCTGTTGCATTTACTTGGATGAGCGCTGAATCCGGAGACACGGAGGGCGATTTAGCGCTGTCGGTTGTGACGGATTGCTCGCCACAGGCCAGTAGCAGTGCCGCAATAGCCGGCAGGGTGAGGAGTTTCGCGTGGGACGGCTTGGTCATGGGTGACGCTCCATTCTTGGTGTTTTACCCGATTCTAACCAAAATTCGTGCGGTGGAGAAAAGCATTTATGAAGCACCTGGCAATAAAGGGTGTTGAAACTTGTCTGGGGAGGGCATAGTCTCGGGCATCGGCGCTCTGGCGCGGTGCAGTCATCGCTCGATTCGGGACGATATTTGCTCCAAACGCTATAACACTCCTAATAATACAAAAAGGAGCCTGATCAGAGGGTAACAGTTCTGACCAGGCCCCAATTACGCAGCCTCGAGAGGATTGCGTCACCAGCAGGCTAAGTCTAGATGAAAGTTTTTGATATGCGTCCGTCGTTTCATGGGTATTCATCCAGTAATATCGTTAAGTGGTACTACGAGCGCGCGTGGAACACCATGAATGGCGCTAAGCGCGCAATTGTTGCCCGCACTGTGGATCTATATCTGTCAGATATTGGCGAAGAACACCGGACAATTAAATTCAATCTGCCATCAGATCCTGATGACGGCGATCAGTTCCTCGATTGTAATAAGAAGAACATCAAGATCATCGATGACTTCTTTGCAGATAACACAGTTCGCTCCAAACACTTCCGCGATAATCTCGACATCTATGTCGCTCGTACTATCGACGAGATATTCGATACCGATATTTGTGACGTTCTGCGTCAGAAGCTGTTTCCCGATGAACTCGTGCCACAGACCGAGGAGCAGCTTGACGAGTTGCTGGCAGAAACCAATTCCAGCTACACCGAGGCCGTGAACGACTGCGTTCGTGTGTTTCGCAACGGATTAGGCGATGACTCCGAAGAAGAGCTGGAGATTCTGGAAAGCAAGCTACTGAGCGCGCGTGAAATGTTAGACAAGAACGTTGGCGTCATTGAGCACGAGCTGATCCGGCGGAAAAAAGTGGAAAACAAGAAATAAGAAGAGAAACACTGGAAGTAGTCGGCGGTCGAGAGCGGTTCAACTCGACGTTCAAATTAGACTAAGGGAATTAGAAGAAAATGAGTGCAAGAGCGAAAACATAATTTATTAAAAGTCAGAAGAAAGAACTAAAATAAAAACAAAAACCACACAGGCTGCTTCCCATGGCAAACACTCCCTTGCTCACACGCCGCCAGGCATTGATCGCCCTGTCTTCATTGCCCTTTCTACCAGCTCGATACTTATTCGCTGCCACGGAAAACAGGATGCGCGGCGCACTGATGATTCTGTCTACGCCTTATACCGAAGCAGGCGAAGTTGATTACGAAGATCTTGCCAAGGAGGTGCAGTTCTGTGCGCGCTGTGGCGTTCAGGGTTTGGTGTGGCCGCAAAATTCTAGCGAACAGCGATACCTGTCACAGGAAGAGCGGATACGCGGATTCGAAGTGTTGGCCGAGGCCAATCGCGGTACTGGTATGGTGCTGGTGCTTGGGGTGCAGGCCGAAGACACCGCAGGAATGCTCGAGTATGCCGCCATTGCAGAAGGTTTGGAACCCGATGGCATGATCGCGATTCCTCCTACTACTGCTCAATCGCTGTCTGATATTCGCGACTACTATGCAGCGCTGTGTGAGATCACTGAGCGCCCGATCTTTGTTCAGACCAGTGGCGGTCCGGACATCGAACTCACTATCGATTTTCTGGTTGCTTTGGCCCGGGAGTTTCCGCAATGTGGCTACATCAAGGAAGAGTATGGGCGGGTGCATGAGCGCATGCTGGCTTTACAAGAATACCAGCCTGACCCCATTCGCAGCATATTTGGGGCCACCCTCGGAAGAGGCTGGCTCTATGAAATGCGCATTGGCACCGATGGAGTCATGACCGGTGGTGCGATGTATGCCGATGTGTATGCCAGGATGTGGCAACTCTATGAGCAGGGAGACGAGGCTGGGTTGCGTGACTGCTATGCACGGTTACTGTTAATCCAAAATCTGGATAACTTGATCCCCGGTGTCAGGCTTTACGTCATGCAAAAAAGAGGAATTTTCAAGACTACCAGGTCACGCCGGGGTGACTACAGTTTTAGTCCGCAGCAAATTGCCGAGATAGAGTATCGCTTCGAGGCGCTGAAACCCTACCTGATTAGCTGATCCTTTTTTAGACCGAGTAGCTAATGATTGCCTGAACCTAGCTAAGCCCCACCAATTGATCGCGCAGGTCAGGATAGCTGCTTTTCTCTGATAGCCAGATAGACAGGAAGCGTTGAGTAAATATTGGGTCAACAATACTGCCAACGAGCTCACCATTAAAAAAGAACTCGCTGGCTAATTCAGCATTAACGCGCAGCACAATTTGGTCGCCGCGCTTGATATCAGGCCAAATAGCACCCAGCTGCTGCAGCCAGGTTTCGCTGCTGCCAGCATAAACCCCCTGTTTTCGCCATTCCTTTCGAGTTCGATTAATCAAATCATCCCGTTTGATGTTGCGTCGATAGTCGAGACGTAACGCCAGCTCAGGTTCAACGCCGCGATAGACACCATCCTTGCTGTACAGATAGCTGTCATAGATGGTCCAGAACATCACTTTAAGAGTGGCGTTACCTACCTGGTTGAGTTCAGCCGTGACATTGGCTGAGCTGGTGGTGGCTAACAGCAGGGTCAGGATCAGACCACTAAGTCGTAACATTAATTCTCACCAATTTTCCTTCGGCAATCATATAAAACAGGGGTAGTGCAATGATCCAGATCGCGCTCATGCTCAGTAAGGCAAGAGCATAGGCGTCACCAAATGAAACTGCGCCAAGTCTTTCTCCGATCGCGTAGTTAAATGGAATCACCAGCGCGCCGCACAGGGCTGCAAGCATTTTGTAGCGGCCAATCATCCGCAGAGACAGGAACAGAGTTGTGGAGAAGGCTACCCATAGCACCATTAGCCATGCTGGAATCAACAGTCCGCCAGTATCGAATTGGCCGGCTTCGAATCTAAAGATCCCTAGAGCGGTCAGCAGTACGTCAATGCCGATGCCGATGGCAATCAAGGGCAGCAATTTGTTGAGTTCAATCACCTTGTGTCGTACGAGCAGGATGATATACACAAGCACAGCCGGCGCCGCCAGCCAAAGATAGTCATCTCGACCCACCACGCAGGCCAGCCAGGTCAGGTTGAAGGCAATAATATTGAAGGGTTTGGAAAGCAGCACGCGCAACATCGTGCGACACCTCGATCTCGTCAGGCCTTTTCGTCTTGGCGGTGAGGCGCCTTGCTGGCCAGTAACTGCACGGTGCTAATGCGCCGCTCCAGGAATCCGCCTTCACAATATCCCAGGTAGTAGAGCCAGAGGTTGCAGAACTTGTCATCATAACCGCGTGCCTGCAGCGCCGGCCTGTTGGCGAGAAAGGCTTCGCGCCAGTGCGCCAGGGTTTGCGCGTAGTCCTGGCCGATATCCAGTACGTCCCTAACTATTAATTCTGTCTTCTCCGCCATAATTTCTGTCATCAACTTCATCGATGGCAGGAAACCGCCAGGGAAAATGTGCTTCTGGATAAAGTCTTCGCTGCGACTGTATTCCTGGTAGCGCTGATCGGCAATGGTGATTGCCTGCAGCATCATCAGGCCGTTTGGTTTGAGCAGATTATTCAGCTTCTTGAAGAAACCGGGTAAGTATTTTTTGCCCACGGCTTCGATCATCTCCACGGAAACGATCTTGTCGTACTGACCTTCCAGTAAGCGATAGTCCTGATCCAGCAGGGTGATTTGGCCGCTGAGGTCGGCGGCCTCGACCTGCTGTTTGGCATAGTTGAGTTGTTCGTCGGAGATGGTCGTGGTGGTAACCTTACAGCCGTAGTGCTTGGCCGCAAACATGGCCAATCCACCCCAGCCTGTGCCGACTTCCAGTAGATGATCGTCTTCACTTAGCTGCAGCTGCTCACAGATTCGGGTGAGCTTATTGGTCTGGGCCGCCGCAAGGCTTTCCGTCGGCGAGTTGTAGATCGCAGAGGAATACTGCATGCGCGGATCGAGGAAGGTTTGGTAAAGATCGTTGCCTAGATCATAGTGCGCCAGGATATTCTTCTTGGCCTGGCTACGGGAATTCGCGCGCATCATGGATCGGGCCAGGCTGAAGGGTTTCAGCAACCAGCCAAAGCGGCTGCCCCAGTAATCCATCATGCCGAGATTGCGGGCGAAGAATCGGGTGACTTGAGTAATGTCGGGAGAAGTCCACCAGCCATCGACAAAGGCTTCGCCGGCCGCGGTGTTGCCGCCCAGCAGCGCCCTGGCGTAGGCGCGGGTATCGACAACATTGGCCTCGGCTTGCAGTGGCGCATGCTTGTCACCCACCTCGGCAATAACCCGCCCCTGTTCTCGCAGCAAAAAGTGGCCTTCGGTGGCATGGCTTAACACTTTGATAAGTACACTGCGCAGGATTTCTACGGATCTTGGTGAGTGATCGGTCGGTAAAAGTCGTTGATCTGCGCCCAGGCTAATGTCTTTGCGATTCATGTCGTACCCTCTTCGATTTTTGCAATCATTTTTTTCGGGTGTTTGTAAAGAGGCGTGCGCTTCCAAAACAGTTGCAGTGCCTGCCAGTAGATTCCCAGCAACAGACTCAAGGTTTGGCTTGGGGTTTTTCTTAATACGCGACTCAAATCCCTTTGGTTTAACTCGACGCGTTTCAAGCTCAGCGTTGCATCAAACACTTTCTGTTCGGGTTGATTGCGATCATGCACGGCAATGTGAACTGAACAGCGTTCATCTGAAGGAGCCTGTATCCGCCAGTGATAGTTTTGCTGCATGGGGTTAAACGGTGACACATGGAATTCTTTGGCGTGGGGCTCAAGCTTATTCAGATCCAGCAAGTAGTAATGCCGCTCGTGCCAGGGTGTATTGCTGACTTCGGCCAACTGGTAAGTAAATTTACCCTCCTGTCTCAGGTAGTAAACATTGAGCGGACTGAAGTAAAAGCCGAAATAGCGAAGGTGCACCAGGCAGAATACGTCGCCTTTCAACTGCTCGATGGGTTTTCCGGCTAACTCGGCCATTCTTGATTGAACACTGGCTGCAATCTCACCCGTGCTACCAATATAGTCTTCGCGCCTAAATCGGGCCCAGCGATACCACTGAAATCCCAGCTGCCAGAATCGCTGCGTGAGGTCAGCAATCTCCTCTGCCTTCAGCAGAAACATGTGGATGGGGTATTCAAACTCGTGCTGGGTAGGGACGAACCTGCGGTGACGCACAGTGCCTTCGAATGCCGCACTCTCGAACTGTGGAGCGATGCTTTCGTTGGCAGTGGCTACGTTCACAGGGATTCTCCAAATCGCTCTGCCACATCTAGCGCGCTGCGTACCCCATCCTCGTGAAAACCGTTGTACCAGTAGGCGCCGCAAAAGTGCGTGCGCTTGTGGCCGCAAATTTCGTCACGGCGCGCTTGGGCCAGGCTGGAAGCTGTGGAGTACACAGGATGGGCATAAACAAATTCCTGCAAAATCTTGTCAGGATTGATCTTGTGTTTGGCGTTGAGTGAGACCAGGAAAGGCTCCGGGCTCTGAACGCCTTGCAAAATGTTCATGCTATAGGTGACCAGCGGCAGTTCGTGGGTTGCGGTTTCACCTGCCAGGAAATTCCAGCTGGCCCAGGCCAGTTTTCGTTTTGGCATCAGGCCGACATCGGTATGCAGGATCACGCTATTATCCTGATAAGCGATGGCGCCAAGCACCTCATTTTCCTGCTCTGAGGCATCCTGCAGTAGCGCCAGGGCCTGATCGCTGTGACAGGCAAAAATCACCTGGTCAAAGGTTTCTGTGCCTGCATCTGTTGTCAGGCTCACCGAAGCTTCATTGCGAGTGACAGCCCGCACTGGGGAGCTCAACCTGATGCGATCCCGGAAGCTGTCTGTCATTGGCGCGATGTAGGCGTGGGAGCCTCCCTTGAGGACATACCACTGTGGTCGATTCTTGATGTCCAACAGACCATGGTTTAGAAAAAAGCGCAGAAAGAAGGCGAGTGGGAACTGGCCAGCTTGCTCTACGCTGCAGGACCAGATTGCTGCAACCATGGGCAACAGGTAATTAAGTCGCAGGCTGTCGCCAAGATTTTGCTGTGTGAGAAACTCATCAAGGGTGATGTCTTTAATTTGCTGTTGCTCAATGGCTGCCTTGCTGGCCTTGTTGAAACTGAGAATGTCAGAAACCAGGCGAATGAAGCGAGGGCGCAACAGGTTTTTACGTTGTGCAAACAGCGTGTTCAGGTTGTGGCCGTTGTATTCAAGGTTTTCACTATCATTACGGACGCTGAAACTCATTTCCGTTGGCTGCAGAGAGACGCCGAGCTGGTCCATGAACTTCAGAAAATTAGGGTAGTTGCGGTCGTTGCATACAATGAATCCGGTGTCGATTTCATACTGCTCGCCCTCCATCTCGACCGGGACAGTGTGGGTGTGGCCACCGATGTAATCATTGGCTTCGAACACACTTACGTCATGTTTGCGGGCAAGTAAGTGGGCGGCAGCTAGGCCGGCGATGCCGCTTCCCACTATAGCTATTCGTTGCGATGACATGAGTCTAATTAAGACCCCAAGTGTTTACTGATGGTGAAACGTTATTAACAAATTATTGTTGAGTAATCATTCTGGCTAGCAAGAGTCGCTGCATGGCGAAAGGCAACAGTGAGAGCGACTTCAGCATACCAGTGAAGAGCTTCGGGAAGTGTATTTCACTCTTGCCCTTGGCAATACCCTTGCGAATGCAGCGTGAGGCATACTCAACGTTTACGCGCATGGGCATTGGAAAATCATTCAGGTCGGTTAGCGGCGTTTCCACGAACCCTGGTGCTATATAGCTGACGTGGATGCCTTCGTTCTTGAGGGTAAGGGCCAGGGTCTTGGCCAAATACTCTGTCGCCGCCTTGGAGGCGCCATAGGCCTCAGCCCTGGGCAAAGGCAGGTAGCTGGAACTGCTGCCCATCAGGGATAGGGTGCTGCCGGCACGCAGTTTGGGAATTAGCGCTTCCAGGCAATTGGCGATGCCAATCAGGTTGATCCGTATGACCCGCTCGAAGCTCTGGGCATCAAAGTTCTTGGCATCAATGTATTCGCAGGTGCCGGCGTTGAGAATCACAACGTCCAGGTCGGAAACTGCTGCCAGCGCTTGCTTGCAGTCGTTTAGGTCTGCCACGTCGAAGTGCAGTGAAGTAGCCCTTTCCCCGAATGAGGCCGTTAGTTTAGATAAGACAGCGACGTTGCGGCCGCAGCAGTAGACTGTGTGACCTTCGCGGAGGTAGTCTTGCGCCAGTTTACGACCAATCCCGGAAGTAGTTCCGGTGATCAGAATGTTCATTGCCCAAGTCTTTGCTTGATACGCTGGATGATGCGCCCTATCAGGGGCAGGTGCTCGTAAAGCATGGCGCCCATGTCGAAGTAGTCGCGATGATAGTAAATTTTTCCGTTGCGAGTTCTTAAGTAGCTGGTTCCTTCAACGCGGATTGTTTCTCCGCCCCGCAGTTTCGAATGGTTCACAAACATAGTCCACGTCATGAAAATGTCGGTTTCATTCGCAATCGTGGAATGAAATTTAAACGAACACTTATCCAAGTTCTTGAATTGATTGGCAAAATATCGCATCAAAGAGGGTTTGCCCTGAATTGCGTGAGACGGATCCTCGAAGTAGATATCGGTGGTGTAGAGAGACTCCACGTCGGCAATGTTTTCGCTGCCAAAGGCCTGATACGCTTCTTTCACGCGCTCAGCCAGGTAGTCAGCGCTGGTCAGATTCTGGGCTGATTTGAGTTCGGGAGTCGGTGTCATGTCAATGGAATCACTTAGCGGATTTGGTTTCCACAAGATACGGGTTCTGGTACTGTTTAGATCACCTATTTAGGAATTACCACTTTTGTATGATCTAAAGCCAGTCCCATCGCGTTTTACATGCTATGGGCACAATGGTTCCAACAATGGACAGTTTCTCAATGAGCTCTGCAGCTAAGAAAGACATGCCTGCAGTGGCGCCTCGTACGAGCGCAGCCACAGCAGCTGCCCGTGATCCAGATAGCGATGAGTCGCTCTTGATTGCAGTTGGCAACCATCAGGACAGAACGGCATTTAATGCGCTGTTCACTCGTTTTTCGAACAAAATCTATGCCATGGGTATGAAGCTGACCCGCAACGATCAACTTTCCCATGACTTGGTGCAGGAAGCTATGCTTACGGTGTGGCAGAAAGCGCCCCTATACGATTTGGATCGAGGCACCGCCCAGAGCTGGATTTTTACGCTCACCAGGAATCGGTGTTTCGACATCCTGCGTAAGATGAAGCGACAACCCGCTACCATTAGCGCTGACGACATTTGGCCCCAGGAGGGAGACGGCGACAGCCAGTTGGTGCATGAAGAAGTAGGCACCATGGAAGTGGAAGTTTGCAAGATTGAAAGTTTTTACGGCGACCTGCCTGCTGCACAGCGCGCAGTAATCGAACAGATTTACATACATGATCGCACTCATGAAGAAGCTGCTGCGGTTTTGGACATTCCCCTGGGAACGCTGAAATCTCGCCTCCGTCTGGGTGTGGGCAAATTGAGACAAATGGTTGGTACAGAACAATGATAACCGAAGCTGAATATCATCCCACTGCTGAACAGCTTGGTGGATTCGCCCGCGGCACGCTTACGGCCGGGATGAACGTGGTGATCTCCGCGCATGTCGAGCTATGCAAGGAATGCCGTGGCAGAACCATTAGCCTTGAAGCTGAGGCTGCAGCAGAGATGCTTCGGTCTGTCCCTGAAACGAGGCCTCAGAGCAAAGACTTTTCTGGCATAATCGACAGTATCGTCAAGCAGCCTCAGCTGCAGACCGACGAGCAGGCTTCTGACCCCGTCACAGAAATCCACATGCTTGAGCACAGTGTGAGCCTGCCCAAGGTCCTGGCCAAAGTCGCATCGGAGGGTTTGGTGTGGAAAAAACTTGCTGGAGGGATTAATCAGGCGTCAGTTACGCTGGATGACCAAACCCAGTGCGAGTTCCTCTATATGAAACCTGGCAGTCAGGTGCCTGTGCACAAGCATCAGGGCAGTGAAGTGACTCTGGTACTCGATGGCAGTTTCTCAGACGAGTCGGGCCATTATAAGCAATCAGATTTTGTAGTGCGCACCGGCAGTGACATACACCAGCCAGCCAGCGAAGAAGGCTGCCTGTGTTTTGCGGTGCTTGACAGCCCGTTGACTTTTACTAAAGGTTTGGCGCGTCTGCTCAATCCCTTTATTCGCTACCGTTTCCGTCGCGCAACGGCTGCAGCTGCCCACTAGCAATTAGCTTTCGGCTCAGACCCCTTAAGCCTTCAGGCGCGCATCGATATTCATTGCAATAGAGATGCGCTCCCGCTTGCCTTTGAAGGGTCGCACCCCGTGTTTTAGCCAAGCGGGGAAAACAACCAGATTACCGCGCTGAAGCTGAATCTCAGTTTCGTACTGCTGCGGCTGGCCGTTAACACCCATCATTCGAAAGCTGGTATCCCGCATCGCCACTATGGGAAAGCGGGGATCCTCGAGATAGAGGTGACCACCTATTTCCCGCTCAGATTCTCCCGGCTCATTGCCCATATCGATATAGAGCCCTGCTGCCCAGAGATTGCCAGGGTGACTGTGCAGATGATTGAGACCGCCCTCCGGTGTGACATTAGCCCACATGCGCACCAGCCAATCCCTTTCCTCAACCAACGACTCCTTGAAATGGCTCATGCGCTTGGCGATATTCACCGCCGCCTGCGCCAGTTTTTTCGCAGCCTCACCACCCCAGCTCAGCATATCAGTGTCGGAGTGCCACGCCCCGATATTGGAGCGGGACAGGCCGTCGTCTTCGGCCATGCGGGCACGGATGGTCTGTTCCAGATCAACCATCAAAGATTCACCATCCTTGAGACGGCCATAGGCGATGGGGGTTTCGAACAAACCTACCGGCTGGGCTTCGACGCGCAGGGATTCATTGTCGGAATTTGAATCTGTAGAAGACATAAGTTGGATTAGATTAAGCAGTTAAGTTGACGAGCTCGTGACAGTTTCGAGACTTTACTAAAGTGTGGTGCCAAACCTTAACCCGCGTTAACCCTCGCATCCAGATTCAACTGTAACAAAACTGCAAAAAAATCGTCGCAGAAATGCAATATGCCCCTCCTATCATAGCCACATCTGAGCTTTCACGTTCTAAAATAATGACCAAGGAGTCGACATGAAATTCACAAAATCAAAACTCAGTGCAATCGCAACTGGCGTGGCATTCGGGGTAGCCGCTATGGCTGCACAGGCCGCAGAGCCGCCTGCTCTAACCATCACTGGCGCGAAGACGGGTGCAACTATCCTGGGCGGAGCAACCCTGAATAACGGTGCTTCTTACCAGAGCGAACTGCCTTCAGCAGATGCCTTTGACATCGTAGCGCAGATTAAGCCGCAGAGTTCTGATGTGGGGCAAATGGGTTCCTTGGTAGTAGTACTGGACGTGTCCGGAGTAGGTCAGTTCAACTTGCTTTCAGGCGGCATCTGGGTGCCATTCGATCCAGCCAGCCCGCAGCCCTTTAAAACCAAGATGCTGTCAGCCACCGAAGAGGTCACCATCATCAATGACCTGATCGGTGCCGACACCAATCTCGCCGGTGCAACTCTGAGCGCCTTCGTTGGTTACTACACTGATGGTGACATCAGCAACATCACCTACACATCGACTCCGGCTATGGCCTCTATCTTGGCAGCACCAAGTGGTTGCCCAACCGGCACAACTGCTAATGCGGCAACCTTCGAAGGGTTGCCTGTCTGTAATCTGCCAGTGGGCAGCCCGATAACTTCAGATATGCGTCTAACTGCCAACAATGCCTACTTCATGAACGGCACTTTTTTCGTGGGTGAAAATATCGTCAATACTCCCGATGCCGATAAAGTTAAACTGACAATAGATCCGGGCACAAAGATTATTTCAGAGGGTGGTCAATCTGCCTTAGTAATCAATCGGGGCGGCAAGCTTTATGCGAACGGGTCAGCAGCTAAGCCGATCATCATGACTTCAGCACAAGATGATGGTTCATTGGACGTGTTGAATGCTCGCGGACTCTGGGGCGGCCTGACAATTAATGGGTCAGCAACTCAGAATACTGCCAACGGTTTTGGTCAGGGTGAAGGTTCCACCGGCGAATATGGGGGCGGTACCAGCCCCAACGATGATGACAGCAGCGGTGCAATTACTTACCTGCAGATTCGTTACGCGGGCTTCCCAATTACCTCTGAGAATGAATTGAATACTATTTCATTGCAGGGTGTTGGTCGTGGCACGATCCTGGATTATATCCACAGTCATAACGGTGCCGACGATGGTATCGAGTTCTACGGTGGCACCGTTGATGCCAAGCACGTTCTGATCACAGGACAGGAAGACGACGCCCTGGATTGGACCAATGGTTGGACCGGTAGACTGCAACACGTGGTCGTCAAGAACACGACTTCCGGTGATAACTGTATTGAAGCCGATAACCTGGGTTCCAATCCCACGGCGACACCGCGCTCTAATCCAACCATCTCGAATCTCACTTGTGTCACCAGCCTGACCCAGAAGAGCAATGGTCACGCCTTCGAGCTTAAAGCCGGTACCGGCATGCAAATGTACAACTCGGTCATTGGCGGTCAGCTCAATTCGTCAGAGGGATGTATTCTGATTGCGGGTGATGAAACTTTCACGCAGTCGGCATCGCCCTTGAATGGTTCGCTGAAGATGCAAAAGAGCTTGATCACTGCAGAGTGCGCGGCAGCTTTGGCAGGCAGCGGTGCATTCACGGCAGCCGATTGGTTCGCAGCTCAGACAGATACGACTTCTGGTACCGTGGATCTCGGTGGCCCAGACGGCTGGACCAACGGCTCGGCTGTGAATGCTATTGTGCCAACTCCAACTACCGGTCTTGGTGCTTTCTTTGATGCTGTCGACTACATCGGTGGTGTCAAAGATGACACTTCAGACTGGACCAAGGGGTGGAGCTTTAACTACGACTAGTGAGTTCGCCTCGGCTAGAACAGAAAAGGGTGCATCTGCACCCTTTTCTTTTTGTGCAAGAGCGCACATCGTCTTTGGTAAAGGAGATTAAAAACAATGAGATAAGGTGGTTTGAGGCAGATCAACAGTACTGTCGCTGTCACACTACTGTCATAAACCAGTCATAGGACTGTAACACACTTGTAATAGGCTAAGCGCCAATCACCCATGGGGTGTCTTTCTAGGGGCAAAACACCAAATGAAACGCAAGCAGCTACTCGCCGCCAGCATCGCTCTGGCAGCCAGTTCACTCTCACTCGCGCAGCAGGCGCAAATCGAAGAAATCTCCGTAATTGGCCAGTTCGTTCCCGATGAGAAACGGGCGACGGATGCGGTTTCCAACGTGGTGGATTCCGAAGAATTTACGCGCACCGGTGACGCCAATATTGCTGAGAGCCTGAAGCGAGTTGCGGGTCTGTCCACAGTAGGCGGTAAATTCGTCTATGTTCGCGGCCTCGGTGAACGTTATTCGACGACCCTGCTAAACGGCGCGATTTTGCCAAGCCCCGAACCGATCAACCGTGTGGTCCCAATGGACCTGTTCCCTACGGCGGTGCTCGATAGTGTACTCGTACAGAAGACTTACTCAGCGCGTTTCCCCAGCGAATTCGGTGGCGGCGTACTGCAGATGCGCACCAAGAAATCTACGGATGAGTTTTTCTTTAATGTCACAAGCTCTGTTGGCATGGTGCAGAATGTTGCTTTCAACGACGGCTTTCGAATGGATGGTGGGGATACCGACTGGTTGGGTATCGACGATGGCTGGCGTGAGCAGCCTATGCCATTACAACAAGCCACTGCTGGAGACCAGGAACTACGAAAGTTCAGCCCTTTTTCCGGAGTCGGAGTTCCACAGGAAGAATTGGATATCGTGGGTCAAAGTCTGAATAATCAGTACACGCCGCAAGTAGAAGACCTACCCCCTAACGCGTCACTTACAGTCTCTACCGGAAACTTTTTCGATATTGGTGATAATGGCGCCAAGATTAACTATTTGGCGGCTATCAACTATTCCAATGCCTGGGACACTGACGTCATTGAGAGAAACAGCTGGGTGCCTGGCAGTAACGGCCTGACTCAATTTGACGGCTTGACCTATACAGGTACTGAAAACAGCGTAGATACCAGCGGCATCTTCACCACCGGTCTGGATTTCAATTTCAATCATAATGTACGACTGACTTCGATTGTACTGCGCAAGACCGACAACCTGGTTGGTCGGCAGGTTGGTTTCATTGAGGCTGAGCAGAATGTTGAATTAAACGAGTCACGCTGGATAGAGCGGGAACTGTTTTCCAATCAGTTGCAGGGTGATCATTATTTTCCTGAATTCAACGAGCTGACAATTAATTGGCGCACCAGCCGCATAAAAGCTGAGCGCGATGCGCCGGATGAGCGTATTTATCGCCGTGACAATGGTGAATTTTCATCACGGGTGGACGGCAATCTGCGCAATTGGAGCACGCTGGACGATACCGTACAGGATGCTGGGCTAGACCTTGCAATGACCTTCTACGGCGGTCCGCTGGATTCAACCATTACCACACGTGCTGGCTATATGTGGTCAGAAAAAGAGCGCGAGTCAGAGATTCGCCGATTTGGCTTTGCCTTCGCGGGTAGATTGGCTAACGATCTCGAGTTGTTGCAACAGCCGATCGAAGAAATCTTGAGGCCAGAACTTATTACGGCAGATGGTTTTACAATCAGGGAGATCACACGGCCAACAGATAACTACGAGGCCAACAACGAACTGGAAGCCTTTTACGGAGAGGTTGAATTTAACTTCGATGACCGTCTGCGCTTCACTCTGGGCGCGCGTCAGGAAGATTTTCTGCAAACCGTTCAAACCTTCGACCTGTTTCGTCCCGATACGAATTCACAGAGCAGTCAGGATAGTAGTGACCTGCTGCCAGCGCTCAGCATGACTTACATCAATGGGGATCATCAATTTCGATTAGGTTATAGCGAGACTGTCTCCAGACCAGATTTCCGTGAACTCTCGCCTGCACCTTTTACCAACCCATTAACCGGCCGTGACATCATTGGTAACCCTGATCTCAAGATTGCCGAACTGACTAACTACGATCTGCGTTGGGAATGGTACTTCGGGTTTAGCGATTACGCGTCTGTCGGTGTATTCTATAAAGAATTCACCAACCCCATTGAGTCATCGATCTTTGACAGCACGAGCCGTCAGGGAACCTATATCAATGCACTTGGTGCGGAAAATGCCGGTATTGAGGCAGAGATTTACAAGCGCCTGGATTTTCTCGGAACTGATTTCTTGAACGGCATTGGTGAAGACTTCTATGTCCAGGCCAACGCTTCCTATATTGAATCAGAAGTCAGTATCGCTCCAGAGGATCAAGGCGTTCTGACATCATCAACTCGTGCGCTACAGGGTCAATCTGACTATTTATTGAATCTGCAGGTAGGTTACGAGCCCATGCAGGGAACTACCGCTACCTTACTCTATCACTACTATGGTGAGCGCATCGCTGAAGTGGGTATTGAGGGTGCGCCGGATTTAGTCGAGCAGCCATTCGGCGAACTCAACTTTGTTTTTATTCGGGATCTCACCGACGACTTGGCTATGACCTTTAAGGCCAAGAACATTGGCGACCAGCGTAATGAGATCACCCAGAATGGTTTCGTTAACATTGGCTACAACCGTGGTAGAGAGTTTAGTTTCCAGCTGGACTACACATTCTAAAACCTGGTCCCGTCCCCGTAATAGCGATGTGAGGCAAGGAAGATCTCACTCAATTCGAAAGCATGGCAAGCTGCAGAATCTGATATTTGGAAAGCAGATTATTTGCGAGAAGCCCCACAATCAGAGGCTTTCAGAGCATCTGCTGTCACACAGCTGTAATATTCTATTGCTTAAATACTGAGAGTTTCCTTACAATAGTTCATGACTTCGGGTGCAAACCATGACTGAATCTACCATCCTCATCGTTGATGACGAATCTGCGATTCGCGATATGGTTGGCATCACATTAGATCTTGCCGGATTCAGTGCCATCAGCGCAGCCGATGCCCACGAAGCCCACGTCTGCATTATCGACAACAAGCCCGACCTGGTACTGCTGGACTGGATGCTGCCAGGCGGCAGCGGCATAGAACTGGCTCGACGCCTGCGTCGAGATGAAATTACAACGAACATTCCAATTATCATGCTCACAGCCAAGGCCTCTGAGGACAATAAGGTTCAGGGCCTTGATGAAGGTGTGGATGATTACATCACCAAACCGTTTTCACCGCGAGAGTTGGTGGCCCGAATCAAGACGGTTCTACGCCGGGTAAACGGCAAACAGAAAGACAAGGTGCTGCAGGTGTTCGATCTCAAGCTCGACCCCACCAGCCACCGCATCTCTATCGAAGACAAGCCGGTCGAAATGGGTCCTACCGAATTTCGCCTGCTCAAGTTTTTCCTGCTTAACCAGGAGAAGGTGTTTAGCCGCGATCACATTCAGGATGCGGTCTGGGGTGGCAATGTGTATCTCGAAGAGCGCACGATCGATGTGCATATTCGGCGCTTACGCAAGGCCCTGACATCCACCGAGAACACGGCGATTGACTACGCCAAGCTTGTTCAGACTGTTCGTGGTGCAGGTTATCGCTTTTCAGTCCGGCCGTCCTGACGATCCAAGACTCGTAAGCCCCTTTTTTAATTACATCACTTCGTGCCTGCAATTAGAGCGATGGTCAGTCGATCATGACTAATTGATGGCGCTCTTCACAAATGCCAGAAATGCGCATCAGATACGTCCATGCTAAGTGCCCATCAGAGAAGCTTCAGTTAGATGCATCTTCCCGCAAAAGCGCTTCTCGCTCTCGTTGGTATTCTTCGAAGGAAGTTTGGTACTGCGCTTCACAGGCGGCCTGCTGAGCAATGGGAATCGCTTGGCAGCGCTGCAGGTGATTCTGTTGGATGGATTCGAACAGTGCCTGGTTCGAGCAGGATGTCGCTAGCAGCGGCGCTAGCAATACGCTAGCCGTCGCCAGTCGCCGACCAGATAATGCACGGAGGATGTTGCCTTTCTGCAGTTGGCGCGCTAAATATTTAATAGGGCTATCCCTCTCGGTTTGCTAATTATTCTGCCATGACCCGCTTTTGCGTCACTAGCGCGGGGATGCCCTGGATCGGGACTTCCGCTGACAGCTAGCGGGGATGCACCTGCAATATTTCTCTTGCTGTTGCTGGATCCGCAACGCTACAACCGGCTTGTGTAACGAGGTCGGCTGTTGTTTGCACGAGATCAACATTAGAGGCGGCCGTGTTGCCATCAGGCAGCAACAGGTTGTTTTCAAACCCCACCCGGCAGTGGCCGCCTTCCGAGATTGCCGCGCCCATACAGCGGGATTCATTGCGGCCAAAGGCACAGACTGACCACAACCAACTCGCATCCAGATGTGCAAGGAGAGGTGGTAGCGCTTCAGGATCTGACTCCTGAGATGCCTGATAACGTCCCAGTACTAGCAGCACGTGAATAGACTCATCCGGTACCAGGCCTCTTTGGTAAAGGCTTTTGAAAGTATGGATATCATTTTCGTCATACAGGATGTACTGGGGTGCGATGCGCTCCGTATAAAGCCACTGGAAGAAACCGGCGGCAGCCGATTCATCCTTCGCTGTAGGAATCAGTTCCCTTAGTGCCAGCGAGACTGCCTCTGGCCTGGTCTTTCTCACACACGCCATTTGCTCGGCTGGCTGATAGCGGCCAACCGCCTCGGTGGTGATCTGAATAATCAGTTCTGGGCCTGCCGCTTGCCGAATTTGGCTGATGGCAGCCCGGTAACGCTCGGGATCGAGGCTATGGGCGAAGTCCTTGCCGCGGACGTGTAGATGCAGCATTGAAGCGCCAGCCGCGGAGCAGGCGGCTCCCGTCTCGCCCAACTCGTCGGCAGTCAGCGGCAGCTGCGGATGATCCTGTTTGAGTTTGCGCGCCCCATTTGGTGCTACGGTTATTAATACGGGTCGAGTCATTTTCCTGGCTATTATTTGCATCGGGGAAAAAATGTCTGTGTTGCCGGTCAGCTTGCTTGTCTTAATCATCATGTTGGAAGGAAGGACGAATCGATGCAAGGCTTTTGTAAAACCTGCATTGCAGCATTGTTCCTGATCCCCTCAACGGTTTCTGCCGCAGCAGCGGAATGGAAGCTACGCCTGATCGCGACGGGATTCGAGTATTCATGCGCTTGTGTCATGAGCAGCGCTGTGACAACCTTGTCCGAATAACCGCCACGCTTGCCGCGAAAATTCTCAAACATGGAAATGATGTCGAACCATGCCCCATGATCACGATCACACCGAGCCGCCCTCGGATCTCGAACTGAGAGTTAAGGCGCTGGAAAGCCTGCTGTTGCAAAAGGGCCAGGTGAATCCCGATGCGCTCTACGGCATTAGCGAAACCTATGAACACAAAGTGGGCCCGAAGAACGGCGCTCATGTTGTTGCCAAGGCGTGGTCCGACCCGGACTTCAAGCAGGCGCTGTTAACAGACGCAACATCAGCCGTGGCCGATCTCGGCTATATGGGTCGACAGGGTGAACATCTCACTGTGGTAGAAAACATGCCGTCAGTGCATAACCTGGTGGTGTGTACCCTGTGTTCCTGTTATCCCTGGACCCTACTGGGTTTGCCGCCGGTCTGGTATAAGTCTGCCCCTTATCGTGCCCGCGCGGTGAGTGAACCCCGCTCTGTGTTGGCCGAATTCGGCACGGAACTCCCTGAATCTACTGGCATCCAGGTATGGGATTCCACCTCTGAGATGCGCTATCTGGTGTTACCTATGCAACCTGCCGGTACCGAAGATTGGGGCGAAGCGCGTTTGCAGGCATTGGTGAGTCGCAACAGCATGGTCGGTGTCGAGCTGGCAAAGCCTGCATCAACATTAGCCCAGCGAGATGCCGAATCATGATCGGCGGACATGACCTCGGCGGTAAACACGGTCTTGGGCCAATTAATCCCGAGCCTGAATCAGAAGAACCTTTGTTTCATGCGGAATGGGAACGTCGGATTTTTGCGCTGACCCTTGCCACCGGCATGCTGGGGCAATGGAACATAGACGAGTCTCGCCATGCGCGCGAGCGTCAGCATCCAGTTGACTATCTCAAGCAAAGCTATTATGAAAACTGGCTGGTTGGGCTGGAGAAGCTGTTGGATGAAAAGCATCTGCTTGAACGCGCGAACCAGCAACAGAACCAGCAAGAAAACCTCCGCATTCCCGATGCTGTAGGCGCCGAGAAAATACTTGCCAGCGGTGGACCCACCCTGATGCCGGATATGGCGCCAGCGCGCTTTGGTATCGGCGCCAAAGTTACGGTACCGAAGCGCCAGGGCAGCGGACACACTCGAGTGCCAGCCTATGTGCAAGGCGCCAGTGGCGAAATCGTCGATCACTACGGAACCCATGTTTTTCCCGATGCCAATGCCCGGGGAGATCGCCGCGGTGAACACTTGTATTCGGTGCGCTTCGATGGCGAATCGCTGTGGGGCAGTGAGTCACAGGGGCAGTCGGTTTTTATTGATCTGTGGGAGCCTTACCTAGAGGCAACAGCAATATGAAAAAGTTTCCAGGACAACCGCTCGAACAGGATGAGCCAGTCTTCAGGGAACCCTGGGAGGCGCAGGCCTTCGGCCTGGTCATCGCCTTGCACGGACAGGGAGCCTTCAGCTGGGATGAATGGGCAACGGCTTTGAGTGAGTCGATAAGAGCGGCACAGGAAGCAGGTGATCCTGACACTGGAGAAACCTATTACCAGCACTGGCTGGCGGCGCTGGAAAAACTCACCGTAAGCAAGGGGCTGTCTGCACCAGAAGAGATGGCAGCACGAAAAGAATCATGGAAGCAGGCTTATCTGGCGACACCCCACGGCCAGCCCATCGAACTCAAACCTGCGAAATGACCTCGGCCACAGTCTCTGTCAACAGCCGCATAAAGCAGGGCCTTGAGACACAGTCCTCGAAACCCTGCGAAGCATAATCAGACATGGTGGTATCCGCCGCCTAGCCGCTGGAGACCATGGCGCGGGCGTCAGAATCGATGGCAAGACTGTTGTTGAGCGTTTCCATATCTCCCATAACACCCGGGAGGGTCAAATCCATAATGATGCAATCATAGAGTGCCTCGCTTTTTCCTGAGATTCCTCATAGCTCACGGCGGCATATTTTTCGCCTTCATTCCTTTTGTCGGTTCTAATTAAGGGGTCAGGAAACACATTTATATTTTGCAGAGATCACCAATTTTTGCGGTCAATTATGATCGTTGACTTAGGGGGATATTGTCTTTACCCTTTCTAAGACTTAATACAGCTCATCGGGTCGCAGTCAATTAACGTTAACAGAGGCTCCGATGAATCCTAGCAAGAGACTCTACCGGCCATGCGGCGAGGCAAATAGAGAGTCCAGAGACGGAGAGAACACCCATGAATCGTAAAGCACTCATTGCAGTTGGTCTCGCATTAATGATAGGGGTCGGCGCGCCAATTCTTGCGCATCACGCCAGTGCGCCATTCTATGATCCAGAGGACCGCGTCGAGCTCCAGGGAGCGATCACCCGCTTCGTTTTTAGAAATCCCCATGCCTTTCTGTTTCTGGACGTGACGGATGAGAGTGGCGATGTTGTGGAATGGCAGGTTGAGCTTGGCGCTCCCGTCAGTCTGCGGCGGGTCGGCTGGACGCCAGACACTCTCGAAGTAGGTATGGTGGTAAATGTAACTGGCAATCGTTCCCGCGCTGAGGGTACCCACGGTCTGTGCTGCGTGCGTATGACCCGGGAAGACGGCGGCCCTGTATTGGAAGGCGGCCGCGTCCGTGAAGCCAACACCAACTAGACCAACACCGGGGAGCAAGAGCATGAACAAGAATAACAAGTTAGCTGTTACGGCAGCACTAGGCTTTCTGGTTGCCGCCAGCGCAACGGCAATTGTCGCCCAGAGCGACGCTGAAATTCCTGACTTATCCGGTATCTGGGATGGCGGATTCAGTGTGCGCCCGGTTAATGGCGTGGATGTGCCCTGGGGCGAGGACAACTTCCCCAAGCTGAACGCTCGCGCGTTGGCTTACCAGGAAGCATGGGAAGAAACCATGGCGCCCAAGTATGATTGCCAGCCTGCGGCTTCACCGGCCATACAATACGATCCCTACGCAATGCAGATTACCCAGTGGCCAGATCGCGTGCTGCTGCGCTATGAGAAAGACGATCAGCTGCGTACGGTTTGGTTGGATGGGAGGGAGCCCAAAGCCACGGATTTCAGTATTCAGGGCTTTTCAACCGGCCACTATGAAGACGGCTCTCTGTTTGTGACCACGACCCATTTTGTTTTCGATATCGCCGGATTTGACGACTACAACGGCATTCCTTCTTCAGCGCAAAAAGTCGTGACCGAACGCTATTGGCGTGAGGGCGAAGAGCTGAAGATGACTCTTACCCTTGCAGATCCCATGTTCCTGCTGGAGCCTACCGGATACACCACGCGCTGGTTGCCCGCCGGGCCAGACTACAGGCTGCAGCCCTATGACTGCGATCCTGAAGCCTCGCGTACTTCAGTGCGCTTTTTTCCTTCGAAGTATGACTAGCAAACAGACTGGCTAGCCGGTTCCCACATAGGGAATCAGGCGGCCAGTCAGCAAGACGCCAGTCCAGACAGTCAATGAGGTGTAGGCTACGCATTTTGCCAGCAAGGGTGAGTCTGCTTCGTGATCCCAGTTCGACATAATCGGGCTGACTTTCAAGTGATAAAACAGCGCATTCAATCCGGCGAGACCCACCAGCACCATCTTGATCTGAAATCCTATATTGATGGAATAGCGGCCTGGATCGCCCACGAAAAATAGCGTGCCGGTTACCAGGTTAAGCACAAAACCAGCTATCACAAACGGTAACAGCTGGTGAGTGGCGTTTGGCTTTATGACTCGCAGGTGACCCGCCATGCGTAAGTCCACCACAATCAAGCCGCCAAGCAAGAGCACCAGACCGATAAAGTGGATGATCTCCATGACCGGCCATAGCCAGTAGGTTTCCTGAATCCATTGATTCAGTGAACCTCCGTCGGCAAGACTGGCGAGTAGATTCCACATGGGGCTAGAAGATATAGGCGATCAGCCGGCCAGCTATGATGGCGCCGACCCAGACTGAAAGTGATAGTGCCGCCAGCAGCTGCGTGGCGCGGTCTACACTGGTTGATTCCAACCCTGATGCCAGCTGAAAGGAAAGCCTGCTCTGCAGCACTAGCGCCGTACTCATCCCCACCGCGATGCAAACGAGTTTGCTAAGAAACGGGATGCTGGTAGCAAGATAACTGGCCTGGGAGCTGAATAAGAGAAAGCCAGAAATCGCATTGATGGCAAAGCCAAGCAGGGCGAGTCGCAGCAGGTGGCGGAATGCTGCGATATCCAGCGTTGGAAAAAATCCAAGCAGTTTCAAATCCCGCATGGAAAAGATGCCTGCAACGATGGCCAAGCCAACAATGTGACAGGCCAGCAGCGAAGGATAAGCCCAGAGTGATTCTCCGACCCAAAGTGCAAGTGATGTATTCTCCAGTGTGGTGAGCATGGGCTGGCTGCTTATTGTTCTTCTGTTATCAGGGTCTTGGGGAATCGAGCTTGGCGCATGTGGCCTCGAACCTTGCTGCTGCCCCAATCACATCCCTCATTATGCGGCCCAAACACAGTAGGGTAAACCTTGATTGCGACGGGGCGTCTACTTTTGAACTGTTTACATTGCGGGGATGAGATACATATGCGCTGATTGAGGTTGTTAGTACTTTGATTAAGGTTCGTGGTTCAGGCGCCAGTCAGACAGAGCGAGTCTGCGAGAATTTCCTGTTGCGGCTGATGGAATTGTCGGACAATCATCTAATTACCACCGCACCGAGACCAACTTTTCGCGTCAAGCACTCGAATACATTTAAGGAGACTTTTCATGCTCGAATTGTTTGCGAGCCCCGAAACATGGATTGCACTGATGACGCTTATCGCGCTCGAGATTGTGCTTGGGATAGACAATATTGTTTTTATCTCCGTTCTGGTTGGCAACTTGCCGTCCCAGGAAAGGGAGCGAGCACGCCGCTTGGGAATAGGACTCGCTCTGATCATGCGTCTCTGCCTGCTGTTTGCATTGAGTTGGTTAATTGGCCTGGTTACACCATTGCTTACATTATTTGGTAACGAGATCTCTGGTCGAGACTTGATACTGATTGGTGGCGGCCTGTTTCTGCTGGCAAAATCCACCCATGAGATTCATGACAGTCTTGAAGTGATAGAAGACGACTCGCGCAACGTCGTTCACGCCAGCTTCGGTGCTGTAATCGCGCAAATTGGCGTCATTGATATGGTGTTCTCACTGGATTCGGTAATCACGGCAATCGGACTAGTCGACCACATCGCGATCATGGTTGCGGCAATTCTGGTTTCAATGCTGGTTATGCTGGTTCTGGCGAGGCCAATTGGGCAATTTGTTGAGGCGAATCCAACATTTAAAATGCTTGCCCTCGCATTTCTAATCCTGATTGGATCAACCCTGGTGGCGGAAGGATTGGACTTCCATGTGCCGCGTGGTTACATCTACTTTTCCATGGCTTTTTCGGTTGTGGTTGAACTACTCAACATGGTGGCGCGAAGCGCAAAGAAAAAGAAAGCTGTGCAGCTTAACCGTGTAATCAGGCCGGCTCTCGGCTCAGTAGACTCATAATCAAGGGAGTGATGTGGGCCTAGCCAGCAGGTTTAATCCGGTCTCCAGGAAACATGATAATCACAAGAATTAATGCAGATTTGCGGTGCTTGCTAAAAGTCGCCGCAATCGGTCTCGTCTTCCTGGCAATCTCTGCGCAAGCAGAAGCTCAGGAACCGCGCAGGGCGATGCTGCGTGTAGCGGGCGCAGAGCAGGAACTGCATACTAATATTCTCGCGCACACTGCGGGAATTAACCTTGCCTGTGATGCGCCCCGTACCCGGATCAATGCGATTATTCCCCGCTTAAGCCGCCAGGTCACTCGAGCTGCCAGGGCCTTGGGCTTTTACCATTTGCAGGAATCCATTCGAATTGAGCGCGACCTTGATACGGATATAGAGGCCTGTTGGGTCATTTCTATTGATGTCGAGCCCGGCCCCAGAATCACGGTGGCTTCGGTCTCGGTGACTGTTGTGCAAAACCAGCAATATTTCTCTAAGGAGTTGGATGGTCTATCCATGCAAGCTGGCGATGCCTTAAACCAGGAAAGTTTTGAGCGCATCAAGGGCCAGCTAAATAGTATCGCTGTGGAGCAGGTCTATTTGCCCACCACTCTATAGGCGATGTCTGCGCGGGAGGCCTAGCGACCCATCGATTGAGGAGCAGAGAGGGTATGGTAATCCGATACCGGTTCACACAAATTTATAGGGGGTTTGATTGCTACTACTTGGCCTGAGTCTAATTGTCATCCTTAGCAAATCGGCGGTTAAAAACTCTGCTCCAAACGGGTATTCTGAGACCAGGGAAGCTCTCTCTAGAAGGTATGTCGCACTCGAAAAGCATAGCGAATGCCTTCGGTTCGACAGTAATCTTCGATCTCTTCAATCACGCCGCTGGTGATGCGACCCTCGTAGCGGGTTCGGGTGCGGCATGATTCGCGGTCGTTCGCATTTTGAACATCGAAACGGAAGGTGACGCCATTGGAAGCTCGCTTCTCCAGGAACAGGGAGAGGTTGTACTCCTCAAAATCACGCTCTGTATCAAACAGGTCAAAATTAACCCGCTGCAGTCCCTGCTGATCAGACCAGCTGTAGTTGAAGCCGTAACTGAAATTCCAGGGCTGGTAGTCATGGCGAAAACTTGCGCGAGTTGACCAGCGACCGGGATAGCGCATGCGGCGTTCGCGGTTCAAGAAGGGGTCAATTACCTTGGAGTCACCGAATCCGACTCGCATTGTGGCCAGGGCGTTAGGCAACCCCAGATAGCTGAGCTTGGAACTTGCTTCGACATTGATGCCATAGCGCTGACCATCACCGATATTGCCCCGGGCTGAAAGCAGATTGTCTTCAGAGGTGGAGACATCGATTCGGCCAATGACATCTTCGATGTCGCGGTAATAGAGCTGAGTGTTAACTACTCCGAGTCCTTCAGGTAGACGGTATTCAAGATTGAAGTCATAGCGCCACGACTGTTCCTGAACTACATCAGGGTTGCCGCCCTGAATGTTCTGGTCATCGTCACTGTTATCTTGAGACACGCTAAAATCAGAAAAGCTCAGCTGTGATATTTCTTTCTCGACAGTGGCCCTGAACTGCATGGTGGGTGTGATGTCGAAACGGTAGTCAACCCTGGGACGCAAGAAGCCAAAACTGCGGGCGTTGTTTACATCTCCAGACTGCTCAATGGTTGAATCTTCATAGATCAACTGGCTTTCCAGTGCCATCCGATCGTTTAATTGCCAGTTATGAATACCGAAGTATTCAAAACGCATTTCTTCGATTTCCGAAAACGCATTGTCTATCTCGGAGGAAGGGAGGCCGCCGGTTTGGTCTGAAGCTGGACCTTGGTTGAAACGAGAGCCAACCAGCAGCCCATTGTTGCGAATAGTCTGCGCGCCCTCGACGCCAAGTTCGAGAGCCTGTTCCGCGGCGACGTTCCAGGTGTAGGAAGTGCGCATGATGCGTTCACGATCGCGCCCCAGGCTTCGCAGGAACAAATTCTTGTCATCGCCAGTATCGAGCACATCGAAACGTTCCCGGGTAAAATCGCTTTCAGCATCATTGACCAGAAACAGCACTCGATAGGTGCTGCCCGCTGAAAAATCGTACTCAAAGTCACCGCCCACTTCCCAGTTATCTCGGTCAAACTGGTTGCCCTCGCGGACGTTATTGACGCTTGCTTCGCTGCCGCGAAAATCAGTAATTGTCCGGCGAACGGACGTGGGCGGACTGGTCTGTCCGAACAGGGCGTTGAACTGCACGATACTGTTTTCAAACTGGTAGCCCAGGTTCATGCTGGCCTGCAGATCGTCCTGGTCCCGAATAATGTTTTCTTCCCGCACTTCCAGCAAATTACCGGCAGCGTCGCGGCTCACCTCAAAGGTATCGTTTTTGCGATATCTGGGCTCGGACTCCATTGCGAAAACATAGTTGAGGTTTCCGGTCTGGCCAGTGTAGGAAAAGCGACCGCCTGGCGCGATGGTGCCATCCTGAATCAGGTCAGCATTCACTTCTGCGTTGACACTTGATCGAGAGGAAGCTTCAACCAGCACGATATTGACAACCTGGCTGCCACCCCTGACATCGATCTCTTCAGAGGTGCCGCGAATGATTTCAATATACTGCACCTGATCGGCAGCAATTCGGCGCAGCTGATCTCGACTGTCATTTGACTTGCCGGTGATGCGCTGGCCATTGATAAGTATTTCGTTACCGCCTCCGCCGATGCCTCGACGTCCACCACCGCCGCCTCTGCCAAGCGCCAGGCCTATGCCCGGGATGCGATCGATCATGTCATTTACAGACACCGGCTGAAACTGGTCAAAGAAGTCCGCCTCGAATACGACCGTAGAATCTTCTAGCGATTCATCGCCCGCGGATTGAGCGATTGCCGTGCCGCCATGGACAGCGCCCAGTAGAACTAAAATGCCTGCCAGACTTGATCTGAGCAAGGATTGTGGAGAGGGACGTTGTTGGGGCTGGGAGGACAAAGATAACTCCGTCGGAGAACCGCGATTGGCCTCCATGCTTTGATTTATTGGCTCTGCTTCTTTGGCGCTAATGCTCTAACTTGCGGCCGAAAGCTCGGGTTGATACTGGCCAGGTATCGAGCGTTTGATGCTCGCTCCTAATTCCACTTTTTCAGTCACTCATATAACGAGTCTAGCGGAGTAACGGATTACATGGACGATTGGGGCGGCATCATGAGGCATTGGCTCTAAAATGCAAGATTTTTAAGCAATATCAGCAGCTTAAATCACAGAAATGCCTGGATTGGCGGTTTTGCCGTGACAATTTGTAAACAAATAATGAAACTGCAGTAATTACTAGCGATGTACAAAAAACAAGTACAAAGGGAGGGGGAGAGGTGTAAGACTCAAGCTCACAATTTTTATCTGCGCTGTGATCAGTAATTCGCGTCGCCAACTACGGGCCTGATGCCATATTGCTCCTGCGGTAGCGGATTTATGAAGCCGAGTCATTTCGCGCAGATGCCGGACAGCATGGAAAGCTCGCGCCTTACAAATATGCCGGAAACACGGACCCGTGGAAGACTCTAAAAGCAGGTGTTCTTGTTGCCTCTGATTTTAGACGCAAGGACGCTAGGCAGACGCGGTAAGTTGCAGTCAATCGAAGAGTTTTTCTCGCACCCGAGTAATGTGGCGCTACACCTTGCCGGTCGAACCGTCCTTATCATCCCGGGGGTCGCGCCAATTGCCCGCACTGCGCAGAGTCAAGAAGAGCCCTGAGATCATCAGCGCGAAGACGAGTGCGGCTACACCTAGAAGAACTTGAGTGCTCATTTCTGTCTTGCCCCAATCACAATAAGCTTAAAGTAGATCCCAAAGCATAAGATCGAGGGTACCCAAACTGCGGTAAATAGTCCTTCCTCTCTCTGCCCGGAAAACCAGAGAAAACCGGAAACAGCGAAGGAAATGCTCACTGCGAGAAGAATGAAAAAGTCGGCCTGTCTTACCATGTTTTGTTACTCCAACTCAAAAGATCCCAGTGCCGCCATCATACAGCCGAGCACCGATACGCCGGCTAGCGATCGAACCCCGGAATGCCCCGCCACTTCGAACAGCGAGAATTCCAGGAAACCAATCATGCATCCTGCGGTTAGCGCGAAGCCCGTAGCTATCAGCAAAATGCCAAGCCGAACAGCGAGCGTTCTGGCTAAGTTGTCGAAAGTTAGTTTTAAAAGCACGTTGGTAAAACGAGTGAATCAGGTATTTGGATCATACGCTTTCATCTGCGATTCTAAAAAGCTTGGCGGATGAGTGATTCTG
>Ga0181558_10000334_pt1 | contig 44261 bp, 66 predicted proteins | sample 011ome_22_FD_133754 | JGI IMG/M metagenome (GOLD analysis project Ga0181558, IMG submission 133754) | Coastal salt marsh microbial communities from the Groves Creek Marsh, Skidaway Island, Georgia - 011507BT metaG (megahit assembly) | ecosystem: Environmental > Aquatic > Marine > Intertidal... | reverse complement strand
GGATTCAAACTTATAATAACGAGCCCAGCGGTACTGCACTTCTTCAAAGTATGCATCATCGTATTCTAACGTAATCCACACATCGGCCTTCTCTAATTCGTTTATAATGTAACACCAATCTACCCAGTTGTTATCTGGTGTTTCCCTATTAGGCCATGTTGTATTATTTGGTTGAAAAGTTCCATGAGCACCTAAATACACACGGTCTGTACCTTCTGTTAAACAATGCTTTAAAATCTCTTTAGGATTTTGTGGGCCTTCTACAAAAATTACGTTTTGCTTTTTAGTCATCATACTATTATACTACATTAAGTCTTAGTGTCAATGGTTATCTGTGTTAGTATCTTCCGTATAAAGATCCCAGTGCGTAAATTTATCTTTAACAGTTAACTCGTTAAGTTGGTGTGTCCATACTCCGGGATTACTGTGACCCCATGTTGTATCATCTATTTTCACTGTAGCGTTATAATTAAATTTCTTAATATTAGGTAGCTTAACACTAATCATAGGAACAAACTTTTCGTACTCATTCCATTCTACTTGTGAGAACATGTGCTCGCTAGCATAGCTGGAATCAAAGTCTAACGCTACCCAGTATCCAGCATTCAAGCAACCAGTTATAACCTTGTCCCACTCTTGCCAATCTTGATGTGTGGCAGGATTAAAACTTTGACTAGTACCGAAGTAAATTTGCTTTACATGATTCGAGGTTGCCTGTTCTAATATTTCGTCCAATGGCGGAGTCCCTACAACAAATAACGTGTACATTTCGTAACAAATAGTATGCTCAACTTCAAATCCAGTAAAGTATACTATGTCTTTTCTTTCTTCAGTGTTTAACGCCATTTTATATATCCTCTGCTATAATTCTCAGGCCTGTTTAGTCCATCTTCGAACGCTTGTGTCCATTCAGTTTCTCTATCGTACCCTTTAGTCCAAAACTTGTCAACGTTTATTGAGTCGGATTCGACTAAGCCTTTTGCTAACACCATTGCGTCGTAAAAGTGTTTTGTACGAGGACTAGGTCTTATAGTTGTACAAGCCTTCCACAGTAATACCTCTTCGAATTCTTTAGTTGACGCAGTAGGGACACCTTTAATGATTAATGCTTCATCGTTGATGTCAACAAAATCTCTGCCTACCAAATCGATTACTACATCAAACTTGCCGGTCAGCCTTTCTTGTAATACATCTCCCCACATGTCTTTATTACTTCTGCCTTGTACTTCTACTTCTAGAGGTAACCCTAATGTTTTAATTGTATTATACGCGACCCATGCTAGAAATCCACTGCCTAAGATAGCACACCTTCCGCCGGCTTTTTTATAAATCATTTCCTTAGCTTGTAGCACTACGTTTACGCCACATGCCACTGGTTCTAATATGTATTTAGGATCAGCGGAAGGAACAACTACAAATTCTCCGTATCTTACGTTGTATTCATCTGCATAAGCAGGCTCACCGCGTGTAGCAACATAGTCGCCGAGTTTAACGTTTCTTACATTCTTGCCTATCTCGATAACCTGTCCTAGCCCCTCGTGTCCACTCATCCCAATAGGATCGGGCAATGTAAAATCGCCATTCATCATATCAATGTCGCTACGACAAACACCTGTAAGTATAGACTTAACCGCAATTTCATCATCGCTACGCTCTAAGCGTGACCACTCCGTTTCTTTAAATGAGCCATCGCCTGTAGTATACAGTATCATAGATTCTCCAATTGTTTATGTATCCACAAATCTTGTGTAAATTGCTCGTTCCAAAACATATCATAATCTACAAGAGTTAATGCCGTTACAGCCATATTTTCGTATGCTAATTCGGGACACAATCCCAATTCGAATGTGTGTATTTCGCCTGTGTTTAATGTAAATGTAATACTGCTATTATCCTCTTTACCGGTTTTCCAGGATGATACTAAATTCCATTGTATATTGTTTACACTTCCGTGGATGCTACAAAAGTCGTCTACGTTATATATTCCTTTGGGATCTATTGTTCCGTAGTCGGTTATGCCAACTGTAGTTAAGTCGTAATTTTGTCGTGCGCTAACAGCTGATAATTTAAAGTTTTTGTAATCAGTTAGCTTAGTAATATAACTGAGCATGTGCGGCATTAAGTCTCTGCTTACTCCGCCATAGCTAAGGTCTTTGTTTGTGAACCATCCACCTGGATTTGGCACTCTGTGTTTGTTTAACCAATGTATATCGATTTGGTCAGACTTCAATGCTAGATCGTTAAACGTGTCTATCCTTGTCCTGTATTGATTGTTTTTAACCATCACAATGCGAGTATCTTTAAAATCGTTAACAAGATTCTCCCACGCCGCAGAATCTTTAACTCCGGGTTTTTCGACAAACACAATAGACGCAAAGGGAGCAACCTCCCTTGCGATTTCTTCGTGTGTAAAGTTAGGTGTACATATATGAACAGTAGCGAACCGTTTATGATCTTTCAGCGCGTCTGCTACTGTTCTGTAGTCTGCATCCTTACCGAGATCAACTGTAACTATTTCGAAATTTAATTTCTTGTATACTGGTACGTATACTGCGTTACCGAATCCCATACCAACAATCAATGTTTTGCTATTCATCGTCTTTGTGAACACTATCCATAGCTGGATCCATCATGTATTCTTCTCTGCTCATAGAGTCATCGTCGTGTCCGACTTGCTCCTCTTCGAAGAAGCTAGTGTCTAATGCTGTTTCGGTATTAAAATTGCCAAAGCTAATCTCGTCTAAGAATTTACCGTACTTATCGATAAGCTCATGCGGATTAGGACAGTTAGGATCTAACACTTCGCGGCAGAAACTATCGAAATATACTACACTGTAAGGAACGTAAGGGCTAAACTCATTTGTGCTTTTAGACTTCTTGTCGTTAATCCAGTCACTGTAGTGTACCTTAGCTCGGAACTTTTCAACGTCAGCTAATCTATTCGCTTCTTGTACAGCATTAATATGATTAAAAACACTATGAGCCATATAATACAAATAGCTAAGTGAATCCCAACTGTTACTATCTGCTTCTTTTAACTTTCCGTTTCTGTCTGGATCACCTGCCGCCATACAACAAATATCGCCTGCTGTAAGTCTTCCCATGATAGGCCCGCCGAACGGCATTGGAAGATCACTGCCTTTCAGGTCCTGCGTATCAAACGCACGATCCATAAAGTACCCAAACTTCTTTGGGCTATAAAAATTGTACGAATATGTTTGACCGTAGGCAGTATTAACAAACGGACTAGCCGCATCAAAACTTAGTGTAATGTTTTCGCTATCATGTTCTCGAAGCATACGCTGTATGCTTGTTAGGTAGCAAGCCCAATTAAGTTTTCCAGTACCCAAGAAATGTATCCATCCTTTATTTTCTAACAATCCATCTTCGCGTAACTGTAGTATACGTTTTAAGACGCATCGCATATTTCTCATGTTGATACCAGCGAACGCATAACCTTCCAGTGTTCTGTTAGCATCTCCATAGTTAGCGGCTACAAACTGCGGGTCGCTAAAATGCTTAACAGCATCGTACCACGTATCACTGCTGGCTTCGTCGTTACCTGATAATACATTTAGGAATTTAGTTTTGCCTACTGTTCGATTTCTTAAAAAGTAATCCAAGTTAAGCAAGGAAATATCAACAGTGTCTTGTACACTTGTTAGCCCTGTTTTTGCTGAGAAAGGAGGAGATGCCGCGAAGCTAGGTACGTCAAGTGTCATTGCCCAGTCTGCTGTATGCTCTAGCCAAGTTAAAATCTTGCCGCACATAGCGTTACGTTCAGGATCGTTTGGATCCATGGCATTTGACCAGTCGAGTTTTATAACGCCTTTCGCAATTTGGAATCCACCAGAGTCGCCTAATACTGTAGTAACCTCTCGATCCCGTTGTTGTATCATTGGCTCATCTATTGTACTCTTAGCTGTGTCTAAGTAAGAATGCCCTGCAGAATAAAGTCCGTAAGGATAATGGAAGTACGAGTCAGGCTTGAGAAAGTCAAGCCCTTCGTTGCCTTTCTCAAATCCTGCAGGCACTCTTGGATTTTCGTGATTTTGTGTAGTACGCTTTAGTTGAATTGTGTAAAAGCTACTTACCGCAGGCAAGTATACTGCATAGTCTCTTTGACTCTTTCCTAAATCAGGCATTGTTACCCCTTCGCTGGTAGTAAGTAGGTGTATTCAGCCATTCCGCTGTCTAGTTTAATTTGCATAAGACCTTGGTCATTAATGCTCATCGTACAATTACTAGTATCGCTTAGTCGTAAAATCTTAAGAACAATGTCCAAAGGCCATTTCCATTCCCGAGCAATAGTCCCAGTAACGTTATCGCTAATTTTTACTTTAGCGCGATCACTTACACCGTCGCCGATATGGAATGTTAAACCACCGGCTTTATCTGTTTTAGGAGAGAATGTTGCTTCGTATGTACCCAAGATACCATTGAAGTAATTCAAGTCCTTTAAGTTCTTTATAGTAGGAACAATGTTAATGTCAAATGTTGCGCCCTTAAACTTAATGTCTTTCATTTGCTGATTGATAACATCAGCAAGCATAAAGCGATAGTTCGCATCATTGCCATCTGTGCTAATAAAGCCAACTTCAACAGGAATTTCTTCGCCGTTTCTGTCTTGCTTAACGATTTGAACAGTTGCGTCTTCATCGTCAAAGCCAGGATAGTTCAGGTACCCCTGCAAGACGCCCATTCTACTTAGGCCTACAGTTGCGTCAGTAAAGTCGGCTACGGGTGTAACAGTTTTGCCTTTAAGTATTACTACTTTGTCTGGGTCAACTGTTTCGATGTTAGTCGAGTCCAGTGCCCCGTTAATTTTAACCATTTCAAAAATGCCTAAGCCATGTGTATGCTTCAGTACATCTTTAAGTATATCTTTTATTTGATTGTCTGCCATGTGTCAGTGTCTCCAGGTATTGTGTTATTATACATTGTTATTTAGGTTTGTCAAGCTGGTTGTTGTGTTTTTCTTCGAAATGTAATCTCACGAATGTCTTACGTCCAATGCCATACGTTATAAAAACAACGTTAAGGATTACACTTGTATACAAAGGACCTAACTCCCATACTTGAATACAAAAGTAAACAAGTAAGAAATTTAAAGGTATAGCAACGATTCCTGCGATTGCTGTATCTACCCAAGCTTCGTGGAACGCTCTTTTTAGTTTTATTTTTTTTGTCATTTAAAACTCGAAAAATGCGGCCATTGCTTCAGTCTCGTGTATCTTGTCAAGATCGAAACCCATTTGCCCGATTACATTGGTAATCTTCTTGTCAAGTACCGCAGTTTCCATACCTTCCTCATCGAATGGTAAATCTTTAAACCACTGTGGTAATTGTAATTCGTCTGTTGGGTACGCGATGCTATCGTAGCCCATTGCGTTACTCTTCAGTCTACAAACAATAACCTTAGCACCGTCAGTAATGGTCATGCTATAATGATCGCCCATTGCTTTCTTATAATTGTTCCAGTTAATGCTTGCTCTAACGTGTCCGGGAATTGACTTCTTTAATTCCGGATCAATTGGAGCATTCTTATACAAGGAAGTTGTCGCAGGAGCGTTTGCTCTTTTAGACATCATTGCTCCGTAAACTGTTAAATTGTTTACACGTTTTGGCATGCCTTTGCGCCACGGATCCATTTCTTTAAATCCTTTCTTATACTCTTTAATTTTGTGTATTACGCTTTGCTCATCTTCACCGTTCAGGCAGTCTCGCAGAATTTCTTCTAAAAAGTCCTGCACGAATTCTGGGGTGTCCGAACGCTTAACATCCATACCCATAATCTTCAGCTTGCCGCCTTCGGGTCTATCGCCTTCGTTGTCTAATACGTTAATGGCGTAACGCTTTTTGGTAATAAACAAAGCCGAACGTCCTACTACTTCTCGTCCTGCCTTCATTACTGCCCCTGCCGATAACGGAACATTGAACTTGTCTTTTAAGAACTGCGGAAAGGTATCACTTACAGCGTCACTTATATGGTCATATAGTTTCACAGCACTATCCAAGTTTAATTCTTGTCCTTCTTCTAGTGCTGGAACTGCTGTAAAGTAAACAGAGTCAGTGTCACCGTATATAATACATTCGCCTGTATGATCGTATTCGCCTATAAGCATTTCGTTTGTCTTTGCCGCCATGTGCTTAGTGATAGCTCGACCTGTTAACGTAGTACTCTGTCCGATACGTTTGTCATAAAATCTACAACCCGGATTTAATATCGCACCGTACAAGCTGTTCAGGTTAATCTTCTTAACAAGCTGTCGCTTGTCCCAAAACATTGTATCTTCTTTAGTAGTTGCTTCACGTTTCTTAGCTTGTAAGTCTTGTCGTTCTGCATACCAACGTTCTAACAATCCCGGAACAATGCCCTGGAAGTCTGATTTAAATATAGTACCATTTGCGCTAATGTTCCAAGGCTTGCCACCGTTAAAAATAAGATTATGTATCTCAGCACCTGTACATTCTATACTTTGGCCATCTACCATATCTAATGTTAATGCGCACTGTGTATCTTTGGCCATAACGTATTCATATTCGTTAGTACCAAACTTACCGGACCACGCATCTGCGAATGAAGATTTCTCTAAAGTCATTTTGCTTTGGATTTCGTCGTCTGTGTGATTAGTGCGTACCTGCCCGACAATCGTTTCGGGCGCCATGTTAAGTGCGCGGAACACACTAGGGTATAGACTGTTCAAGTCCGAACTGCCTACCCATTCGTGAAATCCCTTTTTAGGAAATGCTACGTAAGCACCCGCCGCTTGTGTATCAAGTTCTTCCTTGCCTCGTACTCTGTCCGGCACAACGAATCCACGTCTGTGTGCCTCGTTAATAATTGCTTGCTCAGTAGTTGCCACCGCGCCCATTGTTGTAGGAAGTAATACAGTGTTATCGTGCGCAATAGTGTTAGCAAGGTCAATAAACTGTAACTTCTTATCTAACTTGTCTAGCAACATAACGTCTTGTATGTTATATTCTAAAAACTTCTCAAAGTCATGATTGTAAAGTCTATCTAAGCTACCTTCGTATGCGACTTTTGTTTCGCCTACTTCCATCTCACCAATAAAGTCAAGTCTGTAACTGTGCCTTTCTTCGTAGTTAAACTTCATGTAAAGTTGCATGTAGTCCAAATGCACACGACCAGTTAAGTCATATGTTATTTGTTCTGCACCGTATCTTTCAAATGTACGCTTTTTGGGGAATTGGTCGAATAAGGAATAACGTCTCGTTGCGTTCTTACCCATTGTGCGTATGGTACGATTAACCATGTAAGGAATATCGTAACCTTCACTGTTCCACCCGCTAATAATATCCGCATCCTCAATTAATGTAAGGAATACATCTATCATCTCTGCTTCGGTTCTGTAAAGAATTACTTCGGGCATCTTCTCTGCAATGCTGTTTGCTTGTTCCCAAGTTAATGTCTTGGGCGGCACTGCTAAACACACCATTGCGTCTAGCCATTGTAAATATACGCCAATAGCAGTAATAGGAGTGAACGGATCTGAGGGCGAACTGTAACCACGCAACGGGTCAAAGTCCACCTCAATGTCCACAAACGCAGTATGAAGCACTGGTGTGTCTACTCCGTTGTAATGTTTTGCTAGGGTTTTGTTTACTGGCTTGATGTCGCTTTCGTATAGACCGTTATGTCTATTCATTGCCACATTTTTCTTAAACTCGCTATTGTTCTTACAGCGTACTTCAGTTACACTATCTCCGTATATACTTCGCTGTTTTCCTCTAGGGTCTTTGTAATAAAAATTGTACTCGGGTTTAAGTTCTTGAATAACTCTCTTCCCGTTAACTCGTTCGACGACCTGAATGGTATCAGACGTCTTATCAAAATACGCATCAATATAGCACATTAAAATCTCTCCAAAATGATAAATAACTTACGTACATACTTATTACAGGAAATCGTATTATGAGTGCTAAACAGGTATCTGCGCAAAAAGCGAGATTCGAAAAAACACGTAAAACAAGACAAGACAAATTTATTAATAAAGCTATTAAAGTTCATGACGGGCTTTACGATTATTCTAAAGTATTTTATACTCGTTCCCATACGAAAGTTATAATTGTTTGTAAAAAGCACGGAGAATTCCTTCAGCGCCCTTGCGACCACGTCAATTCTAAACAAGGATGTCCTTCTTGTGCTCATACTGTTCCTTTAACTCTTTGTGATTTCCAAAAAAGAAGTGATAAAAAATTTGATGGTAAATTTAAGATTATTTCTTTTACCGGCATTAAACACCCTTCTGTTATTGAATGTAATTTACATGGTGAATTCACTTTGCCTAGGGCTGAGAACCATACATTAAACGCCGGCGGTTGTCCGCAATGCCATTTAATTTCTAGACTAGACAATCTGAAACCAGGACGTACTAGCAAAGCTGAAACTGAATGGCTAGATGGCTTAAACATTCCTATCCGCCAACATTATATAACAATTGGAGACAAGACTATTATTGCTGATGGATTTGATCCAGCAACTAATACCGTCTATGAATATTATGGAAGTTTTTGGCACGGTAATCCTAATGTTTATCCTCCGAACGAAATGAATTCGAAGTTAGGCGTAACGCATGGCCATTTATACGAAAGAACGCTAGAACGCGAATCTTTAATTAAATCAGAATACCATTTAGTAACTAAATGGTCGTCAACGTAACTCATTGTTTTCTCCAAGCGCCGATTTTTGGCAGACGCAACACCTTATTATTGTTCTTGCTTAATACGTAATTTACGCAAGGCCGCAAGTTGCCTTTGTCCTTCTTTACTAATTATAATATCCGCAGATTTTACCGTCGCGATACCGGCACTTGTAATTTTAATATCTATCATTAAAGAGTTTTGCCGACTGCTTCTAGAATAGTTTCTAGCTCATCAAATTTATCTCGTTCTTCGCCAAGTTTTGCTTTGTGCGCAACGGAAATTGCCTTGTTGAGAATGGTAGCTTTAATATCCATTTCTTCAGCAATTGCTTTTACTGTATCTCTTAATCCTTCTTTGAGAGAATCGACTTCGTAGCTAACTTGGCATCCTTCGTCGATTAGTCTTTTTAGGCGGGCTACTTCTTCTGCGTTAAATGAACGGTTGTGTGACATTTATATCTCCTGTGTGTTTTGTAGTTATATTTATTAGTACAGGATATAGTATAGCAGTTTTTTAAGTTATGTCAAGTTGATTAATTTGATAGAAGTAAGAACATTGCCAGTACCGGTTGTCTTCTTGGCCGCAATTGTAACAACATCGGAAACACCGTCCACTGTTCTACCTAGCTGTCTTTGGAAAACAGCCAGTGTGTCCCCGGAATTAACAACTGCCGCAGATTGGTTTGTAGATGAAGCAAAACTATAGTCTATAACTAACCCGTTAGCTAACGTTGTTGCGGCAGTATCAATGTCTACATGAGAAAAAGAACTGTCAGCAAAAGTGGCACCAGTTAGGTCTGCGTTTAGGAATAACGCGATTTCATAAATACCAGTGTCCTCTGGGAATACTTGATATGCCCCGGGAATAATAGCCGCATTTAAGTGTGCGGAATCTAGTCTCACTGAAACAATCGGAGTCCAAGCAACACCAATAGATTTAGAAGGCCCTAAGTACCACTCTCCTGTGCCTACTGGGTTAAACCCGCCCTCGGAAATTACAGTAGAACAAATTTGACCCATTACAGAATCAGAATCAGTTACGCCTGTATTAACAATTTCATAACGTAGCGGTAACGTAGCCGTAGTCATGTAGGTTTGGCTAATTTCATTTGCGTGGTGGAATTTATGTACAGTAATATACGAACCGTCAATTATAAAACCACATCGAGCAGTACCTGCGCCTAACCATTCTACATCCGACCAAAAAATTTGTATTTTAGATAGGTCTAATGTTATCCCGGACGGCCCTGTGCCATCTAGCGGATCACCTGACCAGTCAGCTTGGGCAACTCTAGTCTCAACAAGCGACCCAGTAGAGTATGACCGTAATACCATATTAATATCTAGGCCGTCTTGTTCTACGTAAATACCGTTTTCTGTAGTAAACATACCTGCACGTTGGCGTAGATTTGCTTTAGGTTCGTCCATTACTACAGTTGAAAGTTGAAGCAACCCTTTACCTGGTTGGTAAGGGAATACCCGTTTTGTTTCCCGTATAATAGTATCGCCTGAGCTAGTGCCTATAGTCAGTTCCATTGTGGATGAATTGGCATTGTGAGCGACGGTAACATTCCCAGAAGTATTAACAATGTTAGAACTCCATTCGCGATTCTCTTCAAAAATATGTGATGATTCGAACAGTGTTATCGGTTGGGCTACACGTAAACGACCAAATGCGTCTCGCGCACTACCGTTTGATGTTGTGCGTAAAGCAGGATGCCCATCAGCATTTAATTCCATGCCGTAATGTGGCCCACTTAGTATTATATCTGTTGGATGTGTATAACCTGCCATTATTAATCTCCCGAATTATTTAACTGTAGTCGACCTCTATCCAATCGGTGGAATCACCGGTTTTCATAATAGTAGGAGGGTTGCCTAACAGCTTGATAGGTTTTGGACCAGTGTAGGTCCATCGTTCGTTGGATGTTGAACCACTGCCTGGTTCTTGTTCTTTTACTGCCCAGCCTAATTTTCTTAGGTCGCCCCAAGCAAAGTTGCCTAGACTATAAGAGGCGTCTCTTATCTCAGGAACCAATCCTTTTTTTATTACATCCGAAAGGTAAGCAAGACGTTGGTTATCTTTGTCTTCCATGGATATAATATCACGGTCTTTGCCACGAGTAGATATGTCGCGATCTTTGCGCTTGTATTCATCTTTCTTATAAAATATTTCTGCTATTCTCATATCTCTACACTTGCTTCAAATTCAAAATCGAAATCAAATTCTTCCTCTAGTTGTTTAGCTATTAAATCGCCTTCTTCTTCGTCTATGTCTTCTTGTAGTACGATCTCGTAAACGTTGTGCGTTTGTTCATCTGGGTCAGTGTACCCTATTACTTCTATACTTACTTTGCCGCCAGCTTCGTCGCTGTATGCTGTTACTAACTTAGCCGGGGTTACACTTTGTACAATGTCAAAGTATGTGATTACAGTTTCGTCGTCTAACTCCTGCGGAGTTACTAACCTGCAAAAGTGTTTTATAAAATTCATTAGTTTTTGCCCATCCACGTAGTAAAGCCAAAAAAGGCACCCACGATGCTTGCTTGCGCAATATAAAACCAGCCTATAGGTTCGTTAAGTGCGGTTAATTTGCCATCAGAAATATCAGCTAATAAAAGTACCGCAGTAACAACTAACATAGATATCATCGCAATCCACGCCATTCGTTCCTGGGTTTTAGCTTTTTCTTCGCGGCTTTTTATTTCAAAGATTTCTCTACGTAATTTGAGATCTGTTTCAGAAACGTTGCCGTCGTCGTCTAAGTCAAAATTATCCAGATTTATATCCTTATCTACCATGTAACGACTCCCTTTACCTATATCGTTACTTGTATTTATCAATATAAACTAGATTTTTTTGATGTAGATAGGGCTCCGTAAAACAGTCTCTTTGAACTTACTATACGGGCTAATTGCGTGGGGTAGTTTGATTTTGCCAGTAACTGTGTAGGCGTTGCTGACTTCAATTTTTTTATGAGTAAAGAATTTAATGATGTGTTTGTTATCTAAACTGCCTACAACAAGGTAACTAGATGAGTTAGGAAGCCACTTTAGGTATTCTACAACAATGTTAAATGACCCATCTTCTCCGTCTTGGAACTCGCTAGTCTCGCCTAATTCGCGTTCTCTCTTTTCCCAGTCTTCAGCTATCTTTTTTGATTCATATACATTAGGTAAACTAGAAGCTATGCCTATATCAGCAAAACGCACTGTATCGCTTGTTACTAACTTGAGGGTCTTTTGTTCCCAGTCGGACAAATCGCGTTCCATCTTTTTCCATGCTAAACCCGTAAGCAATTCGATAATAGCATTTGCTTGTTCTACGTCGTCGCTTGTTACATCAACTTGGTTCTCGCCGTAAAAATGTTCGTATAACATATCGCTATTTGACACTCCGGAGGCGGTTGTTCCCTTTTTAATATAGCCGCCTTGTAGTTTCTGTATTGCGCAACTTGCCGCTATTACTTCTCTTACTGGATGTTCGATATTAGGCATGCGGGCCTCCTGCTAGTTTTTCTTCTGCAACCCCTAGTTCTACATCGGATACAGGTACGGCTTTTATCCTCTTAATTTTTCGACGCTCGTGATATTCTGCAAGTCTTTTGTATGCGGCCTCTATTGAATTAGTTTGTGCGTAAGACTCAATGTGTTCATCGGTGTGCCACCAATGAAAATTGCTACCGTCTCGGCTGAGGTACTCTTTTATCGGATACGTCCAAATGAAAAATTTCTCGATTCCGTATAAACCGTTACTAAATTTTACTATTCTAATTGTAGGTTTAAAAATCATGTCGTTTTAAGAACCGCTACGGTTCTCTCCTGTTATGTGATTGTAAATTTCCAGCCAATTTGTGACTACCTTTGCGCTACCGTCATACCGTAGATTATGTTTGTGTTCCATTAGATAACCGTCAAGGCCAGCTTCGATACCTAAATCTACGTTAACTGGGTGATCTTCAATCCACGGAACATTTCCGTACTTAGCGTACAATTCTATTAGTTTCTCTTCTTTTGTTTCGTTTGTTTCTAAGCATATAATTTCGTCAAAAATGTCGCCAAACAATTTAACAAGATTTCTGCGTCTTAGCTCTACAGCATGAGGTTCTGTGCCAAACGATGTAAGCACAACAAAACGATATCCGTGATTCTCATGTAACAATTTTACATAGTATTGGGCATCACGGTGGGGAGGTAAAAAGCCAATAGCCGCGCTCGCATTAAATTCTTTTACGTGAATCATGCCGTCGTCTAAGGCTGGGTACTGTTTGGATATATCGTAATACTGCTTGTATCCGATATCTGGAACGTTGCCGCTGAATTGCATCCATTCGTGAAAAGCATATTCCCACGAAAGTAATACACCATCTGCGTCCGTTAAAATTACGTTGGACATTTTTCTACTCTGTTGTTAGTGTGTAACTATTATAGCACTATGCTAGTGCCTGTCAAGCATTAAGTTGAAAGTATAACTCTTGTTACCTGTCCGTATGTACCTAAATAAGTGGAGCCATCGCCAACTGTTTCCCTGTCCATATATACACGTAGCCAAGCAAAGTTGCCTTGTACTGTGTATGCTTCGGAGCCATTTGCCCAGTTAGGGTCAGCTCCAAACTCAACATAAATGCCTGTACTGTCTGACGTAAATGCTGTGCCTGAAACTGAAATCGGAAGAATGTCAAACCAATCTGTGCTAGTTGGAGTTAAACTAAGAGTGCCCTGGATCCTTACCTTGCCAACATAATCTGCGTAGGTTACTTGAAGTGTATGTAACCCGTCAGTATAACCGTAGTAGCTATCAGCTTTAACTTCGGTACTATATGTATTCATAGCAGTACCAGTTGATTCTAGTAATGTTATGTGACGTCTATTTATTGGCATGGTAAGTCTCCTTGTTTAACTATTTATCAATAATAGTTATTTGGACACCCCCTCAACTTCTACATCTTTTGCTATAACTGCTACTTCAGGTGCTTTCTCGTCAAATACATATTCGCCGACTTTGTACCCAATAGTAATAGTAGTATCTTTGAGACCATCAAACAAGATCTTACGACTTAACTGCTTCTTGATTTTCTCTTCGAATACTCTCTTAAGAGGCCTTGCTCCCATGCTAGGTTCGTACCCATCATGCGCTAACTGTACTTTAGCTTCCGCGTCAATTTCTATAGAAATCATAGAACCGTTTGCGTGTAGCATGTCGTTGGTCTCACTAATAAGACGATCAACAATCTTAAGCATTAACGGAGGGGATAGTTTGTTAAACTCAATTACCGAATCAAGCCTGTTTCTAAATTCAGGTGTAAAGAACTTTTCAACAGCGTTGCTAACTTCGTCTGTCTTTTCCTGTGCGCCGAAGCCAATACGTAGCTTCTCGCTATCTGCCGCACCCAAGTTACTAGTCATAAGCAATACTACGTTGTCGAAAGTAACAGTCTTGCCTGTTGCTCCGGTTAACTTGCCATCATCCATTACTTGTAACAAGACTTGTAATACTTCTGGCGCCGCTTTCTCTACTTCGTCTAACAGTAGCACACAGTTGGGAGAATCTTCAATAGCCGCTAATAGCTGGCCTTGTCCCATCTTACCTTCGCCGTGACCAATGTAGCCGGGAGGCGCGCCAATCAACTTACTTACACTGTGACGCTCTTGGTATTCACTCATATCAAACTTAACAAGTTTTGATTCCATAAACTCAGCAAGTGCTCTAGCTGTTTCAGTTTTGCCTGTACCGGTGGGACCTACAAGCAAGTAACTACCAATCGGCCTATTAGGTTCACGCAGGCAGGCTTTAGCAACAAGGATGTTTTCGACAATCTTGTCAACAGCCTGATCCTGTCCGAACACTTTAGTCTTGACCCTTGCGTCGAGCTCTTTGTAGCCTTCAGTCTTTTCGACGTCAATCATGCCTTCGCTAATCTTACTAACCTTGCTTAGGACTGCTGTTACGTCATCAATGCCGACTACTTTACGTCCTGCAAGTTTTACTTTGGCACCTGCCGCATCCATAATGTCAAGTGCTTTGTCTGGGAAGTGTTTGTTCTTAATATATCTATCAGTCATATCAACCAGTTTGTCGATTATGCCATCTTCGTAAGACACGACGTGGAACTTTTCGTAATGCTCTTGCAGTCCGGTACAAATGCGCTTAGTGTCTTCAATGGAAGTTTCTTCAATATCCAGTCTAGCAAATCGACGCATAAGTGCGCGATCCTTCTCAAAGCTACTAGCAAACTCGTCCGGAGTAGTAGCACCAATTGTAAGCAAACGTCCTTTGCCTAGTACAGGCTTAATCATGTTAGCTACGTCTACGCTACTATTGCTGCCAGCGCCCGCACCCATAATCATGTGTATCTCGTCAATAAACAAAATAGCATCTGGGCTTTCTTCTAATGTTTCTAATACTGTTTTGAAGCGTTCTTCGAAATCGCCTCTATAGCGTGTACCTGCAAGCAAGTCGCCAATGCTAAGGCTGTACACTGTTTTAGTTTGTAGGAGTTTGGGTACTTGTCCGTCGACTATTCGTTTAGCTAGTCCTTCTGCGATAGCAGTTTTACCTACACCGGGTTCGCCGACAATCACGCAGTTGTTTTTCTTGCGCCTTGCCAGGATATGTACAAGTTCGTCTACTTCGTGTTCACGTCCAATTAGAGGATCGATTCTGTTTGCTTGTGCTTCTTTGTTGAGGTTGCGTGTAAACTCCTCTACAACTTCTGCCTTCTTACCTGAACGTTGTTTCTTTTCGAGATAGTCAACTACGTCAGTTCGTCTTAATCCGTTAAGCTCGGAATAAAACTTAGCGAAACTATTGTCCTCACTTAGCAAACTTACAAGTAAATCAATTGGCAAGATTTCGTCTCGTTCTGAGAACATAACTTGTGCGATAGTTCTTTGTATTACACCTTCGAGCGCAGTAGTTTTCTTTGGGGTGCCTTTGCTACCGTTTCCATTTACCATTCCGTTGTAATTGGCATTCATTAAATACGAAGTTAGGTCGGATTCGATTTTACCTGGATCACCACCTACTTCCTTAACAAATTTGCGGGCGTCTGGATCTTGTATTAACGCTACCATTACATGCTCGCACGTAACATACTCGTGTTGCATACCGGCCGCTAATACTACGGCATTTTGAAAAATATCATCTACTTGTTTACTGTCCATCTAATTTACCTCTAAGTTTATTTAAAATTTCAATATCGTCTTTGTCGGTTATAGTAGGAACTGTTACTTCAATCATAACATTTAAGTTACCTACTGTGTTATTATTTGGGTTTGGCATTCCCAGTCCTTTTAGTCTAACGTTGTTTGCCGGTTGCACACCTGCTGGTATTTCTACTTTGTATTTTTTGCCTGAAATATGCTCTATGCTTTTTGATATTCCGGTCATAGCCTCTATCGCATTTATTGTAACTTTTATGAATAAGTCATCTGCGCTTCTCCACCATGTGTCGTCTTGCTGTGTCATTACAGTAACATACAAGTCACCGGGCGGAAACTCTGCCCATCGTTGAGGACCGTGCCCTGGAATTTTGAACTTAGTACCGTCTCGTACACCTGCTGGTATGTTTAGCTTAACCTGGCCTGATTGTAAATTGAGAGGAAACTCTCCGCCTGTAAACGCATCCTTAAGTGAAACTTCGACGTGCATCATTCCGTCCGGGTTTTTATGTACTTGTCGTCTTGCTCCTGCTTGGCGGAAAATGTCATCAAACGGGTTTCCGCCTCCACCGAATACATCCTCAAATTTTGGACGGGGATTGTCGTGCGCTTGCTTTTTGGCATCATCCCCCAATACATCGTATGCTTCTTGGATCTTTTTGAATTCTGTTTCATCGCCGCCATTCCTGTCAGGGTGATGCTTCATAGCCAATTTACGATACGCTTTCTTTATATTGTCTTTGGAGGCATTTTTGTCAACACCGAGTACAGTATAATAATCCATATAGTTATTATAACACCAAACGCTGGTTTGTCAAACTTTATTTTCCTAAACGGAATACTTTTTGGAACCAGTTTCTGTTGTCAATTTCGACTTCGGGTTCTTCTGCGTCTACAGCGTCCAATTGCATCTGTTGGTATGCTTCGTTCTTATCTAACCAAGTGTCTTGCGCTGGTGCTTGGGTAGCGTTTCTGTAGTATAGAATGATTTCTTTTTGTTGGGAGACATAGCGTTTAATCTCTTGTAAATTATACGTTATGTTTTCGTAGGTAGATGGGGTAACAGCAAACACAACAAAGTCTCCGCTGAAATCTTTTATCTCTTGTATCTTCTCGTCCAAATTCTCTTCAGTAAGTACAAACCATGTTACTTCATCTAATTTAATAGCTGGCGGTAATGGAGGTTGGTATACATCTATTTGGACTGGCCTCGTAACTACTTGCACAGGCGGCAGTGGCTGTGGCGCGGATTGAAATAGTGCGCAACTAGAAAGTAACGCAACTATTCCAAATACTAAAATTAATTTAAGTGTCCGTGTGTCTTTGATTTTCATTTTTGTTTACTTTCTTCTTATCTTGTATTCTTTGTATCTTATGTTTAGCAGTTAGCTCGTAATGCTCATTGTCTCCTGATTTACGCATTATGGTTATATCATATTTCATTACAATATAGTCCAAGTATGCATTAATTTTACGTTCAACGAACACGCCTAACTTTGTAGTAAAAAACCACTTGGTTAACACGCTACTTAGCAACTGTCCTAGCCAAAATACAAATACGCCTATTATCCAGGGCATCGCACTCTCTTATTAAGTTATGAGTTGTTGCTACCGTGTGTTTGCGCTGTCTGTTTCTATTTGTGTAAATACCTCTTTAGTACCGTTGTTAATGATAGGCTCGATGAGGCCAGGTTTTGCGAGTGCTAATCTTTGTAGATCATGCCTACGGAAAACACTAAGATATTCGTCTTTCTCGTTCTGTAATGCATCATTTTTTTCATCTAGTTGGGTGATGCGTATTGTACGTAATTCCAACTCTCCTTCTAACCCACTAATGGTTTGTAGGTTTTCCGCCTCTGCGGCTTGATAGGCCGAGACTTGGTTTGTCATTTGTTGTATGGTGGCTTCCTGCGCGGCTATTCTACTCTCTAGTTTATTTACAACAAGTTTGTGTCCAGCAAAGGCTAACATAATAACTATCACCGCTACCGGCAATAGTTTCATATATCCAATCAATCCTAGCATGGTTTAGTTACCAGTATATTTTTGTCGGAAGGGTTGTATATAACAATATACTGATCTATAGCTATCGCTTTCATTTCGCCTAACATGCTTCGTAGTGTTTTAAATAAATGTAAATCATAATCTTCGCGTATAGCACTTTCATTTATGCTTAAACTATCTAGTATGTCTGGGCCGTAACCGTAATCTACTACTTGTAATTTTGTAGCGCCACGTGCGTCCCTTAAGTTAATGTGTCCTTCTTCTATAGCAACTTTTAACAAATTACTTTTACTTAGGAACTCCATTATTTCTTCGTCTTTAGATTCTACGTTTGCTACGTCTTCTGTATTTAATTGCATTAAGTATTCCTTGTATTCGTCTGCTGTTTTATATGTGTCAGCATCTTGTTGGATTATATCTTCTGCTTCAGCTAACGGAACATAGTCATCTATATACGGAGTTTTAATTTCCCAAACAAGTTCACCTGCTACTCTTTCTATTTCGCCTACAAGCGTATTAATAGTATTAACAAGTTTGTCGTTACGATCAACTTCTATAAACACCATATAGTAGCCGTCTTCATTTGGATTAGGAGACACTTCTACATCTCTCCACTCAGAGGCACTGCCGTTTAAAAAATTGTATAAGTCTTTGCCTGCTGTTTCTTGTACTACATAAAAGCCAATTACAGCAACATCTTTCTCATCGCCTGTTTTAGGTTCAAACTCGTCTAGGCTAATTTTCTTTAGCATAGTATCTGCTAGATCGTTTTCTCTAAGTGCCATTAAAATTGCTCCCCGCCTTCTATACCTAAATCATCTACTGGCTCCTCTACTGGCGCATTAACTGCCATCTCTGCGTCAGGGCCAGCATCCGCCATATCTATGTATGAATTATCCTCTACTTCTACTACGTTATCATCAAACTCGTCAACATAGCGTCTAGGCATTTTAATTTCAACTACCCAGACTTGCTCAGACTTTGTTTTTGCTCTGTATCTAGGAGCGCCATCATCGCCTGCTTCGACAACTAAGTCTTCAAAGTTTCTAACTTTTATTGGGGAAATTAACGTATCTTTATTAAACTTAACTAGGCAATCACGTGCTAGTAGACGCTTTGCACCGGCAGGATCGGGCATTTCTTTGGCGGTATACATTAGCTTAACGGTAATGTAATGTCTGCCTAAATCAGGGCCAGCTAGTATTTCACCCTCGTCCCAGTTCTTATAAGCATAAAGATCCATATTATCTAGTGTTTTTTCAAACTCTAGAAGCATATCTAACAACGTATTCGTTTCCGAGACCTTCTTTATCTGGTCGTTTAACATTTTAACTGCTATAGTCATAATAATTCCTGTTGTTTAATACAACTATTTATCTAAAATATGATAAATAATAGTGTAGTTCGCGTACTGGCATACCAACTACTCTAATACTAACAAGGAGTATCAGCATGTATATTTATATAGTTTACAAGACAACAAATCTAATCAGTGGCAGATTCTATATCGGACGCCACAAAGTTCATAAAGACAACATAGAAGACGGATATTTAGGCTCCGGCATTGCTATACGAGATGCTATCAAAAGCTACGGCAAAGAGAATTTTATCCGAGAAACCCTATACCAATTTGACTGCGAAGAAGATGCAGTTAGCAAAGAAGCTGAGATAGTACATGAGGGTGTAATGAATGACCCTCGTTGCTACAATCTATGTACCGGCGGCAATGGTGGCAGGAAGCATAGCAAAGAAGCTAGAGCAAAGATATCAGCGGCCCAACTCGGCCACAAAAGAACAGGCAATTTTAAAGGTTTTAGAGATTGCACACACACCGAAGAGACAAAAAGAAAAATCTCGGAAAACAAGAAGAAATACTATCAATCCGAGGAAGGAAAGAAAGCCAAAGATGCGCTTAGGTACAAGCGTACTCCGGAAATGAGAAAGAAAATGAGTGAAATTAAGAAAAATATAAGTGACGAGACAAGGCGTAAAATGAGCGAAGCTGGTAAAGCAAGGTGTGCGAGAGAAAAAGCCGAACGATTAAGTTCGGCTTGAATATGAGTAGAGTTTACTTATTTTCCGGTCACATTTAGCCGGGGATACATACCGACATTCCACTTTATGGTTTGAAGGTAATCTTGTTCTAATGCTTTGTGTATTTTAGAACCAATTTGTTTAGGTGTTCCGATTATGTTTACTTCTTTGATTATGATTGGACACTTTTTGGCCCAGATAGAAACTTTATCGTCTCGGACGCTATCTTCTAACTCTTTTCGTATTCTGAAATCAGTATCTGATTCGGTAGTTCCGAATCCACGTAGTCGTCCCATCCTACATTTGGTGTTAATTATAGGCTGTACTTCTTCGTATTGGTCGGATTCCCTGATCGGTTCTATCCCTAGGACATTACCTGTTTCACCTATCTTTACTATCTCATCCCCGTCTACAATTGCGTACACCCAGCTAGTATGGTTAGAATACATTAAGATTTCATTTATATCTTCATACATCCATCGATGGTCGTAGTACTCCCAGTCGTCTTGCACATCAGCTAACTTTTTGAAGCCATCATCGATATATGATGCGATATCTAATACTTTTGGAATTTTCATAATTATCCTAGTTAAGTTAAAAATAGTAGTATACACAAATTAGCATACCTGTCAACCTTTATTCTGATGCCTTTTTACTAAACTGCCAATCTTTGTTGATATGCGTTTTAATATGATGGCATGTATGACATAGAGTTTGACAGTTTTCGGGGCTATTGTTATCGTGATTCCCGTCCTTATGGTCCACTGATAGTAGCTTATTTTGACAACGCTTCATATCATTTTCATTTTCGAAGTCATCGACCTCAAATCGTTCTGTGTCTTTATACGGGTTATATCCGCATTTCTCGCACTGGTCTTTCTTATGGTAAGTATACTTACGATTAGCATACGCATTACCGCCGTGTTCGTTTAATTGACGTTGGTGCTCTCTGCACAGAGTTTTATTACCGGGGCCATAGCAAGTGGTTAGAGGGCTATCACAGCCCTCTACCTCGCATATAATTCCTTTCTCTTTTGCAATTAACCAAACTGGTTTAGCCTTTAAGCTATTCGGATCCTTGATCATTTCCAAAGATCCTTAGCCAGTACAGTAAAGCCGTTGTTCGGCGAGTACGATGGTGTCTTTAGCTTAGTACTTTTATTGAGTTGAGCAATAAGAAAAGGTAAGCCAGTGCGCATTTCTGTAGTAAATCCCTTCAGCCCGTGCTCCTGGTAGCTTTCCGGATTAGCATGTTCATACCAACGGGTATAAGATAATTTAACCTTGCTCCAAAATCTACCGTTCTCGCTAAAGTCGCCTTCGAAATATTTCTTGGTGAACTGTGCAAATTCGTTGATATACGCACTATCGACTTTAATCTTTTGTTCGTGGCACAGATTAAAGTACTCGTACAATTGCCTTGCTTCCTTTGCATTTACAGCACGGTTTTGTCCAAGTTCTGTCCAGTAGTCTGCAAACATTCTTGTTACTGCAACAGGCTTTGCTTTCGTAAGATCTTTGGTCATAATGGTGTCAGATAACAAAGAAAATGCACCCGGGCGATCGCTATCGCCGTATTTTTTATTAGTAGCAAACAAGCCTGCTTTTTCAAAAAGCTTCTGTTTTTCGTTTGCGTCTTTCCATGTTTTTTCTGTTGCTCCGTCGACACGTACACCAAAAACCATTTGCTTAAAGATATCGATAAACTCTAACGGAGTTTTTGCATCGCCGTTAAGCATAATAAAGTTCCGCCTAATTTCTAGTCTAGAGTTTGTAGGGTAGACATTTACTGGGATCTCTATATCTTCCGGAAGTTCTCCGTACACTATTGTGGCAATAATGTATAATGCGATTGCAGTATGTTGCCCATCCCATGCTATGTATTTTCCGGGTTTTGAAGGGTCTTCGTATACCTGAATAGGCATAACCATAGTAGCTTGAAACTCATCAACAATCCTGCGCACAATATCCATGTCGAGCGGGCGCTGAAGTGTGGTGTCGATCATTACTTGGTTTAGTTTTGCTGGGATTGCACTACACAGGGTTATATCAGAGAACCCCTTCCACATTTTATTACGGCTACTGAAATTACTTACTGCGTCATTAAGTATGCTCTGCGTCCCTAGCAGATTAAGAGTCTGCACCAATCTTGATTGCAACGTAACAAAATTGCTGGCAATCGTGTCAAATTGGTCGTTTATTTGTTTTGCATATGAAGTGGTTGAAACAATGGTGTGACCAGGTGCCACACGTTTAGCGTTAGATTTTGTCATCTCTATCTCCTCGCCCTCTGGGCATTTAACGGGCATCATCGCCCTAAGATTTGACTGTAGATTGCTATAACCTACACGTATATTATACACGAATAGCTGTTTTTGTCAACCTTTATTTTCCTGGCTGTTATATGCCGATGATAAGTAATATTAACTACTGCTTTTTGGTACCATATAGCAGAGTTAAATAAATGTGTATTATGAAAACAAGAACTAATAATACTAAAAGACTACACCGCAAGGACTTTGCCGTTCTATGCGGTTTTTTTACGGCTAAAGGAGACGTAGCATGTCACGACGAGCTAGAAAACAGAAGTGTAATAAATACAAAAACCAAAAAGGAGATCATAATTTGAGAGTAATTGACGGCGGAGCGGCAATTGAACGACAACGCCAAAAAGAAGTAAAGATCAAACCAAGGGGATTTCACCAAGACGACCTTTTAGGTTACCTACAAGCTCAAGACATCAACATTGTATTTGCAGTAGGACCGGCGGGAACAGGCAAAACCTTAATAAGTACCCTAGCTGGCATACAACTATTAAAACAAAACAAAATTAACAAATTCATTCTTACCCGACCAGCAGTGTCAACGGACGAGGAACACGGTTTCCTACCTGGCACATTACAAGAGAAGATGGCTCCCTGGGTAATGCCAATTATGGACGTATTTGAGGAATACTATAGTCCAGAACAAATCGAATTCATGCTTAAAGATAAGAAAGTAGAGATTGCTCCGTTAGCATATATGCGAGGACGTAGCTTTAAAGATTCTTATATTATCGCAGACGAATGTCAGCTAACTACACCTAACCAAATGAAGATGTTGTTAACACGCATAGGTGAAGGTTGTAAGTTAGTAATAACCGGTGACTTAGAGCAAGCAGATAGAGGCAACGATAACGGCCTCAGAGACTTCTTGACCAGAATCGAACAAACTAACTCAGACAGGATTAAAATTGTTAGGTTCGATAACCAGGACATTGAGAGACATCCGGTTGTTACTGAAGTATTAGACATTTACAATAAGTAAACCGAAACATGCGGGCCGCTAACGCCCGCATGTTCTTTACATACTAACTAAATATTAGTATGATCCAAGTACCCTTCTTAGAATTCCATGTTTCCCATGCTTGTAACTTCTCATGCGACGGGTGTTCTCACTTTAGCAATTATAAACATGCCGAATTAGCAAGTCCAAAAGATTTACGTAGACAACATGCGCTATGGAACACGCGCATATTTCCAGAACGTATGATTCTGCTTGGTGGCGAACCTTTACTAAACAAAAAGATATATAGGATACTAATTGACACAAGGAGAGCGTGGCCAGCTAACCGCTTATTTGCTATATCTATTCCGTTCATATCTTAAATGACGTTTTGATTCGTTTAATTAACCGTGCCTTTCCTTTTGCTCGGTCGGTTTTACGTCCTTTGACCTTAATACCAGCCCGGTACTTCCTCTGATTACCATAGCGCCAGCCTGCGCGTGTGCGACTGAACTTGCCCTCGGCACCCATATCGTCGGCTTTCTTCTTTACCTTCGGGTCCTTAGACTCTACGTCATGAAACCGCTCGTAGTTAGCCTGGTCTCGATATGAATCACTCATTTTCTGTTTCTCCTTCTAAAATCCTCATACCGAGTTCAAATGCCAACCGGTTCTTAGTATCTGAAAACTCTGCCCAGAGAAACTCTCCATGCTTCCGAGCGTCCTTTGTCTCAACAGGATCCTTCTCGCCCTTAACGCGAGTAACTTTCATGTAAACTTCATAAGCGGTCTTTAAGCCCAACCTACCAAATACACAGAACTTCTCGCCTATGTCTAATGCCTCTACTCCGTCTTCAACAGTATCGTACTCTGGCAGTTCAATTAAGCCAAGATAATACTGGTACCGTCTTTCTAACCTCTTGTAATCTTCAAAATTCATCATCTTACCAACCCTCTGCGGCGGCCCGCTCTTCGTATGTTTTGGGATATAAAAGATCCTCCGACGGAAGATGCTTTTGTGTTTCTGCGTCAAAATAGTTTCCGTGGGAATGCCAAACCTCATCGCCAACTTGTCCCATTGATGTTGTCGAAATGTGGTGGGCCTTAACCTTATCGCCAGCTTTCAGTTTACTGTCCTCAGGTTTGTTGATAACGTTAGCACGTGGCCATTCCGAACTGTACAGCATTTTGATAGGACGAAATAGATTGCCGCCTGCTTTGCAGTAAATACCATGCTTGTCTTCACGAATTAGTGTCATGCGTATGAACCCTCACCTTCGCCAGCTACAAATTTAACGTGACCACAAGTACGTCTAAATCTGTATCCTTTACAGCTACAGGAAATTGTATTCTTTACAGTTACCGTATAAGGCGTATCACTACTGCCTGCAATAACGTTATAACGCCCAGGAGCAACTTTTCCAGCCACAGTAGATTTACTGACTGTAAACGTTTTCTTCCCGGACTTTGCGGTTTCGTTTATCTTCGGGCAATCCTTAGAAAAAGGACACGAGTTACATGCGGGATTCTTTGCACAATATTCTTTGCCAAAGTCAACAAAGGCACGTGAAAGGTTGGCCCACTGTTCCGGCTTAACTTCGCCCATAACCAAGTTGGTAATAGTTTCGTCAGATGCCTTAGGCGGAACTATTCCCATTCTAACTGCAATGCGTCTAACGTGCAAATCAACTGCAAAATGATTTTGTCCGTATACCCGGTTTAAAATGATTTTAGCATTGTGTTCACCGATTCCTTTAAACTTAGTGAGACCCTTAAGTGTAGATGGTACCGGGTTGTTATTGAGATACTCTAGCATCACTGCAATATTCTTTGCTTTGGTAGGAGCGAAGCGCAGGCTGTTAGCTTCGAGAACTTTCAGTATTCTTTTCTCGGTAGGATTTGCTAACTCGCCAATTCCAATTGCGGCCTGTACTGCATTCTCGTCGAGGCTTGCGGCTACGGCCATGTTAGCAATAACAACACGACGAGCATGTTCGGTGGTTCCCTTTCGGGTTCCAAAGGAACGTGCCTCGAGACGATACTTTTTATTTAATTGGGTTAAAAAATTGCTCACGTTTTGGCTCCATTTGTTAACTTTCTATATATACTATTATACAGCAATATTGGGCAAAGTCAACAATGGAAGCCAAAAGTAAATCAATAACTTACGTTGCGTTCATTGTAAGTTCAATAATATCACCGCTTTCCGTCATATTTTTGTATGTTCTCAAGCCAAGGAAGCATCTGCAAGTTCTCTTTATCTGAAATTTCCTCTACTGGTATCTGCCTCTCAAATCCTTCCCTCACAGTAACAATATGGTCCAGATGGTACGCTCCGTCTACGCCCGCCTTTCCCCTAGGAAAATCGTTAGGGTTGATTTCTTCTTTAAACTGCTGATAAGTGCGTTCAGTTCGTACAGCTACACGGTTTCTATATTTTTTGAAGTCACGGTAAATAGGATCATCACGATCTAATATCTCCATAGGTTCTTCTTTACGTCTACCTTTATTCCAAGGAATCTGTCCGGTCTTTTTACCTTTGTTCCACGGTATTTTTTTATTCTTTGCCCAGTGGTTTCTGTTCCCTTCGGCTATTTTGTGTCCGTAATCTGCAAAATTTCTTCGGCCTTCTGCGTATGCCTTCTTTAGTGCCTCGGATTTTTTGCGTTTTGTTTCTTCAGTATCTTTATTACCTAAATTTGCAATAGCATTAGCTTTACCGATTTTAGCTTTTGTTTCTTCTGAAAGGACACCACCATAATTCCAATGAGATTCTGGACCTTTATAGTTTTCTTTAGCAGTTTTTTTTGCTTTTTCTTTTATTACAGGACACGCTACTGGTGTTTTGCTACATAGCCATTTTTTAGGTGTAGGGGCGTAATAGGTAGCTTCTAGTCCGCATCCTCGTTCGCATAGTTGAGTCATAAAGTAATTCCTTTTACTTTATTTATCTAAAACTCAACTAATCTTGCGCCAGACAGCAGAGCTCAATAATACAGGCCGCAAGGTTTATCTCAGGGTCCGAAACTAGGGCTTGTTTTGCCATGCCATTTCGTATAATAACTACTGCTTGATCTTGCTGGGTCTCACTGCTACCCCACAGGTCTAAATTGCGATACATAAACTTGTAAATCTCATCGTACTCTTCGGGTCTAGCTTGCGCACAAATTAATGTTCTAGCATCTTTGTATTTTCCTTCCTTGAATAACTCAACAGCACTAAGCATCCAGTCACTTGTGCTTTCATCGCCTACTTGTGGTTTTTGTAGTTTGTTGCCTACAACGTTTTGCTGTACTAAGTTAATACATTTCCTCAAGTCCGGATAAGATGCTTGTACATAAGTATCTAGTGTTTCTAAGTCTACGTCGACACCCTCAGTTATACAAATAGTAGCAAGCCTAGCAGTAAACTCAGTAATGTCTAGTTTCTCAATGTGGAATCCTTGGCATCTGCTGTGTAGCGCAGGAATAATCTTTTGCGGATAGTTACAAGTTAAGATGAAGCGACAATGTGTGGCAAACCTTTCCATAACACCACGTAGAGCCGCTTGTGCGTTAGGGGATAAGTAGTCTGCTTCGTCTAGCAATACGTAACGCATATCGCCAAAACCCATAGTAGACGCAAAGTTTGTAATTCTGTCTCTCACATCATCTACGCTGTTTGTAGAGGAGCCGTTCATCTCTAGGATGTCCATGTCGTTTACTTCTAACTCGTTTAGCAATACTTTAGCCAACGTAGTTTTTCCAGTACCGGGTGCTCCGCTAAAAAGCAGATGAGGCATTGCGCCTGAGGTTACCCAACCTGTTACTTGTTCTTTTTGTGAATTGTCTCTGAATACATAATCAGCTACAGTAGAGGGGCGATATTCCTCCGTCCAAAGTTTGTGCATGGTATCTCCGTGTTTTTATTATTATTTGTGTATTATACTTGATGTAGCAAATATGTCAAGACTAGTTTTCGCCGGAAAGTTTCCTTTCAGCTAGTGCTAATTTACGATCAGTAAGGAATTCATCTTCGGGTGAAAACGTAGGGCACTTAGCAAGTTCGTCCTCTACTAAGAATAGAATCTCGTACAACTTCTGCTTATTTCCCCATTGGACGAAGCCATCTTCATACGGATCAGTTATTCGTCGTCTAAGCCACTCTACTTCTATTTTAACATTATCGGGTACTTCGTACATGCTAATTACCTTTAGTGATGATTAAACCTTTTTGATTATGTCCAAGTATATGATCTTTTATTTTTACTTCTGCATTAAATCCGTTAGCCTGTAACTCACTAACTAACCAATCTAAATTATAAACAGCAACGAATAGTATCATGTCTTCCCGCGGAATAACAGAGGTACAAACTTCGCTGTGGTCTATTAAATATTTAAAACGTTCTATGTTATTAAACTCTGCTAAATTCGCAGACTTACCAAACTCTTGCACTCGCTTTCTTAAAAACCAACCTACACCGGAATAATCTACCACTGTAGTGACGCACTTTCCGCCGGGCTTTAATACTCTAACTTGCTCGCTTACATCAAACAACATTTGTTCGTATGTAGTGTGGCTGTGTACGCTATAAGCAAACACGTAATCGAAAGTATTAGCCTCAAATGGGTAACGTAGTTGTTCTTCACCTAATTTATTATATACTTGACTATACGCATTGTAGTGTATCCAATTAGCTTCAGGGAATTTAGTTCTTCCGTCGGCTAACGCATCAGCATCTACATCTATACATGTATAGTTTTTTATTTTGAAATTAGGATCTTTTTCTACTAAGTCATGAAGTAAGTTTCCGCTATTCCCGCCCACATCTAGTATTTTCGTGTCTGCGGGAATATCACCGATTTGGGTAGAAAAGAACGAGAGTCGTTCCATCCTGGGAAATTTGTACACGTTAGTCTCGAATTTTACGTTGTGCGTCTAAGTCGTGAGGGTTAATGTTATAGGTTTCAGGCTTCTCGTTGCTTGTGGCCAGACAGCCTTTTGGGTCTACTTTCCAAATCTGCGCCCTGGGTTCTAAGCGATCATCGTTAGCTTCTAGCCCTTCAGTCCAGCGACCATATTCTACTAACACCCATTCGCCTTCTGTTAGCCAATTTATGTCAGGGCCAACGGACAGCACTTTAAACCATCGAGGTACATTAGCACCTGAAGTTTTGCCAATTGTGCTTTTAATGATAATACCAGCTTTGGTAGTTACATCTCCGAAGTCACCGTCGGAGCATAGGATGTTATCGCCTGTTGCTTTTACTTGCATTACTTCTTTTTCCTTTTAGTAGGTTTAGTGATTTTGTCTTCTTCATTGTAATACGGAATCATATCGATGTCACCGTTAGGTAACTCGACTTCGTTGTAGCCCAACGGCTCTGGTAATGGCTCTACTTCCGGTTCTGCAAATTCGTCAGGTTCTTCTACAGGAGGAGCAGTGCGCACATTCTCTTGGGCAGTTTTAGCAGTTTTAATATCATCTAGTGGATGCGTTCCTGCGTTATCCGGCTGTAGTTTGTTGTTACCTTTTAAGCTAACTCTGTCGTTACTAGTAATAGGATTGTCTTTGATGTATTTACGTACCCTGTCTTCATTCTTTTGTATGATTGTACCGTTGGGTCCGAGTTTGTTGCCTCTAGCATCTACACCCATATTGCCCATAGCTGGGCGGTCACCTTGCTCGGCTATAAGTTTATCAAAGTCGATTATTACGCCTCTGTTTGAACGTTTCTGTACCATTATAAATTCCTTAAGTAAAACTGTATTTACCCAGTTTGCATCTGTTATTTCAAAAATTCTGATATATCTAATCCGTGCCTTACGGAGTCGATTTTATGTATGCCGATTAAGTAAAGCACGTAACTTGCTACGCTACTACCGCGACCTACGCCCCAAACTATATTATGTTCTCGCATAGCATCTACTATGTAAATTAATAGCTGGAGCATAGGGAATAATTCCCTTTCTTTAAACATTCGCAATTCCCTTTCTACTCTGTCATATATAATGCTATCGTTCATTATTTCGGGGATCTGACTTCGAACATATTGTTCTACGTCTAACTGTCGATAGCCCAGCGGAATGTTAAAGTCCCGGCTCCATTCGGGTTTTTCTAGAAGTGCATCCACTTCCAACTCATTACAGAACTGATTAAACTGGGCAGGGTCAGCAAACGGAATGTTGCTAATATCTCTTCTACCTCTGTACAGTATTTCAATACCGTCTTGTTCTGTTGCTATACTTTTATCCATGTCACATTATAACACGGTTGCTAATCTTGTCAACTATACTACCTTGGGATTCCATTTGGTTGTTGATTTAGCCTCAGCCAAATCAATTACTTCGCCTGTTTTGCCATCTAGTTTATTAAACAAGCTATCTACTTCGGCATCAATGTCATCTAGTATTTCTTGTGTCATGCTATGCATCTCTGGCGTTTGGTTAAAGATATCAACCTCGGCTTGACTCTCGCCATAGTTATCAAATGTCAGTGTATCATACCTACGCCACCACGGCTTATCCCAAAATGCCAAGTTGCCCATCCATTCTTTTTGTTCAGGCAGGTTATATTTAATGTCTTCGTCAGTCACTAAGTCATAGCCTATGCCCGTATCAGCGTCTGTCAAAGACAACTGATCCACATAAGTATTCTCGCCTGCTAGTACATTTATCTTAGAATGTATCGCTTCCAGTAATGTAGTTTCTGCTAAGTTAGGCAATACTAAAAAGTTATTATCGTAGTCAGCAAAAAACCGTTCAATTACTTCTATTTCCTCTAGCGTGTACATTAATGAATTGTTCAATACATTTTTAATAAAATAGTTAACTTTTAGGAATGATTTGTTCTGTCCTTTTGATGTGTTGTCAACACTTAAATCATCTTCAGATGGAATAGAAAACATTGTATAGGAAAGTTCATAATTCTTTATATCTAAAAACCTAGCTGATTCATCGACACATATTAATTTAATTTTGTGGGTCTGGTTTAGTCGCATTGATTTCATAATTTGTTATCCTTTAAGTTGCTTACATAACTACTCACAACCACGTCTAGTATATTGTCTCCGTAATCTGGCTCGATAACTTCTTCCTCTATCTCGCCTATGTTCATTACAGTGTCTTTCTCTTGTCCTTGTAATCGGGTTAGTGCCATTTTGTCGTTGTACACCGTAGCCGCCATGTCTATAACCTTACGCATCTGCATAAAAGTCCCGGAGCCGGGTTTCATCTTAAACAGCTTCTTGTTAAGCATTTCTATTTCGTCCATTAGTTTCTCAGCAGTTAATTCTTCAAACTTTTGCCAGTGGTCTTCCATTATCTACTCCATGCTATTTTAAATACTGCGAGATCTTCTTTGTGTTCGAACCTCACAATATTATTTCTTATTTGGTAATCCCACGGGTCTCGCAATCCTAAACCTTTCAGCAGTATATCTGCTTGCAGTTCGTCTGACCGGAAGAACCCGTCATCTACCCAAGCAGTTTCTGCCATGTTCAATTGGTTACCGCGTCTCTTCAACCACATGTCGTAAAAGTACTCTGTCCTTTCCGCCACCGTTGGATTAAGTTTACCGAATGCTCTTACCATTTCGTCGTCGGGAAATAGCTTCCTGTGTGCGTCGCTACGATTGTATTCTTTTTCGTCGTATATCGTCATAGTACTGTAGTGTTTCTTCTTTAATTTTTATGTACTGTTTCCGTTGTCTTACAATTAAATCTAAACCTAGGACGTTGCTAGTAGCATAGTTCTCTATGCTGTGGCTTTTTTCTGTGCCGATAGCCTTACAGTCATATCCTACAATTTTGTGTGTAAGATCACCGAAGTCTCCTTCTACTAGATCGTTAAATTCTAAAATATCTATGCTCGGCTGTAAACTTAAGTAACTAGTTAAGTTAAATATGTCGGGAGTATCTAATATGATTTTAGTAAAACCTACATCGTCGTTATCCTCTACGAAGATTGTAAACTTGTTAGAAAAAATATACTTGGTGTAAGGATCTGCAGATATGATTTTGTCAGCACCACGTTCTAGTAGCTCTAACAAAGATTTGTCGCTAGTGTCTAGCACTATGCCCGACATAGAACTTAACCCCCGTTGCTTTATTTTAGCAGGAGGAGATATCTCGTAACCTGAACTCATATTTTCGTTTAGGGCTAGATATAGGTTAAATGTTCTGTCGTCGTTATGTGCTAAGTAGAAGTCTGTATCGTCGTCGTGATATGCTTCAGGAAACAAATCTAATTCGTCTTCTCCTATAAGCAATCCTAACCCAGTAAATTCTACGCCTTTTGCTAATGTCGGATCTTCCCTTACAAAAAGAATTGATCTGTTTTGTATCCAAAAAGTAGCACCACTAATTTTGTGGGAACTCCTTGGACTGAAACCTAACATTGCTAAATGGTCATATAAAACTTTGGCTTCTATGTTTTCTGTGTTATAACTGAGTTCTAAAAATACTGCGTTTGCCATAATATCTACTACTCCTGTAACCGAGATTCTCTCGGTTACGTGTGCCTTTGTTTGATGCTACTACTATTTATAACATTAAGCACTATTAAGTATGTAGTTATCGCGCATTCATGATCTCATCGATAAGACCAAACTCCAATGCTTCTTGCGCATTGAGGAAGTTATCCCTATCCATTGCTGTTTCGAAGTCTTCGTATGTTTTACCTGCGGAGTTGTGGGTAACATAAATGTCAGTTAACTCCTTTTTGATACGTAGAATTTCGTTGGCGCGGATTTGGATGTCGCTAGCTTGTCCAGACGCTCCACCTAATGGTTGGTGAATCATATGTCTTGCGTTAGGGAGCATGTAACGCTTGCCTGGCGCTCCCGCGTTCGCTAGGAAACTACCCATACTTGCGGCTTGTCCCATGACAATTGTGCTGATGTCGGGCTTAACATACTGCATAGTATCGTACATAGCCATGCCTGCTGTAACTACTCCACCTGGGCTGTTAATGTAAAAGTTAATATCAGCACTAGGATCTTCAGCTTCTAAGAATAAAAACTGTGCAACAATGCTGTTACTGACTTGGTCGTTTACTTCTCCATTTAAGAACACTACGCGCTCTTTTAATAGTCTGGAGTATAGGTCATAGCTACGTTCGCCGCCGCTAGTCTTTTCAATTACGTATGGGATAAATCCGCTCATATTGTCCTCGTAGGTTGGGTTGATAATCGTTTACATTTGTTAATAATTGCTTGCATTCCTTTACCTTTTTCCTGACTAATAAACTTGGTCAGAGGAACAAAGTCTTGCCATTTTACTTCTTGTAACTCCTCAGTTGTAAGCCCGCTTAAGCAGTCACAAATAACTGCTCCAACGCCCTTCACAAAATAAGAATCGCTGTCTACATAAAACTCCCATCCAACAGGAGTATCTTTTCCTTCGATCCACGCATTGCTTTGGCAACCGTAAACAAAATTCTCAGAGGCACGTTCTACTTCGCTTGTATACTCTGCTCCCTTCTCTAAGAGATAATCGTATATGCCGCCAGTATCTAAGTCCTCAAATAATTGTATGTAATCTTGTAAGTTCATTTAAGTATTATACATGGGTATTGTTTTTTGTCAAGAAAAAACCGCCACTAAGGACGGTTTTTGATTACTGCTTTTCGTCATGATAGGCACCGTATAAACAATGCAACAACTCATGACCTAACTGCAAAACGTGCTCATCATTCATTTCATTTGGCGCCTGTACGTGAATGACACACTTCAAGTCTTTGGGCTCTACCGGAGTTCCGTCGTTATTGCGGCCCTCATTCCAGGTTGCGAAACCTTCGCGTTTTCTGGCGGTAGCGCGACTTGCGCCTGTATCACGTGCAAATGCCCTCTGAACACCTCGGTCACTTGAGTACATGTTAACCGTTATTTCAATCGGTTTACCTGTACGGTCAAACTGAACGTTAATCTCTTCAGCATTAGCTGTTGAAATCATGGCTAGAATAACTGCACAACATATTACGCTCTTCATCCATACGACACGGTCGAGCGGATCCGTGAAGAGAACATCCGTATTCTGACATCCTTGTTAAGGGCCAATCCTTTAGCTCTTATATACTATTATACGCTAATATTTGGGAGTGTCAACTGTCCAAAATATAATAGAATCAATGACTTACTGTATTTATAGTCGTAAAAACGCCTACACGTTAATGCAGGCGCCTTGGTTTCTTTTTAAATGGTAGGTGCTAGTGCTACTACCATAGATCCAAAAAATACTGCAACCACAGCTATAGTTGCGATTGTCTCGCAAACTGCGCCGTCGACACATATATTTTTGATTCTAGATAGAAGGGTGACACCATCTGATTTGATAGATGACATGATATATCCTCCAAGTTCTAATTGTATTAGCAACCTGTTCACTGCCTCTTGCGAGCACAGCTCAAACTAATGAAAAGTTCGAAACTTTTTCCCTTACCCACCTAAGTAGCATAAGCACCACCGGGTTACGATGGCTACCAAACATAGTTCGTTGTGGAAGAAGATTGCGTTACTCTTCCATACACTATTTATCGTTACTGATTGTAACAGTAACAATACGTGGTATTATAGCACTAGTTTTATGATATGTCAATTACTGTATAGTCTTCGTGAATTCCCCAAACGCCCCAGTCCATATCTCCATTTAACGCATACCTGTTCAGGGCACAATGGAGTGTTACTGACTTGGCAGTTTCGGCTATGTAATCCAAGAATGGCGAAGCAGTACCCAACGGAGTTGCTAGTCTAACCAAGTAGCCGTCAGCATACTCAAAAAAGATCACATGACTTGCCCACTTTTTCTGCATCTTGGTATAGTGAGCAATTGGCGTGAGCTTAACTTGGTTTGTTTTTCCCCCTTGCATGTATACGCTTTCGTCTACTGCATTTTTATGTGATGATTTGAGCTTGTCTATTAATAAGTCTTCTTCGTAAAAGTACGGTAGGCGCCATATCGCTTTCATCTCATTTTTTGTTATTTCGAAATTGCCAGTAGAGAATCTAGCATGGAGTTGGGCAATACATTTCTTCCACGGCGACAAGTCTCCACTTAAAATTTTGATCCCAGCAAACTTCATTGCGTAGTGTTCAAAAATAGTTTCAGCCATAGCTGTATGCTCTGTTGTAATTTGCTTTAACACGTGAGCAGACCCTGTCAACCCTTTAGAATTTTCTAAGTAATATACTATGTCAGTATCAGGATGTCCCGAGTCTCTAAGAGCTAGGATTACTGCAAGAGGATGCGCAACTTGATAAAATTTCGAGTCTTCATTCTCTTTGATAGATTTTATAATTTCAGTTGCTAAACCATGGTCCTCAAATAAACTCATTTCCTTATCCTTCAATTAACGCAAGGGCATCAGTAAAAGATGCTTCCTGCTCTTGTATTTTCTGCAGGTCGTCTGCAACTGATTTATCTGTGCGTATTTCTTTCAGCCTAGGAAGGAATAAGGAGTACTTAGCGCCTTCTACTTTGCTAAGTGTAACACCGTTACATTTAACAGTAACTACTTGCTCGTTCGCAATCCAATCTTCCATTTTAGCTACAAAAGACTTACGCTCGGCGTCCGACATTCCGCTACCGAAGCTAACTTCAACATCGCCGCATTCACTGCGACACGCAATCGAGCCAACTTGCCCAACGTATTTGCCTGTGCCTTCTTTCCAACCAATTACTTTGAGCTCAACTTCAATTACTACTTTGAGCTTAATCATCTCAGTAGAGGTGCCGTCCTTCCAAATCATATTTGGATTCTTAAGCATAATACCCTCTTCGCCACGCTCACGTACCTCTGTGAAGTGCGCTACAATGTCGTCTACGCTGTTACATACACGATGCTCCGTAAGCTCTAGTCCAGGGATTCCTGTAGTTAGCAGGGCTTCTACGTTAGCAAAACGTTCGCTATAAGGGACAGTACACTTGCCTTTTGGTCCCCAATCGCTTAACGGGATCATATCCCATGCTGAGATAAAGATACGATCCAAATCCTTGTCGTCTTTGTTCATGTAGCCGTTAGAAGCTGAACGCTCCATTAGCACACCATTCTCATCGTTAACAAGTACTTCGCCCTGTAAAACAAACTCGCCAAACTGCGCTACTGCCGCCATTAAAGCCGCGTCACGTTTTGGGTTGTTAAGCTCTTGAATCTTACCGCTACGTGCCATGTAGGTCACGCTGTCGGCGCGTACGACAGTATCCGAATACAATCCGTCGGACTTGAGTTGGGTGTAGCAAGGGAATTTCTGCTTCTTAAGCAGTTTATCAGAGAAGCCACTACCTCGCATATAAGGGTGGCTGTAAATCAAATTAGGCCACACTTTGTTTACTGTGCTTTCAGTGAATCCGGCTCGTAGGTCTCGCTTGATGATACGTGCGAGTACTTCGGCATCATCTTCGCTTAACTGTCCCAAAGCATTATCTAACCAAACCTTAGCCGCGTTGCCTGTTACTTCTCTATTAGAAAGTACATGCAATTGGTCAATAGCATAGTCCAAAGTAGCCGAGCCAAAGTGTCCGTGGTCTGGAGTAGTGTTAAACTTTTTAATGTAATATTCGGTGGTAGGATGGAAGGTGGCAATCATTGCCTTTTGGAACAGCTCGTTGTTTTTGCTGTTTTTAACACCTTTAAGGATTTCGATTTTAGCGTTCTTGCTAGGTTCCGCCGCTATTGTTTCTAAAATGTTAAGTATTATGCTCATGTTCCTGTCAACCCTCCCATGCGAGCAAACGCCAACGCTTGCTCTTGTTCTTCTGAAACTACAACTAAACCGTCTGCTGGTCTAAGTGTAGAGCTACGATAATCCTTGTCAAACGATACACGAACCATTTTAGGTGTAAAGGATACTACCTTTCCCCATTTCAACCCAGTGTACCCGCTTTGGTAACTAATAACTCTGTCATCAACGTTGATTTCTTGTCCTATGAAATCATGTCTAATATCCTGACTCATTTAGTGTGTCCTTTAACTCAATTTATATACATATTATACAGCATGACTAGGATTAGTCAATAAGGGAAGTTTTAGCACTATCAAGAACTTAGCAGAAAGCAGTGGGGCCATAATGAACCCCACTGCCTGCTTCCGCTTACTCGCTATCGCTAGCGTCCAATTTGCCAGCCGCTTTATACAACTTAGCCAAGTTAGCCAAGTCTTCGTCGGTCATCAAGCTAGCATCGCGCTCTGCTTGATCCTGCACAGCCTTAGCTAGTGCTTCGTCTACTTTGTCCTTATCGATCTCGTCGACTACTTCGTAGGTGCAAGCACGGCCCTTAGTGTCGTTGTAGTCCGAAGGGATACTAACTACGTCACGAGGATTGATTTTAACAATCATAGTACGCTCACCACCAAAGTGGCTTAAGTAACCTTTGGAACAAAAGTGTAGACCCTCGGAACAAGTTTTGTTCCTGTTGTCGTCAACTTCGTTACGTTCCATTTCAGGCTTCTCGCCTACGGCATTACTAATTTTGCCAGTATGGCAATCAGTGTAATCAGCACGTACTTTCTTGTACGCTAAGAAACAACCGTCTGAAGTAATAGGCAAGCCACCTACTTCCAAGAAGCCGTACAGTTCTTCAACTGAGGTTCTGCTTGGGTTCTCCATTAAGTTTTCCATGAACTTAACCATAGGCTCAATTGGGAAATCTTGGTTAAGCATTTCAACGATTTTGGCGGCCAAGGCGTTGTTAAACGGCTTACCTTTCCAAAACAGCTTAGTGCCTTCGATGCTGATGTTACCTTGACCGTAATCAAGTACAGCCTGCTTAGGCTCAATCAGCGCCTGGACTGTATCCCAGTCTTCAGCTTTTACTGCGTCAACTACCTTTTGGTAAGTTGGATGTGTCTTACTAACAGTATGTGGAGTGGTTCCAATTACTACTGTAATGTTACTGCCTTGCAAAATATAAGGGAAGCTCATATTATTTTCCTTTGTTGTCTATCATATTTACGTAATCGGCTACATGCGGAAGCATGGAAACCGGTATGTATGAAAGCTCTGACAGCAACGGATATCGTTCCTGCAGGACCTTCAGTTTAGTCCTATACTCGGATATTAAGTCCGAATACCCTTTGGCCGCACTGTTTTTTACACCGTATGCTTTGGTTAAAAATTCAATGCTTTCAAACTTGCTGGCGCGTACTTTTCGTACTGACGCAAACTCGTCGTGTAATGAACGATAAGGGCTATCAGCACTTACCATGTTACACACATTATACTTGTAAAACTTGTCTATGTCAAGTCCACTTTTGACTGAACCCATTACTAAGGATTTATCAATCTTTTTCAATTGCTTGCGGATATGATCATCTAAGTTAATCCAATTCTTACGACGTTTAATAGATTCAAGTTCAGCTTTACGAACGCCATACACGGTAAATGTAAACAAGTCAGCACATGAAATATGGTGTTGGAAATCCTTAACATCACCAACAGTTCCTTGTGACTCGAATCCTACGAGTGGCAAGTAATAATACTTTGCGGATTTTGAGAAGTCTTTCATAATGCCTGCGCTCCTCCAAACCATATCATCTCTGTTACTATAACTTCGACCACCGCGTCTTTCTAGCTTCAAAATCTTTACGTTAGCACCCATCAGCGCACGTTCTTTCTTAACAAGTGCAGAACCCTTGATGATTTGTGACGCAGGCGGGTTACTAATAGCCCTAAAGAACTTAGTAGTATTCATTTTCAGCTGTTTGTTTGCTGGTTCTAATAACCAAACATCCTGGGAATTCTTAAGATCGCCACCTGTTGTGCGCCAATGATGCTTTGCCCTCTCAAAAATACCAACATTTACATCGCTCACAACGAACTGGGTTTCAGAGCTAACGCTAATTCTTGCTATTTCTTCGTAGTCATCATTTACTTTCCGTGTACGTCTGTACGGCTTTGAACATCTTTTGTCATAGTTCGAAAATGAAAAGCCTCTTATCTTAATGTTATACTTCTTCTGTAGCTCAGCAAAACCAAAGTCAAAGTCAGCAGTGTCGAAGGAATTCCAATTTGTTGGCAATACTAGATCAAACTTAGACCTAGCAACATACTCTTCAACCGCTGTCTTGAACATCGACGTGTAATCGTTTGTTAAATGGTGCGCTCGTTCCCACTTGTTTTTAAATTTTTCAGCGTCTTTTTGTACTATTTTAGATAAGTTAGTGTTAATCTCTTCTAACTTAGAACGAATAGATTCAATAGTTGCCGGAATGTAGCTCAAGCCTTCACGGGAAGGTTGGAATTCTATTTGACCTACGTCAAATTCCATTACCAAACCGTGTCTTAACAGTTTAGACAATGAACCTAAGTTCTGCTCTGCGTTAGGAACATCAATTGGGTAAGAAATATTACCCATAACTGCGATACTGCTGTTGGCTTCCTGCTGATGCACACCCGGGATAATGTTTTCCTTAATGTATTCTACGTCTTTAAATTTAAAGTCGTCGCTTTCAACAGTTGGACGAAGTTTAAACCAAGCATAAACCTGCTGTGCCTCAGACTCAAACTTATAAAAATCGTTTTTGTCTTCCACTGCAAATTTAATTTCTACACCGTTACCTTCGTCTGTGTTTTCTGTGCCCATATTAGCAAGGGAAGGTGTGCCAGCATCATTGATGAACGCAGTGTAAACACGCTTCACTCCATCTTTAATAGCAATAACAGTGAAGTTATCTGTGTATGAGAATGGAGATTTGGAACCCAAGCCTAGTGCTCCAATAAAATCGTTAGATGCTGTTTTGGTGGATTCAAAATAGGTGGTGTAAATATTTACTATTTCGTCTTCGTTAAGACCAAGGCCATAGTCGCGAACGCTAAACCATGGTTCCAACGTAGATGGAAGATGTACAGTAAACGGGACGTCTGCTTTGCCAGCGCCTACATGCGAGTCAACAGCATTACAGCTCAGCTCACGTATAACAGCGCGGATTTTGTTAGAATACAAACCGCTAGAAAGGATGCTAAACGCTTTGGCACTGTTCTTAATATGGAACTCGCCAATGCCGTTAACATTGGAAACAATGGGATCATTTTGGTGATCTTTTGTTAATATCATTTATAGTCCTACTTATGTGTTGTTATTAAGTTATGTATATATAATAGCAGATATACAGGATCTGTCAATTGAAACAATCCCAATAAAAACAACAATTTACATATCACCCAAAAGAAAAGGGACTAAAAGCCCCTTTTCTTGGTATAAACTAATGAATATTAGTTGTTATACAAGGCCTTTAGCCAAAGCTCTGTAACCAGCGGCTACCACTTTACGGCTTGGGCGACCAATACGGTAAAAGGTTTTGGTTCTACCTTTGGTATCGGTATTCTCGTTTGCGTAAATAGCATAGCCTTTCATGCGTAAAGAACTAACAGTACTTCGTGCATTACCAACGCCAAAACGTGACTCGATCTGAGCGGCTGTTAAACCTTTGCCATTACTAGCTTCATGAAGTGCTGAAAGCACTTGTGCTTCTTTAGTTATTGTAGACATTTGTGTCTCCTTCAAGTTGTGCTCTGAATTAACAGAGTAAACATAGTATACACTAAATTTACTGCATGTCAAGTATTAATTTGATTAATAAGTATTTCGCATCCAAGTTCCGTGGTCACGAAAAAATTGGCCTATGTTATTTAAATCTTGTGCGGCGTCTTCCCACTTCGCGGCATCGGCCTTCTGCTTACTCTTCCAATCTTCTAGCTGGGAAATTCGTCCTGTTATTGAAAGCATATTGGTTTCTAACCGGTCAAGTTCGTGTCGAAGTGCTCCTAGTTGTCCTAGTAACGCGGTTGGACATCTATCATTGTGTAGTTTGCCTTCTTCTACTCCGCAATCTTCGCATCGTCCTGCGAGCTTATTATTTGCCTTGTCAACTTTCTTTTCGTTAATTTCCATTATGTCCTCACGAACTTATCTTTGTACTGGCTCTCTAGTCCTGGACCGATAGCCTTAACCTTGTAAGGTTTGTGTGCTTCCATACCACCGGGAATAGCTCTACGGTAAACACCGGAATTGGTTATAGCCTGCACATGCGCAGTTGCTTGTTCTACTGTACTTACTTCATATTCATAGAATCCATGTGCTACGTATACTTGCACCTTATATATATCTGCTGATTCCATTTCGTCGTGTTTCTTGCGTATGTCTTCTAGTTTTACTTTTTTAGCCATCGTGGCCTCCTATTAGTTTTCCGGTTATCTAATTCTGTCATGGTGTGTATACTAGTTCCATTCCAAACTTGTTGCCAACGTAACTGTCACCCTGTTTAATAAGGACAATCTTTTCGCCAGCTAAAAACACTGTAATACTAGTGTCAGAGCGTCCGGCAACTTCCGCTACTACTTTGGTTCCAGTGTTAGTATTCTCAATTAAAATACTTGTGTCTCCGTCATTACTGCTATAACTGGTATTAGGTCTCATGTTTATAGTCCTTGTTCATATTTGCTTCCTAAGTCAGCTTCCATTAATGCCCTTGCGTCTGCTAGCGCATTGTGCGGTACTTTACTATCAGTTTTTAATCTTTTCAATTCGAAAGTGATTGGAGGAATACCCATCATCTGGCCAGGTCCCAGAATTAACGCATTGCAGAAATGTTTGATATCCTCAGGCCAATCCGCAATTATGTTTAATTGATCATAGCAGATAAGATATGCCTGTAATTTATGTCTAAAAATCTGTTGGTCAACTGACGGCTTGTTGAGAAAAGGCATAACATTTTTATGTACCCAATCAGTCGGGTCGTCGCAGGCGAGGACCTCATAAAACTCGTCGCCCGCCCCCGATATTAATGCCATGCTTATAAGCTCGCCATTAAATCCATTAAATTCTGTGTCTATGTATATGTTCATTAATCCCATAAATTCTGATAATATTTGCCAAAAAGTGTTGTACCTTTTTCAATCCTTTCTTCGATTATTTTCATGCCTTCGTAATCGCATTTGTATGTATGGTTTGGTCCATCATCTTGCCTAAAGAATTTCGCATCTTCCTTTTTACATTCATTACCGTCTTCGTCAACAGGTACACTTACCCAATCTATTTCTCCACTGCGATATTCATCTTGCCAGCTATTATCATTCAAGCACTCAAACGCAAAAATCATTTCGTCCATGACATATTCCCAACGCTTGTGCCAATTTTCATCTGTATGGCAGTTTCCTATTTCTTCTTCAGTTAATGGCGGAGCAGAAGTAGATTTTAATTCATCAGGCACATCGCTGTCGTCTACGCTAGGTGATCCATCCTTGTTGTCTTTCAACTGCTTAAGCATTGGTAATATAATTGTAGTAAGAGTTGAGTCCATGTTCCATGTATCGTACGGATCAATTCTTACATAAACCTTACGTTCTTTTTTGCTGTCAACCCACTGGCAAACTTTTGTAATCCAGCTATCGTTGCCGTGTTTATCTTCACTAAGCCATTCGCCGAAATTGTGTACCCAGTCTGGTGTGCGAGGAAAGCCATACTCGTCTTCCTCTTTTTTATGCCAGAAGCATAGGAATTCTGCGATTTGGTAGGGTCCGATAAAAGATCTATAAGGTCCTATATTAATTTTCATCAGCTTTTAAATCCTCAATGCTTTGTTCAAGAGCAGATATCCAATTCAACGCAGTCTGCTCGGAGATCATCATGTCGTGGGCCATTTCAATTTGCCCGGTGAATATTAGCTTTAGACCGTTTTTGATTTGTGCCCACCTATTGCCTTCCCAGAATTTACTGTACATTTTGGCATACCATAGAACTGTGATTGATTTTACATCACTCTCGGGGTGCAACTCAACCCAATTATCTACTGCGCAATCATTGTTCGAACACTCGCACTCGATACGATATGCAACTGTACCATCGCCAAATTCATCTATCTTGCTTATGCCTTTTGCTGGCTTTTCGGCTTTCATTTATTACCTGTTCCATTTTATCCATGAGGACATTAATTTCATTATAGCGATGCTCTGAACAGCAACAACTAACAGCTATTCTAACATCGCCTATGAGATCTGTCAACTGCTGATTAGTCGTTCTTTTTCCAGTCATTGCCAACCAACATCTTTTGCATTGTTCGGTGAAACCAATTTGGTTGCTTGCCGTCATCTACTTGCAAAGTAACCTGGCTATCCATGCCAAACATATCGCAAGTCCAAACGCCACTTGCTGATGGTGTGCCTGCCATAGTAGTATCAATTGTTATACCGCCTTGCCCTGTGTTAACAGAAATGCCACTTGGTGTAGCCCAAGAAGAAGTTCCGCCAATTGTATAAGAAGAAGTAGAAGAGGTAGTAGAAGAGATAGTAGAAGAGATAGTGGTCCACTCAAACTCGCTACATCCCCATTCGTGTACTCCGTCTTCGTTTTTACATTCGGGACAGATGCCCGCAAGTTTTAATTCGGCTTCTTCGATAGGATCTTCAGGTTTAATAAATTTAGGAGAGAAGTCGAAGGATTGTTGCCCGCCAATCCTGTAATCAGTTGGCTCCCAACCTGCTGTTCGAGTAGTGGTGCCGCCGGTTGTTATGTATATGGAACCAGAAGTCGAGTCGGAATAGGTAGCGCCGGTGCTGTAAGCTGAATCACTTGTTGTCTGAGTTGTCTGCTGATTTTTTGTTTTGCTCATCGTTGTTTAGTAATTCGGAAAATTCAAACTCGCCATCTTTCACCGATATCCTGACGAATCTGCTAGTATTACTTAGCTTCTTTTCCGCTACTTCAACTAAATCTCTGGACGAGGATACTTCACCGGACGTCTTTAAATAATCCCGGCCACCATCTATTGCGCAACCGTTAGGGGTTGAAACATAATCGTGCCTAAACCTGCTTACATACACATAATTGCCTTCAGCGATCCCTAGAAACGAGTCCTCAAAGGCGCTCTCGGCATTTGTTATGTAATTAACACCGTTGACAGTGTACATGCCAAAATAGTTATTGTGTCCTTTACTGCGATCTGGATTCTCAACATAAAATACGTCGACAGGCATTTCTGCCCAGCCGTTCCGATCTTTAATTGCCCATGCTCCCATAAACTTGGCATTATATTTTTTTTCAACAGAAGCTATACCACCCACGCTAAAGTGATGCCCGAGCTCGTTATTTTTAATTTGTAAGGACATCTTTATACTGTTCAGCTATCATTTTTATTTGGCCAAACTCAACTATATCGTCAGGGTCACCTGCAAAACACGTCAACGTCTTGTCTATGTGTTGCATCCATAATGCTGTGGCGTGGTGTAAAACAGTATACGGTATCTTTCGTGCCAGGTCCCTTATTGTTTCATTGCCTGCGAACCCATCAACATAGTAGCAACCGGCAGGAGTTTTTCTCCGCCATGAAAAGGTTGCAGGTATCGGTTCATCTAGTTTAAAGTACAAGGTCGCCATCAGTCTTTATTGCTCATTTCTCACCTTATCAATGTTTTCATTATAGTAACCGTCCAATGACCAGAAAGAATACCGACCAGCATAGGATTCCTACCACCATAGTCGCGAATACCATCTTCCAGTTAAATTCTGCTTTCATTATTTAATAGCCCATTGAAGTTATCAATTTATATTTGAGCTCTATATTTTGAAGAGCTGTTTGTGTCATCTTACCTAATTCGGCTTTTGCTTCTTTGCTATTAAGGTAGATGCGTTCGTTAATTCGTTCCAGTGCCTCTGCGGCTTCTTTATCTGTGTCTAACATTTTATACTTGCTCCAGTTCGCCGTTAGCGATTTTAGCCAATTGTCCTGCGTACATACCGATGCGCATACGACCACTATTGGTTGAACGCTTCCAGTAATCAATTTGTTTGGGAGTAAGGAAGCCTCGCTTGAGATACTGCTTGGCCATGCTGGCACCAATCTCGCCATGGGCGCCCGAAAAGCCTACACCATTATGGTCCAGGGTGTGCTCCGCGTTCTGCTCCGAGGCAGTTTGGTAGTTGAAGATGGCAACCACTGCCCGCTCGACTGCGCGGTCATTAGTTTCCAAAAGTTTAAGTATACTGTCTTTAGTGTGTTTCATTCCTACTCCTTTTACCTAACTATATACATATTATATAGTATCAGTACCAAAAGTCAATAGAACTAAGCTCAATAATATCAACAACTTAGCGGGTTACCAGAGGTCCTCGCTATACAAAATGTCTTGATTTTGTGGTTCACGATACCGCCCATATTGTCCATT
>Ga0181558_10000333_pt1 | contig 44269 bp, 48 predicted proteins | sample 011ome_22_FD_133754 | JGI IMG/M metagenome (GOLD analysis project Ga0181558, IMG submission 133754) | Coastal salt marsh microbial communities from the Groves Creek Marsh, Skidaway Island, Georgia - 011507BT metaG (megahit assembly) | ecosystem: Environmental > Aquatic > Marine > Intertidal... | reverse complement strand
TGTAATCATGTTTTACTTTTCTTTTTTGCACGGGTTGAGAGGCTCGAACTCCCGACACCTGGTTTTGGAGACCAGTGCTCTACCAACTGAGCTAAACCCGTTTTTATTTGGCACAAAAGGTATCCGCCTTATGACGGACACCTTCAGGCCATTTTAAAAACATCTTAACTAGTCTAGGATCTCTGTTACCTGACCTGCTCCAACAGTTCTTCCTCCTTCGCGTATCGCGAAACGAAGTCCTGTGCTCAAAGCAACTGGAGAAATCAAGTCAACATTGATCGTCAAGTTATCACCTGGCATAACCATTTCTACTCCATCAGGAAGAGAAATATTTCCAGTTACGTCCGTAGTTCTAACATAAAACTGTGGTCTGTAATTGTTGTGGAATGGAGTGTGACGTCCACCTTCTTCTTTTTTCAAGATATAAACTTCCGCTTTGAATTTAGCGTGAGGAGTTACAGATCCTGTTTTACAAAGTACCATTCCTCTTTTGATATCTGTTTTTTCGATACCTCTTAAAAGGATTCCTACGTTGTCTCCAGCTTCACCTCTATCTAATATTTTACGGAACATCTCTACTCCAGTAATAGTTGATTTCATCTTTTCAGCACCCATACCGATGATGTCAATTTCATCTCCAGTATTTGCAACACCAGTCTCAATTCGACCAGTTGCAACAGTACCACGACCTGTAATTGAGAATACATCCTCAACAGGCATTAAGAAATCTTTGTCAACATCACGTTTTGGCAATTCAATCCATGTGTCAACTTCTTCCATTAACTTTAATACAGTATCAACCCATTTTTGCTCTCCATTGAGTGCTCCAAGGGCCGAACCTAGAATTACAGGAGTGTTGTCTCCGTCATAGTCATAAAAAGAAAGTAATTCTCTTACTTCCATTTCAACTAATTCAAGTAATTCTTCATCGTCTACCATGTCTGCTTTGTTCAAGAAAACAACAATACGTGGCACACCAACCTGGCGACCCAATAAGATGTGTTCTCTTGTCTGTGGCATAGGACCATCAGTAGCTGCAACAACAAGTATAGCGCCGTCCATTTGAGCAGCTCCAGTTACCATGTTCTTTACATAATCGGCGTGACCTGGACAGTCAACGTGAGCGTAATGACGATTAGATGTTTGATATTCTACGTGAGAAGTGTTTATAGTAATACCTCTTTCTTTCTCTTCAGGTGCGTTATCGATTTGATCGAAGCTTCTAGCTTCAGAGAATCCTGCGTCTGCTAATACTTTTGTGATTGCAGCAGTAAGAGTCGTTTTACCGTGATCTACGTGACCAATTGTTCCAATGTTTAAGTGGGGTTTCGACCGGTCAAATGTTTCTTTAGCCATAATTATTGTTGTTTCATTGTTATTTTTAGGAGTGCAAATTTATTATTTTTTTTTATTCCGCTATTCCTTTTACATATTTTTTTTGAATTAAATTCAATAAAAAACAGACTATTTCTAAAATCTTCACTCTGAGAGGGTTGATTTCTAAATTACAGTGCTCGTACAAAAGCATAACATCATTCCAAAACGATCATCAATCTGCAGAGACAACTGCAAGTTCAATCAATTCATTTTTGTTACTTTGTAGCTGAATCATAGAACTGAAATAAGTTCAAACAGAATTGACCTCCCTATATGAATCTATGTATCATTGTCCCTTGTTATAATGAAGCTGAACGAATCCCTTTAACTGCTTTCGAAACTTTTCTTTCCCACGCATCCAAAACTGAAATTTACTTTGTCAATGATGGATCTTCAGATACTACATCCGAGCTGTTGTATAAATTTCGCCGTCGGCATCCTAAACAAGTGGAACTTATTGACTTGGAAAAGAACTTAGGTAAAGGCAATGCGGTACGTGAGGGAATACAAACTGCTCTAAAAAATAGTGACTGCAATACATTTGCCTACCTAGATGCAGACCTATCTACTTCGCTTGACGAATGCGCTCATTTGGCAGAATTAATCGACAAAAAGACCGAATTTATTTTTGGTTCTCGTATCAAAAAAATTGACAATACAATTGAACGAAGGTGGTTTCGGTTTATCGTAGGAAGAATCATTGCTACAGCCATTTCAAAAGTACTCAACTTAGCAGTTTACGACACCCAATGTGGCTGTAAACTTTTTACTCGAAATACAGTCCAACTCGCCTTTAAGACTTCATTCATTTCATCTTGGCTATTTGATGTTGAGATTTTTTTTCGCCTTAAAAATCATTTTGGAATTACGGCATTTAAAACAAAAAGTGCCGAAATACCATTAAAAAACTGGAAGGATCAAGGCGAATCAAAAATTGAATGGACCTATGGATTTAAACTGTGGTTCGATTTATTAAAAATCAAACGTGCCTATACCTAATGGACAAATTCAAACAGCTGCTTTTTACCCATCGCCATGCCTTAAGCTTTTGGATATTGGTTTTGATACGCGGCTATTTTAATGCTGTACTTCCTTTGATGGATAAAACTGAAGCGCGTTATGGTGAAATTTCTAGACTGATGAGTGAGACGGGAAACTGGATCACACCCCAAATAGATTACGGTCTTCCGTTTTGGGCAAAGCCTCCACTGTCTACTTGGGCCTCAGCACTCTCCATTTCGATTTTTGGCAGTGCTGAATTTTTTGTTCGACTTCCTTATCTCATCGTCTTGGTGGGCTTGGCACTTTTTATTCGAAGATACGTCAAGGGCCATGTTCAGTCTTATTATTTACCTGGTATAACAGTCCTCAGTATACCCGAATTTTATCTGCATGCTGGGGTTGTATCTACGGATACCTTTTTGACCTTCAGTATTGCCCTAAGTATGTTTGGATTTTGGGAAGCTCTACGCGATCAATCAAAACCCTATTGGGGGTATCTCTTTTTTGCAGGTATGGGAATTGGATTACTCGCCAAAGGCCCCATCGTTGGTATATTAACCCTTCCCCCTATTTTTCTTTGGACCCTGGTCACCAAAAATATTCAAAAAGCCTTCTTTAAACTCCCTTGGATTGGCGGTATTTTACTTATGCTTAGCTTGAGCCTTCCTTGGTATATCGCTGCCGAAATAAACAGCCCAGGATTTTTGGATTACTTTATCGTTGGTGAACATTTTGAACGCTATTTTAATTCGGAATGGAAAGGGGATAAATACGGCTTTCCCAAACAGCAACCCCTGGGTATAGTCTGGGCTTTTCTAATATTGTTCCTGCTTCCTTGGTCTATCGTATTCGTTCGTCTTCTAATTAAAAAAGGGAAAGATTACATTCAAAATCCATGGGTTTTATTTTTACTTTTTTGGGCATTGTGGACTCCTCTGTTCTTTACCTCTTCTAAAAGTTTGATCCATCCCTATGTTTTACCTTCTTGCATCCCAGTTGCACTTATCATCAGTCATTATTGGAGTGCATTAAAAAACAAAAGAGTCTATCTTGGATTTGCCCTTGGATTGCCAGTTCTATTGTTTGCTGTTCAACTCAGTGGAAAAATAAAACCATTATACGCCTCAACTACAGACAAGTATTTGATTGAACAAGCAAATCCAGCTACTACTATTTTTTCCCTGGATCAAAAATCGTATTCCAGTCAATTTTACACTGCCGGTAAGATCAAGCGAATCGATACGGCTTACCTGAGGCAAGTTTCGGAAACCGATAAAGCCTTTTATTTAATAGTGCGCAACAAGCAGTGGGAACAATTGAAAAGTCCCTATAAAAATCAACTCGAATTGATTGACTCCAATAGCAAAAAAGGGCTGTATCAATTTAAAGCTATCCCTTAATCCAAAAAAGAGTTTTTTGGGTAATAAGGAGATTAAAAAGTGCTGATTGATTCAGGAACTTCTTTGTATATTGTGATCATAACCATAACCAATGGCAGAAAAACAGAAACCTCAAAAGTGGTATATAAAGCTTTTCACTCTAGAATCGACCTTTAGTTCCAAAACCTTCTCAGATAACTTAAGAAATTCCTGCTCAATGGCATAGGATTGTTTGTTGTAGTAACCTTTACCTTTTATGTTGAAAATATTGGTGATGACTACGAAACAAGACAAAAATATATTGAATTGGTGGAAGAAATTTTGGGGGGTTTAGATGACATTATTGTATATACTGATGCCTATTCAGACCGAGCAAATTTATACTCTGACATGTATCAAAACCAGTATGAAAAATGGGAACTTGACAACGATAGTATTTTTATAGACATTGATAAAAACAGCGGAAAATCTGATAAAACTCATTATTAAGCACCCCTGTCTTTGTTTGGATTCAGCGACTCTTTTAAACCACCTAATTTAGGCTTTGAAATTTTTAAATCTGGAAATCAAGATTTTAAATTGGTTGATCCTTATATCACGTTTATCATCTCTGATATCATGGAAGGAATTGACTTAAAATATTTACAGAAAAACACCAATGAAGTTGAAGAACAAATAGTAAGAGAGTATAAAGAAGTTTTAAAAAGATGGTCTAGAGAAATGGACGTAACCCAACTGGATCAAAATAAGTTTTGGATAAAAAACAGAAAATACATCCAAAATGATGATGAGTTTAAATATTTACTGTTCCAAAGAACCCAACTCTGGGAGTCCTCAGTAAAAGAAGAATTAGAATTGTACAGAAAAGAAGTTCTTAAAGACAAGAAAATACTGGACAGCATGATAAATGTATATGAAAACGAAAAGTATGTTTTATACTGGAAAATAAATTAAATCTACACCTATGAAAAAAATACTGAATCAAAATAATTATCAGGTATCGGTGCTAATTAATGTCTCTTACCGTCACAATATTGAGGAAATTAAAAAATTCATCATAGATGAGCAAACTCCACTTTTTTTTAATCTTGAAGAATCTGGTATTGTCAGATTTGAATGGTTTTTAAATGAGAAAGAAAATACAGCAACATTAATTGAAGTCTTTGAAAATGCTGCTGTCTTCCAAGGTCTTGGTGATAAAATATTAGGCTCACCTATCAACTTAAGATTTCAGGAATTATTTCAAATTGAAAGTCTCACTGTACTCGGAGCGGTCAGTGATGAGTTTAAAACCAAGCTTCAACCTATGAACCCAACCTTTAAAACTTATTTAGGAGGTATCAATTAGTATTTAAACGGTTTTAATCAAGGCATACCGATTAAAGTATTCTTTTAAAAGTGTGCTAAATAGGTTATAAATACATTCTAATTTACTAAATTAGAATCAATTAACTATTTTAAAGTAAATACGATGATAACTGCAATACCCAAATTTGATATACGCAATACGTTTGCCGAATGGGAAAAATCTTTTTACAGTCATCAGCCCATGGCAAGAGCTTCAGGAATTTTTCATCTTTACCACGGTCACGCAGCTGATAATGACAAGAAAGTCATCGTGGTATTAAACTGTTTAAGTGAAGAACACATGCAAAAATTTATGGCTGAAGGCGGGGACGATATTGCAGCTTCAGGACACATATTAGAATCCACAGTATCGGAAATATATGTGAATTGATTTGAGTACCAAATCACTCACTTATATAGAAAACTATAAGACATTTATACTATGGAAAACATCGTTTTAGTAACATTAAACATTAAAGAGGACTTGCAAAGCTTATCGAAAGATTTAAGCAATACCGATTGGAGTGCTTTTCCCTTATCTGAGGGATCTAGCATATGGATTCCAATACTGTTAATCCTTGTGGTATTTTTTGGATTTCGCTATCTGGCTAAAACCATCGAAAGAAATTAGTATAGAGCAAAACTGAATGAAAAAACGAATTGTTTTAAAGTTTATTGCCGTATTGATGATGCTAGGTGGCTTTGCAATTATTTGGTTTGGACTACAAGCAATGGAAAGCTAAATGGAAAACTTAACGAGAACTCAAAAACTTTTAATAGCTGCCTTATTGTGGATAGCTACTGGAGTGTTTCTCTATCTTTATTTAAAGTCTTAACTTTTTGTAAAAGTATCTATTACAGATTCAGATATTCTTTATGCGAGGAATAAAAAAACTAATCATTTTACAATAGAACAAGTGTATTGAATTTGGAGGGTTAAAGAGAGCCAATGACGAGATTTGAACTCGTGACCTCTTCCTTACCAAGGAAACGCTCTACCCCTGAGCTACATCGGCGAAAAAAAAGAGAGCGAGAGACCGGGTTCGAACCGGCGACATTCAGCTTGGAAGGCTGACGCTCTACCAACTGAGCTACTCTCGCGTTGTACCGAAAAGAGGTATTTTCGGTGTTGGTACTTCATCACAAATATAAAAAACTTTTGGTTTTATACTTGAGAATTAGAGTGGGGAGAGCAGGATTCGAACCTGCGAAGTTAAAAAACAACAGATTTACAGTCTGTCCTCGTTGGCCGCTTGAGTATCTCCCCAATTTTCAATGATCGTTTCCCAGTTTACACTAAGAATTTTTTGCAAATAAAACAAGCGGTTGTTTATTTACAAAGAGCCGATGGAGGGACTCGAACCCACGACCTGCTGATTACAAATCAGCTGCTCTAGCCAGCTGAGCTACATCGGCTTTTAAACTTCGGTTGCCCAAAATCGACTGCAAATTAAATGCTATTTTTTATGGTTTCAAAAGAAAAAATTAAAAATTGTAGCTAGGCTCTGATTTTTTCTTTTCTGCGCTTGAGAATTCGCTCCGCAGTTTGCGCAGCGGTATGGATTGCCTCTTCAAAAGTGCGGCATTGTTTCTTCACTATAATATCGTCTCCAGGGATGGCAATTTTCAATTCTGCCCATTTGTTGATTCCATCTGAATTGTTTTCTACTTTGGTAAAAACAAAAACCTCTATAATTGGATTGTAAAATAAAGATAGCTTTTCAATACGCTGTTTGGCAAATTCTTTGAGTTTGGCGTCTGCTGTATAATTTACAGCTCTAAAATGAGTGGTTATCATAATTTCAATTTTTAAAGGTTAGTTTTCATTTTCGTTCTCTGGGATGGGCTTTCTTGTACACCGATTTAATTGTCGACATACTGCTGTGAGTGTAGTGCTGTGTAGCCGCAACACTACTATGACCCAATAATTCCTTAATCGCATTAATCCCCGCACCCTGATCCAGTAGGTGGCTCGCAAAACTATGACGCAAGACGTGAGGGCTTTTTTTAATTTTAGTCGTTACTTCACTAAAATACTTTTTTACTGTCTCATATACAAATGCCTCTGTCAGTTTTTTACCCTTAGGTGAGATGAAAAATCGCCCACTCTCACCAATGATTTGTTCTTCTTCTTGTCTTTTTACCAGTTCGGTAAGCTGCTTGCTCATAGCAGGTAAAAGAGGAACCAAGCGCTCTTTATTTCGCTTCCCAAGGACTTTCATCGTTCGGTTGTCCAAATCGACATGAGTTCGTTTTAAATCGATGAGTTCACTTCTACGGATTCCAGTGTAATAAAATAGGTTTAAAAGGGTTTTTTGCAATACTCCTAAATAATTGTCAGGATAAGAGTCGCCTTCTAAAACTTCTTTAACTTCCTCTTCAGAAAAGGGAAGGGGCACTTTTGCAGCCATTTTTAAGGCTTTGTGCTCTTTTAAAGGAGAAACCTCTATAACACCGTTAAGGACTAAAAACTTGTAAAAGGATCGCAGTACTGACAATTTTCGATTGACTGTTCGTGTACTGTTTCCCTGTTGGATGAGATCCACGATCCAGGAGCGGATTTCGCTATAGCTCACATTTTCAATTCCCTCAGTCTCTGGCTGTGAATCTTGGATAAAATTCTGAAACGACTCTAAGTTTGCCTGATAGGCTTTATGTGTATGGAGGGAGTAGTTTTTCTCCAGCAATAAATAGTCTAAAAACGGTTTTATGGGCATAAAAAAACGCTATTCAATAAATTTAAGAAATTCAAGGAATAACGTTGTTAAAAATGTGGTAAAAAAAGCTTAAATCGACTCGCTATCTCGGAGCTGTTGGATGTACTGCGCTTTTTGAATTTTTTGTCTGTTTCTGACAGAAGGTTTTATGAACTGCTTACGAGCACGTAATTGACGCATGCCTCCAGTTTTATCGAATTTTCTCTTAAAACGCTTTAGCGCTCGGTCGATATTTTCTCCGTCTTTAATGGGTATGATTAACATAATTTGGCACCTCCTTTCATAATGGAGGCAAATATAAGTAAAACTAATTCACTCTAAGGTGATAAATTTTGTTTTAATTGAAAGTTATTCTAAAATTTTACGAGAGATGACCAGTTTTTGGATCTCACTGGTTCCTTCACCTATGGTACACAACTTGGAGTCTCTATAAAATTTCTCTACGGGAAAGTCTTTTGTAAATCCATAACCCCCGTGTATTTGAACTGCCTCACTGGAAACTTTAACACAGACCTCAGAAGCAAACAGCTTTGCCATTGCTCCTTGCTGAGTCACGTTGAGATTTTGGTTCTTCATCTCAGCTGCCTTTTGAGTTAATAGGGTAGCTGCTTCAATTTCCGTGGCCATTTCAGCCAATTTAAATGAAATCCCTTGAAAACTACTGATGGGTTTTCCAAATTGTTTGCGTTCTTGAGAATAACTAACAGCTGCGCGATAAGCACCTTTAGCTGTTCCTAAGGAGAGCGCAGCAATCGAAATTCGCCCACCGTCTAAGATCTTCATGGATTGGATAAATCCGTCTCCAACAGGTCCTAAGCGATTTTCATCTGGAATGACACATTGATCAAAAACCATTTCGGCTGTTTCAGAGGCACGCATTCCCAATTTATTTTCTTTTTTCCCTGCGCTGAAACCAGGAGTTCCTCGTTCAACAACAAAGGCAGTCATCCCGCGGTTGTCTTGTTTTTCGCCATCTCTAGCAATAACCACAGCAATGTCACCAGAGATCCCGTGAGTAATAAAGTTTTTTGTTCCATTCAACACCCAATGATCTCCTTCTTTACGTGCAGTAGTCGACATATTTTTAGCATCAGATCCCGTATTGTGTTCTGTGAGTCCCCATGCTCCAATACACTTGCCAGAACATAAATCAGGCAACCACTTCAGTCGTTGTTCTTCATTCCCAAAAGTGTAAATATGATTGACACAAAGTGAGTTATGAGCAGCAACAGAAAGGCCAATTGAAGGGTCTACCACAGAAAGTGTTTCAATGAGGGTCACATACTCGTGATAACCCATACCCGAACCACCATAGGTTTCAGGAATCAACATCCCCATAAATCCTAAAGCTCCTGCTTTTTCAAAAATTTCTTTAGGAAAAAACTGAGCTTCATCCCAATCCATCACATGGGGCTTGATGTATTGAGCAGCAAAATCACGGGCAGCCTCATAGACCATTCTCTGAGTCTCTGAAGTTTTGATTTCTGGGTGTAATTCAAAGTCTATCATAGTGCAATTTTAGTACAAATATAGTTTTATTCTCTCTATTTTGTTTGGGGAATCTAAAAAACTTTTAGACAAAAGCAAAGGTGAAATACCCTTATTCTTTGTTCTATAAGCTATTATTTTACGTGCATCTTCTCTAGTTAAATAGGGTAATTTAGCCAATTGATTTAGGCTGGCCGTTTCAATATTTAAGCGCTCAATCTTAGGAGAGGATTGTATTTCAAAACGCTCGAATAAACGAGCGACTACTGTACTGTCTAATCCATATACCTCATAACATTGGTCTGGAATTGAAAAGCCAGAAAGGTAGGTTATGTAGTTGACAATTCGCTTGGAGAGGGTTGGACCAATACCAGAAACTATTTCCAAAGCAGTGGCATCAACAGCATTTAAATCCTGTTTTACAATCGTTGCTTTCTTTTTGGTTTGAGATCGGAAATTAGGAAAACGCAATGCTGGAGCCAGTCGTTTCAACAAACTGTCCGAAATACCGCTTTGCAACTGAAACTCACTGAGTGAGTTTACATAGTTACCTGCAGCTCTATAATGCTGTAGACGGTCGAAAGCTTTGACAGGAATTCCCAATCGATAAGCATTGTAATCTGAAAGATAATTCGGGTTGTAAGTAGGCTTTGGCTGTACTAAAACTACTTGATTTACACGGATCGAATCCAGTTTTCGTTGGTACAATTGTGTTTCAGTCAAGTCAAGAGCTGTCTCCTCTTCGATCTTAAAACTAAATCGAATGGCAAACAAAAAAACGATTCCCATCAAGAGGATCAACAATGCTCCTCTTTGTGACTCTGAAAGCACAAAAGGAAACTTGGAACGCATCTTACTCTTTTTTCATACCGCTGATAGCAGTCAAATAAGAATTGAGTTCTTCTCGTACTCTTGGAAAGAGCAATAATAATCCTACCATGTTAGGGAATACCAATGCGAGGATCATCGCATCTGAAAAAGCCCAAACGGAAGACATATCTCCTGCTGCTCCAATAACGATAAAGATCAAAAACAAGGCTTTATAAGAAAGTTCTGAAACTTTACTTTTTCCAAAAATATACATCCACGACTGCAAGCCGTAATACGACCACGAGATCATGGTTGAAATAGCGAATAAGACCACCGCTATGGTTAAAAAAGGTCCTGAAAATGCAATATACTTTGAAAAAGCAGCTGCGGTAATTCCAGCTCCTTCAGCTGGTATCCCGTCTATCATAACCACGCCTCCTACTCCACCATAGTCAAATACAGTATTGTCTCCGTTAAAAATAATGATCACCAAGGCGGTCATCGTGCAAATTACAACGGTATCGATAAAGGGCTCTAATAAAGCGACCAATCCTTCGGAAGCAGCGTAATTTGTTTTGACTGCTGAATGCGCAATGGATGCAGAACCTGCTCCAGCCTCATTTGAAAAAGCTGCTCGACGAAATCCAGTAATCAACACTCCAAGCAAACCACCCAATCCAGCTTGTGGATTAAAGGCCTGATTAAAAATCATCCCAAAGGCATCATCAACAAAACTGAAGTTGGTACCAATGATATACAGACACGCCAAGATATACATTAAAGCCATAAGGGGAACTACCTTTTCAGTAACCGAAGCAATCCGTTTGATTCCTCCAATTATAATGATCCCAACGAGTATCATCATAATTACTCCAATGATGGTTCGTGCATTCCCTCCTGTCATTCCAAAAGAATCCACCAATTGCATGGCCGCTTGATTGGATTGCGCGGCGTTTCCACCTCCAAAAGAAGCCCCTACACATAAAAATGCAAATATTCCAGCCAACACCTTTCCCAGGGTTGTAAAACCCTTATCTTTCAATCCTTTTGTCAAATAGTACATCGGTCCGCCATAAACAGTTCCGTCTTCTCCTACATCTCGGTATTTGACTCCAAGGGTACATTCAACAAATTTTGTAGACATTCCCAGTAAACCACATAAGATCATCCAAAAGGTTGCTCCAGGTCCACCTACGGCTATGGCCAAAGCCACTCCAGCGATGTTTCCATTTCCCACTGTTCCAGAAACAGCCGTGGCAAGAGCTTGAAAATGACTTACCTCTCCTTCTTTACTTTCATCGGCTATGGTTCCTTTTACATCTCCTTCAACTGCCAGATCAGGATTTCCAGCTTCGTGATGATCGATACTGTCGTATTTTCCTCTTACTGTATTAATGGCCGTACTGAAATGTCGGACGTTTACAAAACCAAAGTAAAAGGTAAAAAACAAGGCTCCTCCAACCAATAAAATAATGATCGTCGGTATGTCAGTGCCAAAAAAGTTGTGTAAAATGAGTCCCTCCCACCAGTTAGCTACTGGAGTAAAGGCATCATTGATTCGCTCGTCCAATCCCTTTTCTTGAGAAAAAAGAGGGAAGATTGAAAAACAAAAAAACAATAGGGAATAAAGAAATTTTTGAGTGCGGAATAAATTCATGGTGCTAGTATCGCGTTTAAGCGTCCAATATCCTAAAAAGGAATACAAAAACAAATTAATCCAACTGAAACATTTGGTTTAATTTTTTAATAGACTCACCGCTTCCAAGAACAATGAGCTTGCCTTGTGTTGATAATGAGAGGCTTGCGTCTGGATTGATAAACTGTTTTCCATTTTCATCTCTATAGCCAATCACATTACAGCCCGTTCTTTTTCGCAGGTCCATCTATGCTGGAGTTTTGTTGTGATATGTTTCTGGTACTTTGCTGAGATCTACCTCTTCTACATTGGGACTGATTTCGTCTTTCCACCAATCCAAATTACCCAAAAAGTGAATCAAATCGGGGACGGTAAGCAAAGCCGCCATATAGTCTCCCCCAATTTTATCTGGCATGATCACATGATTGGCTCCAGCCAAAGCCAGTTTAGATTGATTGTTTTCCTCGGAAACCCGACTCACAATATCTATTTCAGGCTTGAGTTGCCTTGCTGACAAAACCACAAATAAATTATCCGCATCGTCGGGTAAGGCGCTGATCAAATTTTTGGCCCGTTTAATCCCCGCTGCCAACAAAATATCGTCTTTTAGTGCATCGCCCTTTAGAAATAGTATTTCCTTTTCATTGTCGGTTATCAACTGTTCGTTTTGTTCAATCACAACATAGGCTTGTTGATGTCTCTTTAATCGGGTAACCGCTTGTCTACCGTTACGTCCGTAACCACACACTATGGTGTGTCCTTCTAAAGCATTGATCATTTCTGTATTTTTTTTTGTTTTAGTGCATTTATACTCCAACCGCTTATCAGGTATTCGACGATAAAACGAATGGCAATAGCGACAATTAAAAATCCTATAAGGATAAACAGTATCGCAAAGGTTCTTCCCTGATCAGATAAATTTCCAACTTCACCGTAACCCACTGTACTCAAGGTTATTACCGTCATATACAAAGCGTCAAAAAGAGAATAATTTGTCTCTATCCAATAAAAGCCAAAGACTCCAAAAAGCAGAACAAAAAGAAGCAGTGAAAGTTCGCGAGTGAGTGGTGACTTAAAAAAAGGCATTAGGCTTTATAGATCAAAAACAGAACTTCTCTTGGTATATACCATATCTTTAAGCTTTATCCAAAAAGCCAGGGTGAGATAAAGCACAAATCCTCCGACCAAGGTTGCAAAAGAAGCATAAATAAAAAACAAACGGACACTCTTTACCTTCATCCCAAGAACCTCTGCAAGCCTGGTCGATACAGCAAAACCGTTGCGTTCAAAAAACAATCTAATGTTTTGGGGTGCTTTCATCAGCGCAAAGTTACTTTTTTTCTTCAAAAGCCAGAATTGACTTAAACTGTTTTCATCAATTCGTGACCGACCTGGCAGGAGAGGCATTTTTTGAATTTACAATAATTCTTATAGAGGTGTAAGAGAGATTGTGTTCCTACAGCATTGATTTGGGGAACCTCTAGAGCTCTAAACTTGCTTAAAATCCGATTGTTTTCTGCTGGGACTGCTGCTGCCCATTCAAAAAGAGAATCTTCGCTGAGACTGCCACAGTATTTAGCATAGGCAAAGCGGACAGGAATCAGGATATTAATCAAAAGCAACTCAAAAAATCGCCTGCTTAGCCTTTTGGGATTGGGCCTGCTTTCCACCTCAAAATTATAGTGCCTTTCCCAATAACCACTTGCCTCCACATCAAATAATTTATAACAGTTTGACAGGCTCGACTCCTGGACTACAGCTTGAAATAAGCCCGCTGACTTTGCGTAAACTTGAGCCAATTGAGCCAAACGTATGGTCGGAAAGTTGGGAGGTCGCAATCGGGCAAAGTACAATCTCATTGCAGGGTTTATTGAGAGTTTGTATTTAGACTTGATATAAATGTAACGTTGGAACAACTCTTTGTGATAGCTCCCTTTTAATGGGTGAGCTAAAAGCCCTGCTTGTCCCATAAACAAAGCTTCTAAATCTAAGGGATCTGATCTTAACTGAAGTAGGCGTTTAAATGGAATGGATGCTGCCATGGCATAAAATGCCTCCCCATTAAGGTTGAGTCCAAAACCCTTGGACAGCAATACAAAAAAAACAGCCTCCCAATCGTTCTTAGATTTTTCTAACTGTTCATTGATCACTTGGGTTCGCAATTCCATACGCTCTACAAATAAACGCTCTTGAAAGGCCAGCCATTTAGCAGTGGAAAATGTACCCAACTCCTTTTCACAGGAGATAAACTGTGGCTTTTTTAAAAAACAGCTGCTGTAGTTATCCAAGGTTTCGGCAGCTACATAATTACTCAACTCTAGTGTGGGAATGGGTGTACCGTTGGGATAACATACATCGGAATCAAAATTCCAAACCACGTGCAGAATTACATTGTCATAAGCACTGTCATTTTGATGCCCATGCCGAAACCAGTCTGAAGCATTCATATGAAGCTCCACGGCACCACCCCAATACAATTGATCTAAATATATTTTAGCCTGTGAAAAATCAGGACCTGCAAGTGTATTTAAATGTCCTGGAAATAAAATTTCCAAAGATTGCCCATCTACAGTTTGTAAATCAGATTTGGAGATTTTTTAAATCTCCACAAATAATGGAGTAAGGATTCGTTCATGTAAAGTAAGCTTTGGGGAAGCCAGGTTCTAAGTTATCAATTTTCTATCTCACCCTCCCATTCTAATATTCCACCTAAAAGATTATAGCAATCTGCTATTCCCTGCTGCTTAAAAATTTGACAGGCCTGAGCACTACGCGCTCCAGAACGGCAATACACAAAATAGGTCTGGGACTTATCCAAAGTTTCCATTCCATCCATAAATCCTTGGGGATCGCGAATGTCTAATAAGTGTGCATTGACCAAATGCCCAGCCTCATATTCCTCGGGGGTCCTAACGTCAATAATGATACTACCTGATGATGATGCTTGTTTGGAAGTCCAAGCTTCTTGTGATAAATCCATTCTTGTTTTTTAGCTAAGGTACAATAGCTAGACTTTTCAAACAAATCAAAAAAAAGTTTGAATTGTAAAAATTTTATTTATATTTGTACATACAAATGTTGTAGTTACATCAATGAGTTCAAAAGAAGTAATAATTACGCTGATCAAATCGAATTGTGAGATAAATGACAAATTAATGCTCGCTTCAAAACCTTTTGGAGTTTCGATTCAGCAGTTCAATGTACTTCGGATTTTAAGAGGTCAAAAGGGAGTTGCGGCAAATTTGTCAACGGTCCAAGAACATATGACAAATAAAATGAGTAACACCACCCGACTGATCGATAAATTAATCGAGAAATCATATGTTAAACGCACTATTTGCAAAGAAAATAGAAGAAAAATTGAGTTGTTCATCACAGCTGAAGGACTGGCCTTTCTAGAACAAATCGATCCAGTAATTGATCGTGCAGAAGAGGAAATGGTGGGTCACTTAAAAGAAGATGAAAAAGAAAAGATTGTTTCGCTATTGAAACAATTAAAATTTAACTAAAATTAAAAATTGCTATGAAAAAGAAAATGATTACCCTAAGCTTAATCCTTATAAGTTTTGCAACTGTATGGAGTCACTCTACCATTATCAAGATTCAAGCTAATGAAAGCAACATTCACTGGATGGCTAAAAAAGTAACTGGTGAGCACGAAGGAAACATCAATTTAATCGACGGAATTCTGGAGATGGACGGAGAGATGATTTCAGGAGGAAGCTTTACTGTTGATATGACCAGTATAAGTTGCACAGATCTTACTGGTGAGTACAAAGGAAAACTGGAAGGGCATTTAAAGTCTGATGACTTTTTTAGTGTCGATAAATTTCCAAAAGCATCTTTAATCATTACAAAAAGTGAGATGAAAATGCAAAATCACTACCTTATGAGTGGTGCCTTAACGATTAAGGGGATTACACATCCAATTGATTTTGAGATGCATGTTGAAGGAAACACAGCCATGACAAAATTGGTTGTTGACCGTTCAAAATACGATGTGCGTTTTCGCTCTGCAAGTTTTTTCGAAAACTTAGGAGATAAAATGATTTATGATGATTTCGAATTGGCTGTAAACTTAAAATTTTAATAAGATGAAGATCAATAGACCAAAATGTGGATGTGGTAACACTCAAAATCCAAACGGCTACTGCGACGGTTCACATGCTAAAAATTAATAATTATTGTTCGGGGATTTGGGGTTAATAAACTATTTGTACTATATTTGATTTAATGAACCGAAAAATAATTTTTTTAAACGAATGGTGGAACACATTTCAGCAGTGAAATCGTGAAACCAAACCGCATATAAATTCAAGGCTTGTCATCACGACAGGCCTTTTTTAATTGACCTAAAATGAAGTCTTTTACCCTTCAATCAGAACATAAAAAAATACTGGCAGACACCCTTACTCCCGTAAGCGTATATTTAAAAATAAGAGATGTATTTCCACACAGCCTTTTATTGGAAAGTAGTGATTACCATGCCAACAACAACGACTTTTCCTACATCTGCTGCAATCCAATTGCGAGCATTGCACTCAAAAACGGCAAGCTGACTACCCATTATCCAGACGGTAGTTCAGAAGAACTGGAAGTAAACCCAGACACAGATATCCCAGAAAAGATTCACAGCTTTTCACGACAATTCAAAACTAAAAACTATCCTTTTAAGTTCATCAGCAACGGTATTTTTGGGTATATCGCCCACGATGCGGTAGCGTATTTTGAGCAAATTGAGTTGAATAAGAAAAAGCAAGGGCAAGACATTCCAGACATCTACTATGCAGTGTATCAGAACATCATTGCTATTAGCTTGTTCAATCACGAGGCCCATTTGTTTTCTCACAGTAGCGACGGTCAACACAATTTAGAGCAACTGGAACAACTGATCAACGGCAAACAGCAAAGTAAATTTAGCTTTGAAAAAAAGGGGGAGAAAAGTTCGAACCTGACGGATGCTGAATTTTTAGAATATGTAGAGCAAGGCAAGCAACACTGTTTTCGCGGTGATGTCTTTCAATTGGTTTTGTCGCGTAGGTTCAGCCAAAGTTTTCAAGGAGACGATTTTAATGTATATCGCACCCTTCGCTCCATCAACCCATCGCCCTACCTCTTCTATTTTGATTATGGAGATTTTAAAATATTTGGCAGTTCACCCGAGGCGCAACTTGTCGTTCAAGATGGAAAAGCGGAAATTCACCCGATAGCAGGGACTTTTAAACGAACGGGAAATGACGAAGAAGATGCCGCCGCTGCTTTGGAACTCTCCAAAGATCCAAAAGAAAACAGCGAGCATGTGATGCTGGTTGATTTGGCTCGAAATGATTTAAGTCGAAACGGTTCAGAGGTGGTGGTCGAAAAAAACAGGGAGATTCAATTTTACTCTCATGTGATTCACCTTGTTTCTAAGGTGAGTTGTAAGATGAAAGCAGCAGCTAAGACATTTAGAGTAGTCGCTGATACTTTCCCTGCTGGAACACTGAGTGGTGCTCCCAAGCACAAAGCACTCCAACTCATTGATCGCTATGAAAAAACCAAACGAAACTTTTATGGGGGAGCCATTGGTTACCTCGATTTTGACGGAAATTTTAACCATGCCATCATCATTCGTTCTTTTTTAAGTCAACACAACCAATTACACTATCAGGCTGGAGCTGGAATTGTAGCAGACTCTGTTCCAGAAAATGAGCTTCAAGAAGTGTATAATAAATTAGGTGCCTTAGACAAGGCTTTAAGCCTTGCAGAAAAAGTATAAAACAAATGAAAAAAGTATTTGTTATCGATAATTACGATTCGTTTACCTACAATCTTGTTCATTATTTGGAAGAACTGGATTGTGAGGTCACGGTAAAGCGCAACGACCAATTTGAATTAGATGAATTGGAAGCCTATCCTTTCATCCTACTCTCTCCCGGTCCTGGAATTCCGGACGAGTCGGGCCTACTCAAGGCTGCCATAGAGCGCTATGCACCCACCAAAAAAATATTGGGAATCTGCCTTGGGCAGCAAGCTATTGGTGAGGTTTTTGGTGGCTCGCTGATCAACCTTGACAAAGTCTATCACGGTATTGCTACCCCTGTAAGGATTACTGAAGAGGACCTTCTTTTTAAAGGACTCCCTCAAAGTTTTGAAGTAGGGCGTTACCATTCCTGGGTGGTTGCTAGCCCCTTGCCCGAAAGTTTAGAAGCAACCTCAGTGGACGACCAAGGACAGTTGATGTCATTAAGACATAAAACTTACGATGTACGTGCGGTACAATACCATCCCGAATCGGTATTGACACCCCACGGTAAAACCATATTAGCCAACTGGATCAACAGCAGTATATGAAAGCAATTCTCAATCAACTTATTCAGCATGAGCAATTGACGAGTGAACAGGCTCGTCAAGTCATCATCAATATTGCAGACGGGAAATACAACCCTTCACAAATTGCAGCATTTTTAACCGTATTTATGATGCGCAGTATTAGTTTAGAAGAACTGGAAGGCTTCCGTTCTGCTTTATTAGAACTCTGTATAGCAGTTGACCTCAGCGAATTTGAAGCCATTGATTTATGCGGAACTGGCGGAGACGAAAAAAACACTTTTAACATCTCTACCCTTTCAGCTTTTGTCACGGCAGGAGCAGGAGTAAAAGTAACCAAGCACGGCAACTATGGGGTCTCTTCAGGCTGTGGCTCAAGTAATGTACTTGAAGCTTTAGACATTCGCTTTTCAAACGAGACTGACTTTTTAAAACGCTGCATGGATGAAGCCGGGATCTGTATTTTACACGCTCCCCTCTTCCACCCGGCCATGAAAAATGTTGCTCCCGTGCGCAGAGAACTAGGGGTAAAGACGTTTTTTAATATGCTAGGACCCTTAGTCAATCCGGCTTTTCCCAAGTATCAATTAACAGGAGTATTCAATTTAGAATTAGCACGACTTTATTACTACCTCTTTCAAAAAACAGCCAGTCGTTTTACGGTACTTTACGCCTTAGACGGTTATGATGAAATCTCGCTTACAGGTGCTACAAAAGCGTTTAGTAATAAAGGAGAGCGCGTCTTGACCCCACAAGACTTTGGAGTATTAGCGCATCAAGCTTCAACCATTGCTGGTGGAGAAACTGTCGATTCATCCGCTGCTATATTTACAGCTATTTTAAACAATAAAGGAAGCCAAGAGCAGCACAATGTGGTTTGTGCAAATGCGGGCATGGCCATCGCAACAGCAAAAGATCTTTCTCCCATTGAGGGCTTTGAAGAGGCCAAAGCTTCGTTGGAATCTGGAGAAGCCCTAAAAGCATTTAAAACCCTTCAAAAACTGAGTCAATCATGAGTATTTTAGACCGCATCCTTGCAGATAAAAAAATTGAAGTAGCCCAAAGAAAAGCACTGTTCCCAACTTCCTACTGGGAAGCCTCACCCCTGTTCGACCGCAAGGCAAACTCACTGAGTGAGCGACTCCGAAACAGCACTTCTGGGATCATCGCTGAACACAAAAGACGCTCACCCTCAAAACAAAACATCAACAGCAGTCTTTCCGTCAGTACAGTAGCTCAAGGCTATGAAGTCGCTGGGGTATGTGGGATGTCTGTACTTACAGACGGAAAGTATTTTGGAGGCTCGTTGGACGATCTCAATCTGGCGAGAGCAGTGACTGAATTTCCGCTTTTGAGAAAAGAATTTATCGTGGATGAATACCAACTCATCGAAGCAAAAGCCCATGGTGCGGACTTGATTTTACTGATTGCTGCTGTATTGAGTAGAGCAGAGATTCAACAACTTTCAACTGCTGCCCAACAACTGGACTTAGAAGTATTATTGGAAGTCCACAATCAAGAAGAATTGGAAAAATCTTTAATGCCCACTTTGGATCTGCTAGGTGTCAACAACCGCAATCTCAAAACCTTTGAAGTTTCATTAGACATTAGTCGATCTTTGGCACCCTTAATCCCTGATGAATTTGTCAAAGTTTCCGAAAGCGGAATTTCTGAGGTAGCTGCCATTCAAGAATTGCAAGCTTATGGTTATCAGGGCTTTTTAGTTGGAGAAAACTTTATGAAGACCGAAGACCCTGGAGCAGCAGCTCGTAAATTTATAAATCAATTGGAAAAATGAGACTTAAAGTTTGCGGCATGCGGGAAATAGTAAATATTGAGGCTTTAGCGGCTTTACAACCCGACTATATGGGCTTTATCTTTTGGGCGCCTTCCAGTCGCTATGTCGATCAACCTACTCCCAAACTTCCAGCAGCGATTAAAAAAACCGGGGTCTTTGTAGATGCCACAGCTGATTATATACAGTCGACTATAGCCGAGCATCAATTGAAAGCCGTCCAGCTTCACGGAGCGGAAACACCTGCTTATTGCGAGCTGGTCAAGGAGTTTGGAGTAGAAGTCATCAAAGCTTTCTCGATAAAGGGTCAATTTGATTTTGACCTACTCACCCCCTATGAGGCTTGTTGTGACTATTTTTTATTCGACACCAAAGGGGCACTGCCTGGCGGAAACGGCTACGGCTTTGATTGGACCTTACTGAAGGCCTATCCCTCTAAAAAACCCTTCTTTTTAAGCGGAGGAATCGGCCCTGATGAACTCAAAAAAATCAAGGAGTTAATAAAAACGCCATTGCCCCTTTTTGCTATTGATGTAAATAGTAAATTTGAGCGTTCTCCAGGATTGAAAAATATTGAGCTGTTAACACCATTTAAACAACAATTAGATGAACTATAATGTAGATGAAAAAGGATATTACGGAGATTTTGGCGGAGCCTTTATCCCTGAAATGCTCTATCCCAATGTAGAAGAATTAAGACAAAACTACCTCAGCATCACTGCTGACCCCGATTTTCAAAAAGAATTTGACGAATTGCTCAAAGTCTATGTGGGTCGACCCACTCCCCTGTACTTTGCCAAGCGATTATCTGAAAGATACGGCACCAAGATCTACCTCAAAAGAGAGGATCTTTGCCATACAGGAGCCCATAAGGTCAACAATACTATTGGTCAAATCCTCTTGGCTCAGCGTTTGGGGAAAAAACGCATCATCGCTGAAACCGGAGCTGGCCAACACGGGGTAGCCACTGCCACTGTTTGTGCCTTGATGGGTATAGAATGTATCGTTTATATGGGAGAATTAGACATCAAGCGTCAGGCTCCCAATGTAGCCCGTATGAAAATGTTGGGTGCTGAAGTTCGCCCTGCCCAATCAGGAAGTAAAACCTTAAAAGATGCAACCAATGAAGCCATAAGAGATTGGATCAACAATCCTGTGAATACACATTATATCATTGGTTCTGTAGTTGGGCCACATCCCTATCCCGATATGGTTGCGCGCTTTCAAGCCGTGATCAGTGAAGAGACCAAATGGCAATTGCAAGAAGCTGAGGGACGCGACTATCCAGACCACGTCATCGCCTGTGTGGGTGGCGGAAGCAATGCAGCGGGTTTGTATTACCACTACCTCAACGATGAACGGGTCAATATCATAGCCGTAGAAGCTGCTGGTAAAGGAATCGATTCTGGAGAGAGTGCTGCCACTTCTGCCTTGGGTAAGGAAGGCATCATTCACGGCAGCAAAACCCTTTTGATGCAAACTCCTGACGGACAAATAACTGAACCTTATTCCATCTCTGCGGGATTGGACTATCCTGGGGTAGGACCCATGCATGCGCATTTATTCCGTTCACAGCGCGCCGAATTCATTTCCATACCCGATCAGGAAGCCATGGACTGGGGCTTAACCCTTTCACAGATGGAAGGTATTATTCCCGCTATAGAAACCGCTCATGCTTTTGCAGCACTTGATGTGCGCAAATTTGGCCCTGAGGAGATTATTGTGTTTAACTGTTCAGGTCGTGGAGACAAAGACTTGGATACCTATATCGATTATTTTAAGCTGTAATGAATCGCATTGATCAAAAATTTAAGGAGGACACAAAACTATTATCCATCTATTTTTCTGCAGGACACCCTGAATTAGAGGATACTGTCCCCATACTCAAACAACTACAAGCCTCTGGCGTTGACATGGTTGAAATTGGCTTGCCTTTTTCTGACCCTTTAGCCGACGGACCCACCATACAAGAAAGTTCAACCCAAGCCCTGCGCAACGGTATGAATACCGAAAAGCTCTTTGAACAATTAAAAAACATAAGAAAACAGATCGACATCCCTTTGATCTTAATGGGCTATTTCAATCCAATGATGCAGTTTGGAATTGAAAAATTCTGCCAGCGTTGTGAAGCGGTTGGTATCGATGGTTTGATCATTCCTGATCTGCCCGTTGATGTGTATCACGAAGAGTACAAAGTACTCTTTGATCAACACGGTCTGTACAATATGTTTTTGATTACCCCTCAGACTCCCGAGGAACGCATACGCTACATCGACGAGGTTTCCAACGGATTCATCTATATGGTGAGTAGTGCAAGTATAACCGGTGCAAAAAACACCTTTGGAAGTACCCAAACCGATTACTTTCAACGCATTCAAAAAATGGGTCTTCAAACGCCCACAGTCGTTGGTTTTGGAATCAGCAATGCGGACACTTATAATGCAGCCACACGAGAGTCCCAAGGTGCCATCATCGGATCTGCCTTTATCAAGTTTTTAGAACAGGAGGGTGTAGCGCGTATTCCAGACTTTATAAAATCCATTAGAGCGTAACACTTATGCCACGCTGCCTTGGCAACTACTCCCTGCTCCAGCAGTACAGCCGTAGCAATGCTGAGAAACACAAATCTCTCGAGTTTGCAGTTGGTCCAGATCAAAATCTTTAATATGCTGAACCGGACTGGCGACCTTTAGGTCGAGCATCTGGTTAAAATCACAGTCGTAGAGGTAGCCGTCCCATCCAACAGAAAGGGTATTGTTACACATTACATTGGCTACAGCTGCAGGGTTAAACGCTTCAACGAGACGCTGCATATAGTCTTCGTAATTTTCAGAAGCAATTAGGTATTCTAAAAAGCGACTGATGGGTAAATTTGTAATCGTAAACAACTGATTAAAGTCAATATCGTACTCTTTTTTGAGTGCCTTTTTAAAATCGTTTTCCAAAGCGAGTTGATCTGCTGGTAAAAAGGCTCCTGAAGGATTGTAAACCAAATCCAGTTGTAAACCGCTATCTGCTTTACCGTAACCCACTTTATTCAGTTCCACTAAGGCTTGAATGGACTGAGAAAAAACCCCCTCCCCCCGTTGGCGGTCGGTTTTATCCTTTTTATAAAAAGGAAGGGAAGAAACCACGTGAATGTGGTGGTCTTTAAAAAAATGGGGTAAGTCGTAATATTTTTTATTGGCTCTCAGTATGGTGAGATTGGAACGTACAATAAAATCCTCCACTCCAATTTTAGCTGCTTCAGAGACAAACCAGCGAAAGTCAGGGTGCATTTCTGGTGCTCCTCCTGTAAGATCCAAGGTAGTGACTGGAGTTGTTTTCAGAATCTGCAAACAGTGTTCTAAGGTTGCCCGACTCATCATCTCTTTACGGTCGGGTCCGGCATCTACATGGCAGTGGGCACAGACCTGATTGCACATATAGCCCAAGTTCATTTGTAAGATTTCCAAACTTTTAGGCTTTAAAGCCTCAGCTTGGACCGTATTCAATTTTTCTTTAAAACTAGGCAGCCCTCCAGGAGCAAAAATTCCATTGCTTAAAAATTCCAATTGTGTAGAACTATCAGCCAGGTCGTGTACACGCCCTTTAAGGGATTTGGTCGCCATTACATGCTGCGCTTTTCGTACACCTCCATCATCTGAACGCCGTGGACCAGTGAGGCTCCGCCCCGTATGGCAGTAGCCACATGTACGGCCTCCATCATCTCCTCCTTATCTACCCCCCGCTCCAAACCGTCCTGGGTATAGGCATCAATACAGTAGGGACATTGAACAGTATGGGCTACAGCTAAGGCGATTAGCGATTTTTCTCGAGCGGAAAGGGCGCTTTCCTCAAAAACACTATTGTAGTAATCAAAAAACTTTTTGCCCAGCTCAGGTGACCAATCGCTGATGTTTTTAAATTTTTTTAAATCCTGACTTTGATAATACGGTGTGTTCATATACTCTTTTTTTACAAGTTTATAAAAATGTTTGAATCCCCGAAAAGAATATAAACTTTCTTACGCATTAATTCCTATTTACTCTTAAAATGCAAGTTATATCGATTAAAACATCATTAAAGCATGCCTTTAACCAAAAGCCTACAGTCAATATCGAAAAATTATTGGTTTTTATTTTTTGAACCACCAATCTACAAAATTAATACATTCCAAAAATGCTTGCTTTTTTTGGTATTTATTATGATGATTCCTCAACTCAACGCCCAACAAAAAAAAAGAAGCTTGTGCTGCCTTTGAGTTAAAATCAACCACTCAAGGTTTTTTACCTCCAAGAATGACCCAAGCAAATTGTGAGGCTATAGTTACTCCTAAAAAAGGCTTGATTATTTATAATACCACTACCAATGCTCTAAACATTTATAACGGAAGTGGATGGGAAAACACACTTTCTCTAAACGGTTATGGGACAAGCGGTCAAGTTCTCTCCTCCACAGGAACGGGTACCGCCTGGATCAACTCCAGCACTTCCAATAGCCTATCTGATACCGATGGTAATACCAGAATTCAAGTAGAGGAAACTACGAATGAAGATTTTATCCGTTTTGATACCGCCGGTCAAGAACGCTTTGTAATTGACTCCGCAGGTCGAATTTGCGTCAATACTACAAATCCAGTAGATACCTTTAATTTGACAGGAGATATGTTTCTAACCCACAACTCCATTCAAAGCGATGATCACGCCTTTGAAATTGATGTCAATGCCGGTGGATTTGGAGACGTAAAAGCCTTAGATATTGTCTATCAAACAGGTGCCCTTAGCGCAGAAAGTGACGAGGGAGTAATCTTAGTCAATATTGATGAATCGGCCTCTACAGGGGGAGCAGTAGTCGGTTTGGAAGTTTTGGCTACAGAAGGTACTGCAGCGCTCTATGGTCTCGAAGTAGGTGCCAATATCAATCCTGTAGAACAACTTTCTGGATTTTTTAGTGATGCAACAGTGGGTGAAATCAATGGAGTGGACAACCTATCTTCCTTTGCTTCCAGTACATTAAACCAAAGCATTTTTTCTACTGACAACGAAACCGTAACTGTGGGCTTTAATTTAAAGTTTCAGGAGATTGAATTCTTACTAAATACGGGGGCTTCAGGAAACGGCATTATCCCAACCTTTGAATATTCAACAGGACTCAACACTTGGGCCTCCTTTACTCCTACGGATGGAACCAATGGGATGAAAAATTCAGGTGTGATCGCATGGCTTCCAGGGGATCTAGCCTCTTGGGCTACAAGTGGTGGCAATTATCTTGTCCGAATTACAAGAACTCGAAACTCACTCACTACTTCCCCTATAGAAAGTATAATCAAAGTAGCCAATACCACAGAATACCAATGGGATAAAGACGGGAAACTCAGTATCGCAGCCATCAATAATGGCGGAACCTATGAAGACAGCAATGGTGAGGCGGGTTCCGCAGGACAACTATTGTCTAGTACAGTCAGCGGAACAGACTGGATTAGCTTTCCTCCAAGATTGACAGATACAGAGAGAGACTCAAGAACATGGACTGCTGGTGATTTTATTTATAATACATCCATCAATAAGCATCAAGGCTACGATGGAGCCAATTGGAATAATTTCTATTAGATAGCAGCTCCAATAAGTTTTTAAAATACCACTTTAAATCCTGAATTAAACTGTAAATTTCAAATTCAAAACTCGTGTTGAATTGAAACCTTTAGTCCTTGTATTTGCAAAAACACCCTTGATGGGAAAAGTTAAAAGCCGTTTGGCAGCCGAGCTTGGAGAAGAAAAAACCCTTTGGGTTTACAAACAATTACTCCTTAAAACAGAAGCTGTTTTAAAACAATCTTTATGTAAAGTAGTTGTCTTTTACACTGGAGGAAGTCCAGAAGACTTTGGCAATTGCTTTCAAGACTTCCCAAAGAAAGACCAAATCGGATCAGACCTTGGCGAACGAATGTCAGCCGCTTTTCAATGGGGCTTTGCCCAAGGATATTCAAAAGTCATCGCCTTAGGAACCGATCTTTGGGAGCTCAACCAAGGAACCCTAGACGGAGCACTCCACGCACTTGATGAAGCGGATGCTGTACTTGGACCTGCCAAAGACGGAGGCTATTACCTACTGGGTTTAAAAGAATTTTACCCTGAACTTTTTTTAAATAAACAGTGGAGCGGTCCTAAAGTATTGACCGACACTCTTCAAGATTTAAGCTCCAAACGCATTGCGCTTTTAGAAGAAAAGTCGGATATTGACTTTTATAAAGATTTAGTACTTCATTCCGATTTGCTAGGTCGTATGAATGCGTTTTTTGATGAAAGAAAAAATTGAGAGCAGTGCAGCCTTTTTAAAAACGAAAGGTATTGATCAGATCGAGTTGGGTGTTGTATTGGGGACTGGTTTAGACGGACTGGCAAGCGATGTTGAACTCCTTCAAGAAATTCCCTATCACGACATTCCCCACTTTCCAACCTCAACCCAAACCTATCAAAAAGGGCGCTTGCTCTACGGAACATTAAACGGAATAACCCTTTTAGCTTTTCAAGGACGCTTTCACCTTTACGAGGGCTATGACTTTTTTGAAATTACTTTTTGGGTACGGGTTTTTGCTGCACTGGGCGGAAAACGACTGATCATCAGCAACGCAGCTGGTGCAGTCAATCTGAATTTTGACAAAGGAGAACTGATGTTACTCACCGACCACCTCAACTTACAGGGAGGGTCTCCCCTGGCCCTAAAAGGCATGGAAACACTAGGGGAACGCTTTGTAGATCTCAGTCAGCCCTACTCCAAAACACTGCGCGCTAAAGCCTTGGAAATTGCCCGTGCAAATAAGATACAATTGCACCAAGGTGTCTATGCCGCTGTAGTTGGACCTCAATTGGAAACAGCTGCGGAATACCGCTACCTGAAAATTATCGGAGCAGATGCCGTAGGGATGTCAACCGTACCCGAAGTAATTGTCGCTAAACAATTGGGCATAGAAGTCATCGCTTTTTCCGTCTTGACGGATGTCTGCGATCCAGAGAATTTACAAGCCATCAATATCCCCAATATTATGGCAATGGCAAAAAAAGGGGAACAGGATTTGATAAAAATTGTAAAAGGCTTGCTCAGCGAAAGCTAATTCCTTTATTTTAAATAAAATTGTACTATGAGCTACCTTGAAACGACCAAGTCTGTATATAAAGATGCAGCACTAACTCCTGACATCGGTCTCTGCTGCACTACCACACCCATTTGGCAATTTCCAGGTTTATCCATACCCACTCGGATGCAGGAAATGAACTACGGCTGTGGAAGTACCGTACATCCTAGAGATCTAGTCAACAATCCCAAAATTCTTTATGTGGGTGTAGGAGGTGGAATGGAGCTCTTACAATTTAGTTACTTTTCACGTCAAAAAAATGGGGTGATCGGTGTAGATGTAGTCGACGAAATGCTTCAAGCTTGTCAGGACAACTTTACAGAAGCCGAGCAGCAAAACGACTGGTTTCAAAAGGACTTTGTCCAACTTAAACAAGGAGACGCTCTTGCCCTGCCCTTAGCAGACAGCAGTGTGGATGTAGCTGCTCAAAATTGCCTCTTCAACATCTTTAAACAAGATGAATTAAAACAGGCTTTAAAAGAAATGTACAGAGTATTAAAACCCCAAGGCAGACTGGTAATGAGTGATCCGATTTGCGAACAGCCTATAAACGACAGCCTGCGCAACGATGAAAAATTACGCGCCTTGTGTTTGTCAGGGTCCATTCCTTTAAACGACTACCTCAATATGTTGGTCGAAGTTGGATTTGGAACTCTTGAAGTTCGCGCCAAAAGACCTTATCGAATTTTAGATACCGCCCATTACCCTTCTGAAGAAAATCTTTATATCGAAAGTGTCGAAGTCTGTGCAATTAAAGACCCCATGCCTGAAGACGGTGCCTGTATTTTTACTGGTAAAGCAGCCATTTATTTTGGAAATGACGACTTTTTTGACGACAATAAAGGGCATATACTCCTACAAAACCAACCCTTGTCGGTCTGCGATAAAACAGCTGCTGCGCTTCAAAGCCTTAATCGAAATGATCTTTTTATCTCACCATCGACCTTTCATTACGACGGTGGTGGCTGTTGTTAATTTAAATTTACCCCCATGAAATCTTTCTACCTCCTCTTTATTCTTTGCTGTTCGCTCAGCCTTAGCGCACAAAAAAATAAGCACAGTCTATGGAATCAAATGCTACAGCAATTCGTCCATGAACAAGGACAAGTTGACTATAAAAGTTGGCTGACAGAAAAAAAACAGTTGGATGCTTATATCCAAACTCTAGAAAAAATGCCTCCTTTGGAAATGGCGAGTAAAGAGGCCAAGCTTGCCTACTGGATCAATGCCTACAACGCCTTGACAGTTCAATTGATACTTGAAAACTATCCTCTGAAAAGCATAAGAGATTTGGACGACCCTTGGGATACTGATTGTTTTAAGATCAAAGGGCAAAGCTATACCCTGGGTGATATTGAACATAAAATTTTACGTAAAATGGACGAAGCCCGTATCCATTTTGCAATCAACTGCGCTTCGGCTTCTTGTCCAAAAATCCGTAATGAAGCCTATCAAGAAAAAAAGCTAGAATCTCAATTGACGGAAGCTAGTAGAGATTTTTTAATGGATAGCACTAAAAACAAACTCAGCAAAGACCAAGTCCAACTCTCCCGTATTTTTTTGTGGTTTGGCAATGACTTTGGATCTAAGGCAGAACGTTTGGAGTTTATTTCCCGCTACAGTGGAATGGATTTTAACCAACCAAAAATTGACTACCTCACCTATGACTGGAGCCTTAACCAAGCCCATTAAGTTAACGATTATTGTTCCTGTACTCAATGAGGTCAACTTACTGGCTGAATTTATGAGTCATATTAGGCAGCAGTGGAGCAAACCTCAGGAGTTATTGATCATCGACGGGGGCAGTTCAGATGGTAGTTGGGAATGGCTTCAGACCCATTATAAAAAGAGCAGCTATCAAACAAATTCTGGTCGTGGGCGGCAAATGAACTTTGGCGTTCAAAAGGCTTCCAAAAAATGGCTCTACTTTCTTCATATTGACAGTCGCCTTCCTAAAGATTTTGATCTTGTCCTCAGTAACGCCATACATACAGGCGTACGTTGGGGCTGCTTTCGACTCAAATTCAATCAAGCCAATTGGCTACTGCGACAAGCAGCAGCTGGCAGCCGGTGGAACCACCCCCTTTGTAGAGGTGGCGATCAGTCGCTTTTTATTTCCAAAAAAGATTTTGACAGCCTAGGCGGGTACGATACACGATATGCAGTTTGTGAAGACATACATCTAATCAAAAAACTCTATGCACTTGGTGGTTTTAAGGTACTGCCCGAATACATCAGCACCTCTTCTCGGCGCTTTTACCAAAACGGCGTAATTCGTTTGCTGTTTCACTTTGGCATCATGCATCTCAGCCACTGGTTGGGTGCTGAACCTCAATTTTTACACCGCTACTACCTCAAATTTATTCGCTAAGTCACCTCACCGATTATCCAATAATAAATTCCAAAAATAAAGATCCAAAGTAAGGCACAGGAAATAAGAAAAATCAATCCATAAAGGGCTGCAGAAAACCAATCAAAACTATCGTAAAACTCTTTCAGAATTCGATTGAAAATGATAAAACAGCAGATAAAGAAAATAACATAGAGTAGGTAAATCATAGGGGTTGGATTTGGGTTAAAATTTAAGTTTTTAAGTCACTGAGTATTTAAGTTGGCTTTTCAAAAAGGGCTTCTCCAGTTTTAAGCAATTGTGGCATGACGTATTCCCAACCTTTTTGGCAGCGTTCAAACAACTCTTCTCCTAAATTTAAAAGGGCAAAATCACCTTGCTTGATGCTTAGGCGAACTCCATCCGTTTTGGGTTCCAAGGTATAATGCAATTCAGACTGTACTTCTGGCCTTTTATCCGTCGCCTGATGAAATATGGTAAAGGCTAGATGACGATAGGGTTCGTAAACGAGTACTTGAGCTTTCACATGATCAACCCATTTTCCACTTTCATCTTGAGCTTTCCAAACAGCCTCAGCTCCTAACTTCCATTCAGAGTGAAGTTGACAGTTGTACATGTACTGCTCTGTTAATTGGGGATCCGTCAACAGTTGCCATACATTGACCTCAGTAGTTTTTAAAAAACCACTCACTTCAACCCAGGAATTGTTTGGAGTTCGAGTCATCTAACAAAAAAATAAGATGCTAAAAAAGTCATTAAAGAAGGGGCAATTCTCATCAACTATTCTTTATTAATCTAAAGGTACAAATAAAATTTTTGAGTCAAAAACAGTACCTTAGTGAAATGGGAAAAGAGTCCAGCAATAAAGCTATCGTCATTTTAGGCAACGGAGTTTCTGGAATCACTGCAGCTCGTCATCTGAGAAAAAATAGCGCCCTACCCATTACAGTCATCTCCGAAGAAAGTCCTTACTTTTTTTCACGTACAGCACTGATGTATGTCTATATGGGACATCTAAAATTTGAACATACCCAACCCTACGAAAACACTTTTTGGGAGCAAAATAATATTGAATTGGTTCAAAAAAGGGTCAATCAACTCGATGCTGAAAAACAATTATTGCACTTTGAGGACGGAAGCAGTCTCTCCTATGACCGCCTGGTTTTAGCATGCGGTTCCAAACCCAATAAACTGGATTGGCTCGGTGAAGACCTCAAAGCCGTACAAGGACTTTATCATAAAAAAGACTTGGACAGCCTCGAAGCTTGGACAGACAGCACCCAAAGCGCAACTGTAGTTGGTGGTGGATTGATTGGTATTGAACTTGCCGAAATGCTCCACAGTAGAGGGAAAAAAGTCCACTTTTTAGTTCGTGAATCCAGCTTTTGGAATACCGTACTGCCTGCTGAAGAATCAGAACTCATCAACTGTCATATTCGGTCCCATGGTATTGAATTACACCTATCCACCGAATTGGAATCCATTCAAGGAGATGCAAACGGCAGAGTAGCACAAGTACAAACTTCAAAAGGAGCAACACTCCCCTGCGAATGGGTCGGTCTAGCCGTTGGGGTCTCCCCTAATATTGACTTTTTAAAAGGAAGTGGTTTGGATTTGGGTAAAGGAATACGAGTAAACCGCTTTTTAGAAACCAATCTTCCTAATATCTATGCAGTAGGTGATTGTGCCGAACAATTGGAACCATTACCCGGACGTCAGGCTGTAGAGGCCGTTTGGTATACTGGACGAATCATGGGGGAGACTCTTGCCCAAACGCTGACCTCGGTTAAGACTTCATACCAACCTGGACCTTGGTTTAATTCAGCCAAGTTTTTTGATATAGAGTACCAGACCTATGGTCAGGTAAGTCCCTCACCCGATTCCAAAAAGGAAGCACAAGTCTTTTGGCAACACCCCCATAAAAACTGCAGCTTACGTTTGAGTTTTGATCCACAAAATCTTTATTTTAAAGGGATTGTAAGTCTCGGAATCCGACTTAGACATGAATATTTTGACCGTTGGCTTTGCAAACCCACACTGATGAATGAAGTGGTCAAAGCATTGGGGCAGTCCTTTTTCGATCCAGAATTCAGTCCAACTTATCAGGCTGAAATTCAAAGTAAATGGGAATTAAAAAAATCAAGCTTTGCCTTAAACCAATAAAAAACTAATGATGAATCTCCTGAAAAAACAAAGCAGTATCGGTGTCGGACTTTTAGGTCTAACTCTATTATTATCTGCACTTTTTATCGCATACGATAATAAAGTCCTCTGGCTGAGTGTCAGTTTTGTACTCATGACCCTGGGAGGTTTAATTTATTTTCAGACCATCTACGGACATCAACTCTCCGGTATCAAAAACAATGGAGTTTGGTTCAGCGCCTTGACCACTAGAGGAATCACAGGTTGGCTTTTGGGTATGGGACTTACGGCTTTTTATATTGCTATTTACTGGTTTCCAGAAGTATTGGGCTTTAATACTCAAGGCGAAAGCACGGGATTGGTTGCCTTTTTTGACCCTTTGAGTTTGAGTTTAAACGGAAGTCCAGCTACCCAGTGGTTTATGTACGGCACCCTTTATACTTTTGCCATAATCCTGTTTGGAGTTAAATTCATTTGGAAGTATTGGGGCAATCGCTACCAGCTCTTCCGAACCTTGTCTGTAGTATTTTTTCAGTTGTGCTTCGCCTTTTTAATCCCTGAAATATTGGCCAAGCTCAATCCTGAAACGCCCTATTTTGCAAAGGACTTAAAAAATATGTGGCCATTAAACTATTACTTCCTAGACGAATGGCATTTGACCAATATGCTAACAGGGGGAAATTTGGGCTTTTTTTTCTTAGTTTTTGGCTTGGCGATGATCTTTATCGGTTCTCCCATACTGACTTATTTTTACGGCAAACGTTGGTACTGTTCTTGGGTTTGCGGATGCGGTGGTTTGGCAGAAACAGCGGGGGATCCTTTCAGACAATTATCCAGTAAAAAATTAAGTGTTTGGAAACTGGAGCGTTGGATGATTCACGCCGTACTGGTTTTTGTCACAGTAACCACCATAGCAGCCATCTGGTATTTTATCACTCAAAATCCAGAGCTGAGTCTGATCAGTAGAACACAATTTATCAGCGGAGTGGTCGTATTTATTATAGCACTGATGCTTATTTTGTTTTTTTGGAATAAAAATGGTTTGGAAAAGGACGCCAAATATACCCTGATTAGCTTGGGCAGTATTTTAGTCCTCAGTCTTTGTGTTCAAGGGTTTTCTGGTCAAAACAACATACTGTTTCTCAACAGTTACAGTTTCCAAAAATGGTATGGTTTTGGAGTAGGTGCTGCTTTTTCTGGAGTTTTAGGAGTAGGTTTTTATCCCTTTTTAGGAAGTCGGGTTTGGTGTCGTTTTGGCTGCCCGATGGCAGCTATTTTAGGCTTGCAACAACGTTTGTTTTCACGCTTCCGCATCACTACCAATGGAGGGCAATGCATTTCTTGTGGAAATTGTTCTGCCTATTGCGAAATGGGAATTGATGTCAGAGCTTATGCACAACGAGGAGAAAATATAGTGCGTTCCTCCTGTGTAGGCTGTGGGATATGTTCAGCCGTATGTCCTAGAGGTGTTCTTAAATTAGAAAACGACGGTTTGGAAAACCGAATCAACAGTACTCCCTATCCCTTGGGAAATGCAATGGAAGTTGATGCCTAAACCCCTCCTACTCGTTTAGGTTTGAGTATCTTTACCACAATGAATAGCATCGCAGTTCTAATTCCTGCATTCAATGAAGCACCCTCTATTGCTCAGGTGCTAAAAGCACTCCCAAGCAGTTTCACAGAGGTTGTAGTTATTGACAACGGTTCAACTGATCAAACTACTGAAATAGCAAAAACAAACGGAGCTACAGTGCTATACGAGGCACGAAAAGGTTACGGTTATGCCTGCCTAAAAGGAATGGAGTATTTAGAAAATAACCCTCCTGAACTGGTCGTTTTTTTGGACGGTGATTATTCCGACCATCCAGAAGAATTGGATCAACTAGTAGCTCCCTTACAAAAGGATGATGTTGACTTTGTGCTGGGTGCTCGAGTGAAATCACTTCGAGAAAAGGGGTCTCTAACCCCACAACAACATTTTGGCAATTGGCTCGCCTGCCTTTTGATGCGCTGGCTCTACAACAGCCGATTTACCGACTTGGGTCCCTTTAGAGCCATTCGTTGGGAAACACTTCAAAGTCTTGAAATGCAAGACAAAACCTACGGTTGGACAGTAGAAATGCAACTCAAGGTTTTAAGAAGAAAGATTCCCTACATTGAACTGCCAGTTAGTTACCGTAAGCGTATCGGAATCTCAAAAGTCTCTGGTACGGTCAAGGGAACTTTTATGGCAGGCTATAAAATTTTAGGTTGGATTGGAAGTTTTTATTTTTCAGGATGGAAATAATAGCAAATAGCTTATTGGATTTTTTGACCTACTCCACTTTGGCTGTTTACAGCTTAAGTCTTATACTCATTTTAATTTACAGTTTAACACAGCTGAATATGCTGCGTTATTTTTTAAAATATCTAAAAAATAAACAAGCCCTAAATACAACAGAACCCAAAGCTGGCTGGCCAAAAGTGACCGTTCAATTGCCACTCTACAATGAATTGTACGTCGTTGAACGTTTATTAGAATGCATTACCGCATTAGACTATCCCAAAGACAAACTTCAAATTCAGGTCTTGGATGATTCCGCTGACGAGTCATTGGAACTGACCCAAAAACTAGTTAGGGCATATCAAGCAAAGGGAATTCCCATCATTCATATTCATCGCAAAGAACGCAAGGGGTTTAAAGCAGGGGCACTTAAAGAAGGCCTAGAAACTGCCAGTGGTGAATTGATCGCCATTTTTGACTCAGACTTTTTACCCGAGAGCGATTGGCTTTACAAGACCGTTCCACAGTTTGAAAACGCAAAAGTTGGCGTTGTTCAAACCCGCTGGGGACATCTTAACAGAACTTACTCCCCTTGGACTTCGGTTCAAGCCTTTGCCCTTGACGCCCATTTTTTATTGGAACAAATTGGTCGCAACCAGCAGCAGTATTTTATCAACTTTAACGGTACGGCTGGTGTATGGCGTAAGTCCTGCATACTCGATGCGGGGAATTGGGAAGGTGATACACTGACAGAGGACTTGGACTTAAGTTACAGAGCCCAGTTAAAAAATTGGAAATTTGTGTATTTAGATGAAGTTGTAACCCCTGCAGAACTGCCTATTACACTTGACGCCATACGGTCTCAGCAATTCCGTTGGAACAAAGGAGGGGCTGAAAATTTTCAAAAAATGATCGGTCGGGTGATGAAGTCCAAAAACCTCTCATGGAAGGTTAAATTCAACGCAGCAGTTCATTTGCTCAACAGCACCATGTTTTTTAATGTGCTTATCGTCTCCCTTTTAAGCGTTCCCGTTTTATTTATCAAATCAAAGTTTGACTCTCTAAGCCTACTCTTTGATTTGAGTGGTTTATTTATTTTAAGTACCCTCATCTTTTACACTTGCTATTGGTTTGTTCATCGAACCGTATTCGGCTCGGGTATAGCTTCCTTTTTTCATTACACTCGAAGATTCCTTTTGTTTTATTGCCTTGTAATTGGATTTTCAATTCACAATTCAGTAGCGGTTTTAGAAGGGCATTTGGGCATAAAAAGTCCTTTTATACGAACTCCAAAGTTCAATCTAAATACTAATGATAAAACTGTAAGACAAAACAAATACCGAGTTCAAAAAACTTCTATCTATACCTTTATTGAGGTCATTTTTGCGTTTTACTTTTTATTTGGACTTTACAGTGCTTTTGAATTAAGAGCTGCTGGCGAATTTTGGTTATTCCCTTTTCATCTTTTACTCTTTATTGGATTCAGCAGTATTTCTATATTTGGGCTAAGACAAAGTCGATAAATGCTAGCAGCTGCTCTCCGATTACTACTCCCCTTACTCATCCTAACAGGATTTTTTATGCTGTCCGATGGAGTAAAACGAAGTGATACTGTCGTATTGCTCAGTCTGTATTCGGGTATTTTTGTACTGCTCTGGTTTTGGATTAGGAATTTTAACAGTCTGGCTGGTATATTGCTAATTGGGATATTAGCCCGTCTGTGTTTTAGCTTCCACTTACCCGAATTGTCACAAGATTTTTATCGTTTTCTTTGGGATGGTCATGTTCAACAACTCGGTATCAATCCCTACCTATACACCCCAAATAAATTAATTGACCTCGTTGGCTTTCCAGATGCGCGTTTACTTGTTGAAAAAATGGGGACGTTGAGCGCAGGAAACTTTTCCAACTACCCCCCTGCCAGTCAACAGCTATTTAAACTTGCTGCACTATTCCATCAAGATCAGCTGATGGACCCCATCGTGTTAATTCGGTTCATTTACTTGATTGCAGATCTTCTTATAGTATTTGTAGGCATCTCTCTGCTGAAACAACTCAAACTTGACCCTGCCTATATTGCTTGGTATTTTTTAAATCCATTGCTTATTATAGAAGGTATTGGCAACCTTCATGGTGAAGGATTGATGGTCTGCTTTACTCTGATCAGTCTTGTGTACTTAGTCCAAAGAAGAAGTCTGTTTGGAGGTCTTTTTATGGGGATTGCCATAGCGATCAAATTACTACCATTGCTTTTTATTCCTCTTTTTTACAAATACTTAGGATGGAAAAAATTCAATCTTTTTTGCCTTTCAACAGCGCTGTGTTCTGCCTGTTTTTGGCTGCCATATTGGGAAGGAAGTATGCCGAGTCGATATGTGGAAACTGTTGATTTGTGGTTTACCACTTTTGAATTTAATGGTAGTTTATACAATATTGTTCGTGCTCTAGGATATCAACTAAAAGGCTATAATATCATTCGTCAATTGGGTGAAATTACTCCGTTTGTCGTTGCTGGTTTTGTTCTAGTTTTTAGCTTTTTAAGGTCAAACAGAACACCCGCATCACTACTTAAAAGTATGCTGTTTTTATTGAGTTGCTATTTCTTTATAGCTACCACAGTCCATCCATGGTATATCATCAACCTGGTCTTTTTAGGGATTTTAACCGGCTATGCCTACCCTCTTGTCTGGAGTTTAACTGTGTTTTGGAGTTATAATGCCTATGGAGCTGAGGGCTTCGCAGAGAATCCCTACCTACAGTTTGTAGCTTATCTTGTCGTATACGGAACCTTTATTTGGGAGTTGGTCAAAGAACCTTTAGGGGAGCATTTTCAAAAACCCAACTTCTTTATCACTGAGTTTTCTCCAATTTCCTCTCGGTAGGTCTTTTTTAGTCATCCCTCCAAAAGTAACGCGATCCATCTGAATCACCTTTAAACCTACCACTTCAAAAAGCTTGACTAAAGCTGCAGGACTTAAAGAATGTACTTCAATACCTACTTCGTTTTTAGATTTCCCGTCCAGATGGCTGATGATATTGATCTTGGCTTCTTTATCAAAAATAAGCTGTCCTTTTTTTAACTGCTTCATCATTTCGGCGGTGACGTTTTTATCCAGTATTACTTGATAAACCATGGGAATGGATGAGGATTGACCCAGTTTTTTTCTCAGGGGCTCGTCATTGGTGAAAAACAAAAGACCTGTCATGGGTCTTCCCATATCTCCTATGGGCGGTATTTTAGTCTTTGCAGCAGTACGTATGAGCTCCTGTACAGACTTTTTGATGATCCCACCTTGTGCTGTAGCAACAAATCCTTTTGGCTTGTTCAATAAGATGTAAACCGGAGCTGTTTTTTGAATTCGTGCGCCATCAAATTTGACCTCATCGGTTGCAACTACTTGAAATCCCATTTCCGTAACCACTTTTCCGTTGACGTGCACCAAGCCCATTTTGATGTTTTCATCGGCTTCACGCCGAGAACATATTCCCGCATTTGACAGAAATTTGTTCAGTCTAATGGTTTCTTTTTGCTTGCCTTTGGATTCTACAGGTTTTCCTGCTGAGACTACTTTTTTTGGTTTCATTCTGATTCTTTACTAATGATAAATCAAGGCAATACTCAATACTCCTATCAATATCCACAGTTTAATAAAATTGTGAGTCCAAAGGTACGCCTTTTCAGTTTGGGCTCGCCATAGAAAGATTAAAACAAAACTTAAAAAAGGAATACTCGCCCAAAAAAAATAGTGAATATTACCCAAAGGCTGTTGGATCAAAAAATAAGTGGGGATAAAAGTACACAAGATCGCGACTGTGATAAAGATCTTTGTTGTCCGATGGTTAAACACCACCGGAAGTGTTTGATAACGCTGCACCCAATCGCCCTTAAAATTTTCTAAATCTTTGATGATGTCTCGAGCCAAAATCAAAAAGAAAAGATAAGCAGCATGATAAAAAATAATGGGGTCAAAGTTTTTAAAATAGAGAGTAATTGCCCAAAAGGGAAGTATCATCAAAAGAGCGGAAAATACATTGCTCAGCCAGAAAAGACGCTTTACGGTACTGCTGTAAAACCAAATCGTCATCATATAAAAAAGAAAAAATAAAACCACTTTTATAGAGATGGCGCTAGCAATAACAAAAGCAGCCATATTGAGTAGGAGATAAAAAATGAGTTGCAGTTGCTGTGAGATTAAATGCTCTAGTATGTATTTTTTGGGTCTGTTGATCTGATCTTTGGCTGCATCGTAAAAATTGTTAATGATGTATCCAGCAGCCGTGGTCAATGCAGATGCAGAGACTATGGCAAAAAACTTAAAGTCCAATAGCAGTGCGATCCAAGCTGTCTGTGGAGCGAGTATATAACGCGCTGTAAGATATTGAGCAAGGACTAGTACGATGATGTTATAACCCCTAACCAAACTAAACAAACTCAGAATTTTGAGTAAGCTACGCTGATTGGAATCCGAAAGTGACATTAAAGGATTTAGAAATGATACACCACTTCGAGAGGGTATTGCTTTAAGGACTTTTTGGCTTTTTCAAAATCTTGGGTAAAGCCTAAAATAAATCCTCCTCCTCCAGAACCACAAAGTTTGAGGTAATAGTCGTTGGTCTCGATTCCTTTTTGCCACAATTGGTGAAAGCTTTCTGGAATCATGGGTTGGAAATTGTTCAGTACCAAAGAGGAAAGTGATTTGATGTTCTTAAACAGTGAGCTGATATTTCCTTTTAAAAAATCTTCAACACAGGCATCTGAACGTTTGATAAACTGATCCCGCATCATGTTACTGAAGGCTTCCTTTTTCATATTTTCCATAAACATGGATACCATAGGCGCCGTTTCTCCCGTTCTTCCACTGTCTAATAAAAATACAGCACCCCTACCCTTAGAGTGTTGAGAAGGTATTCCAGTGGTCTGAATATTTTCTTTTGAATTGATCAGTATAGGCAAACTCAAATAACTGTTAAGAGGGTCTAGGCCTGAAGATTTAACGTGAAAAAAGGACTCCATTAGACTAAAGACCTTTTTGAGATAGGCCAATTTTTCTTTGGTCAGATTTTCTAAAACAGTGATTTTACAACAAGCATACTGATCGTAAATCGCTGCGACCAATGCACCGCTACTTCCTACGCCGTATCCCTGAGGGATACTGCTGTCAAAGTACATTTTTTGAGATAAATCGCGTTCGAGTTTTTTCCAGTCAAAATCGATAATTTTACGATCTAAAGTTTTTAGGTATTCGGAAAAATCTACAAGTTTTTTGTGGGAATCGTCGTCAAACTCAGCTTGGTTTGCTGGAATTTTAAGTGCTCCTCTGTAAAAATTATAAGGGATGGAAAGTCCTTTGGAATCTTTGATGATACCGTATTCTCCGAACAACAATATTTTTGCAAAAAATAGGGGTCCTTTCATGTAGTTTTTTTCTTTTTCTTTTTTAGAAAAACATCAACTGTTTAACTATTCCAAAGTTACACTTTTTTCGCTCCTGTTCCAACTTCGTCAAAAAGGTATTGACCTTGCTCGCAAAAGCTCACTAGTTCAGCCGCTATAAAAGCACCTACTTCTTCCTTATTTTTTTGAGGATAAAGCAAATGAACATTAGCCCCTGCATCCAAAGTAAAACACAATGGAATTTGAGTTTCTTTTCTGTATTTCCACACCTTTTGGATAATCTCCAAAGTATTGGGCTGAATCAGAATGAAATAAGGATTGGAGGTCATCATCATGGCGTGCAATGACAGTGCTTCTGTTTCAACTATACGCATAAATCCATCTAAATCTCCCGACTTCATAATGGCAACTAAATCAGCTAAATTATGGCCTGCTTGGATAAAACGCTGTGTTGCAAAAGGATGATTGTGCATTAACTGGTGTCCTTGAGAACTGGAGACCGCCTTAGTACCCTTGTCCACCAAAAGTATGGTGTCTTGATAACTGCTAAATACGGGGTTTAAATCAGTCCCAAAGGCAGTTGCATAAAGGTCACTTCCCGTTTTTTGAACACTGTTTTTACCCCAGAGGGTTACGGGTCCTTCAACACTACGGGCAGCACTACCCGAACCCAAACGCGCCAAAAAAGAAGCTTTTTTATAAAAACCTACTTCCGCTATTTCAGGAAATAATTTTCGTTCCATATCCATCAAACACAAACTTAAAGCCGCCATGGCAGAAGCAGAGGAAGCTATTCCACTTGAATGTGGAAAAGAATTTTGACTGCTTATTCTAAGGGAATAGGAATTTAACCACGGAATATAGGTCTTGATCCGATCAAAAAAAGAATTTAATTTGGGATTAAAATCAGCTTTTAATGCTCCCTCAAAATAAAATTCAAATTCAAAAGTTTCCCGATTGTTTGGACTAAATTCAACTTCAGTTGTAGTCACACTTGAAGAAAGTGTAAAACTTAAAGAAGGGTTTTTAGGAAGTTGAGGTTCTGTTTTTCCCCAGTATTTAACCAAAGCAATATTACTAGGCGCTTGCCATTTGGTTTTAAAAGGTACTGCAGCTTGATCAGCTGAGGATATAAAAGATGGGTTCTCCATACTGTACAAAGATACAGCTTCATCAGCAATCTTCTGATTTGGGTGATTATAAATAATATATTTCTAGTAGCTTTACAATTATGAAGAATCGAAGGCTTTCCTATTTTATTTCCATAGCTGTAGGAGTAGGTATTTCACTTGCGGTTGGTTTCCTTTCGAGCTTGGTCACCCGACAGGCCATAACCGATTGGTATGTGGGATTGGAAAAACCCTTTTTCTCCCCACCAAATTGGTTATTTGCTCCTGTATGGACCTTACTTTATTGTATGATGGGATGGGCGGTAGGTTCGGTATGGCATTACGGACGAAGGCATATTTGGGGAAAAACCGCACTCTATCATTTTGGAGCACAATTGATTTTTAACGGACTTTGGTCCTTAGTGTTTTTTGGCTTGCGCAGTCCACTTTTAGGAATGCTAGTCATCATTACACTTCTCATTCTTATCGAAAGAACCATTTATTGGTTTCGCTTGGTCGATAAAAAAGCTGCTTTTTTACTCTACCCCTATCTGGCTTGGGTAAGTTTTGCTACCCTTTTAAACGGAGCCATACTCTACTTAAATTAAGGAGGATCTTATTTTTTTGGAACGCGTTCTGGAAAATCAGTAATGATTCCATCTACCCCTAGGTCAATTAAGGCAGCTATATCCTCGGGTTGATTTACCGTCCATGGAAAAAGTTGTAAGCTCGCTTCTTTAATTTTAGACACATTGTCTTTGTTAAGCGATTTAAAGTTTGGATTGATGGCTACTGCATTAAGGGATTTTGCTACTGGTATCGCATCTAAAGGGTCGTCTTCAGTTAAAACAGCTATGGGGACTTCCGTATTAACTCCGTGAAACAACCTTAGCTCCTCCCAATTAAAACTAGAAATCAAAATTTTGTCTGGTGACCAAACTTCTTTTTTAAAATACTCTTGAAGAAGTGCATTTGTCAATAAAGCTGTCTGTGCCCCTTTGAGTTCAATATTTAAAACCACCCTACCGTCAATTAAATTCATGACTTCTTCCAAGGTTGGAATGGTAAATCCATTGAGTACTTCTATATTGCGAATGGAGTCCAATTCCAACTGTTCAATATAGCCTGTTGCATTAGTCAATTGTTCTAAAGTTTGGTCGTGAAAGACGACCAGCTCTCCACTGGCACATCGGAAAATATCAATTTCTACTCCGTCAACACCCAATTCTAATGCTTTATCAATGGAGGGTAGTGTGTTTTCAGCCAAATGACCTTTTGCTCCTCTATGTCCAATTACCAATGTGTTTTTTGGAGGAGTACACAAATTAAAAATCAGTCCCATTGCGAATAGTATTAATGCTTGTCTCATGTTATTCAACTTTATTCTTTGATTAAAATCCAAAATTCCCAAGGCTTCATATCATATTGATAAGAAGAAGAAAGTTTTTTGGTTTTAAAATCCTGATAACGTTTAAAAACTCCGTCATAGGGCATGGTAAATTGGGCGTATTCTTTACTCAAATTCGCCATTACAACCAGCGTATCCCCTTCCTTCCCTCTTTCAAAAGCAAAGACTTGATAGTCTTTTGAAGTGGGAAGTCTTTGAAAAGAGCCAGCTGCTGCACCACTTTCCAGGGCAGGATGATTATTTTTTAAGGCCCCCAACTGCGTTAATAGTTGCATGGTTTTACCCTTGGTTTTAGGAAAACTATCCTTTTCAAAAAAGCGCAATCGTTTATTGAGGTCGTACTCCTGTCCTGAATAAATAAGGGGCATACCCGGAGTGGTATAGTTCATTGCCATAAAAGCATGAGCTGCCTTTCCATAACTTTCTTCTACCGTACCGTTCCATGAATTTTCGTCGTGATTAGACACAAAATTAACCACAATATTTTCAGGACCATAACGTCTTAAGGTGCGGTCAATATGACGGGAATAATCCATTGCATTACTCTTAGACTGAGCCACCTCTTTTGATAAATGATGTCCTAGCCAATCATAGGAGGCGTCAAACTTACTGACTAGCACCAGTCCACCGGGGTGGTAAATATCGGTTTCTGCTAGAAGGAATACAGGTTTAATGGCTTTTAAAGCTTCAAAAGTTTTGTCGTAAAATTCTTGTGGCACGGCATAGGCTTGATCGACTCTATAACCGTCAATATTTGCCTCTTCAACCCAATAGATCATCGCTTGCCTCATGGCTTCACGCATTTCCATATCGTTGTAGTTCAAGTCGGCAACATCAGTCCATCCAAAAGACTTTCCTGTTCGAAAGTCTATAGGGTCAATGATTTCTCCCCTTCTGTTTTTAAGGTAAAAATCGCTGTACTCTTTAATCCATTCATGATCCCAACCTGTATGCCCTGGAACCCAGTCTAAAATAACATACATTCCTAGCTCATGGGCTTTGTTGACGAGAGCTTTAAAATCGTCAAGAGTTCCAAATTCAGGATTGACCTTGGTATAATCTGAAACTGCGTAATAACTCCCTAGAGGGCCTTTACTTTTAGTAGTAGATATAGGATTAATAGGCATTAACCATATGATTTTTACACCCATTTTTTTCAACACCGCTAAGTCTTCTGTAAAGGCATTAAAACTTCCTTCGTTAGAATATTGACGAATGTTGGCTTCATAAAGTACAGCCTTGGAGACTAACTCAACACTAATCGGTTTAAAAGGAGTGACTTCAGGTGTGGGCTTGACTTCTGGCTTTCTTGCTTCTTCTGGCTGATCTTGGCATGACCAGATAAGAAGGCTTAAGATTAAAATGCGTACAAGTTTCATAAGCTTAATTCAAAGATTAAAGTTGTTTCTCCAGATACCTCCAAAACTGTAGGCAGATTGAATGATTTTCCCGAGATGACATCGAATGCCTGAGTATTCCCTGCGATTCCCTCACTATAGCGACTCAAGGCAAGGCTTTGGTTTTCCAAATTGTTATTCACCACTACCATAACACGTTTTTCTTCAGTATATCTAAAATAAACATAAACATCTTCACGAGGGATATAATGTAGAGTTTTTCCAAAGTGAACTGCTGGATTAGTCTTCCTCCATTGGATTAGTTTTTTTGAAAAATCAAAGTATTGATTTTGTTTGGGAGTTCTTCCCTCATGTTTAAAGGCATTTTGTACATCAGTAGGCCAACCACCGGGGAAATCCCTTCGAATATCTCCATCACCTACTTCTTTTTTTCCTGTCATTCCGATTTCTGAGCCGTAGTAAATTTGTGGAATCCCTCTAAGGGTCATCAATACACTGAGCATTTGTTTGTAGTTTTTAAACTTGGGGTAAAAATCATTGATCCGATTGGTATCGTGATTTTCAGCAAAAATGATCACATTATCAATGTCTGGATATAAAAAGTCATTTTGTAGGTTTTTATACAGCCTGGTCGTTCCGTGCTCCCAGTAAGCATTTTTTTCATTAAATGTCTTGACCAATGCGTCGTTCAATGTAAAATCCATGACACTGGGTAACTTAGAATCAAAGCCTTGAATTGCTGCGATAGGACTTTTTTCTTGCCAGTAGGATAAATGAATACTGTTGTGCATCCAACCTTCACCAACTATATTAAAATCAGGGTACTCCATTCTTATCGCTTCCAACCAAAGCGTCATGGGCTTTGGATTGTTATATGGATAGGTATCAACTCTAAAACCGTCAATTTGAGCAAATTCAATCCACCAAATTGCATTTTGAATCAAATAATTTAATAGGTAAGGATTGTTTTGATTGAGATCAGCCATAGTGGGCACAAACCAACCCTCCAATAATTCTTTACGATCTATTTCTGTTGCATAGGGATCGGAATGAATTTCTTTTCTGTGGTTGGTATTGGTGTAGGTTTCAAATTGATGAATCCAGTCTGAACTTGGTAAGTCTTTTACCATCCAGTGTTCAATTCCCCAATGATTGGAGACGTAATCCATGATCAACTTCATCTTTCTTTGATGAAGGGCATCGGCTAGGAGGCGGTAATCCTCATTTGTTCCGTAGCGGGGGTCAATCCGATATACATCACTTTGGGCAT
>Ga0181558_10000329_pt1 | contig 44415 bp, 30 predicted proteins | sample 011ome_22_FD_133754 | JGI IMG/M metagenome (GOLD analysis project Ga0181558, IMG submission 133754) | Coastal salt marsh microbial communities from the Groves Creek Marsh, Skidaway Island, Georgia - 011507BT metaG (megahit assembly) | ecosystem: Environmental > Aquatic > Marine > Intertidal... | reverse complement strand
ATACCTAAGTTAGTTTGTTCATCCACCAAAATACCCGACGCAGGGTTGTTGGCAACATCGATGGCCATATTGGGCATGGCATCACCGGCGCCTGCCATTGATTTACTGGTGGTGCCAATACCGTGGGTAAAATAGCCATTGGTAGCCATAGCTGGCGACGACAACGCAGCGCCGACAGCCAAAGCCATTAAGCCGTACTGAAGATTGTTTTTTTTCATGGTCAGCCTCTTGATTGCATTTTCAGCAGGAGAAGCGCTCAGTTTGCTGCTCGCGAACCCAACGTTTTGGCGTGTTGTTTCCGCGAGCACCCCCTTACGCAACGTTTTATATATTTATAGGCTATGAGTTTATAACCCAAAAAACTAAGTTTGTCACGATAGCGTCTAGCCTTGCGTGCGCATTATAAGGCGCCTCTCGAACACGGCACAAACGCACTGCAGACAACAGCTGTTACCATCAGAACCGCGTAGGCACCATTTACGTGACTGAACATTTCAATTTCTTTTAGCACTGGCAATCATCAGCGTCTGGCCCACCCACTTTGGAGATATTTGTGCTCTTATCACCACGCGTAACGCCCACCACAAACACTCTCCCCGTACTCTTGGTCACGCTCTGCGCACTGCTGGCAGCACCAGAGGGGAATGCGTGGAGATGGTCGGCAACAATTGAGCGCGATACCTGGGGTGTACCGCACATAAAAGGCGCGACAGACGCCGATGCAGCCTTTGGATTAGGGTACGCTCAGGCGGAGGACACCTGGTCGGTAATGGAGGCCTCCATGCCCTATTACCGAGGTAACGCCGGCAGCTACTTTGGGCCCGATGCCGCAAAAAGTGACTACGTCGTGCATTGGCTGGGCCTGTGGGATGATATAGAAGCGCGGTATGAAACGGATATCTCACCGACCACACATCATTATTTAGAGGCATTCGCCGCGGGCATCAACCAATTTGCTGCCGAACACCCGGATAGAGTCTCGATCGATATCTTGCCCATAACAGCCAAAGATATTGTCGCCGCACACATGCTACGCCATGTCATGTTTTACGGCTTCGATGAGGTCCTCAAAGAACTCACGGGAGATAAACGTGCGCGATCGGTGGCGCAATCGCCGCGCCAGGAAATCAGTCCCGCTACCCAGATGCTCCTCTCAAGAGCAGCAGGAACGGCAATTAAGAATGGTCTGCCGATAGGCTCAAATGCCATCGCGGTCGGCCCCTCCCGTTCGGGCGATGGCTCAACCTCACTCATTATCAATTCCCATCAGCCTCTAACGGGGCCGGTTGCTTGGTATGAAGCGCACATTGAATCTGACGAAGGGTTGAACGCCATGGGCGGGCTGTTTCCTGGCTCGCCCACTATCAGCGTTGGTTTTACACCCACTACCGCATGGGGTGCCACGGTCAATAAGCCAGATCTTGTGGATGTCTATGTCTTAACAATGAACCCTGAGAACGAAAATCAATACCTGCTCGATGGTGAGTGGCAAAACTTAGAAAAAGAAGACATTGAGCTCGACGTTCTCATATGGGGATTTATACCTTGGTCTGTGACCGAACCCATTTATCGATCTAAACACGGACCCGTTATGAAAACTGACCACGGCGTTTATGCGGTGCGATATGCGGGTATGGGCGAACTTAGGCAAGTCGATCAGTGGTTAGCCATGAACAAGGCCACTGACTTTGTCGGTTGGAAGGCGGCCGTTAAGCTCAACTACATTCAGAGTTTCAATTTTGTGTATGCCGGACGTGATCAAAATATTTACTTTCTGCACAACTCCCAGATGCCAGCAAGAGCAAAAGGTTGGCAGTGGCAGCACTATTTACCGGGTAATCGTGCAGACTTGATTTGGGACAACTACCTGCCATTTGAGCAACTTCCGCAAATAACTAATCCAGCCTCAGGATTTATCTTGAGCACTAACCAGACACCCTTTGCTATCTCGTCGCCGGGCAGTAACCCTTCTATCGACGACAGTCCCATCGAATCAGGGTGGCAAACGCGAATGACCAATCGCGCGGTGCGAGGTCTGGAGCTGTTCGCACAGCACAAACAGGTTAACCAAGCCACGTTGTTAGCGATAAAGCATGACAACAGGTACTCGCCTAATTATCGAGGCATGCGCTTCTTGCAAGACGTAGCATCAATAAAGGTCGAAGATCCACAACTCAGGGCTGCGCAGGTCATACTAAGGAATTGGGATCGGGCAACAGATATCAACAACCGAGGCGCCGCTTTAGGTGTTTGTGTGTTGCGCGCAGAGTGGCTATCGGAAAGCCGCGGCACTGCTCTACCCGACCCCCAAATCACACTTAGCGAGTGCGTGGATGAAGTGCTCGATTTAGCCGGAGAACTCACACCCCCTTGGGGGCAGGTCAATCGCCATGGGCGAGGCGATGTGCACTTACCTATCGCCGGCGGACCGGATACGCTACGCGCGGCCTATAACAGCGACATACACAACGATCACCGTCATGTTGTCGCGGGTGACGGACTCTACTATCTCGTACGGTGGGACAGCGCCGGCGAACAGCACGTGCTTGGTGTGCATCAATACGGCAACCATTTTGACGATCTTGCGCACCCCCATGCACAAAGCCAAGTTCAAGATTTCGTACAAGAGATCATGCACAAAACATTATTTGACTCGACCGATCGCGCTGGGTTCATAGAGCGTCAATACACCGTTACCAGCCCAACGCACTGAGACCTGCGCTTGCACACTCTTGCTTGACCAGCCTTTAAATCAACGCGGCCATCCAGCTCGCTTGGTTGATTGCCGCTTTGGCGTCTAACTCAAGAGCCTCAAAGGCACCTCCGACAAGTTCCGATGGCATTCCCAGCGCTTGGAGCTCGTCGTGTAAGGTTTGCAGCGGCTCCTGACCGGCACACACAATGACGGTGTCAACATCTAGGGTCTGGGGCTGATTACCCACCAGAATATGCAAACCTTCATCGTCAATTCGCACGTATTCGACACCATTCATCATATTGACGCCGCGGCGACCCAAAGTGAGTCGATGTGTCCAGCCCGTGGTTTTACCAAGGCCTCGGCCTACGGGAGAATCTTTGCGCTGCAAAAGAAACACGTCACGCTCAGCGCGGGCTACCTGTGGCTCAACACCGGTGACGCCACCTCGGGGGTGGTTATCGAAATCAATGCCCCATTCTCGGGCGAAGACATTAATATCAAGGGCGGCAGAAGGCCCCTCATGGGTAATCAGATCGGTAACATCAAAGCCTATTCCGCCCGCGCCAATCACAGCTACGCGTTTACCAACGGGCTTTGCCCCGGTTATGGCGTCAATGTAGCCCATAACCATGGGATGATCGATCCCAGGAATCTCGGGAGTGCGCGGCGTGATCCCCGTGGCAACGATAACGTGATCATAGGATGCTTGTGCCAACATGGCTGCATCCACGCGAGTATCGAGCACAACCTGTACACTCAGTTTTTCGAGTTGTTTGCTGTAATAACGTAACGTCTCGTAAAACTCCTCCTTACCGGGAACACGTTTGGCTAAATTAAACTGCCCGCCAATTTCATTGGCTGCGTCATATAACGTAACCTGATGGCCACGCTCTGCCGCCACACAGGCATAGGCAAGTCCTGCCGGACCCGCACCCACCACAGCGATACGCTTTGGGTTATCAGTAGGTAGATAATTTAATAGTGTTTCATTACACGCTCGAGGATTGACCAAACATGAGGTCGGTTTAAAGCTAAATGTATGGTCTAGGCAGGCCTGATTACAGGCAATGCAGGTGTTAATTTCATCGGCCCGTCCCTCTGCCGCTTTGCGCATAAATTGACTGTCCGCCAGCATCGGCCGAGCCATAGAAACCAAATCAGCATCGCCCCGCTCGAGTACAGCCTCGGCTACATCGGGCATGTTAATACGATTTGAGGTAATTACAGGTATGGAAACTTCTTTCCGAACCCGATGAGTAACTCTTGTGAATGCCGCTCTTGGTACCATTGTGGCGATGGTCGGCACCTGTGCTTCATGCCAAGTGAAATGTGTGGAGATAATGGAAGCACCCGCTTTTTCGATCTCGCGCGCCAGCAATGCTACTTCATCCCAACTCATACCGCCCTGTAACATGTCCATAGCAGCAATACGAAATATTAGAATGAAATCATCACCCACTGTTGCCCGAATGCGGCGGATTACCTCCAATGGGAAACGCATGCGATTTTCGTAGCTACCTCCCCACATGTCCGTCCGACGATTAGTCTTCTCTACGAGGAAAGTAGACAGGAGATACCCTGCAGAGCCAATCACCTCCACACCATCGTAGCCGGCTTGCTTAGCAAGACGCGCACAGTTGGCGTGATCGGCAATCTGCTTTTCTATACCGGCTTCATCGAGCTCGTGTGGCGTAAGTTTGCTGATACGCGAACGTATAGCCGACGGTGCTACCAAACCATCGTTGTAAGCCAACGGTCCCATGTGCAAAATTTGCAGGCAAATTTTGACATCAGGTGCAGCTCCATGTACTGCTTCTGTTACCAACCTGTGACCCTCTGCTTCAGCGTCGGTATTTAATTTCGAAGCCGAAAATGCCACATTGCCGTGCTCATCTTTAACCGCAAGACCGCCCTCTTCATTCGGGGAAATGCCACCGGTAATGATCATGCCCACGCCACCAGCCGCACGCTCTGCGTAGAACGCAGCCATGCGCTCAAAACCGTCAGGCATTTCCTCCAGACCGGTGTGCATTGAGCCCATGATTGACCGATTGCGCAAAGTGGTAGAGCCAAGATTCAACGGCTCAAATAAGTGTGGATAGGTACTGTGAGTATTATGGGAGCTTAAACTGGACATCGGTATTACCTTCCATCACTGACATTTTTGGTGGTACGGACCGGGCATAAAAATGGCCCAGTGCACCGTGTTACACATAATGAATGAACGCTCGCCTTACTGCGGTTCAGATAACACCTCGAGCACTCAAATCATCACTGTTAAGCCCCAGCTCTGAGACAATTGCCTCAGAGTGCTCACCGCGAGCCGGGCAGGCTCCAATGATAGGCTTGCTCTTACTAAACCGCGGCGCCGGTGCCGGCTGCACTACTCCATCTCGCTTGATGAATACCTCTCTGGCCACATTGTGTGGGTGCTCAGTCGCTTCCGTTAAATTGAGCACTGGCGCGAAACATACATCTGTACCCTCCAACAGCGCACACCACTCGTCGCGTGTTTTGGAAGCAAAGACGGCTTTGAATCGCTCTTTACCTTCGGGCCACTTTGTTCTGTCCCACTGATTCGCAAATAGCGGATCATCCGCAAAACCCAGGTGACCCAGTAGCTGGGCATAAAATTGCGGCTCGAGGGGGCAAATCGTGATGTGCTTGCCGTCGGCACAGGTATAAGTCTCGTTCCAAGGCGCACCAAAATCAGCCCATCCCGAGCCCGGCTCATCACTGATTTGACCCGTGTTATGCATCATTCGCAACAGTGACGAAATATAAGCTGACCCATCGGTAATCGCGGCGTCAACCACCTGGCCTTCTCCTGTTTTTTGCGCATGAACCAATGCACTCAAAACACCAAAAAGCAACACCATCGTGCCACCACCCACATCACCTACAAGTGTCAACGGAGCCGTGGGCGCTCGATCAGCGCTACCACCGGGCCACAGCGCGCCACTCAAGGCGATATAGTTAGGGTCGTGGCCCGCGACCAGGGCTAACGGCCCTGTTTGACCCCAGCCTGTCATTCGACCATAGATGAGACGCGGATTACGCTCTAAAGCGATTTCGGGCCCAAGTCCAAGACGTTCCATGACACCGGGACGAAAGCCCTCTATAAGAATATCGGCTTGGCCTATAAGAGAAAGCACTACGTCCACCGCTTCTGGTTGTTTGAGATCCAACGCAATGGATCGCTTACCGCGATTGTAAAATGTCTGCTCTGCCTGCTCTTGGAAGTTAGGGGCCGCATTAGCGCCAGGAACTCGGCGCTCTACCAGAATAACGTCAGCACCCATATCAGCCAGCATCATGCCCGCGCATGGGGCAGGGCCTATACCCGCTATTTCAACAACTTTTACCCCAGCAAGTGGTCCGCCCGACATAGCAGCTCTCCTCAGTCGTAATTTATTTAGGGTCCTCTACTTACCACAATCTCCTGAGTGTTGCGATGCTGTGTTGTCGCTAGCCTAATTTATGAACATGTAGGAATAAGTATTTCAAGGCTTGCAGGTTATGCGACAACCAAAGACACTCTCAGCCAACCCAAATGTGAGAAACAATCTCAGACCGTGGAGTAATGCGTAATGAATGGAGCCGATGCACTCATCCGTGCACTAGCCGATGCGGGTGTTGAAGTATGTTTTGCCAATCCAGGTACATCCGAAATGCAGCTGGTAGCCGCGTTGGATCGCGAGCCGCGAATGCGGGCTATTTTGGGGCTATTTGAGGGAGTCGTTACCGGCGCCGCCGATGGCTACGGGCGAATGGCTGACAAGCCAGCTCTTACACTGCTACACCTTGGCCCTGGTTTCGCCAATGGCAGCGCTAACCTCCACAATGCTAAGCGTGCCCATTCGCCCATCGTCAACATGATCGGGGACCACGCCACCTATCACCGAAAGTACGATGCGCCCCTTACTTCAGATATTCACGCCTTTGCCTCGCCTGTTTCTAAATGGATTGGTGACTCTGAAAGTCCAGATCACCTTGCCGAAATAGGTGTACAAGCGTTTGAAGCTGCCAGCGTATACCCAGGACAAGTAGCCAGCTTCATAGCACCTGCGGATCATGCATGGGAAAGTGCCCAAGCACTTACTCGATCCGCTCAACAAGCCGCAGCGCCCAAAGCCACCGATGACGCTATTGCAGTTGCCGCGGATCTTCTCAAACACTTCCCCAACAGCGCGCTATTCCTAGGCGGCATGGCGCTACGAGAAGACGCACTCGAGCAAGCTGGGCGTATAGCCGCAGCTACCGGCGCGCGACTCATTACCGAAACATTTTTTAGTCGACTCCAGCGCGGCGAGGGACGCGTACCGGTAGAGCGACTGCCTTATTTTGGCGAGCAGGCAAGTGACTATCTCAAAGATTTTGATGGCCTGGTAATCGCGGGTAGCAGAGCACCGGTGTCATTCTTTGCCTACCCCGACAAGCCTAGTTACTTAGTAGCAGAACACACCAAGGTGGAAACACTTGTCGATGTGTACACCGACGCGCTCGATGCACTGACACGACTTGCCGATGCCCTCTCGGCGCCGACAGAGCCGGCTACGCGTCAGGCCTATGCCGTGCACTCACTGGAGTCAGGCCCCATCAACATGATTGAAATGGGCAAAGTATTGACTAACCATTTACCTGAAAATGCCATTGTGTCAGACGAAGGTGCGACTAATGGCTTAGGTGCTTTCATGTTTACGGGATGCGCCCGCGCCCACGATTGGATGAATGTCACCGGTGGTGCTATTGGACAAGGGCTTCCTGTTGCGCTAGGAGCAGCCATTGCACATCCGGAGCGCAAGGTTATTGCTCTGCAGGCAGATGGCTCGGCAATGTACACCGTGCAATCACTTTGGACCATGGTACGCGAGGATACCGACATTACCGTTGTGCTTTTGAATAACAGTTCATACGCCATTCTTAATATCGAAATGCAGCGAGTCGGGGTGGATAATCCAAGCGAGAAAGCTAAATCGTTATTAGATCTTTCTAACCCCACCATTGACTGGGTCAGTCTGGCAAGAGGCATGGGTATGCAAGCGATCAAAGTCGATACGGTTGAAGCCTTTGACGCTGCTATGGCCGAAGCCATGTCAAACAAAGGCCCGCGACTCATTGAAGTCATCCTGCCTGGATTCGAGCAAACCGTGTTGTGAATATAGCCCTAACGACCCGGCCCATGAGTCACCACAGGGAGTATTTATGAGCACTCTGAACCTTGTGCCAGCTTGCTACCAGGATTATCGCCGCGAAGCAGAGCGCAAGCTGCCTCGCCAGCTGTTTGACTATGTCGATGGTGGCGCCTATTCCGAAGTAACCATGCAGCGCAACGTCGATGATTTTGAGCGACTTGCGTTGAAGCAACGAGTCATGCGGGACGTCAGCCACGTTGATCCCGCCTGTAACGTGCTGGGTGATGAATTGACCATACCCGCAGCCCTTGCCCCTATTGGCATGGCCGGCATGATGGCACGTCGTGGTGAGCTGCAGGCGAAACGGGCTGCCGATGCCTTTGGTATTCCATTCACTTTGTCTACTGTCAGTATCTGCTCCCTAGAAGAAGTGGCTTCAGTGTCGAAGAAACCCTTCTGGTTTCAACTGTATATGCTCAAAGATCGCGGCGCTGTCGTCGCCTTGCTCGAGCGCGCTACGGCCGTGGGTGTGACTACATTAGTGTTCACCGTCGATCTAGCGGTTGTGGGTGCGCGTTACCGTGATGTGCGTAATGGCATGGGTGGTGGCACATCGCCCTTTGGCAGGCTGCGAGCGGGAATAATCGACTACCTACTCCACCCGCGCTGGGCATATGATGTCGGCATTAAAGGGCAGCCACATGCGTTTGGCAACCTAAGGGAATTTGTGAGCGAGGCGACGACGCCAGCTGACTTCAAGGCGTGGATCGATAGCCAAATTGACGCCTCGGTGACTTGGCGAGATATTGAGTGGCTGCGTAGTATTTGGCCCGGCAAACTTATTATTAAGGGCGTTTTAACTGCTGAAGACGCGAGCGCAGCGTTTGATACCGGCGCCGACGGAATTGTTATCTCTAACCATGGCGGACGCCAGCTCGACGGCGTACCGTCGACGGTTACAGCATTACCGCGAGTCATGGATACCATAAGCGGTCGCGGTGCGATTATCATTGATAGTGGTATTCGCTGTGGGCAAGACATCCTCAAGGCAAGAGCGCTTGGCGCCGACATGGTACTTATCGGCAGACCTTGGGTTTATGCCAATGCCGCGCGAGGTGAGCGAGGCGTCAAAGCGCTGCTGACGAATATGCGGGCTGAGATGCAGGTTTCGATGGCACTCACCGGTGTCAACGATCTATCAAAAGTTGATCGCCAGATCCTCGATTCTTGTTAGAATTCTGCGCCTTGGGTGGGTATTGCGCCGTCGCTGGACAGAGACGCTACGCTAGGCTCCGTAACGCTCGGCATCTCAGATACAGGCGGCTAGAAGATCATTGGCTGGCTAGTGGCCTCGGCCCTAACTAGCAGCCTTTGCCCTAACTAGCAGCCTTTGCTCTAAATAGTGCAACCGTGTCCGGATGCGACATCGAAAGGAAACAAAGTGAATAGAGATAACCAATCAGCCTGGATGCCTGCAACTCACTGGCGCCCTGTGTGGATTGTCGTGGTTAGCATAGCTTTGTTAGCCGCTCTGGGCTGTAGCCAGAGCGACGAACCTCGCGACCAGCCGGGCCGAGGATTTATGCGCAATGTCGGTGTGGTCACCGCGCCAGCACAGCGAGAGCTACTGCGTGAATCTGTGACTGCTGTAGGTACTGCGCGAGCGCTTAAAAGCGTAGCACTCTACGCTGAATCTGCTGGCATTGTGACTGCTCTTGCCGTTAAACCCGACACCCTCGTTCAGGCCGGAGAGGTGCTCCTACAACTCGATAGCCGCGACGAACAGCTGGCTTTGCGACTAGCGAAGGTACAATTAGCCGATGCCGAGCGCCTGGTCAGTCGCTATACCTCTGTGAACCGCAAGAACGCCAACATTGCTCAGAGCCAAATAGACACCGCCATAGCCGCGGTAGAGGCCGCTCGAATAGCCGTAGAGCAGGCCCAGCTTGATCTGGATCGTCGCCAAATAGTGGCCCCCTTCTCTGGCCGTGTTGGCATTACTGATATTGACGTCGGTGATCGTATCGATACCAGCACGCTCGTTACCACATTAGACGACCGCACGACCCTACTCGTCGATTTTGCTGTGCCTGAGCTATTCGTTGGGCAAGTCAAACCAGGCATCGACGTAGATGTTGAACTTTGGAACAGTGGACGTGAAGCCTTTGGGGGACAGGTCGTTGCTGTGGATTCCCGCATCAACGAAAACTCGCGAGCATTCATAGCAAGAGCGGCCATTGACAATGCCGAAGACGATCTCCGCCCAGGGATGGCCTTTGAAATGTCAATTACTGTCGCGCGCGGCGAGTTTTTAACCGTGCCAGATGTGGCTGTGCAATGGGGAGCTGATGGACCCTATATCTGGATTGACGATAATGGCAGAGCGGTAAAGCGCGAACTTCAGCTTATAAAACGACTACCTAATCGTTTACTGATTGAGAGCGATATCCTACCGGGTACGGCAGTAATCACAGAAGGCGTGCAAGCTGTGCGCGCAGGTGTGACTCTCGACAATCTCGATCCAGCAGCGGTAGGCACACCGGTCGAGGATAATTTCGATAAACCAACAGCAAATGAGCCAAACAACCGTGGCCAATAAATCTTTGGGTTTGAATTTACGGGGTGGTCTTCCCGAACTTGGCGTAAAACGACCATGGCTGGTTGTCGTCATGAACTTACTGATCGCCCTCGGTGGTATCGCCGCTCTCATGGCGATAGAAGTGAGAGAGCTACCTGACGTGGACCGACCATTAGTGAATGTCCGCGCCCAGCTGCCGGGTGCCTCGCCAGAGACAATGGATGCCGAGGTTACTCGTATTCTTGAGTCGGCAGTCGCCCGCGTCTCAGGGGTCAAAACCATTGATTCCTCAAGTGAAGAAAATAATGTGCGAATCTCAGTTGAGTTTCGGCCAGGTACAAATGTTGATCAAGCCGCTGCCGATGTACGCGAGGCAGTCAGTCGCGTGCAACGCGAGCTCCCTGACAACGTGGAACAACTCTCTGTCTTCAAAGCCGATCAAGACGCGCAAGAGATCGTGCGGATTTCGGTAAGTAGTGACGTATACAACGAACAGGAACTGGCACGCATTATTGAACAAGACATCGTACCCATGTTCATTTCCCTTCCCGGCGTCGCCGACGTTCCACTCTTTGGCAGTCGCCGGCGTGTACTCCGTGTCATTCTGGATCCTCTAAGACTGACCAGCTACCAGCTCACTGTGGCTGACGTGACCGCCGTACTCCGCGACGCGCCCCTCGATGTTCCCGCAGGCAGTTTTAGAGCGGGCGACCAACAATTATTAGTACGCGCCGATGCGGCGGTTACTCGTGAGGATGATATTGGTTCACTGGTGATTCGTGACAATATTCGCATTCGAGACATTGCCCACGTGACCTTCTCACCGGCGGATGCGACTAGTATTGTCCGCCAAGACGGCCATCGAGTGGTTGGCATTGGCGTAGTCCGTCAAGCTGGCTCAAACACGATCGAAATTTCAAACGGCGTGCGAGCAGCCATTGAGCGGATCAATGACCGGTTTGATAACCTAAGCTTAGCAATCATCTCTGACGACGCGGTGTTTATTCGTGGTGCCGTTGAAGAAGTCATTAAGACCCTGCTGGTAGCAATTGCTGTAGTCATTGCCGTGATTAGGCTTTTTTCAGGATCGATGCGCGTAACGCTAGTTCCGGCTATCGCGATTCCGGTATCACTTCTGGGAACACTTGCGGCCTCTTGGGCTCTGGGGTTTTCCATCAATATATTGACGTTGCTCGCTTTGGTGTTGGCCACTGGCCTTATCGTGGATGATGCCATTGTGGTGCTAGAAAGCGTACAGCGCCGCCGCGCTGAGGGACTTGGCTCCAGTGCTGCCGCGGTCATTGGCACACGACGCGTTTTCTTTGCGGTTATCGCCACTACGGCGGTGCTGGTAGCGGTGTTCATTCCCATTGCCTTTCTCCCTGGCACTGCGGGCCGCTTATTCCGCGAATTCGGCCTCGTTTTAGCGGTAGCCGTGGCCATCTCGTCGTTTGTGGCCTTGAGTATTGTCCCCGCCGCCATGGCTCGCTTAGGTCCACACCAGCAACGCACTCGCAGTGTTGAGGGTGCGGGTTATGCGCTGGTGGGTTTTTATGATCGCACCCTGAGCTGGGTGCTGCGTCATCCCTGGGCTACGCTCGTTGTTTGCATTCTCGCAGCAGGCAGTGCTTCAACGGCCTATATACAGCTTGATCGAGAACTGTTACCTCCGGAAGACCGAGGCACTATCAACGTTTTTTCTAGGGGCCCAGACGGCGTAGGTCTGTCATACGCCGAACGCCAAGGCGATCGCATTGAAAACGTATTATTACCCTTAATGGCCAACGGTGAAATTGAGTCTATCTACACCGTCATTGGCCGATGGGATCCCAATATCGTGTTTATCATCGCACGACTTGCGCCATGGGATCAGCGCGAGCGTTCACAGCAAGCAATTGCAGAAACGCTGAAACCAGTATTTGGAAACATTCCAGGTATGACCACCCGAATTTTTAATGGCAACTCACTCGGGCTACGTGGAGCGTCAAGTGGAGGCGTCAGCTTAGCGCTGCTGGGCACCGACTACGACAGTATTTTTCTGGCTGCGCGTGACTACGCCAATGCCATTAGAGAGCGCCTGGATACGGTAAGCAGCCCACGAGTGAGCTACCAACCCACACAGCCACAATTAGCCGTAAAAGTAGACCGGCAGCGAGCTTCAGACCTCGATGTGCCACTTACAAGTATTGCCCAAACACTGCGTGCCATGGTGGATGGTGTAGAAGTGGTAGATCTTAACGTTGAAGATCAAACTGTACCCATCATTCTGGAAGCAGGCAGCGACAAAATTAGCGATCCAAGCGATTTAATAAATCTGTATGTAAGATCTAGCAACGGCGCGCTTATCCCCCTGTCCAGCGTAGTCACCTTGGATGAAAACGGCGTTGCCGGACAGCTTGATAGGCGCGCGCAGCGACGCGCTATTGAGGTCGATGTCGAGGTTGCACCGGGCGTGGCCATGCAAACCGCAGTCGATGATTTGATGGCCTTGGCAGATGAGGTATTACCCGAAGATATCACCGTTATCACTCGAGGCGAAGCTGCCGCACTTGATGAGACCACGCGCGATACATTAATCACTTATGGTTTTGCGCTGCTGGTGGTCTTTCTGGTTTTGGTGGCTCAATTCGAGAGCTTAGCGTCGGCGATTGTTATTATGACCATCGTACCCTTTGGGCTTGCTGCCGCTATTTTCGCGCTTTTTCTTACGGGAACCTCACTTAATATCTATTCACAGGTCGGCCTCGTGATGCTGATTGGCCTAATTGCTAAAAATGGCATCTTGTTAGTGGAATTTGCCGATCAACTGCGCGATGAGGGGCAGTCGGTAGCCGATGCGATTGCCAACGCCGCCCACACTCGGCTACGCCCGATCGCAATGACACTGGTATCCACCGTTCTCGGAGCCCTACCACTGATCCTAGCAACGGGCCCGGGTGCTGAGGCGCGTACCGCGGTAGGCTGGGTTGTGTTTGGTGGTTTGGGTATGGCGGCCTTATTTACGCTGTACCTCACCCCGGTTATTTATCTGGGTGTAGCGAGATTTGCCAAGCCGCGCGCTACGGCGAAAGAAAAGCTGCTGAGTGAGCTGGATAGTATTAGCTAATCCGCGAACGCGAGCGTTATAAAAGCGCTTTCGTTCACCGAATCAATCAAATAGGTCCCCGAGGAGCGGGTTGGGTTGCGGCTTATTAGGTTCGAGGGGTTCGATCAAAACGCGAGAGTCATTTGTGGGACGATTCACCGACGTACTCACTGGGTGACAAATAACCGAGCGCGTAATCGCACTGGCGAATAAATCATGTCCCTCTAACCAGTGCTCGACTGCGCGCTCTTCAAGTAAAACCGGCTGACGGTGATGAATGTGAGCAATATTGTCATGAGCGGCTCGAGTGACGATTGCGCAACCCTGACTATTATAAATACCCGCAAAAAATAACAGTTCCCCCTGTCTGTGATGGTACCAAGGCGTCTTTTGACCGACATCACGATGCCACTCATACCAACCATCAGCCAGAAAAACGCAGCGTTGAGCCCCCCTAAACGCCGGCTTCTCGCGTAAGGTTTCAGATCGAGCATTGCTTATATGCATTGGCTCTTTAGCCCAGCGCGGCGAATAATCCCACCGCATCAGCACGGGCATTCGCTCGTCATTCAACACTAGCACATCGCTTTGCGGTGCAATGTTATAGCGATCCACGGGCTGCAAACCCAGTTCTTTAAGCTCCGGCCTTTGATCGACCGTGAGAACATAGCGTCCACACATAAATCTTGTTGATTCGCGAAAACGCCCTTTCTCTCATTCATATTAAAAGCAGTCAACGGCCAAATCAGACTCTCTTTATGCTGCCACACCAGCCAGAACCCAACTGCTACGAGGTACCACAAAGCAGTAAGCGAAAAAAAGCGGGCCGAGGCCCGCTGTTTTTTTTGCTCGTTGCGTGATCGCTCAGACGAACTGCTCACCAGCGGCAAGTTTCTCAGCAACAATGGCTGGCGCCTTAAAGCGCTCGCCGTAGGCGACTACCAATTCCTCACAGCGCGCTATAAACCGCTCGAGGCCATAGGTATTCACAAACTGGATCAGACCTCCCGTCCATACTGGCGCGCCAATGCCCATAATCGAACCAATGTTACCGTCTGCCACTGTGCGCAGGACGTTGGTCTCCAGGCATTTGAGCGCTTCAATGACCTGTCGGAACAACAATCGATCTTTGATGTCTTCAACAGTAACTTCTACGTCTGGCCGGTAATACAGCTCGAGTAACTTGGGCCAAATGGTTTTTGTGCCATCCTCGTTGTACTCATAAAAACCACCACCGTGATAGCGGCCACCCCGCCCGTACTCGTTAATCATGGTTGAGACAACCGAGCGGGTCACGCTACCGTCACCCCACTTGTCGCGGACGCCCATCTCTGCCCAGGTCTCATCAGCTTTTCGGTTGAGCTCCATACTAACTTCATCAAACACAGCTAATGGCCCAACGGGCATGCCCACTTGCTTGCCGAGGTTATCAATTTGAACAGGATGCACGCCCTCGCTGAGTAGACGGGTACCCTCGTCGAGATAGGTACCAAAGGTACGAGACGTAAAGAAGCCCAGGGAGTCATTCACTACAATAGGAGTCTTACGAATTTGCTTGGTGTAATCATAGGCTTTTGCAAGAGCCAGATCGCTGGTCTTCTCACCCATGATGATCTCTACCAATGGCATTTTGTCGACCGGTGAGAAAAAGTGAATACCAATAAAGTTGTCGGGATTGTTGCTTGCCTGCGCGAGTTGGGTAATGGGCAATGTAGAGGTGTTGGAACCCCACACACCGCCCTCAGCCAGATACGGCTCTAAGTCCTGGGTGATCTGGTGCTTGAGTTTAATGTTCTCAAATACCGCCTCAATAATGAGATCGCAGCCTTTTAAATCCTCATTAGCTGCAGTGGGCTTGATTAAATCGAGCACCGCCTGCGCTTTGGCCTCGGTCATGCGCCCCTGAGCAACACGCTTTTGCAGCAACTTCTCGCTGTAGCTTTTCCCTTTCTCGGCTGCCTCTTGAGAAATATCCTTCAGGATAACCTCGATACCAGCCATAGCCGAGACATAGGCAATGCCTTGCCCCATCATACCGGCACCCAGTACACCTACTTTCTTTGTTATCTGCGGCTCTATACCAGCAGGTCGTGACGCACCACCGTTAATTTGATTCATCTGGAAGAAGAAAGTGGTAATCATGTTCTTCGCTTGCGGTGTTTGCGCAAGCGCTGTGAAATTTCGGCTCTCAATACGCATCGCGGTGTCAAAGTCGACCCGCATTGCCGACACCGCCACATCGAGCATTTTCGCTGGGGCTGGCAGCAGCCCGCGCGTCTTCTGATAGAGCATGGCTGTTGCTGCCGGCAACATGGGTGCTATTGCCGGGTGGTTCGCATTGCCACCGGGAATTTTGTAACCCTTGGTATCCCACGGTTGCACAGCCGCCGCTTCGTTATCGGCATTTTCTACAAGCCACGCCTTTGCACGCGGTAATAACTCATCGAGACTGGCAACCGTTTCGTGAATCAGTCCCGATTCTCGAGCCTTGGCAGGCGCGACACGTTTGCCTTCGATGAGATATTCATTGGCGGCCATTAAACCCAACAAATAAATGGCCTTAACCACACCGCCACCACCAGGCAGTAGCCCAAGCGTCACCTCTGGAAAGCCAATCTGTACGCTCTTATCATCCCAGGCAATGCGGTGATTACAGGCCAGCGCCAACTCCAAACCGCCACCGAGCGCTGCGCCATTGATAGCAGCGACAAACGGCACAGGGAGTTTCTCCATACGTCGAAATACCGCCTTGATCGCTTCTACATTGCTGAAAAACGCCTCCGCAGTGTCAGGAGAAGCTTGCACCAATGTTTTGAGATCACCTCCCGCAAAAAATGTGCTCTTCGCTGACGTTAAAATGACACCTCTCAGGTCGTTTTCCGCTTCTAGTTTGCTGACTATATCCTCTAGCAACGGCAGAAAGGCCGGGCTCATACTATTAACAGGGCCCTGCATGTCCATCGTAATGGTGACAATATTGTCGGCGTCTTTCTGATAATCAAATTCACTCATTGTTCAATTAATCCTTATCGTCGGCCGGCGTTAAACACGTTCAATGATGGTAGAGATGCCCATACCACCACCCACACAGAGCGAGAGCATGGCGCGTTTGGCATTACGACGCTCGAGTTCGTCGAGCATGGTGCTCACGAGACAGCCACCCGTTGCCCCAAGCGGATGTCCCATAGCGATTGCCCCACCGTTAACGTTGGTCACCTCAAGATCCAAATCAAGATCCTTCATATACCGCAATACCACCGAAGCGAAGGCTTCGTTAATTTCCCACAGATCGATATCTGCCTTGGTCAGGCCCGCTTTATCGAGGCATTTCAGTGCAGCAGGACCAGGACCGGTCAACATGATAATGGGATCGGTTGCCAAGACGGCCGTCGCGACAATACGTCCCCGTGGCGTCAGGCCCAAGTCTTTACCGGCCCGCTCGCTACCAATCAGCACCGCCGACGAGCCGTCAACAATGCCCGAGCTGTTACCAGGCGTATGAACGTGGTTAACCCGTTCGAGGTGGTTGTACTTAGCCAAAATAATGTCGTCAAAACCCAATCCGCCATGCATCTCAAAAGACGCTTTCAGCTTGCTCAGTCCCTCTACCGTGGTATGCGGCTTAATAAAGTCATCACGCTCTAATATCACCATGCCGTTTTCATCACGAACCGGCACTACCGAGCGATCAAACCAACCGCTGTCACGCGCATGGGCCGCCCGTTGCTGAGACGTAACAGCATATTGATCCACATCGTCGCGAGACCAACCTTCCAGCGTAGCAATCGTATCGGCGCCGATACCCTGAGGCACAAAACCTGATTTCAGTGAAAAAGCCGGGTCGCCCCCCATGGCCCCACCATTGGTACCCATTGGAACCCGAGACATGCATTCCACGCCGCCTGCCACAACCAAGTCTTCCCAGCCAGACGCTACTTTTTGAGCGGCAATGTTCACAGCCTCAAGTCCTGACGCACAAAACCGATCAAGCTGCACCCCAGCAACCGACTCATCCCAATCGGCGTTTTGGACAATCATCTTAGCAATATCGGAACCCTGCTCACCCACGGGAGTGACGCATCCCATTACCACGTCATCCACATACGAGGTATCGAGATCATGGCGAGACTGAAGCTCACGTAACAAGCCAGCGCCCAAATCAACTGGCTTTACCTCGTGCAGCGTGCCGTCCTGTTTTCCCTTGCTGCGCGGCGTTCGCACGGCGTCATAAATAAAGGCTGTGTGAGTCATTGCTCCTCCAAATCAGCGATAAATCCGCCTCACTCGAACGGCTGGCGGTGGGTTTTAAAACAAGCCCGAAAGGTGTTAACAAACTATAAGGAAGAAAAACATACTCAAAGTTCAAATTCAATAGCGCAAGTGAGGTTTTCAGCGACCAACGCCATCATATTACGTGCGAGAAACACCTCGAGCCGCCACGTTAATCGTCTCGAAGCCATCGGCAACACAAACGCTATAAGCAACGTGGCCGCCACACTACACCCTGTACCCCACCATCGTGGCACCTTCGTTAGCATTAGCCCACCGGCACTACTGTACCCTTGAGCTCAGTGGCGATCACAACCCGTACGAGCGATGTGAGCTCACGATAAAAGGCCCTTGATGGGGCATTACGCCTGTACAACAGGGCATGTTCACGAAATAACCGCCCTCCCGACAGGGACTGAATGCGCAATTCTTCCGGCCGATGAATTTCGCTACGCACATAGAGCGCCGGAAGGAAGGCCAACCCCATGCCCATCACGACCATTTGTCGCAAAGTGTCTAAACTGGTGCCCTCAAAATTACGGTTCAAACGTGCACCTGTCTTTTCACAAATGCGCTCAACCTCTCGACGCAAGGCATGACGCTCATCAAGTGCAAGCACCTCAAGCCCGCTCAAATCGCTCTCTCGCAAATCACCGGAAGTTGGGAGTTGCATTTCGGCAGGGCTAGCGAGCAATAAAGGCTCCCGGAATAACGGTTCATGCTCGAGCGAATCGGGACCAGTAGGTATCGGCCCAATGACCAAATCGTAGTTACCCTCCTCCAAACCTTGCACCAACTTAGTTGGCACCTCTTCACGTACGTGTAGACGCAACCGACTGAACTCTTTATGAATAAATGGCAGTAATGTCGGTAGCAAGTACGGACCCAAAGTGGGAGGCACGCCCAGTCGGTAGGTGGAATGGGTGTGATCGCCCAACACATGGGCTGACTCGATAAGATTGCGCCACTGACTCATTAACTCCCTAGCGTTGGGTAGCAACTCGCGACCAGCAGGGGTTAGGTGTGTGGCGTTTCGGCTGCGCTCTAGCAAGGTAACACCCAGAGCCTCCTCTAGGGTTCGTAGCTGTACGGTTAATGTGGGTTGAGTAACGCCCAAACGTGCCGCAGCTTGGCGCAATGAGCCGGCATCGGCGACTTCAAGGAAATACTCTAACTGCCTCAATGACGGCATATCGGTACCTTCTGGCCACTTGTGATAGATCAAATCTATCACTCAATCGGCACCAAGTCGATACCTATCGATGACTGTTTTCCATCACCCTTAGCGTTTTAATCCTAACGGAGCGCAAAAAATGCCGTCGGCAATTAAGTTTGATCTGTCCCACTTGCGTGGCGATATCTATGGCGGTCTCACCGCAGGCGTAGTGGCAATTCCACTGGCATTAGCATTTGGAGTCGCATCAGGCTTGGGCCCGATCGCAGGTATGTATGGCGCCATTATTGTGGGCTTTTTTGCCGCGTGGTTTGGCGGAACACCCACTAATGTCTCGGGTCCGACAGGCCCAATGGTGGTGGTTTTGGCCGGTTTGTTCGCCAGTCTCTCAGGCGACGTCGGCCTGATTCTTACAGCTGTCATGCTCGCCGGTGTTCTACAGATAGTATTTGGTATCTGTAAACTCGGTGACTTTATCCGACTCGTGCCCTATCCAGTGGTTTCGGGATTTATGAGTGGCATTGGCGTCATCATCATTATTTTGCAGTTGGACGCCACACTTGGCCACGCGGCTCCTGCAGGCACCATTTCTGGGTTAACGTACTTACCCACGGCGCTTGCAGATATCAACGTATCTGCCCTAATCGTGGCAGCTATTACCTTGACTGTTGTGTACAGCTGGCCAGCAGCATGGGGTAAGTATTTGCCCGCTCCTCTGGCAGCACTATCCGTGGGCACTTGTGCCTCTTTGGTTCTGGGCCCTATGTTAGGCACTATGCCTATCTTAGGTGACATACCGAGCGGTCTGCCGTCACTGCACCTGCCCGTATTTGATCGATCAGCCGCTGCCCTAGTCATTGAAGCCGCGTTTATATTGGCCGTTCTCGGGGCGATTGACTCACTACTGACGTCATTAGTGGCGGATAACATGACGCGGACCCGACATGACTCCAACCAAGAACTCATTGGGCAGGGAATCGGTAATACTGTCGCCGGCCTGTTTGGCGGCATCGCGGGAGCTGGAGCAACCATGCGCACCGTCGTTAATGTGCGCTCCGGAGGCGTAACCAAGCTATCGGGTATGATTCACTCGCTGGTACTGGCTGCCGTGGTCTTGGGTGTGGGTCCTGTAGCCGCTTATATCCCGCATGCTGCACTAGCCGGCGTTCTCATTAAAGTGGGTTTGGACATCATAGATTTCAGCTACCTGAAAAACGCACATCTCGGTCCCCGTTGGGATCTTGCACTGATGGCGCTAGTTCTGGGTCTCACCGTATTGGTGGATCTGATCACAGCAGTAGCAGCAGGCGTGGTTTTGGCGGCACTCGCCTATGTGCGTCAAGTCGCTCAGACACAGCTGGATGACTTGCTATCGCGACCACTCACGCCGACGAGCGACGAAGAGCGTGATTTGTTGACCACTCTGCGAGACTACGTTTCGGTCTTTGAATTTGGTGGTCCGCTTAGCTTTGGCGCGGCAGCTGATGTGGGCCACAAAGTGCGCGAGCGCTACCGCGATGATCTGCACGCTATTGTATTAGATTTTCAACGCGTTCCCTTTATTGATGTATCAGCAGCCCGCGCCGTTGAAACCATTGCTTGTGATGCCACTCGCGCCCACAAGCGTGTATTTGTGACGGGAATGAGTGATGACGTGGCTGAAACGCTGCGGGGCTTAGAAGCAGACTGTTGTATTGATCTTGAAAACAATCGTTTCACTAATCGCCTAGACGCTCTACGTGTAATAAAGCAGCATTTGGACGAAGCCGCATAAACGTGTTTCGAGTGTTTGCAATGTAGCTTTTTTTAAGCGAACACGGCCTGTGAGAAGCCCTGCCATGCGGGGCTTTTTTGTACTGAGCCTGTTTCCACTTAGGTTCAAGGTTCGCCTTTATGGCATTAGCTCTGGCAATGAAACTGTCGGTAAACTGTGTGGGCCACGCAACGGGAGTCTACTGTGCCACGTAAAATTATTATCGCTTTGTTATTACTATTCGCATGCCAATTGAGTGGCGAATGCATCACCCGATCAATAAATCTTCCTCTACCTGGACCAGTGGTGGGTATGCTACTGCTGCTTACAATTCTCATTGTGAATAGAGGCCTACCTACAGGGCTCGAGCCGGTGACCGTCCCTCTTCTCAACCATATGTCATTGCTATTCATACCGGCGGGCACGGGTATCATTATGTACGCCGATCTCATTACGGCTGAGTGGATAGCTATTGTGGGCGCAATTGTTGTCAGTACGCTCGCGGCTCTACTCACCACAGCAGCAACATTTAGTGTCTTACAGCCGATGACACCTGAGATAGCCTCTACAACAGACCAAACTGAGGCCGCCGTCAAAGGAGACACCCGTGATTGACTGGCTCACAACAGAAACCCTCTCAAGTCTCCCGGTGACTCTGTTGGCTTACTGCCTGGCCCTGTGCGTTTATCACTTGAGTGGAAAATCTACCCTAGCCAATCCGGTGCTCCTGGGTATGGTATTTGTCATTGTCTACCTGTGGGTGAGCAACACGCCATACTCTGCCTATTTTGAGGGTGCGCGAATCATCCATTTGCTGCTGGGAACTGCCACTGTCGCACTCGCAGTACCGCTCTATATGTATATCGAGCACCTAAAGCGCTCGATGTTACCCATTCTTGTTAGTGTCTTTAGCGGTGCTTTAGCAGCAGCACTGACCGCAACAGTCACCGTTGCTCTACTGGGCGGATCCAAACTGACGCTACTCTCACTCGTGTCCAAGTCAACCACCACGCCCGTTGCTATGGCCATTACCGAGCAAATGGGCGGTCTACCGGCTTTGACTGCCGTGGCCGTAATCATTACCGGAATTTTGGGTGCGATAGCTGGGCTGACTGTACTGCGCGTCGTTGGCGTCACTAATCCAAGAGCCCGTGGCCTTGCAATGGGCGTAGCCGCACACGGTATTGGGACTGCAAGGGCGTTTCAAATCGACCCAGAATTGGGCGCTTATTCTGGGCTTGCCATGGGTCTTAGCGCGGTGTTTACAGCGCTGCTGGTACCGCTACTATGGTATATGTTGAACCCCCTGCTAACGGGCTGAGCAGTTGCTCATGACGGGCGCTAACGGCTATTCGAGGGCCGGCGGGCAGGTGCTTGCTGGCACCAAGCGAATGTCGTGGAGCGAATGCCAGTAAGTAGCTGACAGACGGCCCGGGAGCGCTGTGCTTGGTGATAGACGCCTTTCGGCCCCAACCCTACCGCAATGGATAGCCTACGGGTTCGCGGGCCCCAGCACCACAGAAGCCTGAGGTCGGTTATCAGCCACGCATTTTCATCAGTGTATCAATCATCTTCTGTGCAAAGTTGCTATAGGGCGGCGTCATGAATTTCATCGCTGTTGTTTTGGCCTGATAGAACACGGGGCGCATTTTCGAGCAGGACACGAAACCCTCGTAACCATGATAGTGCCCCATACCAGACGGACCTACGCCACCGAAAGGCAGGTCATGTTGGGCAACGTGAAAAAGCGCATCATTCACGGTTACACCACCAGACATGATGGTCTTTATGTAGCGATCTACCAAGGCCTTATCATCGCTGAAAGGGTAAAGCGCCAAAGGCCGATCATGGCTATTTACGTAGTCAATGACCTCTTGTGGATCCTCATAGGGTAGAACCATGAGCAAGGGACCAAAGGTCTCTCGCTGGCGGATAACCATCTCCAGCTGAGTATCCAGCACCAGATGCAACGGCATCTTGCGAGTGCTCGCATCAGGAGCCTGGTCGCTGAGCTTCTCAATACGCGCGCCTTTTTCCTGCGCATCCAGTAGCGTGTCCGCCAAGCGCTTAAAAGATCGATCATCAATAATCGCCGTGTAGTCCTCAGCTTGAATATCCGGACAGTGCGCCCTCGCCCAGGCTTTCGCCTCCGCTACAAAATCTTCGATTTGCGAGCTGTGCACGAATACGTAATCCACGTTAGTGCATATCTGACCTGCATTGAAACGCTTAACGAATAAAATGCGCTCCACTGCCTTCTTCATCGGATACCGCTGATCAATAACCGCGGGCGCTTTGCCACCCAGCTCAAGAATAACCGGCGTTAAATTTTGCGCGGCCGAGGCCATGACCTTGCGCCCCGTTGCACCCGACCCTGTGAAAATCATCAGGTCAAAGGGTATTTGCGAGAATTCCACGCCCACACCGCCAGTCTCCTCAAAAAACTCGAGTTTGTCTGACGGAAAGTAGTTAGGTGAAATCCGTTTTAGCAGTCGACTGAGGGCTATCGAATTTTCAGACATTTTTACCATGGCGCGGTTGCCTGCAGCGAAAACGGCTGCCAACTGCGACACTGAGAGATTAATGGGAAAGTTCCATGGGATAATCAAACCAGCGACACCGAGCGGCTGCGGGATCAGTCGGTTTTTAGCGCCGAAATACATCGTCATATCGATCGACCGGCGCTGAGGTTTCATCCAGTCTTTAAGGTGTTTAAGGGTATGACTAATCGTGTCAGTCGCCGTGATGATCTCGGCAAACTTACTCTCAAAGTCTGAGCGATTACCGTAATCCTCACTGATTGCCGCGATAATTGCCTCGCGATTTTCAGTGATCATTCGCTTGAGCGTAAGTAAGTCTTGCCTGCGCTGCCGATACTCTGGAAAAGGATCATGCAAGTAGGCCTCTCGTTGGCGTTGAAATGCCTCTGTCAACATGGCGCGAATGGCCTCTGAATTTTCGCCAATCAACCCTGCATCAATACTAGCCATTTGGTTCATTATTTGACTCTCCTAGCTCGTAGTCGCCCAGTCCGTATCGCCTAGCCTCATATCACCCAGAATCATCTTGGACGGTGTATATGACGCCCATAGTAATGGTATATGGGGACACTGCCAATTGACTACCTTGAGAGGGGCCTCGCGTTTTAATGCAGTTCGTTAATCAACTGCTCTGCGTAATCGCGCACCGCTACGGCATCGTCGCCCATCACCGTAATATGACCAAGCTTACGACCCTTACGAATACCCTTGCCGTAGGTCTGTATCAGTGTTCGCAAAGGCCCGTCGGGCATCGTTTGCGGCAGCATACGATCCAATAAATTAACCATCGCAGCCGCTCCGTCTAGCTGCGGATGTATGACTGGCGCTCCCAATACCAGCCGCACATGCTGGGTGAACTGGTCAGCACCAATGGCACCGATACTCCAATGACCAGTATTGTGCACGCGCGGTGCAATCTCATTAACTACCAGCTCTCCACCGGTGACAAAGAATTCGATAGCTAGTACGCCCACATAGCCCATGCGATTGACCAATCGTGTCGCATATTCCTGCGCTTCAGCCACTAACAGTTCCGGCACATCAGCGGGGACAAAACTACCAATGAGGATGCCATCACGCATAGCGTTCTCAGTCATAGGGTAACAAGCACAATTCCCCTGCTCGTCGCGACCAATAATGATGGCAAGCTCGCGCTCAATGCTTATCTCCGCCTCGGCAATAAGGGGATAGCCCTCCTCGGGAATGTGCTCAATGGACAATTGGTCACCCACTCGCCACTGCCCACCACCGTCGTAGCCGCCCAATATCCGCTTACACCGAACGTATTCGCCACCGAAAGTCGGTAGCAGCTCGCCTAGGTCTTGTGCTGTGTTGGCGGTGCCCCAGGGCGCGGTAGGAATGGCCAGCTCATCAAGCATGGCTTTTTGTGTATCACGTTGCCGCAATACCACGAGCGCCTCGTAGCCTGGGGCCAAACCTACTTCCTCTGCAGCTCGGCACAAAATGTCGTCGGGTATGCTCTCCCGCTCAACGGTAATCGCGTCACAGGCCGCCAAAAACTCATCAAGTTGTTCGGGCAAATACACCAGACCCAATCCCGCAACTACAGGTGTCTCGTCAACACAAAGAAAGGCGACCTGAGCGCCCAAACGCCGCGCGGCCTCAGCCATCATCTGGCTTAACTGGCCACATCCGATGATACCCAGACGCTGTTTCATCCCTCGGGCTCCAGTGGAACCTCGCCGGTTTGTTTAGCGCGAAAAGCATCGAGGGCATCACGAATCTGATCATCAGTTGCTGCGAGCATAGCGGCGGCAAATAGCCCAGCATTGGCCGCTCCCGGCTTACCAATAGCAAACGTTGCAACGGGTACGCCCTTAGGCATCTGAGCAATCGATAGCAAGGCATCAACGCCGTTGAGCGCGGTAGCGGCAACGGGCACACCTAACACGGGCACACTGGTCATCGCCGCAGCCATCCCCGGCAAATGTGCCGCCCCACCAGCTCCCGCAATAATCACTTTCAAGCCTCGGGAGCGCGCACTGTGGGCATATTCATAGAGCCGATCCGGTGTTCGATGGGCTGAGACCACTTTGGCTTCATAGGGAACGCCAAGCACATCAAGAACAGTGGCCGCTTCTTGCATCACACTCCAGTCGGACCGAGAGCCCATGATGATTCCAACTTCGATGTTTGACATACCCACCTCCAGTGGTTGGGGACAGATGTCACGTTACTCTTATGCCGAGAGCGCACAAATTAAAAAAGGGTCCAAAAGGACCCCTTCAGTACCACCCTTTCGGTAGCAAAGCATTAACTGTTTATCATCTTCGTCAACGCCCGGTATTGCTGAAATAAAATGGCGGAGAAGGAGGGATTCGAACCCTCGATAGAGCTATTAACCCTATACTCCCTTAGCAGGGGAGCGCCTTCAGCCACTCGGCCACTTCTCCGTACAATAAAATCAAGGGGTTGGGCTATGTTGCTCAATCTGCAAGCCGTATTGGCTACAAAAATGGCTACACATTTAGCTAATCCCAAGCCCGCTGTATGTCGCGGAGGTGCGATGCTATCACACCTTCAGCCATTTGCGATATCACATGCCCGTACAAATTCATGGTCGTCGCTGTCGACGCGTGCCCTGCCCGCCTACTCACCACAAGTGGTGGCACATTACGCATCAATAACTGTGGAATATGGGTGTGGCGCAGCGTGTGAAGCCCATACCCTTTGCCAGCGAGATCCGCTCGCTTCAACAGTCGTGAGAATTTGGCGTTAAGCGCTCGTGGTGGCAAGAGTGCCAGAGAACGAAGAGAAACGAAATAGTGCCCGAGCCAGTTTAATCCGCGAAGCGGGTTTATATGAAGACGTGATAAATGCCATCAAGGACGCTATTGGATCAGGCATATCTACAAAAACAGAGTTGATTGAAGAGGTTCGTGACACAACTTCTAGACCCAAGACCCTCGTGAAAGCCGTCCTAACACAGTTTACGGGCCCAGCGGTCACAGGGCACCTGTGGACTGTGGTCAGGGGAGCACACAACACACATTCTTATCAATTGAATGAGGGGGGGGGGTGAGAAAACTGGCTAACTGAGTTTCTTGCCAAACTGATCAAACTGCTAGACCGATGGGTTCCAGGAGGTACCCAGGCAGATCCAATGAAACATTGAGGAGCCAACGACCATCCAGATCGCCATCCATGAGCAGAGGATGGTGGCTCCGCTAAATCAATACGTCGTTCAATACGATCGAATTAGAATTTCACCATACTGACAATCTTCACAGGCAAGGTTTTCCCTTCCGATCTTGCTCAACGTGAATCTAACCACACACCCAAGTGACTGCCATATAAAATTTCCGCGATGTCATAAATTTGAGTGGGCGCTCATCATAAGTGCCGTCTGGGCGCCCATTTCACTACGCCTATCAATCAGTGGTATCAAGCACTACTGCCATGAACAATTCAGCTGATCTATGTTCATACATTGAATACGCTCGCTGCAGCCAAGCGCTACAGAATTGCGATGCCCAATGCGTTGCCTAGCAGCATCAGAGCTATAACGCTTAATTCGTGAGTATCTACAAAAACACTAACGTTCAAGTTGCCAAATATCCCAGATTACTCAGTTTGTCAGATTTCCAGTTCTCCGCCCCCCAGGGGGAGGCGGTGGAAACATTAGACTCTAACATTTAGGCGGCTCCATGTATGAACCCGTCGCAGCCTTGATTGCGTCGCAGCCACTGTGCAATCCTCTCAGTATTGATATCTCGGAGAGACAGCGATGCATGACTGCCTACAATGCGGATTACGAGTCGACGACCCTGAGCTATCATCTCCGGTCGACAACGGTCGGGTGCATGATTGGTGCCTAGCTGCATACACCAAGCGAGTGGGAGGCAGCGTGTCGATCCCGGCAATCCCATTAACGACCGGCTACACCACTGTGGCGGGGAACATTGTTAAAGAGATCGATATTGTGACATCTGAATGTGTATTCGGCATAAATCTATTTAAAGACATGCTTGGTGGAATTCGGGACATCGTTGGTGGTCGCGCAGGCGCGCATCAAAACGTGCTAAAAGATTTACGTAAAACCTGCCTTGATGAGCTACGCCTCAATGCCGCGGAGCTGGGAGCCGACGCTGTGATAGGCGTAGATCTAGACTACAGCGAAATAAGCGGCAGGAACGGCGGCTTACTGTTTTTCACCGCAGCGGCGGCGGCGCTCGGACCTTTCATCATGGCGCTTATTGGCGACTTCTTTGGCAACGTCATATACGGATTTCTTTTTACCATGGTGTGTGCACTTCTACTGTTCGGGCTTTGCTTAATGAATCAACTATTCAAACTCACCCACCTTCGACTGGGGTGATTGAAGGTGAAAACAATGCATCAAGACCTATTCGTGGCGATTGAAGCAGGCGGCACCAAGTTTGTGCTTGGTGTGGGTACTTCACCGACCAACTGCAACAAAGTCATCTTTGAAACCCGGTCGCCTGACGAGACGATGGCGGATGTGAAGACGTTCATAAGCGACACGATCGGAGCTAATCCGATAAGGGGTATTGGCGTTGGGGCCTTTGGTCCGGTGATTATTGACAGGTCAAACGACCGCTTTGGTGAAATTCTTCCCTCGCCGAAAGTGGATTGGTGCGGTTATAACTTTGTTCGTGACCTAGAAACTACCTACGGTGCCCCTGTCGCTCTTCAGACCGATGTTGGCGCAGCAGCCATTGCAGAGGCCAACGCGAGACCTGGGTGCAAAAACCTAGTTTACGTCACCATTGGCACGGGCATCGGTGGTGGTGTGATTTCAGGCGGTCAAGTACACACAGGCATAAGACACCCGGAAATAGGGCACATAAGCGTACCCAAACATCCTGAGGATCTGGATTTCAATGGAATATGCCCCTTCCACGGCGATTGTATTGAAGGCCTAGCATCCGGGCCTGCAATTAGCGCTAGGTGGGGCCAACCACTCTCAGACATCACATATCCGCACATAGCGCACGATATTCAAAGCAGTTATTTGGGACGGTTGTGCGCAAACATCATCCTACACCATGCGCCCGACATCATTGTCCTAGGCGGGGGCGTCATGAACACAACTCATCTTATTGAGAACACCCGCTTACACTGCGCTAACTTTCTGGCTCACTACGTCAATGGGCTGGAGACAACAACTGAATTGAAAGAGATTATCACTAAGCCGGTTCATGGTGGCGACTCAGGTTTGGTTGGCGCGTTTATGCTAGCGCAATCCTGTAGCGAGGAATCTGGCTAACCAAACCCGTTAGTCATGGTGTAATCCCCCCGTAAAGCCGAGATGGTTATTTATAGCATGCTCGCATTTGGTGACACTGGCTGGTATTGATCGAATCCTCCAGTTGACCTGAAGGCGGCTGCTAACTCAGATTGATCACTAATACCTGATGAAACTTAGCAGGGGAGCGCCTTCAGCCACTCGGCCACTTCTCCAGAAGGCGCGAAGACTACCATAACTCTAGCCGCGCGAAAAACCTTTTACCATGTTTGTTTAGGTCTCTTCGGGGCCACCTTGAGAATCATTAGGCGTGCGAGGACGATCAAGAATCTCCTCTCGGTGAACAGCAACATTACGCGGAGCGTCAACCCCAATCCGCACTTGGTTACCCTTAACACCTAGAACGGTTATCGTTACATCGTCGCCAATAATTAGCGACTCACCCACTCTCCGCGTTAATATCAACATCGCCTACGTCCCTGTGTTCCGATGTCTGTGAGCGTTGCGATAACCGCTACAACCACTTACATACTATTTAGTAACAACCTGATCCTCTGGCTCGGCATCGAGTTGGAATGCCGAGTGCAAAGTACGCACCGCTAACTCTAAAAATTTCTCTTCGATAATGACCGAGATTTTAATTTCCGAGGTACTTATCATCTGAATATTAACACCGACTTCCGCCAAAGCGCGAAACATCTGTGAGGCGACCCCTGCGTGGCTACGCATACCCACGCCCACCACAGACACCTTGGCGATTTTTGCATCCGCCAATAATTCGGCCGCACCCAACTCCTTAACCGTGTTTTCAAGGATATTCTTTGTGCGCACCAGATCACCGCGGCCCACTGTGAATGTAAAATCTGTCTTACCATCTTCGCCGGTATTCTGCAGTATAACGTCAACCTCAATATTGGCTTCGCCTACGGGCCCAAGAATACTGTACGCAACACCGGGGGTATCGGGCACACCCAATACGGTTAGCTTGGCTTCGTCACGGTTAAACGCAATACCTGCAATCGCGGGAGCTTCCACGTTCGCATCCTCCTCCATGGTGATCAGTGTACCCGGGCCCTCTTCAAAACTACTCATTACTCGCAAAGGCACAGCGTATTTACCAGCAAACTCCACAGAACGAATCTGCAGAACTTTGGAGCCCATGCTCGCCATTTCCAGCATTTCTTCAAAGGTAATCTTTTCCAGTCGGCGCGCACCGTCCACCACACGAGGGTCAGTAGTGTAGACGCCGTCGACATCGGTATAAATTTGGCATTCATCGGCATTAAGGGCTGCGGCAAGGGCAACAGCCGTGGTATCAGAGCCGCCGCGGCCTAGCGTAGTGATGTTGCCCTCTTCATCGACTCCTTGAAAACCTGCAACCACAACCACTTGCCCGCGGGCTAAATCAGCTCGCATCCGCCCATCATCAATATGTCGGATACGGGCTTTGGTGTGTGCGTCATCGGTGAGAATACGTACTTGGCCACCGTTATAGGAGCGGGCACCAACTTCACGTTTGTGCAACGCCATACACAATAGAGCCGTGGTTACCTGCTCACCCGTTGACACCAGCACATCTAATTCGCGAGGTGTAGGTTCCAGCGAGATCTCATTGGCCAGCCCTATCAGCCGGTTAGTTTCTCCTGACATGGCAGAGACAACCACTACAATATCGTGGCCCTCGCGACGAAAGCGCGCCACCTTTTCAGCGACACGCTCGATACGCTCAACCGTTCCGACGGAGGTCCCACCAAATTTTTGAACAATCAGTGCCATGCAATCTCTACGCAAATACCCGGGCTTGAAGCGAGTTGGTGGCCGCGCACACTTACTATCGAAGTAGCGTTTGGCTTACCTACGCTTGCCACAAACGGGCGCGGAGAATACCGGAAAAACCGCTCAAGATGAAGTGCTACCTAGCTTAGTTGTGTAGCCACCCAAGTCGGAAAATCCGCCAACACTGCGGGAAGACCTGCAATATCGCTACCACCTCCTTGGGCCATATCGGGGCGACCACCACCTTTACCACCCAAACGAGAAGCAAACGTTTTCATCACATCACCAGCTTTTATGCGATCGGTGGCATCTTTGGTCACACCAGCAACCAACGAAATCTTCTCGCCCTCGACCGCGGCCAGCAGTACTACTGCCGTTCCCAATTTATTTTTCACCTGATCAAGTGTCTCGCGCAAAGTGGCTACATCAGCCCCGTCAATGCTTGCGGCAAGCACCTTTATATTGTCAACCTGAACCGCCTGCGCAGTCAGATCTCCACCGGAGGAGGTCGCCAGCTTCTGCTTTAATCGCGCGACTTCTCTTTCTAGCTCGCGTGCCTCGTTACGCAAACTTGCTACTCGGTCCACCACGGTATCAGCGCTGGCTTTGACAACACCAGCCACATCATGAATCGTTTGAAATGCTTGTTTTGCGTAATGCAACGCCACCTCGCCAGTCACAGCTTCTATACGCCTGACCCCCGAGGCCACGCCCGCCTCCGATACGGTTAAAAAGAGACCAATATCGCCGGTGCGATCCACGTGTGTGCCGCCACACAACTCAACCGAGAAGCGATCTGCTCCCATGGTGAGCACCCGCACTTGCTCACCGTATTTTTCACCGAACAGCGCCATCGCTCCGGCCTCGATGGCTTGCTCCATACCCATGGTTTGAGTTTCAACCGCAGAATTCTCTCGAATGTGAGCATTAACGATGTCAGTTATTGCAACAAGGTCATCGCTGGACAACGCCTCGTGGTGCGAAAAATCAAAGCGTAGACGCTGAGAATCTACTAGCGATCCTTTCTGAGTCACATGCGCGCCCAATACTTGTCGGAGGGCCGCATGCATGAGGTGAGTTGCCGAGTGATTAAGTCGAATACGCTGACGGATATCTGCGTCGACAATAGCGTTAACAGATTCACCAACCCTAAGCTCACCGTCGGTCACAATAATATGGTGCAGATGATGTCCTTGTGCTTTAGTGGTATCGGTAACATCGGCTCTACCTGTAGTAGCACATTGGAGTACACCGCAATCGCCAACCTGTCCGCCACTCTCACCATAAAAGGGTGTGCGATCCAGCACCGCCACACCACGCTGGCCCTCCGCCAAGCTATCGACACGCTCACCTTCATGTAGCAATGCAACAATAGAACCCGAGGCAACGGTGTTTTCATAACCTAGAAAGACCGTCTCACCTTCGATAGCCACCATATTGCTGTAATCGAGCTTAAAGCTTCCACCTTCTTGAGAACGCTTGCGCTGTTGCTCCATCGCCACATCATAACCGTCGAGGTCGAGCGTAAACGCGCGCTCGCGCGCTATATCGTTGGTGAGATCGACAGGAAAACCGTAGGTGTCATAAAGCTTAAAAATGAGTTCCCCCGGGATAACACTGCCTTCCATGGAAGCCAGTGCTTCATCCAGAATAGCCATACCGTTGTCGAGCGTGCGCGCAAATTGCTCTTCTTCAGCAGACAACGCCGCGACAATTTGGGCTTGGCTTTCAGTCAACTGGGGATAGGCCTGCCCCATTTGCTCTACCAAAACAGGCACTAGAGATGCAAAAAACGGCTCACTGGCCCCCAGTTTATTGCCATGGCGTACCGCGCGTCGAATTATGCGTCGCAACACATAGCCGCGCCCCTCATTGCTGGGCATGACGCCGTCGGCGATCAGGAATGAACAAGAACGCAAGTGATCGGCCACCACTCGTAAGGATTTCTCTTCCAAGTTAGCCACCCCCAGTCGATCGGCGGCAGCTTTAATAAGCACCTGAAATAAATCGATTTCATAATTGGAGTGCACACCTTGCAGCACTGCAGCAATACGCTCTAAACCCATGCCCGTATCGACCGACGGAGCTGGTAATGGATGTAACTCACCGCTGGCATCGCGGTTGTACTGCATAAACACCAGATTCCAAATTTCTATATAACGGTCAAGGTCATCATCAGGGCTACCCGGGGGCCCACCTGGCACGTCAGGACCATGATCGTAAAAAATTTCAGAGCTGGGGCCGCAAGGACCGGTGTCACCCATCTGCCAAAAGTTATCTTCATCGAGTCTCGACAAACGTGCCGGGTCTACGCCAATCTCATTAACCCAAATGTCCTCAGCCTCATCGTCGGATACATGCACGGTCACCCACAACCGTTCCTTGGGTAGTTTTAGAACCTCGGTCAAGAATTCCCAGCCAAAACGAATGGCGTCGCGTTTGAAGTAGTCGCCAAAACTAAAATTACCAAGCATTTCAAAGAATGTATGGTGGCGTGCTGTGTAACCAACATTCTCCAGATCATTGTGCTTGCCACCCGCTCGTACGCATTTTTGAGCGGTCACAGCTCGTTGATAGTCGCGCGGCTCAAGTCCCAGAAATGTTTCCTTGAATTGGTTCATACCCGCATTGGTAAAAAGCAGTGTGGGATCGTCCGCTGGGACGAGGGAGCTCGAAGCCACACGCGTGTGTTCCTTGGTTTCGAAATAAGACAGGAACGCTTCACGGATATCAGCGGTATTCATGGTTGTGCTCTCTAACAAAGATGCAAAGTAAAAAAGGGAACCCCAGAGTGCCTAAGGTAGTCGGCCGCGCTTATTAGTCTAAACCTTGGGAAAGCTCGCCCTCGGTCATTGGCCGCCCTGCCAAGATATGCAAGTGTAGGTGAAAAACGGTCTGCCCGCCGCCCTCGCCATTGTTAACCACTAATCTAAAGCCATCGCTCACCCCCAATTGACGGGCAATATTGCCTACGGCGAGCATTAGATGCCCCAGTAATGCTAGATCATCCGCTTGTGCATCGGCGAGCTTAACAATGGGCTTTCGCGGGATGACAAGCACATGAACAGGCGCCTGAGGATTAATATCGTTGATAGCAACACAATGTTCGTCTTCGTATACAAACTCGACGGGGATTTCGCCGCGCGTGATCTTACCGAAAATGGTGTCTTCCATGGCAACCCCGCTCAGCGTAACTTCTCGTCACTTGTCATTACCCGCGCCTCGCTTTCTAACATAACGGGGATATCGTCACGTATCGGATAAGCCAGCCCGCTCGCACGGCAGAGCAACTCTTGATTATCTTTGTCATACTCTAAAGGCGCTTTGGATACTGGACATACGAGGATGTCCAATAGTTTGGGATCAAGCACAGTTATCTCTCCAAGGATTACGGTCTCGGCCGATAGTATACGGGCTCAGGGAGTTTTCGGCATGGGGGGTACTAAAAGTTGTGGATCGATGCGTTGCGCACCCCAACTCATACGCCAGTCCAAGTGCGGGCCTGTGGCTCGGCCTGTGGCACCCACTTTGCCCAAAAGATCACCCTGTGCGAGCTCATCGCCTACCTTTACCAACACCTCGCTCATATGTAAAAACGAAGAAGACAGGCCGTAACCATGATCCAAAATAACCGTACCACCCGAGTAAAATAAATCGGGTTCGGCAAGAGTTACCACGCCTGGTCCGGGTGCTCTTACCGGATGACCAGTCGGAACAGCAACATCAACCCCATAATGAGGAGAGCCAGGCGTTCCGTTGTAGAAGCGTTGGCTACCGTACACTCCGCTAATTCGCCCGCGCGCGGGCCAGTCAAATCCCCGCTGTAGGGCTATGAGCCAATCAGGTCGCTGGTAACGTTTGGCTTTCGCTTGGCGAACCGATTCGCGCTCACGCGCTATGCGCGCCAACTGCTCCGGCGGTGGGGTCACCGTGCGTTGGGGTACGCCGTTAACCCGCGAAATACTGTACTCTCGGGCGGCAACGTGCAGCTCGCGCGTACACCCGTGCTGGCCCCGAATTTCCAATAACTGACTGGGCGGCGCATCACGACCAAAACCCAAGATAAATTTGCCATCGGGTGTCTGCAACACCGGTTCCCCGTCTAGCATGACAGTATGATCAACTTCCACCTGCCCCCACACCAAACCACCCTGAATAGGAGCACCGACAAGCGCTCCACAGTCGTCAACGAGGTCGGCGTGCGACCGCCAGGGCAAAAGCAAACACGCAATCGCCAACCAGACGTGTGCTGTTGCAGCATGAGGGGTGGTCATCGGGTTCTTTTTCATAACTGTTTAATCATTGGTCACTTAGACAGACGCCGATGGACAGACGCCGAATTGACCGCAGGCGCATGCCAGCAGGACTCGGGAGAGGCTACACTAATGCAATGGGACGTTACAGACCACCTCAAGAGAAAGGCTCACCCTACATCACGCCGGAGGGCGAGGCTGCATTGCGTGCGGAGTTGTATCAACTATGGAAAAAAGAACGTCCCGCTGTCACCGCAGCGGTGCATGCAGCAGCAGCTAATGGCGACCGCTCTGAAAACGGGGATTACATTTACGGTAAGAAGCGACTTCGTGAAATTGATAGCCGGGTACGTTTTCTGCGCAAGCGTTTGGATGAAATCATCGTCGTTCGCGAGCCTCCCACCGATCGCAACAAAATTTATTTTGGTGGCACCGTCATACTAGAGGACGAGTCGGGCGACAGACATGAATGGCAGATCGTAGGACCTGATGAGTTCGATGTAGCCTCAGGCAAACTCAGTTGTGACTCGCCATTGGCTAGGGCACTGCTAGGCCAAAAAATTGACACTGAAATTCAGGTAGAAAGCCCCATTGGATTGAGGACTTGGTTTATCCTTGCAGTGCGTTACGATGCAACCTAAAGAAAGCAACCGCTGTGCGCTGCTGCTTAATTTTGATACACTTCTAGTCCAAATTTAAAATTTGGTGTATCGGTTTTGAGGCGAATAACCCCAATCCCGGTGCGCACTCACACCCATAGCTTTTACCCACCGAGGCCTCGCTCAATGTCACTGGATTCAATCGATTCATTGTCACAACCCGCTGATTTCGACACTCGCCATATCGGACCCAACGCCCAGCAACAGGCAGAGATGGCAGCCGAGCTGGGGTACAGTAGCGTGGACGCGCTTATCGACAGGGCAGTACCTGAGCAAATTCGTCGGCGCGAGGCTATGGCTTTGCCCAGTGCTATGACCGAACAAAAGGCATTGGCGAAGCTGCGTTCCTATGCCAACCAGAACCACGTTTTACGCTCATGCATCGGTATGGGCTACTACGATACGTTCACACCCGGTGTCATCCAGCGCAACGTACTAGAAAATCCTGGTTGGTATACAGCCTACACGCCCTACCAGCCCGAGATATCCCAAGGGCGCCTCGAGGTATTACTGACCTACCAACAAATGGTTATGGATTTGACCGGTATGGAACTGGCCAACGCATCACTCCTTGACGAGGCGACGGCTGCTGCTGAAGCGATGACGCTGATGCATAGAGTGAACAAAAAATCGCGATCGCAGCGCTTCGTTGTCGCAGCCGATTGCCATCCACAAACCATTGCCCTAGTGCAAACCCGAGCCGAACCACTTGGCATCGACGTTGTCGTTGTCGACCCTAATACCCTGAACGACGCTGGTGAAGCCTTTGGGATGTTAGTTCAGTACCCGGGCACATGGGGCGATATTCGCAGCCTCGAAGCGTTGACTACAGCTGCGCACAATCGTGACACACTCGTGTGTGTAGCTTCGGATCTATTAGCGCTGACCATGATCAAATCACCCGGATCGCAAGGCGCAGATGTGGTCGTGGGAAACAGCCAGCGGTTTGGCGTACCCATGGGTTTTGGTGGTCCCCATGCGGCGTTTTTCGCAACTCGTGATGCTTATAAGCGCTCAGTTCCGGGTCGCGTTATTGGCGTATCCATTGACCGCCGCGGCGACCAAGCGCTACGCATGGCCATGCAAACACGCGAGCAACACATTCGCCGAGACAAAGCCACAAGTAATATATGCACAGCTCAAGCGCTGCTTGCCATTATGGCAGCGTTATATGCTATGTATCACGGACCCGAGGGGCTCCGCGCCATCGGCAGACGTGTCTATCATCTGACCAACTCCTTAGCCGAGGGCCTCACCAATAAAGGTTGGTCAATACGCAATCATTCATGGTTTGACACGCTGACCGTTGAGGTGGGCGAGAGCCAAGCTAAGTTGCTGAAGAGCGCAGAGACCGCCGGCTATAACCTGCGCGTTGTCGGCAGCAATGCGCTGGGCATTGCCATTGACGAAACCACAACACCTACGGATATTGCACAACTCCTCGCTGTTTTTACCAATCAAAGCGCCAGGGCAACTGCGCCGGGCAATGGCATTCCTGAGTCACTTGTTCGCAACATCGATTACCTACAACACCCTCTCTTCCACGAGTATCGCTCCGAGACAGAGATGCTTCGCTATCTGAAGCGCCTTGAAAATAAAGATATTTCGCTTACTCGCGCAATGATTCCTCTGGGAAGTTGCACCATGAAACTCAATGCAACCGCTGAAATGACGCCGGTGACATGGCCAGAATTCGGCCGGATTCACCCTTTTGCACCGGCGCACCAGACCCGGGGATACCAAGCCATGCTCGCTGAGCTGAGCGACTGGTTGGTAACCTGTACAGGCTATGACGGTATGTCGCTTCAGCCCAATGCAGGTTCACAAGGCGAGTACGCTGGTCTGCTGGCCATCCGCCGCTATCACCAGTCACGGGATGATCATGAGCGCAATATTTGCCTGATTCCCTCATCGGCCCACGGTACCAATCCAGCCAGTGCCGTTATGGCGGGTATGAAAGTCGTCATTGTAGCCTGCGATACCGACGGTAACGTGAACATGGATGACTTGCGCGACAAGGCGGAGAAGCACAGTGCCAACTTGGCCGCCATCATGGTCACCTACCCATCCACCCACGGCGTATTTGAGGAATCCATCGTAGACTTGTGCGCCCTCATCCACGCGCATGGCGGACAGGTATACGTGGACGGCGCCAACTTGAACGCGCTGATTGGCTTGGCGGCTCCGGGCAAATTTGGGGCCGATGTTTCACATCTCAACCTACACAAGACCTTCTGTATCCCGCACGGTGGCGGTGGCCCGGGTATGGGGCCGATTGGCGTTGGTGCCCATCTTGAGCCTTTTTTGCCAACCTCAACCGTGGCACCAATACCAGGTTTAGCTGAGACAAACGATGTGGTCTCAGCCGCGCCCTATGGCAGCGCATCGATTTTACCTATCTCCTGGGTGTACATTGCCTTGATGGGTGCCGAGGGCCTTACCCAGGCCAGCAAAGTAGCCATTCTGAGCGCAAACTATATTGCCCATCGGCTCAAAAACCACTATCCCGTGCTCTACACGGGCCGCGATGGCCTTGTGGCGCATGAGTGTATTATTGATATCCGACCTATCAAAGAAACCAGTGGTATAAGCGAAGAGGACGTCGCCAAACGCCTAATCGATTACGGTTTTCATGCGCCTACTATGTCCTTCCCTGTGGCGGGCACCTTGATGATCGAGCCCACCGAATCCGAGTCGCTAGCTGAAATAGATCGCTTTTGCGACGCCCTTATCAGTATTCGCGATGAGATTCGCGCCGTTGAAAACGGCCAGCTCGATGCGCATGACAACCCGCTTAAAAATGCGCCTCATACCTTGGACGATGTAGTCACCAGTGATTGGAATCATCCCTACAGCCGCGAGCAAGCAGCATGGCCGGTTGCATCACTTCGCAAAGATAAGTATTGGGCTCCAGTCACTCGGGTGGATAACGTCTACGGCGACCGCAATTTATTCTGTGCTTGCCCTGGCATGGATGTGTGGACTGAGGAGTCTATCGACGCTTAACTGACGTTACCGCGTAGACACCTCGTCGCCTGTGAAATCTAACTGATCGATGGGCCAAAACGGGCCTACGGTCGTATGTGCTCTATCGACTAGAGGAGTATACCATGACCGATAACCGTCCACTGGCCGGACTGCGCGTTGTTGAGATGGGGCAGCTGTTGGCTGGTCCATTTGCTGGCACAATTCTTGGCTATTTTGGTGCTGAAGTGATCAAGGTAGAGCCACCGACCGGTGACCCTATCCGTCAGTGGCGCGAGGTTAAAGACGGTAGCTCGCTCTGGTACTACTCCTTGGCACGCAACAAAAAGAGCGTAACGCTTGATCTCAAAACAGAACGCGGGCGCGAGTTAGCTTTCCAGCTTTTGACCAAGTCCGATATCGTCATCGAAAATTTCCGACCCGGTGCCATGGAAGGCTGGGGACTTGGGCCCGATGCCGTCAAAGCTGAGAATCCGGGGGTGATTTACGCACGCATTTCAGGCTATGGTCAGGACGGCCCGTTCTCGGAGAAGCCGGGTTATGCGTCGGTCACCGAGGGCTACGGCGGTTTTCGCTATATCAATGGAGAACCGGGCAAACCCCCAGTTCGCCCCAACATCTCACTGGGCGATACCGTAGCCGCCATCCATGCAGCACTGGGTGTTGCCCTCGCAGTCATTGAGCGCAGCAAATCAGGCAAGGGGCAGGTTGTAGACGTGGCTTTGTATGAAGCCGTATTTAATCTACTGGAGGGCATGGTACCCGAGTTCGATGGTGCTGGCGCCATTCGCGAGCCATCGGGCACCACTATTACTGGCATCGTGCCCACCAACACCTATGAGTGCCAAGACGGCAAGCATGTCATTATTGGTGGTAACGGCGACTCTATCTATAAGCGCCTTATGACCGAAGCGGGCCGTGAGGATATGGCTAACGATCCCGAATTGGCACATAACCCGGGGCGCGTTATTCACCAAGAAGCAATTGATCAAGCGCTCGCAGACTGGTGTGCACAACACAGCGCACAAGACATTATTGATCGCCTAGAGGCTGTACGGGTGCCCGTGGGTCCAATTTACAGCGTTGAGGACATGATGGCAGACCCCCACTATCAGGCGCGTGGTATGTTTGAAACCGTGGAGATAAACGGCGAACCCTTAAAGATCCCTGCGATCTTACCCAAACTGCGCGGTACACCTGGAGAGACCAAATGGCCAGGACAACCGATTGGCAGTCATAACACCGAAATTTTAGGTGAGCTGCTGGGACTCGGGGATGATGATTTGGCTCAGCTAAAAGCCGATGGTATTACAATCTAACCTACTACTTTTCGCCAGCTGGCTTTAACACCTGTTAGCTTGCCAGTGGCGAGGGTCGTCATGCCCTCGAGTCACTGGGTTGCTATCGTCAAAAGAGAGCGACGTACCCCGTAGACATTGCCATCTGCGCTCAAAAGGCCCAGAAAGTATGTCTTGTACGACTAATCTTCAATAGCGCTTAGTTCTTTGCGCAAAGGGGGTGTAACAACCACGAACGTTGGAACATAGCAATAAGCGAGCGTTCATGTGCGTAACTGTCCATCAGCTCCCCTATTGCTGCCGGCGAGCCAGGCTGGAATCAAAGATTGTTATTTGATCGTTGCGAATTGTTTGTAGAGTTGCCCTCTGAGGGAAGGTGGGTAAGGCTCCTTCTTATACTGTTCGGGAATGCGCAACGGGGCCAGAGCAAGGCCCTGTAGTTCACTACTTGCCTTGCTGGCAGTCTTGTCGTGACAGACATTCATCATCAAGGGCAAGCTAATATCACAGAGCAAACACGCAAAGCGCTGACGACCTTGGTAGACGGCCAACGTGAGGTCAAACGGTTAATTATTTACCTGATCGTATAAACGCATCACCACGCCTCTCAATTAGAGATTATCTAGTGTACAAAAAATCACTTACGTATCTTAAGAAGCCAAAAGTCTTCCTCTACTGAGGCTGAAAATAGCTGCAGCGATAGTGATTCCGCCTATGATAAACACCCAACTAAAAGAGCCGTCTGCTGCGAGCGCACCGGCAACAGCTGGGCCAATCATAGCCCCTGAACCAATAGCAGGAACACTGAGGATGATGTATCGCCCATCTGCATCATGGTCAGCAACTTCTGCAATGGCAAAGGGTAGCCCCATCCCAATTCCGAAAGTAAGCAGACCCGCACCTACTGAGTAGAGTTCAAAATTAGGCTTACCATAAAGAACAGCTAACGCCACCATCATTAATAACGCACTTGCAGTGAACGGTTGTACATTACCCAGACGCTTTCCTAGCCATGCAGTAGTTAGTGAACCCAAAGTAGCAAAGACCAAAGTCAGAGAAAGCAACATGCCAATTGCATTGGCCTCAAATGCCAGCGCTGAACCCATTCGCTCAATGAACGCCCATAATCCCGAAGCTGCCGAGAAAAAGAGCAGCGTACCAAACAGTGCGAGCCAGATAGAGAAGCGATTTACGTCTGGCCCTGCGGTTACAGCCGGCACCGGATTTTCTGGGTTAGGGTGCTCGAGATCCCCCGATGCGGGGAGCGTTGGCAAGAAAACCGCAAGTAATAGAGAAACCCCAGCTAAAGCATAAACGACACCCGCAAACCCGTACTGCGCTACTAATGTAGAAGGCAGGATAAACAGCAAGGCGGCACCTGGTATGGCCTCTACCGCAATCTTGACGCCATACCACCTTGCGGGATTGCTGGTGTCGGCCAATATCGTAGTTCCAATTCCATAAAGCGCAGCAAAGCCTCCTCCGGCAATGGCCGTGCTAAGAAACAAGCCCCACAGACCCGGTATAACAATGCTCCCTAAGAGCCCCAGAATTGCGACTGGCAGCCAGATAAGGGTAGCCACGCGCCAATTCCAGCGACGGATCCAGAAAAATGCCCCCAGGGTCACCAGGTTGTAGCCAGCAAAAAAACTGGCGGGCAACAACCCTACCTCACTGGTAGATAAACCCAATCCATCCTGCGCAGCGCCAACATATAAAGGGAGAATGTTGTAAAACAGTGCGCCGATAGCCGAGATAGCGAGCGCGGGGATAATACGTTTTAGGCTGTCATGTCCTGCGACCATAAGTTTACTGTACCCCACTACTATTCAAGGATTTGTAGGCTCGCCAGGCCGGGTAGTAGACGGCGAAGGCTGCGGTCCACAGCACGGCCGTGGTAAGGAACGCGAGATTGTAGCCCCCGCGCACGATCAGCAAGCCAATCAGCAGCGGGCCGAGGCTGTTGCCCAGCGTCTGCATGGCAGGAATCAACACGGTGAAACGGCCGGTCTCATCCAGTTTGGACACCAGCCCCATGCGGTAGGCCGCGCCGAGATTCCAGGACCAGCCATTGATAAATGATGCTGCGAGCAGGATCGCGACACTCTCGCCCAGCGCCATCATCGCGACGGACACGATCGAAAAGCCGATGGCGACGACCATGGGCCACAGGTACCCGAATCGCTCGCTGATCCAGGCGGCGGTCAGTGAGCCACAGGCGCCGGCCCCCAGATTGACGCTGACGAGGAAGCCACCGACTTCAGGACCGAAGCGGGAGTTACCGATGCGCTCGAGAAAAATCCAGACCCCGGCGTCGCCGGTAAACACCAGGAGGATCGCCAGCAATCCCAGCAGCACGGGTAACGGCGGTAGCGCCAGCCCACCGGCTGCTCCGGGGCGTCGGGCGCGGACTTTTCGACTTCTTGCCGGCAATCGATGTGCGAGAAGCGCACACAGCCCACCTACCACGATCATGAGGGCCGCGCTGACGGTAACGATCTGCGTGGGCGTGAGCGCCAGCGTCATGGCGGAGCTCGCGCTGACACCGAAGGCAACCTGGAGAAAGAACACCAGCGCGTAGCCTCTTGCGGGCTTGTCCTGATCACCAAGGGTTGCCATGACCACCGCGTAGGCGACGCCGAGACCCAGGCTGGCGATCACGTGCCCGATGGCGAGTACGGTAAAGGAGTCATCAAGAAACAGCAGCGCAAACCCCAGTCCCGTAAGCACCGATCCCAGCTTGACCAGCAGCACCCAGTTGATGCGTTGTATCCAGAGCATGCTCGACACGGTGGCGAGGAAGATACCGGCCGAATATAGGCTGGCTAAAACGCCAAGCCGATCTTCTGCGTAACCACGGGTTTCTGCCAGTGCGCCGATGACGACCGGAAAGATAACCCAGTACAGAAACAGCAGGGAGCCGATGAGGATGGCAGCTGCCTGTTCGCCCCGGCGAAACATACTGGCGCTCATCTACATGGCCACCCGCAAAAAAGGTCCGCAACGGGCGGGCCTCGCGTTTACGATACCAGCGGGCACCCCGGTACAACGCCCGTCGCGTCACTGATGGGGTCCCGCCGTTGGACTGGCGAATTCGCCTGCGAAGCGACCGGTCGCCGATCCGCTGCAACTGCTCCGGCGTCAGTCGAACCGATAACTCAGCTCCACACGGTACAGATCACCGATATTCGGAACGCCCTGCGTAATACCCGCGGGATCTCGAAGCGTACTGAACCAGCGTTCGTCACCCAGGTTTTCGCCGACGAGTGCGACACTCCACTTGCGATCATGGCCCGTCGCGGCGACCCTCAGGTCGACGACGCTGCGGCTCTCCAGCACGAAGAAGTCGGGACCGGCGAGCAGGTAATCCGCGAGGAATTGCTCGTCCGTGTAGCTGTAGCCAAATCGCGCATCGACGCTGCCCCAACTGGTCGGGAGGCTGTACGTCGCCGTGAACGCCAGGGTATTCTCCGGCGCGTTGAACATCGGCGACCCGCTGATGTCGACCTCGCCCCCCGGAACATCGGGATCCGCCAGCGAGCCGTCTTTCAATTCAGCGTCAAGATAGGAGTAGCCGACACTGATATCCAGGTTCTCTGACACCAGCCATTGGGCTTCCAGTTCGAGGCCTTTGCTCTCGGCGTCGGAGACATTGTCGATCGCAAATGCAAGGCCTTTAAAAGTCTCTACCTGCAGATCACTGTAATCGATGAAGAACAGAGCGCCATTGAGGCGAAGCCGCTGGTCCGCGAGGGTCGACTTGAAACCGATCTCGTAAGCCAAGCTGTCTTCGGGCTCGAACCCGGCAATCAGCTGGTTCTCCCCCGGCCCGAGGGACGAAAACGGCCGATCAGGCCCGCTGTTGAAGCCGCCCGCCTTGTAGCCCCGGCTCACGTTTCCATAAATCATGACATCGTTGGCGAGGTCGTAGCGCACGGCAAGGCGGGGTGAGAAATCATCCCAGCTGTCGCTTGCAGTCAGCACACCGGTCGTCGCGAGCTCGAGCAGATTGTCGCCGAGCAGGGCCGCAGTGACCGCGCTGTCGCCCTGATAGGGCGTATTCTGCTCCATTTCCTTGTCATCGTAGGAGTAGCGCGCGCCGATGGTGACACTCAGGCGCTCCGTCGCGCGCCAGGTTACGTCGCCGTAGATACCCCAGGAATCGTTGGTTGCCGTTGCGAAGGATGGCTCGACGACATTGGCATTGCAGGTGCCAAAATCGGGCTCGAAATCGGAGCAGGAAGCGCCGAGAAGCAGGTCTATGACGTCGAAATCGGAGTAACGCAATTGCGTGTTGGTCGATACCTCCTCCGTTCGGATGCTGGCACCGACAAACCAGTCGATCGCGTCGTGCTGGCCGTTGAGACGGAACTCCTGCGAGAGATATTCAAATTCAGCCGGCTCCTCAAACTCGAGAATGCGGACGGTGAAGGTATCTGCGTCAAAGGGGATGCCGACCGCCTCCGAGTCAAAATAACTGGTTATGGATGTCAGCGTAAGGAAGTCATTGAGGTCGTACTCTACGCGCAGGGCGCCCCTGAAGCTGTTGATATCTTGGTCGCTGCGCGTGTTCTGCTCTACCGTTTCAATCTTGACGTCGTCGCCCCGATTGGCCGGATCGATTGGCACCACGCCGTAATAGGCAGATGACGTGTTGTATTGGAACAGCAGCTGTGTGCGAAGCCGGTCTGACCAGTCGTTCTGAACACCGAGCCTGATCAGCAGATCTTCCCGGTTGTTCAGTTCAGTACCGTCGGTAACATTGACGTGCGTGCCGTCGCGTTCTTCGTACTTGATCCCGAGGCGCACGCCCCAATCCTGACTGGTCGAGTAGTTGCCAAGCATCTGGTAGAGCGCCTGACCTTTCGTGCCAAAGCCCCACTTAAGATCCGCGTAGATTTCGTCCCGGTCGGCTTTCTTGCTGATCACGCTGATCGCCCCGGCGGAGGTATTACGACCAAAAAGTGTGCCCTGGGGCCCCT
>Ga0181558_10000327_pt1 | contig 44627 bp, 39 predicted proteins | sample 011ome_22_FD_133754 | JGI IMG/M metagenome (GOLD analysis project Ga0181558, IMG submission 133754) | Coastal salt marsh microbial communities from the Groves Creek Marsh, Skidaway Island, Georgia - 011507BT metaG (megahit assembly) | ecosystem: Environmental > Aquatic > Marine > Intertidal... | reverse complement strand
TGTGGTCGGTAGCCATCAAAAATCTTCAGGGAAAAATTGCCATAGGATAAATCCTGCTGCACTTTCTTTAATGCAGTCGCCGCTTCCAGGGTGACAATGATGACATTGCTCTCGTAACCCGGAATTGGCTGCCCAACAAAGTTGTCATCGGAATAGTAGCGCAGGTCAAAACGGATATTCGGAATCATCTCCGTCAGGTAAATGAAATTATCCGGTACATCCTGCGCATGTGTTGTTGAGGAATAAGCAAACATAAATAAAATTAATAACCGTTTGACCACTATGGCGTGAGCCGTAACACTTCACCGGGAAAAACTCTTTCCAGGTCTGTGTTGTTTTCAGAATCTGTTAAAACAAAGACTTCGCCATTGAGTCCCTGGGCGATGTCGCGCACACGGCGGTCGTGATCCACGAGCAAATGCTCAATCTGCTGCACTTTGTCACCATTGTCATCCATGACCAGACGCATCATGAATTTACCCTGTGTAGGGCTCATGGTGCCAATAAAAATATTATTCTGCCATTGTGGGAATTGTGTGCCGGTATACATCATCAGACCAGACAGTGCGCGGGATGGAAACCAGTAATGCAGGGGTTGCTCCATGCCGGTTCTGGCAGACTTGCCTATTTCGGTCCCGTCGTAATTCTTGCCATAGGTAATAATTGGCCAACCATAGTTTTTGCCTGGCAGGATGCGATTGATTTCATCACCACCCATCGGGCCATGTTCAACCATCCAGACCTCACCCGTGTTCGGGTGAATCATCATGCCGTCGGGATCACGGTGCCCCACTGAAAAGATTTCCTGGCTCACCAGTGAGTGACCATAATAGGGATTGTCTTCCGGTATTGAGCCATCACCGTTAATCCGCAACACTTTACCAATATAGGTATTGAGTTTCTGGATCTGGGGACGGTTACCACCGGCGCCTACGGTGGAAATATACAGCGACCCATCCGATGCTGGCAGCAAACGACGCGATGGCAGCTCGGCAATTACTTCCACATTGCGCAGTCGCCGGTTGTTGTCAGAAAGGCGCGCCCGGGCAATGGTGTCCACGGAAAAAACCTCGCCATTGGCCAGTGCCTGCGATCTGACTTCGGGACTTACGGCTCCCCTCCTGTCACCGGGCGGTGGCGCGGTGTAACCCAGGTAGATAATCCGTGATTCGGCAAAATCCGGTGCCAGGGCAATGTCGGTCAGGCCCCTGTCATCAACGGAGCGCACGGTTGGCACGCCACGGACTTCCCGGCTTGATCCGTCCGGACTGATGACAGTGAGTGTCCCCCCGCCTTCGGCCACCAGCAGACTGCCATCGGGCAATACTTCCAGGGAACGCGGCCTGGCCAGATCGGAAACAACGACTTCCATGTTGAAATCAGACACATTGTCGACAACCGGCGCTCCCGTCTGCCCTTCAAAAGCCGCTGTTGGTGGATTCGCTAGCGGATCAACCTCGGCAGCCGACACGGCAGGATGAATAAAAACCCCGATTGGAAAAATAAACGAACAAAACAGGCGTTTCATTTCAATCCTTTCCTCTTGTCTCTTGTCTTTCTATTAATCGTGAACCGGGAACTGCTCGAACGTGGGCACACCTTCGGTCAGGTTGTGGAAGGCCTGCTTTTCGGAAACCCAGATAATGTGGTCGGGTTTGTCATAAAGCGATGGATCATCCAGTGTGCCTACCTTGACGATGACAAGACCTGGTGCACCAGGTGCCAGAGTCGTTAGCTGTGTGCCGCAGTCCGCACAAAATTCACGCGTGACCGGGTTTTCCAGATCAGAACGACTGAATTTTTTGGGCTCACCTTTTGTATAGGAAAAAACAGCTTCAGGCACACCGGCTACCACGTTTGTGTTTCCACCTGTGACGTACTGGCACTCCCGGCAACAGCACTCACCCTTGAAGGCAAAGTCGCCATCTATCTTGTACCGTACATTGCCGCAATAACATCCACCTTCAATACTCATGTTGTACCCTCTTGTTGATCAATTTATTCAAGAACCAGCATGCCGCTGTCCATACCGTTATAAGAAGTCGTCGTAAGCCACTGGTACGTGGCTTCAAATAATTGTTGTGCATCCCTTTCCCACATAGCGTTGTGCGAGGAACAGGTCATTTCCAGGTAAAGTTTCTGCCCGCCATAGTCGTTATACAGGCTTTTCACCAGTTCCGGTCTTACCTGGGCATCGTGAGTCCCGGCAACCATTAAAAGCGGTGTCTTTTGATTAGCCACCACGTCCTGACCCCACCCAAAGGTCACTGCCCTTGGCGCACGGCGCACGCCGGTACCCCAGGTGGCTCCTACCGGATCAGAGGCCAGCATTTCAGCCCATACAGCATCACTCACTGATTCAGCATACTGATTGTCACACCCCACCTGGCGATTCCAGTTGTTCACGAAATCCTGCCTGGACTGCTTGGTCATTGCTGCGCCACTGAAATCAGCCTCTGCCAGGGTTGCCGGATAGTTGCCTCTGTAGGCCGGTGCCAGTTGAACGATATTGCCTACCTTGTCCGGATGAAGCGCAGCATAGCCGCCGGTTCTTGGCCCACCCTGTGACCAGCCAACGAGATGCACTTTTTCAACACCGCGTAATTCCCGCAGATAATTCACGACACCATCAATATCATGCCAGTCAGAATCCATGGATGTAGTAGCCTGTTGGTAGTTGGCGTCACAACTCTCTCCAAATAATTGTTCTTGCTGTTCTTCAGACAGGTTACAGCGATCATTAAGAACAAGCGGCCGGGTTGAGCGGCCATATCCGGTCATATCCATGGAAAACACATCCATACCCCTTTCGGCCAGGTAAGCCATCCAGCTGTATCCCTCCACCGGAACATCAAAAGCCACTTCAGAAGGTGTGCCCGCCCCGTGGACAAAAAGTACTACCTGACCCTCAAGATTATCGGTATTGCGAACATCAGTTGTGACGCGCTCACGGACATAAATCTGTGCAATTGCACCCATCATGGAGGGCACGCGGGAAACCACGGGAACGTAATGCTCTGCAGTCAGTACTTCTTCATCAGCCCCCTGCACCATCAAGGCTGTAAACAGACCAAAAATAACGCTGGTAGATCGATACAGTTTGCTGAATATCATGAATTTAGTGGCTCTTTTTATACGAAATGCACAGACCGGGATACAGAGACTATGACAGACAACCCGGTTGTTCAAGACAGGACCGCTTAAATTGACTATTCACTCACTGCGAGGAATAATCGATTGAATTATCAAGCAGCTCCCGGGGAAAAGACATGTCCGAATATGAAAATAACAAGAAAGAAAAACACACAGAAAACCGACGCAAGGTCCTGAAAACCGGCGTGGCCATGGGCAGCATGGCTGCCACTGCCAGTATGCCGTTCTGGTCACAGGTAGCCCTTGGCCAAGGTGAAGAAGTCGTCCCTTTCACTGATATGGATGCCTTCGGCACTCCACCCAAACAGGCGGGCGGTGTCTATTTCCAGAACACCGCGGAAATCGACAGTTTCTATTCACCCAACAGCCGTTTCTACGTAGTCCAGCATTACAATCAGCCTGAAATCGATCCGGCAGCCTTCAAACTTAACATCACGGGATTGGTGAATAAAGAGCTCTCATTGTCATTGGATGACCTTAAACAGTATCCGAAATTCGAAATTGATGCCGGCTTCGAATGCGGTGGCAACACGCCTCGCATCTTCAATGGCCTGATCGGCAATGCCAAATGGGGTGGCGTACGTCTGGTAGATATCCTTGAAGAAGCTGGCCTGGATCGTGACGGCATTGAGGTAGTCTTTTACGGCGCTGACAAGGGCATGGAACGTACTCGCAGCGACCTGGATTTTGATGTGGAGATGGCCTTCGGTCGCAGCCTGCATATTGATGATGCGCTTAACCCGGACATCGTGCTGGCCTACGAAATGAACGGCGAGCCCCTGCCCCTGTTTCACGGCGCACCACTGCGTGTTGTTGTACCCGGCTACTATGGCGTCTGCAATGTGAAATGGCTGTCCCAGGTTCATATCCAGGACAAGCGCTACATGGGCCGCTTCATGGCACGTGATTATGTCACGCTGCAAAAAGTTGATATTGGTGGCGAGGAACGCTGGGAAGAACGTTCCGTTACCAAGATCCAGCTGAAATCCTCCATCATCCGTGTCACGAAGACAGGCAACGACCACAATATTCTTGGCTTTGTCCTTAATGACGGGACACCACTGCGCGCTGTTGAAGTGAGTATTGATGGTGGACCCTGGCAACAGGCAGAACTGGATCCGCAGAACACCAAGTACTCCTGGAAGCTGTTCAACTTCAACTGGGAAAACGCCACGCCAGGGGAACACACTATTGTTTCACGCGTCATTGATGTGACCGGCCAGGTCCAGGCAACCGAAGATGAGATGCCTGAGAAACCTACCCGATGGGAAAATTACTGGCAGTTCCCGAGAACGGTGATGATCAGTTAATCACCACCACAAGAGAACTAAAGGATTAGATCGAAAGGGCCAAAATAATATGTAATTTATTTCTGGTCCTTTTTTTGTGATAAAAAAAATGTGCATCTATGAAACAATGCCCTATATGTAAACTAGAAAGCACTATCGAGCCAGCTGAATGGAGTGGTGGATGAATGAAAAACATTCGAAGCGGTATTAGCGAAGTAAGCGGAGCAGCTACAGGATTCTAAACCAAATCTCTTATTGGCACTTCCGGATTAACATCTGCTTCGTAATCCACACCTGGCATTTCGAACCCGAACAGATTCAGGAACTCGGTTTTATAGCCAATGAAATCGGTGAGTTCATGAATGGAATCCGTCTGCACTTTTTCCCATAGAGCAGCCACGGCCTGCTGGATTTCAGGCTCCAGTTCCTTGTAGTCGGCACGCCAGCGACCGTCATCATCCAGTCGGGGAGTATTTCCATACAAACTTTCACGCAACAGCAGGTCAACCTGTTCGATACACCCTTCGTGCGTGCCGTTTTCTTTCATCACTTTGAACAGCAGTGAAAGATAGAGCGGCATGACCGGAATTGCCGAGGAAGCCTGTGTTACCACTGCTTTCAGGACAGACACCCTGCCTTCACCCCCCAGACCGGCAAGTGACTCATTGATCGCCGCTGCTTTCTTGTCCAGGTCTTTCTTGGCTTCACCAATGGTGCCGTTCCAGTAAATATCCCAGGTCAATTCCGCACCCAGGTAGGTATAGGCAGTAGTCTTGCAACCCTCGGCGAGGACACCAGCTTCGTTCAGCGCATCAATCCACATCTGCCAGTCTTCACCACCCATCACAGCAACGGTGTTGGCTATTTCTTCATCACTTGCTGCCTCAACACTGATTTCCTGGATCTCTTCCTTGTCGGTATTAATCCCTCGCATGGTGATGTCCTGACCAATCGGTTTCAGCGTTGAGTTGTGCACTTCCCCGGTTTTCGGATGCTGGCGACGCGGTGATGCCAGTGAATAGACCACCAGATCAACCTGCCCCATGTCCGCCTTGATGGTTTCTATGGTTTTGGCTTTCAATTCATCGGAGAAGGCATCCCCGTTGATGCTTTTTGCATACAGACCTTCTGCCTCGGCATACTTGTGAAAGGCGGCCGAGTTGTACCAGCCTGCAGAGCCCGGTTTTTTCTCCGTGCCTTCTTTCTCAAAAAATAGCCCCAGTGTGGCTGCACCACTGCCAAAGGCAGCGCTGATCCGCGACGCCAGGCCATAGCCAGTGGAGGCACCGATTACGAGAACATTCTTTGGTCCGTTTTCAATGGGACCATTGGTTTTCACGTAATCAATCTGGCGTTTCACATTGGCATTACAGCCGGTGGGGTGAGAAGTAATACACATGAAACCGCGCACACGGGGTTTGATAATCATTGGGATTTTCCTGCTTATATAACTTGTAAATTCAATATGTTAGCACATCACTGCGCTTTCTTTGACGCCAACTATGACGCTATCTATGGGGCCAGTCGCGCAATAGCCGCTTCTCTTTCGACACTTTCCAAGCGGCTTAATTCCTCGACTCTTTCGTAGAAAAGAGGCAAGTCGTAATCCACTTCAGCCAACAGGGCATCAAATGCGGGTACACGGTTAAAATAAGTGGAGACTGTTCTGAGTTTGGCATTGTTAATGTCGGACGCAAACCAGTTGTCGTATGCATCGTAGTCACCCCACTGCGTTTTCAGCACCTGGTATTGCTCGCGCAGGTTTTCTATCAGTGCTGCTTTTTCCTGACGCTTCTGCTCTACCGCTTTATCACTTTGATACAGTGATTCCAGTTGCGGGATAACACCCTGCACCAATCCGACAAATTCCAGGCGTCGTGATTTTTCCAGGGTAGCCTGTGCCACGATGGCACTGGCATTTTCTGCTTTGCCGTTGATTTCAAGCCAGCGCCTGAGCCCTTCCATTTCAACAGCCGTGGCGAAACTCTCATTGAACTCGGTATCCCCGGGAACATAGATCACCTGGTGCGCCAGTTCATGAAAAATTAGCGAGGCCAGCCGGTGTTCCTCACGGTTCACGATGGTGTTCAGTACCGGGTCGGCAAACCAGCCCAATGTTGAATAGGCAGCAACTCCCCCCACGTAGGTATCGTATCCTTCTGCTTTCAGTTCACGCGCGTAGTCATAAGCCCGGTCTTCCGTGAAATATCCCCGGTAGGTGACGCAGCCGGCGATGGGATAGCACCACTGTTTTGCATCCAGTGAAAATTCAGGGGCAGCAAACACATTCCAGACCACGAATGGCTTTTCAAGATCCACGTAGGTGGAAAAATTATTCTCCACCGGCAAATGCATTTCCTGTTCTGCAAACTCACGCACCGCCAGCACAGTTTGCAGTTGTGACCGTAACTGGTTATCCGTTTCCGGGTCCTGAACAACATCCTCGATATCTCGACGCTGGGTAAGAATAGTGAATTGTCCGTGAAAGGCCTGCGTGTAATAGGCCACCGTTTCACAGGCAGTGAGACCGAGGATTAATAGAAGGAGTAAACCCTTTTTCACAGACACTCAGTTATCCAGTTCACCAGAGACAGTGATTACAATTGATCGGGGGCGACCACGGTCCCGATGTTCTCCAAGCATGATGCCCTGCCAGGTGCCCAGCACCAACTCACCCTCATTGACAGGTACCGTGAATTCACATCCGAGCAACCCGCTCTTGATATGCGCCGGCATGTCATCCGGGCCTTCGTAGGTATGAATGTAATAAGGGGCATTTTCCGGTGCCAGTTCGTTGAAATGGCTTTCCAGATCATCGCGCACAGAGGTATCACAGTTCTCATTGATACTGAGCGAAGCAGAGGTGTGTTTCAGAAAAAAATGAGCGCGACCAACTTTAAAATCCGCCAGTTCTGGAAGCTGCTCCAGAATTTCACTGGTCACCAGGTGAAAGCCACGCGCACGTGACTTGAGTGTGACTGTTTTCTGAAACCAGCTCATTCCTGTACAGCAATCTCGTAAAGCACAGGCCAGAGCTTTCCGGTAACGAACAGGCGCTCATTTTCTGCATCCCAGGCAATTCCGTTGAGTACTTCATCAGCATTCCTGCGACCAGGATTAAGACCAGTGAGATCTACCATGCTGGTCACCTGTCCTGTCTGCGGATCAATGCGAACAATGATGTCCTGGTACCAGACATTGGCCCAGATCTCACCGTTGATGAACTCCAGTTCATTCAGGTAATTCACAGGGCGGTCATTGAGCGTCACTGTCAGGCGTCTGACTTCCTGCTGGGTTTCAGGATCAAGAAAGCGCAGGGTGGACGATCCATCACTGATGACAAGATGTTCACCATCATGGGTAATACCCCATCCTTCACCGGCGACAAAAAATGTTTTTTGTTGCTCAAAGGTTTCCAGGTCATACACAAAACCGATATGCGCTCGCCATGTAAGCTGGTAAACCAGGCCATCGCTGATAGCGATTCCCTCACCAAAATATCGCCTGCCCAGGTTATGACGCTGAAGAAGCTCACCACTTTCCAGGCCAACCTTGCGCAGACTGGATTCACCGTTACGTCCGGTGCCTTCATAGAGAAAGCCGTTATACCAGGTCAGCCCCTGGGTGAAGGCTGCCCGGTCGTGGGGAAACTCTTCGACAATCTCATAGCCGTAGACGGGGATGTCATCAGCTGCGAACGCAGTAAAAGAGAAGATACAAGAGACAAGAAACAAGAAACAAGGCACAACACGTTGACTCTCACCTGTCCTAACAGGTAAAAATAAAGACACAGCTTCAGAAACTCTTAATTGAACTACTTGCATCTTGTATCTTGCATCTTGCCTCTATAAATTTTTCAGTTCAGCCAGACTTTCTTCATTCGCCTGGCAAATACCCTTCTCTGTAATGATGCCCGTCACTAACCTGGCAGGAGTAATATCAAATGCCACGTTATGGGCAGGACTGCCTTCGGGTGTTAATCGTACAGTATCAGGCATCCCCTGCGTATTTAGACCGCGAATATGCGTTATTTCTTCAGGGTCGCGGGCCTCAATTGGTACGTCGTCTGATGCCCAGTCGATGCTGGAAAACGGCACCGCGGCATAAAAAGGCACGTTATTGTCATGAGCTGCCAGCGCTTTCAGGTATGTACCAATCTTGTTACATACATTGCCTTTGAAAGTGGTGCGATCACTACCCACAAGGCAAATATCCACCATGCCATTTTGCATCAGGTGCCCCCCGGCATTATCGCTGATCACCGTGTGAGGAATGCCCTGCCTGTTCAGCTCCCAGGCAGTGAGACTCGCACCCTGGTTTCGTGGTCGGGTTTCATCCACCCAGACATGGACTTCGATACCATTTTCTACAGCTTCATATAACGGTGCCAGCGCCGTTCCACGATCCACAGTCGCCAACCAACCTGCGTTGCAGTGAGTCAGGATATGCACTGGCCCGCTTTTCTCCAAAGCGATATCCATTATCAGTGACACGCCATGCTTTCCTATAGCCGTACAATTGCTGACATCGTCATCGCAAATACTCTGTGCTGTTGCCAGTGCAGCCGCAATCCGCTGCTCATGTTCAGGTAAATCGCCAGCAGATGCCACGACTTTTTCAAGTGCCCAGCGCAGATTCACTGCCGTTGGCCTTGTCACCATCAATTGGGGAAACGCTTCTTTCAGGGTAAATCCTTCCCTGAGTGCCAGGTACATACCGAACGCCGCAGCAGCACCGATTAACGGTGCACCGCGAACCTGCATGTTTTTTATGGCATAACAGGCATCTTCAAGGGACAACAATTCAAGAATTTTGAAATGATGGGGGAGCCGGGTCTGATCGATGATCCGAACCGTTTCATCTGACTCATCAAACCAGATGGTTCTGTAGGGGGTGCCGTCGACGTTCATGACTGAACAGAGGCAAGAGACAAGAGGAAAGAGACAAGGAACGACACATTAACGATCAGGACTTTAATAATTGATAATAAAGACACAAAGCCTGAAGTATTTACCTGAACCACTTGCATCTTGCATCTTGTCTCTTGCATCTATATAACCCGCTCATTCCCACCATCCACCGGCACCTGGGCTCCGGTAGTACAGGCGGTTTCAGTGCTGGCAAATATCCTGGCCAGGATGGCTACATCTCGGCTGGTGACTTCTTTTTTCAGCACATTATTGGCCTTGTATTCCTCAACAGTCAGACCGTAATGCGCAGCCCGTTGCTTCAGGGTGTCTTCATCCCAGACTGCAGTATCAAATACTGCATTGGGGTGAATGACATTGACACGAATACTGTCTGCGCCCAGCTCCAGTGCTGCAACCCGGGCCATCTGGGTGAGTCCCGCCTTGGCTGTGGAATACGCACCGGCACCAGGGCCCGGCGCAGGAACATTCTTGGAGGCTATGATCACCACGGCCGGATCAATGCCATGCTTGAGAAATGGCAGGGATTCTCGCAAAAGCTTCATGTGTGAAGTCAGATTCAGTTGCAGACTCAAGTCCCAGTTATCGTTTTTCATATCTGACAGCGACTGGCTTGGCGTAAAGGCACCAGCATTGCTGATGAGAATATCAAGCCCACCATAGCAAACCACCCCCGCCTGTATAGCACTGGCAACGGCATCATCGTTAGTGACATCGCAAATCACGCCCAGCACTTGGCTGGAATTAAACAGCGCTGTAATATCCGGATTGATATCAAGGGCAACAACACTGGCACCCTGTGATATCAGGTCTTCCACGCAGGCTTTACCAATGCCGGAAGCGGCGCCTGTGACAAGCGCGACTTTACCTTCCATTGCAGGGGCAGTACCCGCTTTTTTAAGTTTCGCCTGTTCCAATTCCCAGTATTCAACATCAAACAGGTCCTTTTCAGGGAGCGCCTGCCAGCCACCGAGGGCTTCGCCCCACTGGATCGCCTTGAGCGTATGCTCGCTGATGTCCTGAATGACTCTTAGTCTTTTTGTATTCTGCGCAAAACTGACAAGCCCCTTGTTCAGCCAAACACCGAATCGCGGTGCACGATCCAGGCAAGTGAGGTTGCCGGGATTATTCCTGTCGAAATAGTTGCTGTAGCTTTCAGCAAATGCCGCAATAGCTTCAGCACCTTGCTCTTTAATGACAACAGGTAAACACTTGGTATGAATTGTATGGTCTGGCGTGATTGGCCCGCGTGCTGCTATGGCACTGACATTCTCCAGTGCGGCAAATCCAGCCGCCGTGTTGCTGCTATTGAGTCGTGCCAGCATGGGCCTGCCTGCCAGTGCAGAGACCTGTTTTCGCATACCGGCCAATTGCAGGGCATCGTTCTGATCTGAATGCGCCTCACCTGTTGCGGCATTATCAAGAATCCCTTTCTCAGCCAGGAATTCTTCAACACGGCTCACCAGGGTAATCATGTTTTCATAGCTGGTCCGGGCATCATCATGAAAGGTGAACAGTCCATGATGCATCAGGAATATTCCCTTAATGGATGACCAATCCATGTCGCGCGTTTCCTGGTAAACCTGACGGGCAAGGACGAACCCGGGCATGATATAAGGCAGCAGCAGAACCTCATCACCAAAAATCTCTTTGAGATATTGCTCACCCAGGGCGGTATTGCTGACAGCCACCACGGCATCGGTATGTGTATGATCAACATACTTGAAAGGGATAATAGCGTGAAGAATGGCTTCCACTGACGGTGTGGGTGCTGCAGGATCAAGCAAGGACAGGCGCAACTGCTGCATCATTTCGCTGTCGGTCATGGCATCAAGCCCCGCCAGTTTCTGCAGGTACGCCAGGTCACAGGGTGCAAAACCCGGTGCTTCAATGGTTTTCAGATCCCAGCCTGATCCTTTGACAAACAAAGTGTCTTTTTCGTCACCGAATATAGTGGTTGAAATGCTTTTAACCGAAGTGTTCCCTCCTCCATGCAAGACCAGGTCATCATCCTGGCCCAGCAGTCGTGAGGTATAGACGCGCAATGCCAGGTCAGAATCCCGGGAAGCATCCGCTTCACTGTCTTGCCATCGACTATCCATGATGTGCCCGATGAACTAGAGCAGCGAGACCAGGATGGCAACCAGTGTGCCAACCAGCAACACTATAGTAGGAAAGATTGTCATCATGAAACCCACCGCCCGACTTGAAGGATCACGCACATAACTGGTGGCATAGATAAATCGGCCAATCAGCCATATGACACCCAGTCCGGATGCAATGGTATTGCCTGCCCAGCCGATGCTTTCGGCCATCCAGGAAAATGTCAGCATGGCTGGAATAAATGCAATCAATTGCTCAAGGGTATTATGCTGGACTCGCAAACGCCGCTCGAATTCGGGATGACCGCTAACTGCCGGTGCTTTAATGCCATATTTTTCCCGCGCCAAACCAGCAAGAAAGGAAAACACTATGTATTCGATAATGGCCAACGTTATGATCAGTATTACAATTGTCATTTTTGCCCCCTGAATTAATCTTGAGTTTTCTTAATCTATTTAAATAAAAAGCCCGGGTAAACCCGGGCTTGTAATCTTCAATGCTTTTTCAGTGTTATTCCATAACTGAAATAGTTGTCACACCTGCTTCTCTTGCTGCGTTCATGGACTCAACCAGCACATCGGCAGTGGACTGTTTATCAGGACGAATAATCACAGACGCCGAGGGATTCTCCGCACGTGCTGATGCCACCCTGGCGCGAACAGCAGAAATATCAATGCGTTCCTGGTTGAAAAAGATCTGATCACGGGCATCAATCTGGATCAATACGTTCTGAGGCTGATCATTGGATGGTGGCGGCGGATTATTGTTTGGATCCTGGCCTTCAATATCCATGGCGTTTTCTTTCAGGAAGGAAGCCGTTACCACGAAAAATATCAGGAGGATGAACACCACGTCGAGCATGGGTGTCAGGTCAATATTGGTTTCATCCTTCTTTTTCTTGATGACTGAACTGGCGACTGTTTTCATTGATTACCCCGTGAAATACCCGGCTGTACAGGTATGTAATTCTTCTATCTGGTTATGCTATTTATACTATCTTTTTTTATAGTCTTTAATAGTTTTTATGATGCTTTTGTCCAAAATCCGGCCATTGGATGCCGTTTCAGGATAGGCGAGTATATCACCTTCAGAATCAATCACAATACAGCCCACGGGGGCTGGTAATGCAGCAAATTTCACAAAAAAAAAGAGGGCATACGCCCTCTCTTTTTTTAATGTATCTATATGATATTTAATACTATTTTTTGATTGAGACCAGTGTGAAGTTGAGCAGGTCTGCAAGCTGGCGTGGACCCTTTCCTCCCCTTGCTCCAACCTGCAGTCCAGAATAGAGATTCATCAGGATATCAGCAGCCATATCGGCTTTTACACCTCTTTTCAGCAGACGGGCTTTTTCCAGCTCCTTCGTCCTGCCAAGAAGAGCGCGACGAATGACATTCAGCGAATTTTTCAGCGCCTTTTGTATGTCCTTGTCCCAGATAATACTTTCACAAACAGAATTCACCAGCAGACAACCCATTGCCCTTTGCTTGTTTGGTGCTGAAACAATTGCCTGGTCAAAATAGGTTTCGATCGCCTTCCAGGCATTCAGTTTGCTGTTACCCAGTGTGGCATCAATGTCAGCTTTAATCTGTTCGTTGTATTTTTCTACACAGGATTTAAAAAAGGTGTCTTTGTCTCCAAACGAATTGTAAAGCGTTCCTCGATTTATATCTGTTGCATCCAGGAGCTTTTGGACTGAACTGGCTTCGTACCCTTCTCTCCAGAATTGCTCCATAGCATTTGTCAGGACGGTATCTTTTTCAAACTCAACAGGTCTTGCCATAACTTTGTTGCTAACCTCAAAAAACTATTTAGAAATGAAAATGATTTTTAAAAAAGAAAAAATCTGGCAACAGCCAGTAAAATCAGGGGCGCATTCTAGTACAAATGGAAATACTGAACCACATAAGATTTGTAAAAATTTGATTCAAAACACTCTGAATAAATTATTCAGGAAAAATTCCCGACATAGTGGGCGATACTCTGGAATGGAAAGTCCATATCGGCATTTTTATTGTGCATGACGCACCAGAATGAGACTTTAGGCAGCCCTGTAATTTATGAGTATAATCGCTCTTCTTTTGGACAATATGGACCTGCTATCAAAGGCCAGCAGCAGTGAATATCTCCAATACCAATACTTATAACAATCTGATTTTGTGTTTGTTATGCGTGCTGCTTGCAGTCACTGCATCATTCACAACATCGGCCCAGTCCACGGATGACGAAACCTCCATCGTCTTTGACACGCTACAGACATCCTGGGGCGCTATTTCGGCCGCCTCCGATGTAATGGTGACCATGCGCGACGGTATTGGCATCGCCGTGGATATTTACCACCCACTTTCCGGCGATACATTTCCTACGCTTTATGCCGCCGGACCCTTTCCCCATTCTTCCTCGATCCTTGAAGATTCAACATCACAGACAGGCCCGCTAGCCTGGTATATCAGCCAGGGATATGCGGTCGTCATTGCCAATGTCCGTGGCACAGCTATGTCAGAAGGTGAATATTCTTTCCTGGCACTGGAAGAGCAGCAGGATCATTACGAAATCATTGAATGGATTGCGGATCAGCCCTGGTCCAATGGGCAGGTGGCCGGGACTGGCGCAGGCTACTACGGAACAAGTCAATGGCACATGGCAATCCAGGGACCACCCAGCCTTGAATGCATAGCCCCTGTGTCGGCAATCATCGATCCCTACAGGGAATGGGTCAAACCGGGCGGCGTCAACAACAATGACTTTATTGCGGGTTGGTATGACAGGGAAATCCGGCTGGCAAATGCCTATACATCAGATAGCCCTCGACTGGTGACCTATGACTTGCGCCTGGCACAACTTGAACATCCCTTTTTTGATGATTACTGGCAAATCCGAAGCGGCCATGACAGCGTGACATTGATTAATGTTCCGGTGTTTGCTCTCCATGAATGGAACCTGGATAAAAGCACTGCCGATCTCTCCTCGACCATGGACGCCTTGAACCGTCTGAATGTCATCAACAAGATTCTGATAAAAAACCAGCATGATCCCGTACCCTTCATCCATGATGTGCCTTTTCTTTCTGAAGAGCTTATGCCCTTTTACGACTGGTGCCTCAATGGTCGCAGGCCAACGTCTCCTTTTATTGAAAAACCGCGCATTCGTTTCCAGGTCAATGGCCAGGATTCAATCAAGGTTGAGCAGAACTGGCCGCCGGGCAACGTCATCCACGAAGCGCGTTACCTGAACAATCCTCTTGGAAATAATCAGTCCGCAGGATCATTAGACACTGAACAATCAATAGACAACCAGGCCATGACTGAATTCAATTCCGGCAACGGTGACGACATGGTCAGCTTTGTGACTCCGCCACTTGAAAACAATCTGGAAATGAACGGACCCACCATGCTTGAACTGTATGTCTCAAGCACAGCAACGGATCGCGCTTATGAAGTCTCAGTCTTTTCGGAAGAAGTCAGTATCTCTGAACCAGAAACTTCCAGGCTTCCCGGATTCCTGGCGCCGCCTGTAGAAATATCAGAGTCTACAATGGCAATTGGGGCAAGAACGCTGATCACACGAGGTGCACTGAAAACCACTGCCCGCATCAAAAATGCTGTAAAAAGCAGTGCCTTCAATCCTTATTACACACTTACCGAAGCGGCATCAGCAGTTCCTGGCCAGGTATACCGGCTTGATATCGCGTTACGGCAAATCGCCCACAGAGTTCCCGCCGGAAACAGACTGGTCATTGAAATCAGGGCTATCAACGATGGCTCCATCACTGAAGGTCCCGGCACAGACAGGGTTTACCACAGCCAGTCATACCCTTCCCGCCTTTGGTTGCCAGTAGTTCAAAGTGTCCAGGTATTAAATGAATTACGGGCTGCCGAGACAGCTGCGCGCATCCAGGCTGCGGAAGGTGAAGTGAATGATGAGAATGAACAATTGTTCAACCAGGATGAGACTCAAGATGCAGGGAATGCTGAAGACAACACAGGGTTTTTCGTCCCCCTGTAATTTCTATAACTTATTCATGCCTGGAAAATCAGAAGCGTCGTTGCCAATCCTATAATACCGCCAATCACACCACCCCAGACGACGAGCCAGCCTAGATGCTTTCTTATCATTCCCTGGATAATTTCCTTGACCAGTTGCGGCGTTAACTCTTCCAGGCGCTGATCCACAACCTGCTCCACGCTGGACAAGAGGTTTTCTGCTGAATCCTTCTGGATGTGATCCAGGATTTCCTGGTCCTCACTGACTTTTGCCAGGAATTCATGCATCTTTTCCACAAAGGGCTCTCTCAACGGACCCAGTGCATTGGCACCGCCCACCATGGAAAGCATGCCGGCAAATGATGAGCTCATTATTACCTCAACGAGAGAATCAAAGGCTGAATTGAAATCGATAGCGTCAATGACCTTGTCCATTGTGGAATTGCCCTGCTGATCGCCAGCTTCTGCAGATAACTTGTCAAAAAAACTGTCCAGGTTTTCGCGTGTAAAAAACTGCTCCATGATCAGCAGCTTGATGCCTGATTTAAATTCCTCAAATCGTGCCGGTATAACACCTGAACCATAGAAGCCCGGTACTCGTTCAAAGAGCATGTGCACGGCCAGCCAGTTAGTGACACCCCCGGACAGGGCAAACAGACCAGTATTGAGCACCAGGTCTTTCCAGGGGCCACTGATCATGAGCCCTGTAATGACAATCAACAGGGCGATGGCATTGGTGAGAAAACTTTTATCAATCAATGTGAGAAATTCTTACTTCTTCTATTCGGTTATTCAGCAGCTGCAGTCTCTTCAACCACCGGCTCATCCTCGGGATCAGAGTCCAGGATTTCTTCTGAAGGTTCAAAACCTGAATCAGGATTGTCCCATGGCCCTTCGAGACGGTAAACAACCGTGGTGAATTCGTCCATCTGGTTTCGGAATATCCGTGAGGCGATATAGGTGCTCACCGCTATCGGCCATGCCCCGAGAATGCCTGCCAGGACAGAGACATTCTGGCTAAAGGGAACATTGACCAGCATGTCTGCATCAATGGTTTGATTAACCAGGTCGATTTCCCCATCAATGGTTATCCTGCTGGATGGACCGGCAATAACAAAATCACCGTTACTGCGGACTATGCCTTCGTTGAAATCCAGGCGGCCGTTGATGGCGTCATAAGCCAGGCCTCGCTCATACAGATCAGAAAAATCCAGCTGCAGGCGCCTGACAAGAGAATCAAAACTGAACGCTCCGAACAAACGACTGGAACCGGAATCTATATCAACAAATCGGCCGTTTTCAATTTCTACCCGCACATTGCCAATCACTTTCTCCAGGCCAAATGCTGCCGGAGAACCTGCCCACTGAAAATTACTGGTAAAGGCTGCATTGGCACTTTCCACATTCGCATCGTAACCCCAACCCGGCAGCACCTTGGCAAGATCCCCGGCACTGAACAGCCCTGTAAAGTTACTGGTGTGCATCCCATTGCTGTAACGCCAGTTCAGGTTGGCACCAGATTCACGGGAGTTATCCGTAATCCTGGCATCCGGTGTGGTCATTTTCAGATCTGAAATCGACGCTGAATCCCCGTTGCTGCGCAATCTGAATTCCCAGGCACCCAGGTTTTTGTCGCCGACAATAAATTCCTCAGTGAAAAAGTTCATGGCAGGCAATTCTCCTGGAATAACATTCTCCAGAATATCGACATCTTCCTCTTCGACCTGATTACTTTCCTCATCTTGTTCAGTATCAGGTAAATGCAGATAATCCAGGCTGATATTCCAGGGCTGAATGTCATCATCGGGAAAAACAAAATTGCCACTAACCAACTCGTTTTCAAGTGCAACCAGCCAACTGTCTGCAGTGCCTTCTTCATTTCCATTTATAGAAGTTCTGCTTACCCGGGCCTGAGCATTTTCCAGTTCCTGCTCTACCACTCCCAATCGACCAACCCTGACATCAGCTAGAGAAAGAAAATCTGAAAGACCTGCACCGCTCTCTCCCGCCCCGGACAATTCTGTGAAACGTTCTGCGGTGAATTCCCATTCATCATAATCAAAAAAATCAATAAAGCCGGTAAAGGTGAGTCCCGGTCTTTCTATGACTGATTCACCCAGCGTCATGAGCCTCGCATCCGGTCCCAGTACTACGTTACCACCCTGGAAATCATTTTCGCTCACCAGCAAACTGGCACCGACCTTGTTATCAAAAAGCACTGATACCCACTCTGCATCTTCTTCAAAATCCAGGCGCAGAACCAGTGGCCTGATCTGTTCAACAGTTTTCCTGAAAGGGTATGGCAGATCCAGGGAAAGACCCAGTAATTCCGATGTCAGGCGAAGTGACGTCCCCTTCATTTCCTCTTCGGCCTCATCAGCATAGGGAATAGAGATTTCTGCCAGGTAATCGATTTCCCCACCTGCAAAGTTCAGTACATCCCTGACAAACTGGGGTTGTCCCTGCCAGGCTTGCAGAGCCGGTTTCGACGCCCTGCCGCTGCCGACAATTCGCGTGCCAATAATCTCATTACTGCCATTTCGTGTGAGCGGATCGATTGTTGCAGCGATAGGAAAATCAAAAAGTTTGCCGCTCAGGGCGTTGGCTGTAAGACCCGTGTCAGTGTCAAAAACAACACGTCCACGCAGATCATCAACAGAAAGTGAATATTCTGGAATGGTTAATGTGCTTCTTTCACTGAGCACATCAACATGCACCTGTGTTCCAAGGTCAGGATTGTTAAGGGGAATGCCCAATTCAATGTCTACTGCCACACTCCCTTCACCACGCCATTCATCAATAAAGTCACCAATATCATTTCTAACCGGTGTATTACGCAAAAAGGCAAGACCCAGGTCTGTAGATGCCCTTGCCTCACCAACGATAGACAGCCAGGAACCGCGCTCCGGGTCAGGACGAACAGCAGCCTCGGTGTGACCCAAGCGAATATTTTCTATCTCGGCGCCATTTGCAGTGACATCAACCAGGTTGTTATCCACCCTGACGAAAGCATCGATATCCGTGAGAGGCGGCCACTCAGGCTGGAATTTAAGTACACCGTTCTCCACGTTATAAAAAGACATGACCGTGCCGGAATTTAATGGTGCATTGCGTTTCGTCGATGTCCTGGAGACAAAACCACTGTTGGTTATATTCCCCGCCAGCAGTCCTTCATTAAGCCAGTCCATGGTGTTTTGAATACGCGGCATATTCGGCAGCAGCGCCGACTTGTATGAAGCATCCAGTTCCAGAACACCGATCAGCAGTGTCAGCTCTGACTGCATCTCATCATTGGAATCGGGATAGTTGTAGAGGTCGAACTGTATATGTCCGTGAATGGACTCGTTACGCACATCGATAATACTGCTGTTGACCCTTATTGTTCTGCCATCGATGGCCCAGTTCACCCGGCTGTTCAGTGAATCGTACAGCCAACTGTCTGTAAACAGGCGAGGCAGGTGTATTTCAAAATCCCTGGAATCCAGTTCCACGAAACCACTGGACTGATTTGCTTGCAGGTAACCCTGAACCCCTCTCGCTGCAGGAGCACCTTGCCAGGCCCCCACTGCAATATCCTGCAGATTGGCTTGCAAAAGAAAGCCGCCGTCAAATTCACCATTGAGATCTGTCTGCACAGAAACATTTTGCAAATAACCCTGCGGATCAAGATCAATAAAGGCATCACTGGCACGTTCCGGGAGCAGGAAGAGGTCATCCACTATATCCATCACCATGCCGGCATTCAGCGACGGGACCTTGATTTCAAGTGGCTGACTCTCCTCAAGGTTGCTGTAATTGCTATAAAGGGTGTCAATATTCCAGGGTCGCATCTGCCAGTCGAATTCTGCATTCTCCAGCCACAGCTGCCACTGGTCAGGAGAATCATGCACAACAGAAATATCCATTGCTGCATTGTTCAGGGCGATCAGTCCAATGCCACTGTCCTGCGCTCCCGCGGCACTGAATGTGAGCGATCCAATGTCTGCCTGTGCAGTGGCCAGACTGCCTTCTGTAAAGGTCAGCCAGATATCACCGGTGATACTGGCCTGGGCAATTGCCAGGGTGTCGACAGATAAAATATCCGCCAGATCCAGTTCACTGGCATCCAGATGCGCACTGCCTTCAAATGCATCACGCAGGTCACCACTAAACTCCATCTGCATCTGAAATGGTGCATCCTGTCCGTCTATACGGGCCTGCATCTGGACAAGGTGATTGCTGTCAACATTGCTCAGATCAATATAGATATTGGACAGCGTAATATCGCGACCATCCGCAAACTGCATACCCAGGCTGGCCTCAACTACCTGCAGCCGACTGGTAGCCAGCAGAAAATCTATAATAGCGTCAGTGTTATCACTTCCATTTCCAGCAATCCCGGCCAGCGCCCAGACACCATTTTCATTCTGGATCAATCGCAGGGACGGTTCGTTGATGATGACCTGGTCGATGACCAGGCTCCGCGATAATATGCTGGCAATCAGGTTAGGTTTGAGAGTTAGACTTGATATGACAACGGAAGATGCCCCATCGTCAGGGTTGATGATTTCCAGGTCGCCTATTTCCAGGATGGGACCGTAACGAAACCAGTCTCCATTGAGTTCACCCAGGCGCACCTCTGTACCAAGAATGATATCCAGTTGCTGCTCAATTGAAGCGCGTTGGCTGGGTACCAGCGGCATCAGTAATCGGCCAGCAACTGCGATCGTGGCGCTGACAACCAACCATGCCAAAAGCAGGTTAAAAACCCACCGGGAGGCCTTATACCAGAAAGCAGGATAAGCTACTGCAATATCCTCTGTTGCTTCTGATTGTTGCTTGGTCTCACTCATCGCGGTTAATACTGGTTTCTATTCTGATTTTACTTTCTGCTCTATTGTTCATGTCGGATGACGACCCTGTCGGTTCTCTTCCGACCGACCAAGTAAATCCTTTTATCTTTTTCTTTTCCTTTGATCCTTGATCCTTGATCTCTTACTAATAAAGGACAACATCAAATTGCTCAGTGTGGTACATCTGCTCTACCTGAAAATGAATTTTCTTGTTCACGAGGGCTTCCATATCAGAGACCAGGCCCGAATCTTCATCCAGCAGTCTGTCCACGACATCCTGGGCCGCCATTACCAGGATGGTTTCATTTTCATAGGCTTTTGCTACGCGAAGTATTTCCCTGAACACTTCATAGCAAACTGTTTCTGGCGTTTTGACCGTTCCCCGTCCCTGGCAAGTGGGACATTCGTTGCATAGAAGCTGCTCCAGGCTTTCCCGGTTGCGCTTACGGGTCATTTCCACAAGGCCGAGATCTGAAAGTTGCGTCACCATGGTCCGCACCGGATCTTTTTCCAGTTCTTTTTGCAGTGTACGGAGCACCTGCCGCTGGTGCTCCTCGTTGACCATGTCGATAAAGTCCAGAATGATAATGCCACCGAGGTTTCTTACCTTCATTTGCCTCGCGCTGGTTTTAGCCGCTTCCAGGTTTGTTTTGAAAATGGTTTCGTCCTGGTTCTTTGAGCCCAGGTAGGCGCCCGTGTTCACATCTATAGTAGTCATGGCCTCATTCTGATCAATGACGAGATTGCCGCCTGACTTCAGTTTTACCGTGCGCTCCAAGGCTTTCTGGATTTCATCATCAAGGCTGTACAGGTCGAATAACGGACGCTCGTCCTGGTACAGCTCGATTTTGTCTTCCACTTCCGGCATGAAATTTGAACAAAACTCCATGACTTCGTCGTAGGTTTTACTATTGTCCACACGGATTCTTTGAATATCCGGCTGGAATAAATCGCGCATGGCGCGCATGTACAACACCAGGTCCTCGTAGACAGGCTTGATTCCGTTATTATCCTGCATACGCTGATCCACGCGGGTCCAGAGCTTTTCCAGGAAACGGATATCGGACAACAGCTCTTCTTCACAGACACCTTCTGCTGCTGTCCTGAGAATAAAACCTGATTCTTTTTCAAGCTCCGCTTTTTCAACGCTGGATTTCAGCAATGCCAGGAGGCGCTCACGCTCTTCTTCGTTATCTATGCGCTGTGAAATGCCAAGGTGCCGATTCCTCGGAAGATGCACCAGGTAACGGGAGGCAATAGAAAGGTGCGTGGTGAGCCTGGCGCCTTTGCTGGCAATAGGCTCTTTGACTATCTGGACTATAAGCTTCTGCCCTTCCCTTAACAGCTCAGTAATCTGCTTCTCATTATTATGGTCAGTCTCTTCAATCTCATAACCTTCGCTATCCAATGGCGCCACATCATGGGCATGGATGAAAGCCGCCCGTTCCAGGCCAATATCCACGAAAGCGGCCTGCATGCCCGGCATAACCCTGACCACTTCACCAATATAAATATTGCCGACTGGACCGGATTTGTTACGTCTCTCTATATAAATTTCCTGGAGCAAACCCTGGTCGATCAGCGCGACCCGCGTTTCCATTGGCGTGGCGTTGATAAGAATTTCTGTACTCATAACTGCCTTCCCAGGATTGCCTCAGCGGAAATACCTACTTTCTCCAATAACACGGTGGTTTCCCTTACCGGCAAACCCATGATTCCGCTGTAACTGCCTTCCATTTTCTCCACCAGTACTGCACCGAGTCCCTGGATGCCATAGGCACCTGCCTTGTCTGCGGGCTCCCCCGATGACCAGTAGGCACGGATCTCATTCTCTGACAAAGCCCTGAAAGAGACATTGGATTCAGATAACAGCACCTGAGTATTTTCCCTTGTTGCCAGAGCGACTGCTGTCAGCACCTGGTGTGTTTTGCCTGCAAGTACCGAGAGGATGCGCACAGCATCATCTTCATCTGCAGGTTTTTCAAAAATTTCATTGCCACAAACTACCGTAGTATCAGATCCCAGGCAGGCCGCATTATCTGCTCCGGTACTTGCCAGGGCAGATTCAGCCTTGCCCCTGGCGAGCCTGCACACAAAATCTGCCGGAGCTTCATTTTCCAGTCTGGACTCATCAATATCCTGCGGCATCACCTCGTAGGGGATGCCCAGTTGATCAAGGATTTCCCTGCGCCTCGGTGAGGCAGATGCCAGGATCAGTGTTACGTCAGTCATATGCGTATTTCGTGCTGCGGTACACAAAACTGTCCATTATCCCTTATCTCTTCACCCTAACATAGACACACACTGTACTTATGCCGTATCCCGCATGAACAGCGACTTAACCGCGGTTTGCTGTATACTTTCGGTGTTTTCGGATTGATGATTCAGGGACTCCAGGGTCTTTCCCAAACCCTACTATTACCTTCTTATTACCTTTTTATAGCCAAACGAATGCCAAAGCTTACCTTCAAGGGTTCAACGTACATCCTGAACAAATATGAAACCGTGCTGGATTGCCTGCTCAGACACCAGCAGGCCGTCCCCTATGCCTGCAAAGCGGGCACCTGCCAGGCCTGCCTGGTCAAAGCGGTCAATTGTGAGACCACACCTGAATCCCGAAAATGGATCAAACAGTCATTGCAGGATCAGGGCTACACCCTGGCGTGCCAGTGGGTGCCCGACACTGACATCGAAGCAAGCCTGCCAACCATGACCGAATTCGCCGTGGCCACCTCCCTGCGCAGCATGGAACCGCTCAATGACAATACGCTTCGCGTCATAGTGGATGTGGCCGATAAAGCCGCAATGTTCCATTACTACCCGGGGCAATATGTCACCCTGATCAACCCGAATGGTATCGCCCGCAGTTATTCAGTCGCCAACGATTACGAACAGGATCAATACCTGGAGTTTCACATCAATGACACAGCTCACGGTGTCTTTACTGGCTGGTTGTTTAATGAAGCCGCCGAGGGCGCTACATTGCACATGCGTGGTCCATACGGTGACTGTCACTACTCGAACAGCAGCGGCGAGGATTTTCCAATGATCCTTGCCGGATTAGGGACCGGACTGGCGCCACTGTACGGCATTCTCAATGACGCACTCAAACATGGGCACAAGGGAGAGATTCATCTGTTCCATGGCGGCCGAACGACTGATCAGCTTTATTACCAGGAAGAGCTTGAAAACATTCAGGCGCAGCATGAACAGTTCCATTACCACCCTTGCCTGAAAGAGGAAGGCAGCCCGGTTGAAGATGTAGTCGATCAGACTCTCGATATGGGCTCGCTGAATCGAACGCGGGCCTATCTGTGCGGCGCACCTGACTTTGTGCATGGATTACGAAAACAGATTTTTCTGAAGGGAGCCAGTTCGGGAAATATCTTTTGCGACCCTTTCCTGGAGCGGAGTGTTGCTCCGACGGGTGGGACGAAATAGCCAGGAGGGCTATTTCGAGTCGCAAGTTACAAGTCACAAGTACAACCCGTTTACCTAATTAATATTGACGAGATTAACTGGCTTTTTTCAGCGAGCGTAGAAAAAGCGTATTCGAATCAGTTTGTGTGGAATATTCTTAGAATGATTTGAAAGTAACTGCAGGTTAAAGAGTTATACCTTGCGACTTGTAACTTGTGACTTGGAACTTTTTCAAGAATTATTCTTCGTCCACTCCACCACACTCCGATAAGGTACCTTCCCACCAAAAATATCCAGCGCACTGCCAATGGTCAGGTCTACCCTGTCGCGGCCCAGGGACTTGACGTAATCCAGGTCTGACAGGTTGTGCACTCCGCCAGCATAGGTCACCGGGATGGGGGAATGCTCTCCCAGAATTCTGATCAGGTCTTCCTGGATGCCCTGACGCTTGCCTTCCACGTCCACGCCATGCACCAGATACTCATCACAATATTCTGACAGGCGCTCGAGCAGTGCCGGATTGACTTTTTCTTCCGTGAAGGTCTGCCAGCGGTTCGTTACGATATAAAAATCATCACCTTTCTTGCGGCAACTCAAATCCAGAACCAGTTTGTCGCGGCCGACACTCTCGCTCATGCTTCGGAGTTTTTCCTCACTCAGCCTGTTTTCGGTAAAAACCCAGGTAGTGACAATGACATGACTAGCCCCGGCATTGATGAATTCCCCTGCATTATCCGGGTTCACGCCACCCCCATACTGCATGCCGCCGGGAAATGTATTCAGGGCACTAATGGCTGCCTCCCTGTTACCGGTACCCAGGGATATCACATGGCCACCAACCAATCCATCATCCCTATAGCGGTTAGCATAATCCTCTGCAGATTCACTGCCTATGAAATTGGTTTCAAGGGCACTGCGGTTGTGATCCAACAGAGAACCGCCAACAATCTGCACAACATTTCCTTCGTGCAGGTCGATACAAGGTCTAAAACGCATTTAGCTTCTCAATTGATTAATGAATCAGGCCAACCAGTTCATTATAGATAACAGGCAATACCCCTGAAGGATCACCCCACCGATCGTCATACTCGGCAGTCAGGTTGGCAGACATGACCTGCTCCAGTGTCATACCGCTTCTGACAGCATCCTGCACACGATTGTGAATGGTATAAAACATCAACAATTGTTCCTGAACATCCGCCTGGGAGCTGACTACACCGTGGCCGGGAAGGAAACGTGTGTCAGCATTGGAGACTTCAAGCAATCTTTCGTATGAGGCAACAATGCCATGAAAAGTCCCGCCACTGCCTGAATCAACGCGTGGGTAGGTAGTCGTTCTGAATACATCACCGGTATGAATGATGTTGTCTTCCATAAAGTAAACAAAGGAATCACCGCCAGTGTGTCCAGGGCCTACATGAAAGACATGAATCGAATCCCCGTTGAGGTGAAAATTCACCGAGTCTGAGAAAGTGACTATCGGCAGTCCCAATCGCTGCTCATCGGTCAAGGCTTGCGTGAGATCACCTCCTGTAAAGCCGTTTTGCAGGATTGTTCTGACATTTTCATGGGCAATAATGACAGCACCTGTTTCGGCCATATTGGCATTCCCGCCAACATGATCCGGATGATGATGAGTGTTGAGAACAAATCGCAGAGGCTCATCTGAAAGATCATCCAGGGCATCCAGAATTTTTTCAGAAAGCGGAGCAAACTGATCATCAATAAGGAAAATACCGTCCTCACCAACAGAGACGCCGATATTGCCCCCCTGCCCCTGAAGATAATAAATATTGTCAGAGAGTTGGTGCGGTACGATTTCAACATCGCTGAAATCCTGCTGGGCCATGGCATGGGTCCCCAGGATTGCAGCCAATCCCATAGAAAGTATTGTGGCTGATTTTTTCATGATTATTCCCCTTGGTGAGAGCAAACACGGGTGGTCTGGAAGAGCGCATAAGCATAGCAAAATGGCCCTTTGCAGAGTACCTTGAGAAAAAAATAATGCATCACTTGAAGAACCTTTTTTAAATTCCTGTAAAAAAAGGAAAAAATATCAGCAAATCAGGTCTGGACCCATTGTCAGCCTGTATGGGCTGTGGCACACTTCCTACCATCAATGCACATAACCGCCAGCGTTAGTTGCAGCTCCCGGGAAAGCCTCTCTTTCTCCAAATTACTTTCTCAGGCCTGCGAATCCGGCGCTACGCAAGGAGGGTAAGGTCACCATCACTTCTAATCTGTAAGCAAGTTCCATGGTTTTTATGTTTTAACTAACCAATTCGGAGAAATTACAGCATGGCTAAACGATCTCATGCCAAACGACAAGCCAGGTACCAGGGAGAACAATACACCTATAATTCAAGACACAGAGACGGAAAGCGATCGAAATCCAAACGACGACAGGTAGAAGAGCCTTCCAACATCGTCGATCTTAATGCTCACAGCAACCAGCTTGAGACGGCCTACTCCCCCCGCCATAAAAAACAGCCCCTTGAAGCCCGCACCCAGGCGCAGCAGAAATTTATCAACTCCATCCAGAACAACTGCCTGACATTTGGCATTGGTCCTGCGGGAACTGGTAAATCCTATTGCTCAGCAGGTCTTGCGGCCGAAGCACTGGAGTCCGGACGGATTGAACGCATCATTCTTACTCGTCCTGCCGTAGAAGCCGGTGAAAACCTGGGCTTTCTGCCGGGAGACGTGGAAGACAAGTTCGCTGTTTATATTGATGCCTTCAGGGATATTCTCAATGAAAGGCTCGGGCGCGGCGTTGTTGAATACTGTCTGCGTCATGGTCGCATTGTGGCTGCGCCACTGGCCTACATGCGCGGCAAGACCTTCGACAACAATACTTTTGTTATTCTGGATGAAGCCCAGAACACAACACCGACCCAGATGAAGATGTTTCTCACGCGTATCGGTGACGATTGCAAGGTTGTTATCAATGGCGACATCAAGCAAACAGATATTCGTGGTGCCAATGGACTCGAAGATGCAGTACAGCGAGTACAGGGACTACCCGGTGTCCATGTTCATAAATTTGAAAGATCAGATATTGTTCGCAGCGGCCTGGTCAGGCACCTGATTGACCGTTACGAGACGTATTAAAACAGACGTTTAAGACAGACATTTTGAGCCACCTGCCCACAGACCGGCAGACTCAGTAGAAGGCTCAAAAGCCCGAGGATTACCCTGGCCAGGAGTCAGTACAGCAGCACGTACTGTAGGCAGCATTCAGGAATCGCATGAGCGGCAGGTTACGCTCACCCCCCTGAAAAAGTCCATTTCCCACGCCAAAATGATTTCCTTATAATCCCTTGCCCCTCTGTAGTAAAAAAGTTGCAAGGACAACCTATGAACAGTCTTGACCAGCAGGTGCTTACCCAACTGGCGGATTGGCTGGATGCCGGCAAACAATGCTGGCTTTGTACGATCATCAATACCTTCGGCTCATCACCCCGTCCCGTTGGTTCATTGCTCGCCTGCAATGAAGACGGTCTTTATTGTGGCTCCCTCTCTGGCGGCTGTGTCGAAGACGATCTCAGGGAAAGTATCAATAATCGAGAACTGGCTACGGAAAAACCGGAAAAAATTAAATACGGTGTAACAGTAGAGGATGTCCTGCGCCTGGGTCTGCCCTGCGGCGGCACACTGGAAGTGGTCGTGGAACCCATCCTGCCTGAGCAGCGTGACTTGTACCGATCACTGTCTGAAAAAATCATGAACAGGCAACTGGTCACACGCACTGTGGACATGGAATCCGGTGAAGTATCACTGAAGGATGCTGATAACTACGAGCCCCTGTCGCTGGATGGCAATATCCTGAGTCATACCTATGGTCCATCATTCCGCTTATTGCTGATCGGTGCGGTTCAGGTAGCCTACTACCTTGCCAATATGGCCAGCGCCCTGGACTACCAGGTGGAAATCTGTGACCCCAGGAAAGAGCTGGTAGAAAATACGAATATTGATACTGCACCAGTCATCAATGCCATGCCCGATGACTGGTTGCGTGAAAAAAATCTCGATGCACAAACCGCCGTTATTGCCCTTTGCCATGATCCACGTATTGACGACATGGCGCTGATGGAAGCCTTGCAGCAAAGCGATGCCTTCTACATCGGCGCCATGGGTTCGGAACGTACTTCGTCCCAACGTCGTGACCGTCTGGCCCAACTGGATATCACTGAAGCGCAAATCGATATATTGCATGCTCCTGTTGGCCTTTCAATAGGCAGCAAAACTCCGCCTGAAATCGCAATCGCCATCCTGGCAGAACTGACCAGCCTGCGCGCTGCAGCCAGGAAGGCAGACAAAAAATAATGGCAGCTGACAAAATCGGCATCATTGTCCTGGCAGCCGGCAGCAGCCAGCGATTTGGCGCCGACAAGCGCAAAGCCTTGATGGACAATGGCATGGCACTGCTGGATGCAACCCTGGCCAGCATCCCTGATTCGATTTCCAGACGCATCCTTGTGCTGAAAGAAAGTGACAGGGATATTGCCGACGCACATTCCTCCTGGCAAATTTGCCCGGCAGAAAATCCTGAAGCCGGGATGGCCAATAGTCTGGCCAGTGGCATTGCCATGGCCAGTGACTGGGATGGCGCATTAATCGCTCTTGCCGATATGCCCCACACTACTCCTCAAACCTATACCGATCTGCAAAATGCCCTGGCAGATCACGACATTGTCATTCCCTGCTTTAATGGCAAGCGCGGCAACCCGGTGGGTTTCAGACAGCACTTCTTCAGTGAAATCCGGAAACTTGAGGGTGACCAGGGTGCGAAGTCGCTGTTAAAAAAATACGAAGGGAAATGTTTTGAACTTGAAACTGCGGATGAAGGAATTATCCGTGATGTGGATACGCCGGACAGACTATAAAAAAGTTGGCCGACCTTATTTGAAAACGTCGTCGAGAACTTTTCCGCTTCCTTCACAGGTAGGGCAATCCTGACCACTTTTGATAAACCCCAAACCGTTGCAGGTATCGCAGGACGTCTGAAAAGGATCACTGAGCACGTCAATAATATCCTGCAGGGCTTGAGAATCTACCCTGGGACCAGCACTACTGCGGGAATTCACTGCCCCGTTCCAGTCTTTCTTGTCGTGGTTATATTCAGTCATGGAAACTCGATAATTACCCGAATTGGCCCAGATTTTCAAATCCAGGGTAAGCGATTATAGGGGGCAGGCCGCACCGTTATTGTTAATAACGTCACATTTTTCTTCAAATTCAGGGGAGTATGGTAGTTAAACCCCTAAATTCCAGGGGAGGTCGGGGAAATTTTTGCCCAGATTTACCGACTAGCCAAAAAAGTCAGGCATCTGGCCCGTCGCAAAATACGGGATTACGATCGCCAGAAAAACACTGACGAAAAGGCCAAAAAGTGCCCTGAGCGCATCAAAGACAACATCTTTGACAGCTTCCTTATGATTCCTCAGGTTAGCCATATAGGAAATGGCAATTTCACGTCCAGCAAGAAGACCCAGGAATACCCATGTAGTGCTCATTGGCACATCATTTAATTCCTTGAAGAAAATCAGGATCAGGCCATAAATGAAATCCACCAATGTTGCAGCACGCACATCTGTGGTGTTGGTTTTACGCAATACGATTTTCTGAATCTTACCGCCACGGGTTGCAAAAATAATGGCATGCAAACAAAGCATCACGACTGTCGCAAAAATGATCAGACCGCCTGAATAAATCACCTGTGTGCCTTCTGGGCCCTCCAGGGTTTGTCTTGGCAGAAATACAAAGATATTTGCAAGATCCTGCACAAGCCATTGTGACCACAGAAACGCTGTTGATGACCACTGTACGATCATCCACTTCAGGGAGTGGGATGAGCGAGGTGTATCATGAATCCACTTTTCAAATGAACGTGACGCCAGCACCCAGACAAAGCCACCCATTGTAAGTGCGAGGACATATCCCATACCCGATTTGATCAGCATGCTTTCCATCACACCTTCTGTTTCTGCGCCGCCAGTCAGTGCAAAAATCGTCAACACCAGAAAAGTAGTGGAAACCGGAATACCGAAGCGGGTCAGAATCAACAGGAATAATGGCGGCACAGCATGCCACCAGCTGATTCCATTTTCCGGATATGGGATCAGGTTTAGGCGTCCATAACTGATATCTGCTCCACCTGCAAAATAGGCATAGCACATAACAGCCACAATTATGGAGCAGGCATAGAGCCATAAAATGGTCCAGTGCCGATGGGAATTAGAAGAAAGAAAAGTACCGAGGGTTTGAATAGCATCGTTTGCAACGATTGAATAGGCTGCCAGCAGGAAACCTAATAATGCAAACAATTCAAGACCAAAGACATTCATACTGGAAAGGTTCCTTAAGCAGGATACTTATTTTGTGTATCAGTTCAATGAAGAAGAGCTGTTCTAGTAATTAAAAAATAAGAACCTGAGTCTTGGGACGGGAGCAATAGTAATAAATAACATGGCTGGATAGCAGTCAAAAGATGAACAATTATAAAAAGAATAGATAAAGATCAAACGAGGAAATCGAAAAGAAAAAAAAGCCCGGAAAATCCGGGCTTTATATTCAATTACAATCACAATTCACAACTTGTACTGCATCTTGCTAGGGGTTGTTTGAAACCAAAAAGGGGAATTTTTGTGTTCATACACCTATTTAGTCTACCCCGGGACAGAAAAGTTCCCTTTGTTGCAGATTTTTTAAAATTGCGAATCTGGTAATTTAACAACCAGTCCGTCCAGCTCATCGGTGACCGTGATCTGGCAGCTCAGCCGACTGTTGTCACGGGGCTCAAGAACACACTCGAGCATATCCTTTTCCATTTCACTGGCTGCTGGTACTTTTTCCTGCCAACCTTCGTCCACATAACAATGGCAGGTGGCACAACTGCATGAACCGCCGCACTCTGCCACGATGCCGTCGATCATGTTATCCACGGCACCCTGCATGACTGAAGTCCCGCTGGAGACTTCCACTTCGTTGATTGCGCCATCAGCGCTGATATAGGTTACTACTGGCATCTATGACTTTTCCTCTTGTTTGACTTTACTTTGCTGATGCAATGACTTCTTTCATGGCGACTTCAGGATCGCCAAGCTTGTTTCTGTCGACTTCCAGTCCCTTGCTGATAATCTGTTTCCCCAGCATGAATTCCTGGGGGCTATTAACGGCATCCACAGCAATGACTTTGCTTTCCCTGTAATAAAAGGCTGCAAATTTTCTGCCTTCGCCCGGATTTCCCCTGAGCACGACTTCATCAAAATTCTCGGAAAGTCCTGCTATTTGGAGTTTGAGATCGTACTGGTCCGACCAGAACCATGGCAGCGCATTATACTGAATTGCCTTGTCACATAAAGATGCAGCCGCCACTTTGGCCTGGTCCATGGCATTCTGTACGCTTTCAAGTCTCAACTGGCGCTGGTAAAGAGGGTGATAAAAACTTGTACAGTCCCCTGCGGCTGCGATATCTGCATCGCTGGTAAGGCAGCACTCGTCCACGTTAATACCATTGTTGACTTCAAGACCCGACGCTGCAGCAAGTTCCGTATTGGGAATCACACCAATGCCAATAATGACAAGATCGGCTTTGAAACTCCTGCCGTCTGCCAGTGCTACTTCTGTTACACGATCATCGCCGACAAAGCCCGTGATTTGCACACCTGCTTCAATCTGCACACCTTCCTCGCCATGGACTCGTGTATAAAAAGCAGAAAGATCTGGAGCTGTGACACGATTAAGAATTCTGTCAGCGGACTCGAGTATGGTCACGTCCAGGTCCAGTTTCCTGAGCATGGCTGCAGTTTCCAGGCCGATATAACCACCGCCGACAATAACGGCTTTTTTACCGGGACCAATGAAATGCCTTATCTGTTCAACATCATTGATATCCCGCAGATAGAGCACACCGCGAAGCTCGCTGCCGGGTAAATCGAGTTTTCTGACACGGGCACCTGTCGTGATGGCCAACTTGTCGTAGGTCAGCTTTTCACCATGACTCAACGAGACAGTTTTGCTTTTCCTGTCAATTTCAGAAACTTCCTGACCCAGGATGAATTCAACCCCGATTTTTTCATACTGGTCCTCGGGTCTTATCAGCAGATCTTCCACGTGTTTTTCACCGGAAAGAAAAGTCTTTGAAAGCGGCGGCCTGTTATAGGGCAGGTATGGCTCACTGCCGATAACAATAATTCGTCCCTGCCATCCATGCTGGCGTAGACATACGGCAAGCTGGCCACCGGCATGGCTTGCGCCAATGATGATACGACTGGATTCAGTCATGGAGCTGCTATTGATTTCCTTGATTTTTTCACTGCCGGCTTTTTTTAACTGCAGTACACTCTGAGGCTACACATCGAGCTGGCGAAGGGCTATATTTGGTTCCCCAGTTTACCGATAATTTAACTACTATTCTTGTACGGGAAGGAAAATAACAATGAAAACGAAAGCTGCTGTCGCCTTTGAAGCCGGGAAACCACTTGAGATTTGCGAAGTCGACCTGGAAGGTCCAAAAGAAGGTGAAGTCCTGGTGGAACTGAAAGCCACAGGCATCTGCCATACTGATGCCTTTACATTGAGCGGAGAAGACCCTGAAGGGGCATTTCCGGCCATCCTGGGCCATGAAGGTGCAGGCGTCGTTGTCGAAGTCGGTCCAGGAGTTAAATCCCTGAAGCCAGGCGATCATGTTATACCGCTATATACCGCAGAGTGTCGTGAATGCGATTACTGTCTTCATCCCAAAACAAACCTGTGCCAGGCAGTACGTGCCACCCAGGGCCAGGGGGTCATGCCGGACGGCACAAGCCGCTTCTCCATTGATGGCAAGCCCATTCTTCATTACATGGGATGCTCCACGTTTTCCAACTACACAGTGCTGCCTGAAATTTCACTGGCCAAGGTCCGTGAAGACGCTCCCTTCGACAAGATCTGTTATATCGGTTGTGGTGTGACTACCGGTGTTGGTGCTGTCGTTTTCTGCGCCAAGGTAGAACAGGGTTCAACAGTGGCTGTATTCGGCCTTGGTGGTATTGGCCTGAATGTTATCCAGGGTGCCAAGATGGCCGGTGCAAGCAAGATTATCGGTGTCGATCTGAACCCGGACCGTGAAGCACTGGGCAAAAAATTCGGCATGACAGATTTCGTCAATCCTGGTGAGGTTGAAAACGTCGTCGACCATATCGTCCAGATGACGGGTGGCGTGGATTACAGTTTTGAATGTATCGGAAACGTCAACGTTATGCGCCAGGCTCTGGAGTGCTGCCACAAGGGTTGGGGAGAGTCCTATATTATCGGTGTTGCGGGTGCAGGGCAGGAAATTGCCACACGCCCCTTCCAGCTGGTGACAGGTCGCTCCTGGCACGGCGTTGCCTTTGGTGGTGCCAGGGGACGCACTGACGTGCCCATGATTGTTGACTGGTACATGGATAACCGAATCAATATCGATGACATGATTACCCATACCATGCCTCTTGAAGACATCAACAAGGCATTTGACCTGATGCATGCAGGTGAGAGTATACGTTCTGTCGTTGTCTATTAATCATATATAGCCGTATAACCGGGGTCAGAACTTCTGTTCTGACCCCAGAGTTTAAACCCCAGAGTTTTTTTCAAGGAAGCAGCACCATGAGTCTTGAACAGATCAGTGCCAATGCCATGTTTGGCGGCAAACAATTAAAGCTGAAACACTCATCCAGCGTCCTGAATTGCGACATGGTTTTTTCAGTCTACCTGCCACCCCAGGCAGACTCGGTCAATGTGCCCGTGATTTACTGGCTCTCGGGATTAACCTGCACCGATGACAATTTTGTCCAGAAGGCCGGTGCCCAACAGTTTGCAGCAGAAGCTGGCGTGGCCATTGTCTGCCCGGACACCAGCCCACGTGGCGACGATATTCCTGATGATCCTGAAGAGGCTTATGACTTTGGACTCGGCGCTGGCTTCTACGTCAATGCCACCCAGGCACCCTGGGATGCGAATTACCACATGTACGACTATGTCACCAAGGAACTGCCAGCCGAGCTGGCATCCAGTGACCTGCCCCTGGATACTGATAACTGTTCAGTCATGGGCCATTCCATGGGTGGTCACGGTGCACTGACCATTGCGCTTAAAAATCCCGGCAAGTACAAGGCAGTGTCTGCCTTCGCCCCAATTGTTTCACCAATGAACTGCCCCTGGGGAGAAAAAGCCCTATCCAACTATATTGGCGAGAACAAGTCAGACTGGGAGCAATACGATGCCTGCTCTCTCATAGGAAAAGCAGAAGAAAAACTTCATATCCTTGTTGATCAGGGCCAGGATGATGATTTTCTCCGCCCCCAGCTGAAACCTGTCATGCTGCAGCAGGCCTGCCACGAAGCAGGACATCCTCTGACGCTACGATTCCAGGCGGGTTATGACCACAGTTATTTCTTCATCGCCACTTTTATTGAAGATCACATCAATCATCATGCGTCGGCACTGTGGGGCTGAAAAAGCTTCTAGCAGCTAGTGGCTAGTGGCTAGTGGCTCATACCCCTTAGAATTGCTGCATGGAGAAACTCACCCTCACTCTTGTCCAATCCAACCTTGCCTGGCAACAGGCCGATGAAAATCGACGCATCCTTTCCGATTTATTAAAGAGCCGGGTTTCCGACACAGACCTGATCGTCCTGCCGGAAATGTTCACCAGCGCATTCACCATGGACAAAGGTGCCATTGCCGAGGACTGGCCTGGCGAAACAGTGGATTGGATGCTGGCTGCTGCTACGGAGTTCAATGCAGCAGTCTGCGGCAGTATTGCCGTGCTTGAAGACAACAAACGCTATAACCGGTTTGTGTTTACAACGCCTGAAGGCAATGTGGCCTATTACGACAAGCGGCACCTGTTTCGCATGCTGGGTGAAGACAAGCGTTACAGCGGCGGCGATGAGAGAACGCTACTGACGTGGCATGGATGGCGAATCCTGCCCCTGGTCTGCTATGACCTGCGTTTTCCGGTCTGGAGCAGAAATACGCCCGATCTCAACTATGACCTGCTGCTCTATGTGGCCAACTGGCCCGCTGCACGTGACTATCACTGGCAAACCCTGCTAAAAGCGCGGGCTATAGAAAATCTGGCCTATGTCGCCGGCGTCAACCGCATTGGACAAGATGGAAATAGCATTGAATACATCGGCCACAGCATGACCATCAATGCCGCCGGGGAAATCCTCCTGGATGCCGGCGAAGAAGCTGGCTGTTATACCGTCATTCTCAATAAAGCTGAACTGGACAATTACCGCAGGAGTTTTCCGGCCTATATGGATGCAGATGATTTTGAGTTGAAATAGCTGCTATATAGCCACTAGTGGCTAGCAGCTAGCAGCTTTAGTTTGTAGAATCCTCCAATGCCCCTACCCCGCGCCTACCTGATCGATTCCAGCATTTATATTTTTCGCGCCTGGTATGTCTATGATGAATCCATCACCGACAGTAAAGGCGATCCAAGCAATGCTGTATTCGGTTTCTGTGATTTTCTTTACCAGCTGATCAGACAGAAGAAACCGGAATATATTGCCTGCGCTTTTGACTCCTCCCAGAAAGAATCCTACCGCAAGGAGTTATATCCCGAGTACAAAGCCAATCGTGACCCGGCCCCCGAAGAGTTAAAAATACAATTCCGTCACTGCCGGGATTTCTGCCAGGCCCTGGGAATTGCAAATTTTGTCAGTGAACGTTTTGAAGCTGACGATATTATTGGCTCACTTGCACACCGGCTCCGAGAACAGGGTATGGCTGTTACCATTGTCAGCGCTGACAAGGATCTGGCCCAACTGATTCTCGGTGAAGAAGATGCCTGGTGGGATTTCGCCCGGGGCAAGGTACTCAATCACAAAGGTGTTGAGCAGCACTTTGGGGTCAGACCGGAACAGATTGCCGACATGCTGGCTCTTACCGGTGACAAGATCGACAACATTCCAGGCATTCCTGGTGTGGGCACCACCACGGCCTCCCGTATTCTCAAGAAATATCCCACGGTGGAAGAAGTTGTCGAAAATGTTGACCAGATTGCGGACATGAAATTTCGTGGTTCCAGCCGGGTGCAGGCCCTGATCAACAAGCACAAGGAAATGCTGCCTTTAAGCAAATTGTTAACAACCATCGTGACCGACATGGAATTCGAGGAAGAACCTGACATCAGCTGGAACGGAATCGATGATGATGCATTCAACCAGATGAGTGACTTGCTTGCCCTGAGCGAAGCCATGCAAAAGCGCTGGTTTGAATTGTAAGAAATGACTGCAGGAGACAACCATCCTTTAAAGGATAAACTGCCTTTCCCCCTGTTGGCAGCCATTTCAGCCTTACCGCCGCTATCTGTAGACATGTATCTTCCTGCTATGCCCGCCATGGCAGAGGACATGAATACCCAGATCAGCGTCATTCAGAATTCACTTAGCGTTTTCCTGGTGGCTTTTGGCGTTGGCATGCTGCTCTTCGGCCCTCTTTCCGACCGTTTCGGGCGTCGCCCCCTGGCCATCTTTGGCCTGGCCGGCTTTGGTATTACCTGCCTGCTGCTTGCTTTAAGTCCATCGGTCAACAGCTTCCTGGTATTACGTTTTTTCCAGGGCTTGCTCGGTAGTGCTGCCACAATTACTGTGCCTGCCATGATCAGGGACTGCCTGGGGAAAGATACTGCCAAAGGGATATCCACGGTCACCATGATCATGTTGAGCGCCCCGCTTGTTGCGCCCCTGATAGGATCTGTTCTATTAACATTCAGTTCCTGGCGTTCAGTCTTCTATGCCCTTTCACTGTATGCCACAGTAGTTTTTCTTATGACCCTCAAAAAACTGCCTGAAACATTGCTTGCGAATAATGCAGCACCTGTGTCCTTTGTACGTAATTACCTTGCAATACTGGCCACAGGAAAAATCTATGTCTTCCTCGCAACGTTTTTGATGTCATCCATCGCTTTCTTTACCTATCTCACGTCCGCCCCCTTTGTCTATATCACATGGTTCGGTGTCAGCGAAATCGGCTTTGGGATTATCTTTACCTCAACGGCCGCAGCATTGATTCTGGCCAATTTTATCAACACCCGAATTGTCTCAAGAATGGGTTCTCTCTCTGTCATGCGTATGGGTATTGCATTCGCTGTTTGTTTTTCCTTACTGCTTTTCCTGGTTCTCACTACTGAACAAAGCATGTACCTTGTCATTGCTTTCTTTTTTGTCATCATCGGCAGCCTTGGGCTGATTTCTGTGAATGCCGAAGCACTGATCCTAATTAAATTTCCCAACCAGGCCAGCTCTGCCTCAGCGGTGACGCGGACGCTGCGCTACAGCACTGGCGCCCTGGTGGGTCCGATCCTGGCAATCCTTTACACCGGTACACCGGTTCCCATTGGCGCGCTGGTGCTGGGATCCGTTATCGGGGCAGCACTAATACAAATCGGGCTTTATATAAAGACAAAAAAACCGGGGAAGGATCACCTCCATAATTGACACCAGAAGCTTCGGGAATCATTGGCACTATTTCTACACAAGCAATAATTTCGGCGTCACTCTGCACAAAGGCGCGCCAAGACAGTACACTAGATAAGCAATCTGTCACTTGGATATTCAGCAACAGTGAAAATTTTTATCAAGCTCATGATTCTTGCCCTTGTGCTGAGTTATGCCAGTCTTTTTGTGATCAAAAAACCTGATGGCACACCAATCAGGACAGTCGACAGCCTGGTACCCGATTTTAATTTTTCGGGGTTGGGTGAAGGGCTCGGTGAAAACCTGACAGAATCAGTTGATTCACTTCGAAACATAATCAGCACACAGACACAGGAAACGACCGGGAATGCCATTCAGGTTGAGGTGGAGCAGAAACAGCTGTATCGATGGCAGGATGAAAATGGTGTCTGGAATTACACCGATTCTCCTCCCCCCGGAATCAATGCTGAAGCAATGGAGCTTCAGAGTCCAAGTGTGATGAACCTGAATCCCTCAATCGCTATTGCGGATGAAGCAGTAGAGCCTGCTGCCGCTGGAGAAGAGACCAGTCTTTTTCCCCGGCAAATCCGCGAAATGCAGCAAACCATGCAGCGGGCTGAAGAGGTATCCACTCAATTCCAGGAAAAACTGGAAGAACAGCAGCGGATGCTGGAAGAACTCTAACCACAGTCACTAGAAACATCAGCATAACCTCCCATGAGCAATTTAATTCACCAATTGTCCCGTCTTATACCGTCGACGCTGAGGGATATCCTTGCACTAAAACGCTGGGGTGAGCCTCATGAAAAAGATTTCAAATTATTTGCGAGACTGAATCGGATTAATGGACTTTTAGTAGATATCGGCGCTAACTGGGGCCAATCAGCTCAGTCCATTTTTAAAGTTAACCAATCATTGAAAGTATTGTCACTGGAACCGAACACCCATATGGGCTGGTATTTATTCCTGATGTTTTTGCAACATCCCTTTCGCTTCAGATACAAACTGGCGGGTATTGGTGATATGAATGACACCATCACCCTGAATATTCCACAGACAAAACGACGTGATCTGAGCACCAATGCCTCATTTGAACCTGGCGAATTCGAAAAAGGATATGTCCAGGATCGACTCAGGGAGTATTCCGCAGAAAACCAGGGGGAGTATTCCTTTCAAAGACGTAAGGCAAAAGTCATCACTCTGGATTCCCTGGCACTTGCCCCCCTGGTAATCAAGATTGATGTAGAAGGATGGGAAATCAAAGCACTGATGGGCATGGAAAACACTTTAAAAAAATATCATCCGCTTCTGATGATCGAACTCAATAACCAGGAAGCTATTTTCCCGTGGCTGGAAGAACGCGGGTATCAGTTTTACCGCTACATAGAAGAAACACAAAGACTGGAGCCTATAGATATCTATGCTGGCTGTCTTAATGCTTTTTGTCTGCACCCAGAAACCCCCGCTGCCTTACATGAATGCCTGGCACCAATGTCTTCTGCTGAATAAATGATGAAAGTCTAGTCGGGCTTTCCAGGAACACGGATATCCAGCACCATGTCCTTGATTTCCTGAGGCGGCTCCGCTGTTAATTTGCAGACTAGCAATGCCACTGCAAAATTAATCAACATACCCAGTGTGCCAATACCTTCCGGTGAAATGCCCAGCCACCAGTTATCTGCCGTATTGGCAGCCGGGTTGATGAATTTGAAATAGACGATGTAGGTGGCAGTGAAAATTATGCCCGCGATCATGCCTGAAATCGCTCCTTCCTTGTTCATGCGGGTGGAAAATATCCCAAGCACAATGGCCGGAAAGAATGATGATGCTGCCAGACCAAAGGCAAAGGCCACCACCTGGGCTACGAAGCCTGGTGGATTGATGCCGAAATAACCGGCCACGCAAACGGCAAACAGGATCGCAATTCGCGCAAATAACAGTTCCTGCTTTTCGCTGATATCCGGCATCAGGTTTCGCTTCAGCAGGTCATGGGATATCGAGGTTGATATCACCAGCAACAGTCCGGCAGCTGTGGAAAGTGCTGCGGCGAGTCCACCGGCAGCTACGAGTGCGATTACCCAGTTAGGTAACTGGGCAATTTCAGGATTCGCCAGCACAATGATGTCCCGATCAACAGTCAGCTCATTGATTTCCTCGTCCGCCACATACTGAATGAGGCCATCACCATTTTTATCCTCGAAACTGATCAGGTTGGTATTTTCCCAGGTCGTGAACCATCCGGGCATGGACACATATTCTGCATTGTTTACTGTATTGATCAGGTTGGTCCGGGCAAAAGCGGCAATGGCAGGCGCAGTGGTGTAAAGGATGGCAATAAAGAGCAGAGCATAACCGGCTGATTTTCGTGCCGCCCTGACACTTGGTACGGTAAAGAAACGAATAATGACATGTGGCAGCCCGGCAGTGCCCATAATCAAGGCACCGGTGATAAACAACACATCCAGGCTACTTCGCACTCCTTCTGTATAGGCGGCAAATCCCAGCTCTTCATGCAAGCCATCAAGGCGATCCAGTAAATAACCCCCTCCATAAGCATCAGTCAGCTCTGCCCCGAATCCCAGCTGCGGAATGATATTCCCGGTCATCATTATGGAGATGAAGACTGCTGGCACCATGTAGGCAAATATGAGAACGCAATACTGGGCAACCTGTGTATAGGTAATGCCTTTCATGCCGCCAAGCACGGCGTAGAAAAAAACAATACCCATGCCAATTAGTACGCCGAGATTGATATCCACTTCGAGAAAGCGTGAAAAGACCACGCCAACGCCCCGCATTTGCCCCGCCACATAGGTAAAGGAAACAAAAATCGCACAGACAACGGCGACCATACGGGCCAGCTGGCTGTAGTAACGATCACCAATAAAGTCTGGCACAGTGAATTTGCCAAAATCACGCAGGTAAGGAGCGATCATCAGGGCGAGCAGAACGTAACCGCCTGTCCATCCCATCAGGTATACGGACCCATCACGCCCCATGTAGGAAACAATACCGGCCATGGAAATGAAGGACGCCGCAGACATCCAGTCCGCGGCAGTAGCTAGGCCATTGGCTAACGGTGGCACATGGGCACCGGCAATATAAAACTCTTTGGTGGAAGAGGCACGGGACCAGATGGCGATGCCGATATAGACCACGAAGGTAATACCGACAGTAATATACGTTAGTACCTGAAGACTCATATTTAGGTTTCGTTCTTGTTTTTATTAATCAGTTTTTATTCTGCTTGTTCAGCGTCTTCTTCGGCCTGCTCCTGGGCCAAAATATCCTTTTCGTCGTGATGGTATTTATGGTCCAGCCTGTCCATTAATTTCAGGTAGACAAAAATAAGGATGACATAGACATAGATAGAGCCCTGCTGTGCCATCCAGAATCCGAATTTAAAACCACCGATACGAATCGAATCGAGCTGATCGACAAATATCACTGACATGAGAAAGGAAACCACGAACCAGATGCTGAGCAAGATGGTCAGGATACGAATATTTTCTTTCCAGTAGAGATTGTCTTTGTTGTTTTCTGGCATTAATAAAGCCTTTAATTCTTATTCTTGTCGTTAATACAGGGACAGAATAAACAGCAACTAGAAAATTCTGGCTTCATCTAACTCTATTCCATTCACTGAATTTCAAAGACATGCTTGACCAGATTCTGTCCCGTGGAATGCAGCTTTGCAGCATTCCGCCTGCGGCGCCTTCGTTTAAGAATAGCGAAAATTGTAACTATTTTTCTTTTCTTCTCTTTTCTTGCTTCTGGCAGCTGGCAGCTTGCTGCTGGTAGCTGCTATTCACCCAGCTCCCAGCCGGACGTAATGGGATAACGCCTGTCACGACCAAATCCTTTCTTGCTAATTCGAACACCAACTGGTGCCTGTCGGCGCTTGTATTCATTCAAATCAACAAGCCGCAATACTCGCATAACGGTATCGTGATCGAAACCTTTTTCAATTATTGCATGAGCACTCTGATCCTGCTCAACGTAAAGCTCAAGAATCTGGTCTAGAACTTCGTAGGGCGGCAGGTTGTCTTCGTCCACCTGATCTGGCGCCAGTTCTGCTGAAGGGGGCCTCTCAATGATCCGGGCAGGTATCATCTCGCTGTTGTCAGTCTCCAGCGTATTCCTGTACCTGGATAGCTCATAAACCAGCATCTTGGGCACATCCTTGAGCACATCAAACCCACCTGCCATATCGCCATATAGTGTGGAATACCCCACTGCCATCTCGCTCTTGTTGCCAGTGGTCAGGACCAGGTAACCCTTTTTATTGGAAATAGCCATGAGGAGTACTCCCCTGGCCCTGGCCTGCAGGTTTTGCTCAGTAAGATCGACATCAGTGCCGGCAAATTCTTCTTCCAGGTTAGTCATGAAACTTTCATAAATATTGTCTATGGCAATTACGCGGTAATTCACACCGAAATTTTTTGCCTGCGTGGCTGCATCTTCGATGCTCATCTCGGAGGTATACCGAAATGGCATCATGACCGCATGCACCCTGTCACTGCCAAGGGCATCTACTGCCAGGGCCAGGGTAAGTGCAGAATCAATACCCCCGGACAAGCCAAGCACGACACCCGAGAATCCATTCTTGTTCACGTAATCCTTCAACCCCTGGACAAGCACCTTGTAGACAAGTGCCGTTGAGCTTTCGACTGTTGCAACCTCACCTTCGCCAACAAATGCCCGTGAACCGTCATAGGAAATGCTGACCATTTTCGTATCTTCTTCACAGGATGATGCGAGCACTTTGATGTTGCCGCTGGGATCCATCGCCATGGAACAACCATCAAATACCAACTCATCCTGTCCACCCACCTGATTGACATAGACGATGGGCATCGCCGCTTCTCCCAGGCGTTGTTGCAATGCCTGTTGTCGCTCCTCAAGTTTATTGGTGTGGAATGGTGACCCATTGATATTCACCATCAGCCTGGCACCGGCATTGGCTGCCTGGGCCATCGGCCCAGATTCCCAGAGATCCTCACAAATGGTGAATGCTGTTGGTATGCCCTTGATATTAAGCACACATGCGGAATTACCAGCTTCAAAGTAACGCTTTTCATCAAACACCTGGTAGTTGGGTAAGCACTGCTTTTTATACCTGGCAATAACGTCACCACGATAAATCACACACAGCATGTTGTACAAACGCCCATCTTCCCTTCCCGGGTATCCAATGACCAGATGAGTATCGAAAGCCGCTTCACATATTCTCTGCAAAGCATTTTCAATACGAATATCCAGGCTTTCACGGAGCAGCAGGTCTTCAGGGGGGTATGCTGTGAGTACAAGTTCAGGGAAAACCACCATATCCACCGGGTGAGCATCAAGAATTTTCCCTGTAATACTCAGCACAAGATCGGTATTGCCGGGTATATCACCGACAAGGGGATTCACCTGGGCCATGACAATTTGCAGTGCCGGGCGGCTATTTTCCGATTCGTTTTCTGGCTCGTTTTCTGGCTTACTTTCTGACAAGGGAATTTCCTGTGCTATTCCAGGGTGTTACTTCAATTGAAGGGCCACTGCCAATGCAAAGAACAGCTGCCCCGAGTCTATGGATATTGTCCAACAGGTGCGGTATTGTCTGACACACATTAACAATTATAAAGATTTTTATGGGCCTGATCAGACTCATCATTTTTGCACTGGTTATCTGGTTAATCTGGCGTCTGGTGAATAACTTCAAGGCGAAAGTGACCAAAAGCAAAAAACAGGGCGCAACTATAGAGAACCAAAGCATGGTGTCATGCCAGCATTGTTCGGTTCATGTCCCTCAAAATGAGGCCATCAATCATGAAAACCAATGGTTTTGCAGCGAAGCCCATAAAAAAACATACCTGGAAAATAATTCCTAGGGAACCTTCTTTCCCTGCATAAACCAAGATGACTACATCAGCCACTCCAATGACTTCTGATATTGGTGAAATCAGCCACCAGCAAAACCAGAAGATATTTGATGTCTATAATATTTACCGGCTTGTGCTGTCGCTGATTATTCTCATCAGTTACTTCTTCAGAGATTTAACTTCTTCACTGGGCGCCATTGATCCGGATTTATTTGTCCAGGTTGCTGTTGTTTATATCGTTTTTAACATCATTGTATTTTTCAGGATTTTTTTGCCCCAATCACACACCGCTGAAACATCTCAATTTGTCAGCGTCATTCTTATCGATATTATTTTCCTGGTTCTGATCAGTTACACCTGTGGTGGTGTCAGAAGCGGCATGTCCATCGTGCTCATAGTGCCCATCGCGGCGGGCAGCCTTCTGTTTCTCTCCAGGCTAAGTACTTTCTTTGCTGCAGTGGCCTCCATTCTGGCTATTTACAGCGAAGTCTATCTTTACTTCGTCATTGATGAGGGAATTGCTTTTTTTGTCCAGGCAGGCCTGCTGGGCTTTAGCCTGTTTGCCGTATCAGGATCGTTACAGTATCTGGGTGGCAAAATCCTCCAGAATGAATTGCTTGCCAGGGAACAGGCAGAAAATATTGAATCCCTTCAGGAAATGAACAACCAGATTATCCAGCGTATGCACAACGGGATACTTGTAGTGAATCGCGACGGTTTGCTGCTCAACGTTAATGATGCTGCCAGGCGATTCATGAATGACCCTGATATCCAACCCCGGGTTTCAAGATTGCCAAAAATTCTGGAAGAGCAATTCCTGCAGTGGTTACAGGACAACAGCGTCAAGGCCTCCCCCTTTCAACTGGAAGGCTCAACCCGGGATCTGCAGGCGACTTTTGCTTTTCTGAATGCCGATTCGGAAGCCGACTCCAATATCCTGATCTTCCTGGAAGATTACTCATTGCTTACCAGCCATGCACAGCAATTGAAGATGATGTCGCTGGGTCGCCTGACCGCCAGTATTGCCCACGAAGTGCGCAACCCACTTGGCGCCATTTCACATGCAAGTCAGCTATTGAATGAATCAGAAGAAATCGCAGAGAACGACCAGCGTTTACTTGAAATCATCTCCACGCATTCAGATCGTGTTAACAGGATAATCGAAAGCATCCTGGATTTATCCAGGAACAAGGCTGATGATTCAAACCAGATCAATATTCATCAATGGATGGAACAGTTTGTTGGAAAATTTTCCAACTCCCAGTCTACGCCTGTCTCAATAGACTGGCATGTCACTCCTGAAGACCTGGCGGTACAATTCAATTCTGGTCAACTTGAACAGGTCATGACAAACCTTTGCGAAAACGGGCTTCGTTACAGCGAAAAGGCAACAGGTAAACCCAGTATCAGTATCGAAGTAGAAAAATCAGACAATGGAAAACCGGTGCTTCATGTTTTGGACGAAGGTAAAGGCATTCCACAGGAATTAATGGCGCAGATATTTGAGCCCTTCTTCACAACAGAGCAGGAAGGCACCGGACTTGGCCTGTTTATTTGCAAGGAAATATGCGACGCTAACTACGCAAGATTGGCTT
>Ga0181558_10000322_pt1 | contig 44970 bp, 42 predicted proteins | sample 011ome_22_FD_133754 | JGI IMG/M metagenome (GOLD analysis project Ga0181558, IMG submission 133754) | Coastal salt marsh microbial communities from the Groves Creek Marsh, Skidaway Island, Georgia - 011507BT metaG (megahit assembly) | ecosystem: Environmental > Aquatic > Marine > Intertidal... | reverse complement strand
TGCATTTACAAGTGTAAAAGATCATTTCAATCATGTGATGTTTGTGGAAACACACCGCTTGGCTCAATTCAATCCACGGGGAACTGATGTTTCGGTGGTACTTGATTTGATGATACACGACATCGACATCGTATTAAGTGTAGTAAAAGCCAATTTGCGCAAAACCAGTGCAAGTGGCGTTGCCGTGATCAGCGAAACTCCAGACATCTGCAATGCCCGACTTGAATTCGACAACGGATGTGTAGCCAACCTCACGGCAAGCAGAATCTCACTTAAAAACATGAGGAAATCGCGCTTTTTTCAGAAAAACGCATACATCTCCGTTGATTTTCTAGAGAAGAAATCAGAAATGGTGCGCCTTCAAGAGGTTGATCCCAGCAATCCATTCGCCATCACAATTGATCCTGAAAATGGCAACGAAGCCAAGCAATTGACGTTTGAAAACCCTGATGTTCAACCATCTAACGCTTTAATGGAGGAGCTAATATCATTTGCAGAATGCATCTCCAACGACACCAAACCTGCAGTGACCATTGAAGATGGTTTCCAAGCCATTCAAGTTGCCAACCAAATTCTTGAGCAACTTAGTTACTCGAATTCTATTTTCGCAGCCTAATTTTTTGATTCAGTTGCACTAATTGCGCTCAGTGTGCGTTTTAAGTTCATCTGAACCCCTATTGAAGAAATTGATGAATACTAAAGTCAATGTGCTGTATGCCTTCTTACTCTCTTTATTTGGCCTGAGTTCGTGCAGCTTATTTGATAAAACAGAACCAACACCAGCTTGGATTCGCATCGAAAAAATTGAACTTATTGATAATCCGAATGTCAGCGAGGGGTCGTTATCCAGCGATATCACTGACGCATGGGTTTATATTGATGATAATATAATAGGTGTATTTGAACTTCCTGCTGATATTCCAATCTTGGAGGAAGGAGAGCACGAATTGCTCGTGGGTCCAGGTATTAAAGTTTCCACCGTATCTACCTTAAGAGATAACTACTTATTCTATAATGCCTACGGGCAGCAGGTAAATCTGGTTCCGGGAGAAATACTAACGATTGAACCACAGGTAAGCTACCGAGATGAAGGTTCGAACTACCTCTATTACATTCTGGAAGATTTCGAAGACAGCTTTATAGAAATGAGTTCAGTGAGTGGAAGTGATGCTGAAATATTTCGAACTACCGACCCCGCAAACGTTTTCGAGGGCAAAGGCTCAGGAATTGTAACGATCACCGATACCACCACCGCTGTTGGGTTCAGAACTTCAGAGAATTTGCAGTTATCGCTCAATGGCAAGGCCGTGTATTTGGAAATAGACTATTACACTGATTTTGACTTAACGATTGGTCTGCACATTGACAATGGCCCATTGAGTGCTCAAACCATCGATTACCTGACCCTTCGCCCATCCAATGATCCTAATGTAACGTGGAGAAAGGCGTACATTGCGCTCACCTCAGTGCTCAGTCAAGCCACCAATTTTCAATATACCTATGTCTATTTTCTCCCTCAAGTTTCCGAACAGAACGCGATAAATGGGAAGGTATTAATTGACAACATTAAAATCATGAGCCAGCTTTGAATCCTCGCATTCAATCATTAAAATACCTATTAAGCGATGCCTTTGCTGCTGCTCTGGCATACTTTGCTGTTTTTACTTTTAGAAAATTGGTGATTGAATCGCGTGTTTTTGGCGATACATTGTTGATGTACGATCAGAAATTTGTTTTCAGCTTGCTGGCCATTGTCGCCTTCTGGTTGAGCCTTTATGCTATTATTGGTGTATACAAGAATCCCTACCGTAGATCGCGCTTAAAGGAATTTACGCAAACTTTTACGATCAGTTTGGTGGGTTCTATCTTTCTCTTTTTTTCCATTATACTCGATGACTTCATCGACAGCTACAAAAGTTATTATTTCTCCTTTGGTATCCTTTTTAGCGTGCACTTCATCTTCACTGAATTAGGAAGATTCACCCTATCGAGCATTACCGCTGCTAAGATTCACAACAGGATTATTGGGTTCAACACCTTAATTATAGGCAGCAATGAAAATGCCTTACAATTATTTGAAGAATTAGAGGGTCAGCGAAAGTCTTCGGGTTTCTTCATCAAAGGTTTTGTGCACATCAATGGAGGAAAGAACCATGCGCTTCACGGTAAAGTTCCCCACTTAGGTCATTTCAATGACATTGAAGATGTTATTAAGCAATATGAAATTGAAGATGTAATTATTGCACTCGAATCAAGCGAGCACGACAAAATCGGTCACATCTTGAATGCATTGGACGGATTGGTAAGCAATGTCAAGATCATTCCAAAAATGTATGACATTCTCAGTGGGCAAGTGAAGATGTCGTCCATATTGGGCGCACCACTCATCGACATCAACCAAGAGATCATGCCGGTGTGGCAGCAATCGTTTAAGAGAATTTTAGATGTGGTAGTTTCCTTCCTAAGTTTGATATTGCTCTCACCACTTTTCATTGTGATAGCGATCATTGTAAAGCTCGGATCAAAAGGAAGCATAATATACTCGCACGAACGTATTGGAAAAAAAGGCAAGCCTTTCCAGATCTACAAGTTCAGATCGATGTATGAAAATGCAGAGGAAGACGGGCCTGCCCTTTCGAGTGAAAATGACCAACGTATAACCCCATTCGGGAAATTCTTACGCAGAAGTAGAATGGATGAATTACCTCAGTTTTATAATGTTCTTAAGGGCGACATGAGCATGGTAGGGCCGAGGCCTGAGCGCCAGTTTTTCATAGATCAAATCATTAAAAGGGCACAACACTACAAGCACTTGCAAACCGTGCGTCCTGGTATCACCTCTTGGGGACAAGTGAAGTATGGATATGCAGAAAACGTGGATCAGATGATTGAGCGACTGAAGTTTGATGTTCTTTACATTGAAAACATGTCGCTCTTGGTAGATTTTAAAATATTAATCTACACGGTTTTAATTGTACTGCAGGGAAGAGGGAAATAAGCGCATATGATTGACACATAAAAGCCCGAACAATTTGTTCGGGCTTTCTCTTTATCTAAAGATTCTTATCTCTTACATTTCTTCCATTTCAATCATCTTGAAAGGAATTTTGATGATGGCTTGATAATCCTCACCAGCCTCAAGCATATCTTCATCATCCTCTTCGTAGTGCCAGTTGATGGTAATGTTGGTTTTACCATTCACTGATTCCAACTTCTTGAAGACATCAAGGATGCATTTCGAAGAACTCGTGTTGAAGTATTCCAACTGAATGTTCACCACTGTTTCAGATTTAGCATTATCTCCATAATTACCAATCCAATCTACAAGTGGATTGTAGAATTCAACAGCATTTTCAGGAATAGATCTTCCTTTTACTTCAAGAACGCCTGTCTCGGCATTGAAATTTACAGTTGGTGTTTTAGGTGTTCCTTCAATTTTGATTGGATCCATCTTGTTTCGTTTAATTTAAGAGACTGCAAGGTTATACTTTAATTTTCAAAATGTAAAGCCCGAAATCATCATTTACAGTACTAAAATCATACTCAAGCTTATTACCAGACTTTCTAGCAATATCAATCATTCCTAGGCCTCCACCTCCATGTACGCTGTACTGTCCATTATCCAAAACCTCCTTATAATACTCCCGAAGACCATCTTTATCTAAAGACTTGATCTTGTCTAATTTAGCTTTTAATGGTGGTATGTTATTGACCTCGATATAATTCGCGGTTAGCACAAAATATTCGTTGTCTTTTCTGCCTAAAATAAAAGTAGCAGTCTTATTCTCTTTATCAATTCCGTCAGCCATAGCATCAGTATGATGATAAAGGTTTTGCAATCCTTCTACCAATATGTTGTAGACCTTGCGCTGCTTTTTAAAATCCTCCTCCGTATTTTCCAGCTTCTGCTCTACCTCTCCAAGAATAATTCCAATGCGCCCTTCATTCACTTCGCCATGAAAATTCATGAGCAATTCCGCATCAGCAAACTGGGATACAAAATCTGAAATAATCTTACTTTCCAACAGGATTTGTTAAAGGTTTGAGCAAATATAACGGATAAAACAAATCAAGAATATCAATCAGTTTTCAAACGTTTCATCATTCGATTGTTCATTGGTCAACAGTTTTGTCAGAAATCAGCTTATCCTTTGCTACTTTTGGCCACCGAAAAAGAAAACACACAAATAATGAAAAGAATACTTACGGTTGTTATTACCCTATCACTTCTCTCAGGTTCAGCGCTTAAAGCGGATGAGGGAATGTGGCTTCCTATGTTAGTGAAGAGATTGAACATTGCTGATATGCAGAAGCATGGATTGCAATTGAGTGCAGAAGAAATTTACAGTGTTAACAACTCAAGTTTGAAGGATGCCATTGTGGTATTGAACGGAGGTTCGTGCACGGCTGAAATGATCAGCGGTAAAGGATTATTCCTTACCAACCATCACTGTGCTTTTGGTGTTATCCAAGATAATAGCTCGGTTGAGCATGACTACCTTACAGATGGATTCTGGGCAATGGCCATGAAAGAGGAATTACCTGCTAAAGGAATGACTGCTGGTTTCTTGGTTGAAATGAGAGATGTTACCGATGCCATATTAGGAAGTGTAAACATCACGCTGCGTGGTGCTGAGAGAGATGCTGCAGTTAGAGAAGCAATAGCTAAAGTGGAAGAAGAAATCAAAGGTGACGTTGAAAGTCACTATGATATACGCATCAAAAGCTTTTTTGAAGGAAATGAATATTACGCTTTTGTTTACGAAACATTCAGAGATGTGAGATTGGTTGGTGCTCCGCCTTCATCCATCGGAAAATTTGGTGGCGACACCGACAACTGGATGTGGCCACGTCATACTGGCGACTTCTCTATGATGCGTATATACAGCGGAACGGATGGAATGCCAGCTGATTATTCTGAGGACAACATTCCTTACCAACCAAAGCACTTCCTTCCTATTTCTTTAAGTGGAGTGGAGAAAGGCGATTATGCCATGATCATGGGTTACCCAGGAAGTACTGATAGATTTTTAAGCTCCTATGGTGTTGAACAAGAGTTAACTGTTAGACAACCCAATACCGTAAAGGTGAGAGAAACACGCTTGGCGTTGATGAAAGAAGACATGAACGAAAGCGATGAAGTACGCATCAAATATGCATCGAAGTACGCTGGTGTGAGCAATTATTGGAAATACTTCATTGGTCAACAACGCGGCTTAAAGCGATTAAAAGTAAAGGAACAAAAGCAAGCATTAGAGGCTGATTTCCAGGAATGGGTAAATGCTTCTGACGAGCGCAAAGAAATCTATGGTAACGTATTGAAGGATTGGGAAGAAGGTTTCAACGAATCGAACGAAACAAGCCTTTATCGCACCTATTTAAACGAGTGTGTTTTTGGAAGTGAAGCTATGTTGATGGCTTACCGTACTTCTCGACTTTCTGGTGCACTGAATGCTGATCCTGTGAACCAAGAGGAAGTGGACAAACAAGTGGAAGAAGTTAGAAAAACAGCTGAAAAATTCTATAAAGACTACAACCAGCCAACGGATCAGAAAATAACTGCTGCGTTATTCCAGTTTTTCTCCGAGGACATCCCTGCATCATTACAACCACAGTTCTTCAAAGATCAAGTGTCCAAAAACAAAGGCGACTTCAGTAAGTTGGCCGAGAAAATGTTTGCCAAAAGCATTTTCCGATCAGAAGCCACTTTCAGCGAGTTTTTAAGCAACCCTTCTTCGAAGACCTTGGAAAAAGATATGGTTTACACCTATATGAAGGAGTTCTTGAACCACTTCAGAAGCGAGGTAGCTCCAATGATGGGGCCATCTCAAGAGAAGATCGACAATTCCAATCGCCTTTTCGTTCATGGACTAAGAGAGATGAACAAAGACGTAAACTACTATCCGAATGCGAATTCAACCATGCGAGTTACTTACGGTAATGTGTTAGATTATTATCCTGCCGATGCGATCTACTACAATTACTACACTACCATCGAAGGAATTATGGAAAAGGAAGATCCTACCAACGATGAATTCATTGTTCCAGCCAAATTGAAAGAGCTTTACAACAGAAAAGACTACGGACAATACGGACAAGATGGTGACTTAAGGGTTTGTTTCTTAACAAACACCGACATCACTGGTGGAAACTCTGGAAGCCCCGTAATCAATGGCAAAGGTGAATTGATCGGTTGTGCCTTCGATGGCAATTGGGAAGCAATGAGCGGTGATATCGCGTTTGAACCTAAGTTACAGCGCACCATTGCTGTTGACATTCGATATGTTCTGTTCATCGTTGACAAATATGCTGGTGCAAAGCATCTGATTGATGAGATGAAGTTGGTAACCAACGAACCGACCAAGCCAACCCTTGATGCTCCAGCGCCTGTTGATGCGGTTAAGAAAGATCAACGAGCGATTATGAAAAAAGGATAATATGAGCAAAGAATGGTTCGAGACGTGGTTTGACACCTCGTATTACCATCTGCTGTATAGAAATAGGAACGAAGTTGAGGCGCGTCAGTTCATTGACGCGCTTCTTCGTTTTCTGAATCCTGCTCCAGATGCCCACTTTATTGACGTAGCCTGTGGAAAAGGAAGACACTCAAAATACCTGAACAGTTTAGGTTTTAAGGTAACTGGAATTGACCTTTCTGAAAACAGCATCAATGAAGCCAAAATCAATACATCCAGCGAAAAAGGCATTCAATTTCATCAGCAGGATATTCGCGAGCCATTTCCTGAGAAAAACCTCGACTTTGCCGTAAACCTATTCACCAGTTTCGGTTACTTCGATTCGGAAAAAGAACATCAATTGGCGCTTAATAATATGTTCAATTGTTTGGCACCAGGTGGAAAAATGGTAATGGATTACATGAATGTATCCGAGGTCCTATTGTCACTCAAACGAGAAGAGCATCGCGAAGTGGATGGCGTACATTTTACAATCAAACGCTATATAGAAAACGGTTGCATCATTAAAGAAATCACCGTTACCGACAAAGGCGAATCGTTCGTGTTTGAGGAGCGCGTAAAAGCATTTTCAAAGGCAGATCTGGAATCATTAATGATAAATTCAGGTTTTAAAATTTGTGCGACTTTTGGATCATATAATCTTGAACCATATCAAGAGAACAGCGCGCGTGTTGTTCTTATAGCTGAAAAATAAATATGTTCATTTACCTCATCGGATTGTTGATTTCGTTTGCAGCAGGAGCTTGGTTCATTTTCAATGCTCCTTCTAAAAAGTCGTGGATCTATTTATTCCTCTCTGCAGGTGGTGCCTATCTCATCACTATTCTTTTTACGCATATTCTTCCCGAGCTATTCGAAGAATTAGGACATAAAGCCGGCATCGTACTGCTCATCGGGTTCTTAATTCAAATCGCTCTAGAGAATTTTTCTAAAGGTATCGAACACGGTCACGCGCACCCTACGGCCTCAAAAACTGCACTGATCATTTCGTTTTCAGCGCTTTGCTTGCACGCCTTGATTGAAGGTATGCCCCTCGCCTCTTCCCTATTTTCTTCGATGATCGATTTTGATCAAGAGTTGACCATTGGCATCATGTTACACAAAATCCCGGTGGCCATAACCTTGGCAACACTACTTATCAAATCTGGAATTAAGAAATCGAATGCCACATTATGGTTGGCTCTATTTATTGCATGCACCTTAATTGGATCAGGTATTCAGCACTACTTCGGTGGTGACTCAACCGACCTCATGTTTATGAGTTTGGGACTAACGGTTGGTATTTTACTGCATGTTTCTACCACCATACTCTTCGAAAGCAGCGATCACCATAAGTTGAGCCCCAGTCGAATTGCTGTGATCATTTTCGGGGTAGCATTGGGATTGCTTTCCTAACCTCACTTGGCAGCGGTTTTGGCCTCTTGCCAAATTGCTTCCATCTCGCCCAGCGTCATGTCTGCCATCTTCTTGCCCTGCTCAGCGGCTTTCTCTTCTAAGTATTGAAACCGCTGGATGAATTTCTTGTTGGTTCGTTCCAACGCATCCTCTGGATTCACACCTATAAAGCGGGAATAGTTGATCATGCTGAAGAGTACGTCACCAAATTCATCTTCGATGCGCGCGTGATCTGCGCCATTTTCTATTTCCGTTTGCAACTCCTGCATTTCCTCCTTCACTTTATCCCAAACCTGCTCTTGCTTATCCCAATCAAAGCCAATACCTCTGGCTTTCTCTTGTATACGATTGGCTTTTACCATCGCTGGTAATGACTTTGGAACACCTTCCAATACCGACTTCTTCCCTTCGGCTAATTTGATTTGCTCCCAATTGCGCTTTACATCTTCTTCATCATGCACTTCCACATCGCCATAAATATGGGGATGCCTGCGCACGAGTTTATCACACACACTATTCAGCACATCATCAATGGCAAACTCCTTGCGCTCGAAACCAATTTGGGCATAGAAGACGACATGCATGATCAAATCACCCAATTCCTTTTTCACTTCTTCCATATCGTTATCGATAATGGCATCGCTCAATTCGTAGGTTTCTTCGATGGTCAAATAGCGCAGTGACTCAATCGTTTGCTTGCGATCCCACGGACATTTCTCACGCAATTCGGTAATGATGTCTAACAATCGTTCAAAAGCCGCCAACTCTGGTCTCATGGTTTCCGTTTTATAGGTGTCAAATAAAAGTTCAAAAGAAACATATCCTTTGCAACTTTGCCCCAATGTTCGGCAGGACTTCTATCATATTATCAACGTTCTTGATGCTCAGCATTGGCCTCTTTGCGCAAAAGAGCCCCATTGGCGCTGAATTGAGCTATGCCAGAGGTGTGTTGCTTCCGCATCGCGCCATCATGCAACACTTGCCTCAAGGCCCTGCACAAGCCATAGAATTAAGGATTTTCCAGCAAACCAACGGTAGCAAAGCTTGGCACAACACGTATAATCTGCCTCAGCTAGGAATCGCCATCAAAGGCTTTGACTTGGCCAATAGAGATTTGTTGGGCTATGGATTGGGAATTGCAGCCTACTTCTCCTCTCCAGTGCTCAGCACTCCACGATTCAAATGGAACCTTGAAATTGGCGCTGGACCGGGCATTGTGTCTAAACCGTTCAGCAATGAAAATTATAAAAACATCGCCATTGGAAGCTACGGCAACGCATTCGTGTTTCTTGGTCAGCGATTTTCTTATGAAGTAAAAGATAGAATGCACCTGTCATTGGCAATGGCGTTCAACCACTTTTCTAATTCCGCTTATTCCTTGCCCAATTTAGGATTGAATTACCCGACAGTATCGTTCGGAGTTGGATACGTATTTCAAAAATCGACTACAATTGACAGCATTCCTAAATCAGAACTGCGCCAAAAAGGAAGGTGGATCGCAGCATTCGGAGCGGGATTAAAAGAAGTGGCTGATCCGAAAAATGTAAAGTTTCCAACGTTTTCACTGATGACCGAGCGCACATTTGGTCTTTCGAAAAAGAGCTCAGCATCTGCTGGCATTGATGTAATGTATAACTCGGCATTGTATGCCAGCAGGAATGCAGACAGCAACACTGTAACTGCATTGCAAAACCTGCAGTTAGGTTTGAAGATCGGATACAACCTGCACATTGATCAAGCACAGATATTTCTTCAAGCCGGCTGGTATGCCATTGATTCCAATAAAAAAGACGGTAACTTCTACCATCGCGCGGGCATCCGCTATTTTTTCACGGATCATTTCGGAACCCATTTGGCATTGAGAACACACCTTTTTAAAGCAGACTATTTTGAAGCGGGCATGGCATATCGTTTTTAGTGTGGTGCTTGTCGCGAGCCTGAGCGCCTGCCAAAAAGAAGGTGCTGGCTGCTTTGAATCGCGCGGTGACCAAACTTCAGAGCGAAGAGAAATCAGCTCGTTTATCGATCTGTACACGGAAGGACGCGTGAACGTTGTTTTGGTACATGATACACTCAACTATGCCATCATCAACTATGGTGAAAATGCCGTGGCGGGTATTGAAACGCGTATGGAAGGAAACGCTTTGCACATTGATGAAACAAATACCTGCGATTGGATGCGCAAGGTGTATCCGTTACCAGAAGTTGAATTGCATTATACATCTTTCAAGAATCTTTTCACGAAAAGCGCGGCCGCGGTTCGTTTTCGGAACGAATTCATCACCGACACGTTAAAGGTTGAAATCAATGATGCGGCCGGAAGTGTATTCTTAAGGCTGCAATGTGATGACCTAAGCATCATTGGCCACACGGGGGCGACTGATGTAACTGCGGAAGGAACAACCGACAATCTTTACATCTATAACTCTAGCTATGCTCCCATCAACACTGAAAAGATGGTTTCGCGCATCGCCTCGGTGCACAATAACTCTTCTGGCGACACCTACGTTCGGGCAACGCAAAGACTGAATACGACCATAGAAGAAGATGGAGACATCTATTTGTATGGCAGCGCTGCAGTGCGAGGTACGCCAAATGGAAGTGGCCAAGTATTTCTAATGGGCGAATAAGCAATGTTGTGACATTCATCACTTCGCTTTCAATTTGGCATTTCTTACCTTCGCCCCATGAAATTGATTCTACTCGCAATCGGACTATTGGGTCTTGCTTTCGCAGGAATAGCCGTAAAAATTTGGGGTAAAAAAGACGGAGAATTTGCTGGCACTTGCGCGAGCAACAATCCACTCTTGAAAAACGATGAAGGTTCTTGCACGGTATGTGGCGCCCGCCCTACTGAGCAGTGTCAGAAGGATTGATGATTCATGATTTATAATTGATGATTAATCACTGTTATTACTCGTGCGCCAGTTAGCTATCAGGTGACAGGCAAAATGCTTTCTGTCAGTTCGAGTGATCCCGCCAAAAGCGGGATAATATCGAGAGCGACTAGAAAAATCTCTCCTCGCGCGCTCCCGATAGCTATCGGGATGCAAAGCGTGCGAGAACAGAAACTACTTCACCTCCTCATAAATAATATCATCAAATTGATCCGAATCGGTTTTTGCAGACTCAGCAGCACACATGCCATACATTTCACATGGTAAATATTTTGAATTGACCGCGGCTTGATACAACATCAAAGCGCCAAACAATCCTGCCACCAAATGACTGTGATTCACGGAGTCATAGATGAAGTAAAAACCGAGAGCAAGGCGGAGCCAGCGATAAAAACTCAAAGGTTGTTTGAGTAAGGTAATCACGTTTTTCATTGGTATAAATGTAGGCATCATTCCTCCACCAACTCAATGGCACTTTCCAATTTCTTGCTTGTAAAGGTTTTGTAGTTGCCCTCTTGGTCTGACGAAATCAAGTAAACATAATTACTCAAATAAGAATGCTCTTCTAAGAAACTGATGGTAGAATCCATGCCCATCACCATGAAGGCCGTAGCATAGGCATCGGCTAGTCCAGCATTTTTACTCACCACGGTGGCACTCAATAAATTGTGCTGTACGGGATAGCCCGTTGTTGGGTCAATGGTATGCGAATAGCGCACGCCATTCTTTTCGTAAAACTTGCGGTAGTTGCCGCTGGTGGCCAATCCCTTATTTCTTAGGTTGATGACGGCCTGTAATTCACGTTCTGCGTTTTCGTCAATGGGCTTGTCAATTCCAAAGCGCCAAAGCGATCCATCTGGCTTGGGATAACCCACAGAAATCTCACCACCGATTTCCACAAAAAACAACTTCAAGTCTTGTGCTTCTAAAAACTTCACCACTTGATCTACACTCCATCCCTGCCCTATGGCGTTAAAATCGAGCTGCATGCCCGGAATGGGCTTCGTCAAAAAGAGCTTATCTGTCTTCTTCATCGATCCTTTCAACTCGTTCATTCCAAAACTTCCTTTGTTTCGGATGATGCGCAACGTATCAAAATTGACCAATTCGAGCAAGCTATCAATGGTCTGTTGCTCCACCAATTCAGGACGCTCAAACCGCTCTGGACCAAATCCCCAATAAGAAACCATTGGTTTCACAGTTGGATCGAAAGCACCGTTGCTGGCCTCATATACCTCCCAGCTTTGCGAAAGGAGATCAAAAAACAAATGATCGATATACGCACCGCTGTCTGACTTATTCCATTGATCGATTATCGAATTAGATAGATAGGTAGAAACAGATTCATCTACTCGTTTCAAAATACTATCTACTTGTGTCTTAAAATTGCGCTCCTGCAAATCGTAATACACGATGCGCCAAGTGGTTCCTTGCGCTTCACCCGAAATGGTTTGCTTGAATTCCTCGGAAGTCGTTTTATCCAATTCTGCATTGCAAGACGTCAAAGCAATAATTATGCTCAAGGCTGAGAGATAAAGGGCTGTGTTTTTCATATCCAATGCAAAGAAAAGACTATTAGCCATGCATTCAGATGACAGTTTCCGAGAATTAAGGGATAGATAAAGTCAGCAATTCACTTCGTGATAAAAGTTCTTGGCTCATCGTTGGATCACGACAAATAATGGATGAGCATAAAAGCATTAAAATCTATGTAACTAGCCGTTCGAAAGGCCTTGAATTATTTTCGGGCACCATAATACTGAACGATCGTGAGTCGGACCCGCGCAGCGATTTTCTGTTTGAGAACCGCTGAAAGCGGGTCGAGTTTAAATCGCGGCAAGCAAAGGAGTGAAGTAAATTATGGTCGGAAAAAATTCACAGCCTTGATCTTTGCTCAACTTTGGACTGCGCATTCGCGAAGCTTGTGCCATCGCTGTAGCTATTGGCGACATGCGATCTGCGGAGCACGGTCAAGCCAAAGTTGAAAAAAGCTAAACATTGAAACAAAAAAATCCCCCTGATTGCTCAGAGGGATTGGATATTTTAATGGATGAAGCCTATCCACCGAAATCGTCAAATGCAACGTTTTCTGGTGGCACTCCCCACTCGTCACACATTTTCAGAACCGCTTGGTTCATCATTGGTGGACCACAGAAATAGAATTCAATATCTTCAGGTGCATCGTGCTTACTCAAGTATTGATCGATTACTGCTTGGTGAACGAATCCCACGAAACCATCACCATCTGCTTCCATGTTTTCCTTCACTTTCCAATTGTCTTCTGGCAATGGTTCAGAAAGCACCATGTAGAACTTAAAGTTTGGAAAATCCTTCTCCAAAGCGCGGAAATGATCGATGTAGAACAATTCACGCTTCGAACGACCTCCGTACCAATACGATACTTTACGTCCTGTTTTGATTGTTCTGAAGAGCTCATACAAGTGGCTTCTCATTGGAGCCATACCAGCACCACCGCCAATATAAAGCATCTCAGCATCAGTCTCCTTAATGAAGAACTCTCCATAAGGTCCTGAAATCACCACTTTATCTCCTTTCTTACGAGAGAAAATATAAGATGAGGCGATACCTGGATTCACATCCATCCATTTATTGTTTGCCCTGTCCCATGGCGGAGTAGCGATACGCACGTTCAACATGATCTCGCGTCCTTCAGCTGGGTATGAAGCCATTGAATAAGCGCGCTCGATGGTTTCGGTGTTTTTCATCACCAATGGCCACAAATTGAACGTATCCCACTCTTTCTTGAATTTCTCTGGCTCACCTGGATGCTCGTCAGGGTGGGCCGTAATGTCAATATCGGTATAAGGAGTCTCGCATGCTGGAATTTCAATTTGAATATATCCACCTGCACGATAATCCATATCCTCAGGAATCTCAACCACGAATTCTTTAATGAATGAAGCAACGTTGTAGTTTCTAACCACAGTTGCCTCCCATTTCTTGATACCAAAAATCTCTTCTGGAATCTGGATTTCCATATCCTCTTTGATCTTCACTTGACAACCCAATCTCCAATTTTCAGCTTGCTCCTTGCGCGAAAAATGAGGCTCTTCGGTTGGTAACATTGATCCTCCGCCACTGTGCACTTGGCACTTGCACTGGATGCATGTTCCGCCACCACCACATGCTGACGGAAGGAAAATCTTATTGTTTCCAAGCGTTGAAAGAATTGTCCCTCCAGCATCAACCTCAATAGTCTTTTCTCCATTGATTGTCAACTTAACTTTTCCACTAGGAGATAGTTTTGCCTTGGCAAACAAGATGATGGACACCAAAAGCAAGATGAATAGAAGGAATACTACGATACTGATTATGACTGTTGTTCCCATGTCTTTCGTTTCTTATAATTCAATTCCCATGAAGGCCATGAACGCAACGCCCATTAAACCTGTGATGATAAAAGTGATACCAAGTCCTCTCAATGCTGGTGGCACATTTGAATACTTAATCTTTTCGCGAATGGCTGCAATGGCAACAATGGCTAAGAACCAACCTACTCCCGATCCAAGACCAAATGAAGTAGCTTCAGCGATAGATGAGTATTGACGCTCTTGCATGAACAATGCACCTCCTAAAATGGAGCAGTTCACTGCGATCAATGGAAGGAAGATACCCAACGCACCATATAATGCTGGAGCAAATTTCTCCACCGCCATCTCTACCAACTGCACCATGGATGCAATTACCGCGATGAACATGATGAAGCTCAAGAAGCTCAAATCGATGCTCGCATAAGACTCGTCTAACCAAGTCAATGCTCCTTCTTTCAATACATAGTTTTCAATCAAGTAGTTTACTGGAACGGTGATCCCCAAAACGAAAATTACCGCGGCTCCAAGACCAACTCCTGTTTTTACTGTCTTTGAAACGGCCAAATAAGAGCACATTCCAAGGAAGTAGGCAAAAATCATGTTCTCAATGAAGATGCCTTTTACGAATATGTTTACTAAATCTAACATGGTGGTTTAGTTTTCTTCAATTAAAGCGGTGTTCTTACTTCTCTGTATCCAAATGATGATACCCACAGTGATCAAAGCCATTGGAGGCAAGATCATCATGTTGTTGTTCATGTATCCCATTTCAAAAACAGCATCTGGAATTAACTTGTATCCCATCAACGTTCCTGATCCAAACAGTTCACGCACCACGGCTACTGCGATCAATATCCAGGCATATCCAGCACCGTTTCCGATGGCATCAAGGATAGATGGCCAAGGCTTGTTGGCCAGAGCGAATGCCTCAAGACGTCCCATGATAATACAGTTGGTAATGATCAAACCAACGAAAACCGAGAGTGCCTTGCTCACATCATAAACGTAGGCTTTCAGCACTTGGTCGACCAAGATCACCAAAGACGCAACAACCACCAATTGAACGATGATTCGGATACGGCTAGGAATGATGTTTCTGATCAATGAAATGATCAAGTTACCGCCAATCAATACCACTAACACTGAAAGTGACATTACGATAGCTTGTTTCACTTGAACGGTAATTGCAAGTGCTGAACAAATACCCAATACTTGAACAGTAATAGGATTCGAATCATTCAAAGGATCCGTAAGGAGCAATTTATTCTTCTTTGAGAAGAGTGGCTCGCTTGGTTCTTTTACTGCTGCTGCAGCTGCTTCTTTTACTTCTGTACTCATAGTGAATTAGATTGATGCGATATCAGAATTCTTTTTGAAATAAGGCACATATACTTTCAATGTGTTCTCTAACATGGCAGTAACACCATTACTTGTAATAGTTCCTCCGGTAATTGCGTCAACACCATGCTCATCGCTAGCATCAGCACCGCCTTTTACCACTTTCACTGAAACAAAAGTTCCAGATTCATCAAAAATTTTGTCGCCCACGAAAGGCTCTTGGAACCATCCTTGATTGATCTCCGCTCCTAACCCTGGCGTTTCTGTTTTGTGATCGAACTTGGCACCAAAAATCGTATTCATGTCTCCTTCCAAGGCAATGAAACCCCAAATTGGGCCCCAAAGTCCTGTTCCAACTAAAGGAACAACGTAGTAGGGATTGCCGTCCTTCTCACAAATGAATAATGGAAACTTCTTTTGGTCATCTGAAAGAGACTTGTCGCGGTATTGTTTTTTGATGTCGATATTAAACGCATCGCTTTCAAACGCCTCCTTGCCATCGGCACCTAGGGTTTTCACTGGACCGTCCATCTCGCTCAATACGTTTCCTTTTGAGTCTAAGATAATTCGCTTCTTCACGAACTCACCAAATTTGGCACTTGCCTCTTCACGGGTTGATTCTACTTGAATAGATCCAAGAATATTCTGCATTTTCTCCTGCTTCATATTCTCGTCTTGTGGACCTTTAAGGCCCATAGCAGCTACCGCTAGAACTGTTGCTACTACCACAACCATAATGACTGCGAAGAGAAAAGTAAAGCCTTGTGATTCTTTATTGATTGCCATGATTAATATGTTTTATGCAGCTACTTTAGCTCGTTTTAATCTTCGGTTAATGTTCACTTCTACCACATAGTGGTCAATCAAAGGCGCCATCACATTCATAAACAAGATGGCCATCATGATTCCTTCTGGATATGCCGGATTGAACACGCGGATCATGATACCTAGGAATCCTGCTAAGAAACCGTAGATCCATTTTCCCATCGTTGTTTGTGCAGCACTCACAGGATCAGTTGCCATGAACACCATACCAAACATGAAGCTTCCCATCATCAATTGCTGAAGCGGGTGAACAGACATAAATGCATTGGCACCCCAAGCATTAAAGATCAAAGACATGGTTAAACCTCCAACCAAGAAGGAAAGCATGATTCTCCAACTTCCAATTCCGGTGAAGATTAAAATGGCTGCTCCTAAAAGAATGGCGAATGTTGAGGTTTCACCAATTGAACCAGGAATCCAACCCCAGAAAGAAGCCCACATAGTGTCTGCCAAGCTTCCGAACTGCTGACCCGCAGCATCGTAGGCAACATTACCAAACTCACTTCCCGCAGGTGCATTGTAAGCCTGAGAAAGTAAGGTCTCTCCTGTATAACCATCAACACCAGCAACACCAGATTCTTGTGGAATCCAAACCATGTTACCACTCATTTTTGTAGGGTAGGCAAAGAACAAGAATGCTCTCGCTGTAAGTGCAGGATTCAAAATGTTCATTCCCGTTCCTCCGAATACTTCCTTACCGATAACTACTGCAAAAGCAGTTGCAACGGCTACCATCCACAAAGGAATCTCAGAAGGAAGAACCAATGGTATAAGCATTCCTGAAACCAAATAACCTTCGTTTACCGAGTGGTTGTTTTTGATGGCAATGGCAAATTCAATTCCCAAACCAACCGCATAGCTTACCACAACAATAGGAAGAACGCGAATGGCGCCAAAAATGAATTTCTCCATAAAGCCCTCCCCTAATCCTGTTAATTCACCAATCGAAAGATAGTACTGATGTCCTGTATTCCACATTCCAAAAAGCAACGATGGGACTAAGGCGATCACAACCAAGAACATTGTTCTTTTCAAGTCAATGGCGTCTCTAATGTGTGCCCCCTTGTGCGCTGTGTGCCCAGGAGTGAATGCGAATGTTTCCATCGCTTCAAAACCTTTGTAATACTTCTCAAACTTCCCACCTTTTTCAAAGTTCGGGCGGAGGTTGTCAAATATGTTTCTTAAAAACTGCATAGTCGTATTATATCGATTAACCTAGTTCTTTCTTAGCTAAATCCAAGCCATCTCTGAGGATGCTTTGAACGTTAATTTTACTCGTGCAAGCGTATTCGCACAATGCCAAATCTTCTGGTATCACTTCGTAAATACCCAAGTTCTCCATCTTGTCTAAATCATTCGTCATGATCGACTTGATCAATTGAACAGGATAAATATCCATTGGAAGCACCGCTTCGTATTGGCCTGAAACCACGAACGCCCTGTCTTCACCGTTCATATTGGTGTTCAACTTATACTTCTTGCCTGGGTTCAACCAGCTGAAGTAAGACTTCGACAACGAAAACTTGTGGAAATTAGGAGCCAACCATCCCATGAATTGCGGCTCATTTCCTTCAGGAATTACTGTAACAACATCGTCATAGAAGCCCAAGTAGCCTTCCATATATGTTTTATCTCCAGTAAGCACATTACCTGAGATGATACGGTTATCACCTGCAGTAATTTGGCCTTCCACAATTGATTTCATTGAAGCACCAACCCACGTTGAAATGTATCGTGGCTTTTCAACCTCAGAACCAGCCAATGCAATGGTTTTCTTAAGGTCAACCTTTCCCGTCAATAAAAACTTACCCATTAATGCAACGTTCTGAGCTGAAATGGTCCAAACAATATCTCCTTTGTTTACAGGGTCTATGTGATGGATTTGTATTCCAACATTACCCGCTGGATGTGGACCGGTAATCGTGTTATGCTCAACACCTTTCGCTTGTGTGAATGTAGCATCTGCAGCAGAACCTCCTCTGGTTGTCAAATGCACTTTGCCATCGGTCAACTTTGCCAAGGCATCCAAGCCTTTTTGAAATGCTTCCTGTTGACCGTGTAAGATGAAATCATAATCTGGACCCAGAGGCGCACTATCAAACGCTGAAATGAAAATTGCTTTTGGCTTCAAATGTGGATTGGCCATCACATCGTATGGACGTTGCTTCAACATTGGCCACATTCCACTGCTCATTAGAGCAGCTTTCACTTTCTCAGCTGAACTTAAATCGCTCACGTCAAACTGCTCAAACTTCTGATCTTGGTCTGGAACGATTCTAACTTCAAGAATCTTTCGCTTCTCTCCACGAACAATTTCAGCAATTTCTCCACTTACTGGAGAAGTGAATTTTACGTGCTCGTTGTCTTTATCGAAGAATATGACCGAGCCAGCTTTGACTTCGGCTCCTTCTTTAACAACCATTTTTGGCGTTAAGCCATGAAAATCTGTTGGTTTTATCGCAAACGATGAAGGAAACGGTGCTTCTCCTTTAACACGCTCGGCTGCACCAACTAATTTGATGTCAGCTCCTTTGCGAATTCTAACGTTTTTAGGCATTTGATTAAGTTAAGATTGTCGCTTTGAAAACGGGCGCAAACGTAAATGATTTTTTAATTATTTGACCGTATTAATGCGACTAAAAATGACTGAAATTTCGATTGGTCGCAGAAACGAGGTGTTTGTATACCCATTCTCATAATTTATCGTTCTTTTTGTCGAGCATTCTGCAGCATCATTCAAATCAATTTATGCCAGACATTCAATATTCAAAGAACAGCTTCATTTTAAAAGTGTTCAGCCCAATGATTATTCGAACCTTTTTAATGGTTTTCTTTTTGACTTTCACTTTAAAAATATATGCTCAATTCAACGTTGACGAGCAATCTGGAGAAGACAATTACTACAGTGAAAACTTTTTGCGATTCGATAATCACACGTATCGTGATAACGTGAAGACCGTTTTACTGCACCCCAAAGATTGGCCAATCGCTGCCCCTTTCATTGTGCTGAATGACCCGGGAAGTACCCTCGAATTGCATTTTGACATTCTTGACTCGGCTTTGGGCAACTTTATGTATGAAATTATTCATTGCGATTACAACTGGAAAAAATCGGCCTTGGATGTGCAAGAATATATTGACGGTATGCCATCGGACTATCTCACCGAATACGACTATTCGAGAAATACTTTTCAGAAATACATCCACTACTCCTTAGAAATTCCAAACTTTAATATGCAATTGACCAAGTCTGGAAACTACTTGCTTAAGGTTTTTGACTATGACAATGGCGACTTAATACTGACCCGCAGATTTTGTGTAACAGAAAACATAGTCAATGTAAACGCAAGAGTGAAACAGGCAACACTCGTTCAGCAGCGTTACTCGCATCAAGAAATCGATTTTTCGATAAGCACTTCGAATTACCAAATGACCAATCCATACAGTGATTTACACGTAGAAATACTTCAAAACCATACGTGGGAAAACCGGCTTTCAGGACTAGAACCTCGGTTTGTTAAAGAATCTACGTTGGATTATGATTATGATGGACCCAACGCCATGGAAGGATTGAATGAATACCGGCTGTTGGATTTAAAAAACACCCGGTTCAATGGTGCAGGTATTGCCAGCGTGACCTATACAGCACATCAAAACCATGCCTACCTTGAATTGGATAAAAGCAGAGCAAGTAAAACTTACTTACAGAATCGTGACTTGAATGGTTGGTTCTACGTTTCTACCAACCTATCAGGGCCAAATAGTGCAGCCCTCGATGCAGATTATGTGCACGCACACTTCAGTCTGAAACAAGAGAAACCTCTAAGCGATGGTGATATCTATGTGTATGGTGCCTTAACCGACTGGAAGATCATTCCCGAAGCTAAAATGAAATTCAATCAGTTGGAATTGAAATATGAAAATACCCTGTACGTAAAACAAGGTATTTTCAATTATATGTATGCTTTTGTGAAAGATGGCGAATTAAAACCAGACATCGGTCGTTTCGAAGGTTCACATTTCGAAACCGAAAACGAATATTCTATTCTGGTGTATCACCGTCCATTAGGCCTTGACTACGATCGACTTTTGTCGATCAAGACCATGACCTTCCCTCCTGAAGAATAACTACTTAACTGCAACTATTTCCACGTCAAATACCAAGGTGGCGTTTGGCGGAATTACTCCACCTGCACCGCGCTCTCCATAAGCCAAATGAGATGGAATAACGAGCTTAGCTTTTGTCCCAACATTGAGCAACGAAATGCCTTCGTCCCATCCAGGAATCACTTGCCCTACCCCCAAAGGAAATTCAATCGGCTCACCACGCTCAAAAGAAGAATCGAACTTTGTCCCATCTTCTAACATACCGTGATAGTGCACTGAAACTATTTTACCTGGTTCAGTTTTCGCACCATTGCCTTCTTCAATGATGTAGTATTGAAGTCCAGATTGTGTCGTCTTCAACTCTAAACCATCGGTTGACCAAGACTCATGGGCTATTGGTTTAGGTCCATCTTGAATATCCATCACCTCTACTTCAAAAATCAACGTGCTGTTGGCAGGAATTCCAGGTCTTTCTTGAGGTCCATATGCAAGATTAGAGGGAATCGTGAGTTTGGCTTTGGCTCCTTTTGACAATTGTCCAATTCCTTTGTCCCATCCTGGAATCACTTGTCCTACGCCAATTTGAAACGTAATTGGTTCTCCTCTGCCATAACTTTCGTCAAACACCTGACCATTTTCCAACATTCCCTTGTAGTGAACCGACACTTTTTGTCCCATTTGGGGCAGAATGCCATCACCCTTTTCATAAACATCTACTTGTAGACCCGATTCAAGAACTAGGCTTGTTGTATCTCCCATTTGCTCATCATTCGCATCCGTAGATGCCTCTCCATTTCCTTCAGAACATGCAGATAGTGCGATAGCAGCACCAATAATCAATGTATATAATTTCATATTAAAATATTAAGTCGGCAAAGCTAACAGAATTCAATTGAGAACCTTTGTCAACTCCGCTTCATATATAATCGCTGAATACGGAGGTACAATTCCAGAGGAAGACCCTTTCTCTCCGTAGGCCAAGTGGTAAGGAATGATGAACTGCGCTTTTCCGCCTTCCCTCATCATGGAAATGGCCTGGGCAAATCCTTTCAACACCTGATCGGGTTTACCTACATGGTATTCGAATGGTTCGTCATTGTAAGTATCATCTACCCTCTTGCCATTTGCCAAGTAAGTTTTGTAATGAATCTTTGCGATACCTCCAGGTTGAACAGCGGCACCTTTGCCTTCGCGCAATGCCTTGAAATAAATACCATCAACCAAATCGGCATCCTTGAAATTGAGACTATCCAAAGCATTCTGAAACTCCAACTGCCCCTTCATTTCAAAGTCTGCCCTCAAACGCTCATCTGCACGCAATTGAAGCAAGGTTTTGGCATCAATTACTTCATTTATGGTCACGTGCAATTTCAAACGTGCCGTATCCGAGCCTAAATCTACAGGACTGAACCATTCTTTCACTCCCAAATCACCAACACTTCCAATTATTTCGAGCTCTTCACCCTCATTGGCAGTAGCTATAAGTTTTTTGATGTCTTCGGGCCATTTGGCACCTGCAAATTGCACCCGCTTCACTCTTTTTTCCAGCAACAAGGAATCCTGATAGGTAACCACAGAAATACTGAATGAAATGAAAGCATCTTCAACCACTTTTCTGGTGTCATCACCTAATGTGATGCGCTTGTAGTGCACGGTATCATGCAACCGCCTAAATCCTTTGTAATCCGTTGATTCACATGAATATAGGAATGTAATTACAACGAGAAATGCTAAGAACCTGTTCATCTCAATCCAATTAGTTCTACATCATAGATAACTGTTGATCTTGGGGGAATCTTGTTATTATCACCTGTTAAACCATGTGCTAGATGACTTGGCAGAATGATGCGGGCCTTGTCTCCCAATTTTAAGTAGGTCATGGCTTCATGCAAACCGCTTTCCACGTTGTCTTGACCAATTTTAAATGATCGAGGACCATCGTCATCAGATGAGTATATCTCGGCACCATCCATCAAACTCACTTTATACTCCAAGGTCACTATTTGACCATCGATTGCGGTTTCACCAGCTTCATTGCTCTCGTAAATCATATAGCGGAGGCCAGTTCCCGTTTTAATCATATCCCAGCCTCTGCGTTCAGCATACCCTTCAATCACAGCATCTTCTTCCAATGCCATTTGTCTGTTGATGTCTTCCATACTTCGATTAACATCTCGCTGGGTGGGAAGACTATGACTTCCAGAGGGTGTGCGTTCTTGGCAAGATTGCACAGCAATAAAAATGCTAATTATAAGGGTGAAAGTCTTCAACTCAAAGTGTGATTTTATTCTGGATAACATCTTTCAAGTAATTGATAGATTCATTGAGCGACATATCAAGTCGCCCACCTGCCGCATTTTTATGTCCTCCACCATTAAAATATCCTCTGGCAATTTTATTGACATCAATGAGTCCTTTTGATCGAAATGAAAACTTGGTGAAGTTCAGTTCTTCCGATAAAAACACTGCCATTTTCGCACCTTTCACTGATAATCCATAGTTCACCAATCCTTCGGTATCTCCTTTTTGATACTTAAATCGATTCTTTTCACTCAAAGACAATCCAATGATGCTCACACCCAATTCGTCATTAAACTCAAATTTCTTTGAAAGTGCGTACCCAATCAGTTGCAATCGGTCGAATGAGTTATTATCAAATATCGCATTGTGAACTTTGTCAGGCTCCAATCCGGCATCCATCAAATCGGCAACTATTCTGTGGGTGTTCGCAGAAGTTGAATTGAATTTAAACGATCCTGTATCAGTCATAATCCCAGCGTATAAGCACTCTGCGATTTCTTTATTCAACATCGATTTCCAACCAAGGTTATCCGCAAATCGAAAAACCAATTCTGCCGTTGAAGACGCAGTGGTATCAGACAAACTAAAATCAAAGTATGCAGCAGGATCAATGTGATGATCAATCAGGATTTTCTGCGCTGAAGTATTTTCAATCCACGCCTCCATATCCGCCACACGATCCAATCGATTGTAATCGAGAGAAAATATGACATTCGCTTGCGCAATCAACGTTTTGGCTGCTTCTTGATCGGATTCAAAAATGGTAATAGAATCATGACCTGCCATCCAATGAAGGAATTCTGGATCGGCATCGGGAATAATCACGTTGGCCTTAATGCCATTTCGCTGTAAAAAATGATAAAGCGCCAAAGACGAACCGATGGCATCACCGTCAGGTGACCTGTGGGTAGTGACAACCACCTTTGATGGTGATTTTAATAGTTCCTTTATTCGATTGTAATCCAAGTCAATTAATTTCTGCCAAAGCTATTTGTTTGAATTGTTTTGCAGCAATTTCATTCGAAACATTCACATTCGCTGTTGAATTTACTTTTTACCCATGCGACTATTAGACCTGAGTTATCCAAGTGCTGAAGAAAACCTCGCCTTTGAGGAATGGTGTTTTCAACACTTTGAAGAGGAAACACTGCGTATTTGGGTGAATCCGCCTTCGGTGATCTCTGGAAAGCATCAGAATGTCTTGGCTGAATGCAATTTGCAGGCCTGCAAAACTTTGAATATTCCCGTTCTAAGAAGAATTAGCGGAGGTGGAACTGTCTTCCACGATTTTGGAAACGTGAATTTTAGTTTTTTCAGGTTTGTAAATCGAAACAAGATGATCGATTATGACCGCAGTCTAAATCTTATTCAAAAGGTTTTAATCGCTCTTGGTTTTCAAGTGACTATGAGCGAACGGCATGACCTCTTTCTTGGCGAGGATAAAATATCAGGAAATGCCCAACATTTAAGGAGCGGCAGGGTATTGCATCATGGTACAATATTGTATGATGCCAACCTTGATCACCTGCGTTCGGCAATAAAACGAAACAACGGCATTTTCATAGACAAAGGGGTGAAGTCTGTTCGAAGTCCGATTACCAACCTCAGATATCATAATGACTTGGGCAGCACAAAAGACTTCAAAGCCAAGTTGATAAGCGCCCTGCTAGGTGAAGGTTTAACAGCAGCTGAATTCACTCCGCCAACGATTTCAGAAATCAATGAACTGATATCAAGCAAGTATGCCACTGATGAATGGAATTTTGGATACAGCCCTGCATATGAGTTTAGCAATGAATCAGGCGCATTAAGATGTGAAATAAAGGTTGCGCGCGGAGGAGAGATTCTGAAAATTGAACTCACAGAAAACGGAAAGCGCTTCGCAGACGTGAAACATTTGCTGTTAGGTAAAAAGCACTTTAGAAATGAGGTGATCTCCGCGTTGGCTGATGCAAAAATTGGAGAAGAAAAATTGGATTCCTTCCTTGAAGTTCTTTTCTAAAAACTATGATTTTATTCGATAAGACAGCGTGACTAACCCAAAAAAGTAGTTGCGTTTTCCCGTCTCACTAGCCGAAGTGAATGCTGAATACTAATTCCTTAAGTGGAATATTTATTCTCCCGTTACAATGCACTCGTGTGTTGTGATTATCCCTAAAAAGCTTTTCACCTTATAGTCTACTGTGCTTACCTTGGTAATGTTGCCGTTTAAAGCAGCCGTGTGAATTGAAGCATCTACATTTCTGCAAACATTGAAATAGCATTTCCCTGAGGATGTCCCGACCTTACTTCCGATTGGATTTGAAGTGGCTGCTACCGGTGTTGTAATGCTGCATGAAGTGCACATTAAAGCCAAAATTCCTGAGGCGAATAATCTATTCATAGTTCTACATTTTTGTCAAATGTAATGCATAAAAAAGCCCCATTCATATAATGAACAGGGCTCGAAATATTGTTTGCTCAGCCTAATGATACCTCTATTAAAGGTTTAAGGCAGATACACCATTCCGATCATCCGATGTTTCCCCAAAATGGGATCCTTCATTAAGGTTCGGTCCGATCTCGATCGTATAAAGCTGCCTGGTGAGACTTGCATGTTAAGCTACCAGACGAAACAAACTTGAGTAAGAACTTTCTGATAGAAAATTAACCTTAATCAACTAGACCTAAAGATGAAAGGGATGGATAGTTGAAAACAGTCATATAATTGTTGAAAAGGTACAAAAAAATCGAAGAATAATCTTCGGTTAAAGTATATCGTTTCGAACATAAGGAATTTAATTTCCCTCTGTCGTCTCCTCTTCTTCCTCCTCTTTTTGTTGAAGCTTGTCAAGTTGCTCATCGGCCTCATCAAGTTTCGAAGCCAAAGACCTCGGTGAACTGTGTGTATTTACCGCACCTTTGGTTACACTGATACTCGCTTTAATCTCAACTGGTTTATGATAAGTCCCTTTTTCCACCACAACATGCCAAAAGCCAGACTTAGGAGCCTCAAACTCATACCCATCTTTCTTTTCACCGCCATAATAGGTGAAGGTTTGATTGTTCTTGTACCGTTTAAAATCCTTTTCACTTAGGATCAATATCCTTGTAGGCTTAGAGATTGTGACAGCAATTTTACCTCCTTTATTCACTTTTGCTTTCCCGTGCAGATATCTCATGGTGACTGTTTTAGTTCTTTCAAAGAAATCATTTTTTTTCAATCAATCAAACTTTCAAAACTTCATTGATTCATCTTTGTTCTTTAGGAGTTAATTCAGTCCTTTGAGCCATGAAGCAATTTGAGATCCCTTCATTTTACAAAAGCGAGTTTATCGCTCCAATTAAAAATCATCGTAAGTCCCTTGACCCTAGAAAACGTGACTTTTCACCTACGGTAGTGGACTTTGGACAAGTCCGCATAATTCTAGCTCGGCATTTTGGGTTTTGTTATGGTGTAGAAAATGCAATAGAAATTGCCTACAAGGCGATAGAAGAAAATCAAGGGAAAAGAATATTCATGCTCTCTCAAATGATTCACAATCCTGTTGTGAACCAAGATTTGCAAGATCGTGGACTGTCATTCATACTCGATACCGAGGGAAATCAGATTACTCCCTGGGAAGATGTGACTGCTGACGACATAGTGATCATACCTGCATTTGGGACTACATTGGCCATCGAGGAATTGCTTGAATCAAAAGGCATTGAAACACGCCAATACAACACTACCTGCCCTTTCGTTGAGAAAGTTTGGAAAATGGCCAATAAACTGGGTACAGACGATTACAGCATTATCATTCACGGAAAATTTAAGCACGAAGAAACCCAAGCTACATTTTCTCATAGTTCAGCAGAATCGAAGTCGATAGTGATCAAAGACATTGATGAGGCACGCATCATTGGCGACATTATCCTTGGAAAACGAAATAAGGAAGATTTCTACACTACTTTTAAAGGAAGATTCTCCTCAGGTTTTAACGTAGACGAAGACTTGGTAAAGGTTGGAGTAATCAATCAGACCACTATGCTGGCAAGCGAAACACATGAAATTGCTGAGTACTTTAAATCTGTGATGATACAGAAATATGGAGAAGCTGAAATCAGACAACACTATGCCGATACTCGAGATACGCTATGCTATGCAACCAATGACAACCAGCAATCAACCTACGAACTACTAAATCAGGAAGCAGATCTTGCGATAGTGGTTGGAGGATACAACAGCTCAAACACAAGCCATTTGGCAGATCTCTGCGCTACCAAATTCAAAACATACTTCGTGAACGGACCTCAAGAATTGGTAGAAGAAAATCAAATCAGACATTTTGATTACGCTTCTAAATCGCATTTGATAAGTGATGATTACCTTCCAAAAAAGGAGAAAATAAATGTGGTAGTAACCAGCGGAGCTTCTTGTCCTGACAGCGTGATAGAGGCGGTAATAGATCGATTACTTTCTTTTTACCCCAGCAATATCGACAAAGCCACAGCCTTAAAAAGTGCAGGTGTTATTGGATAAAAGGCAAGTACTTTTCAGGATCAATAAGTGGCCTTACCAGCGCTAGAATTGCCTCCAATTGGCCTTCTCGAGTAAAGTTTGTAGTATCGATACACACAGCGTCTGATGCCTTTTTCAAGGGTGCTGATGCCCGACTCGCATCGGCCTGATCTCGAGCCACTAAATTCTCTCGAACCTCATCCGCACTAATGTTTTCGCCTTGGGTCAACAGTTGTTTCAATCGTCTTCGCACTCGTTCTTCGATGGAGGCGGTAACAAATACTTTCAACTCTGCATCGGGCATAATTACGGTTCCAATATCCCGGCCATCCATCACCACACCTTTGTTGGAGATGAAGTCTTCTTGCAAGCTTTTTAAATGTTCGCGAACAGCTGGCACCGCAGCTATCAAGCTGACGGAAGAAACAACCTTCTGATTATTTCGAATTTCAGATTCCACATCTTCGCCATTAAGCAAAAGGTGATTTGAATTTTCATCAAATGAAATCAAAGGAAGCGACTTAATTGACGCTCCAATAACTTTCGCATCAGCCATGTTTATTCCTTGACGCAACAAATAAAAGGTAACACCCCGGAACATTGCTCCGCTGTCTATAAATATATAGCCCAAGGATTCAGCGACATCCTTGGCGAGAGTGCTCTTACCACAGCCTGAATAGCCGTCAACTGCTATGTTTATTCGATTCAATTCAACGATTTTTTAGAATACCATTCATTCAGGTTAGTGGTAACTCCAAATTGATTGGATGTTCCGCTCAAATGATAATTGGTAATTGCGTACTGAATTCCGAAACGTTTAATTTTAATGTTCGCACCAAACGAAAAGCCAACCAATCCTGGACGTTCTGAAATGGCGAGTTCGAGTCTCCTCCTGAAATTATAACCCAGCATTAAGTTGAAATTTTCAGAAGGAATCAGCGCCACAGAAGCACTCAAGTGCCTCGCTAGATTATCTAAGGTTAGCGTTGATCTTGATTCATCGCCTGTTAAAGGATCGATGGTTGGATTAGCTAAAACATCTTTATCAACACCGGCTAGGTCCCATTTTTGAATATTGCTGTAATGTAGACCAAACATGATGGGCGCTTTATCAAACTTTTTAGATACAGCAGCATTCACACTTATCGGAAAAAAGTTGCGTTCGCTGTTGGTGTAATCTACAATTTCCATCCCAATATTGTCTATGGTGATTCCACCTGAAAAGTTTCCATCATTGCTCTGATAGTACCCACCCAAATCGATGGCTGCACCATAAGCAAAGTTTTGATACATGCTGGAAAACACATTTTTAAGCGTTGCACCGTAGTTAATGTTATCATTAAGTTTTCGCCCAAAGGATATCCCAATTTCGTAGTCCACTGCCTTGAACTCCCCAAGGTCATTTCCAAACTCATCATATTCCTGAAATGTACCGTAATCGAAATATCGCAAGTAAACAGAGCCAAATCCCAAGCTATCGAACATGCGACTATAAGCCGCTGAGGCTTGATTAATTGTGGACAAATAGTTTAAATAATTTAAGCTAACTGACTGATGAAGGGCGCTGTCAATAAATGCAGGATTGTCTGAAATTTGGTTTACATCTCCTCGCCACGTGGCTACTTGAGATCCACCTAAAGCTGCTGAAACCACAGAAATTGGTATTTGAGTAAATCCAAATGCCGAATTTCCAGTTTGAGCTGAAACCGAAATCGTACAAAAAAGAAAACCAGTCAATAATAGGTGCTTCATCTAAAGATCAAAAATAGGTGCCTTAGCTTTACGTTCAATCTCGATAATTATTACTTATCCCGATAATTATGTCTTGAATTAAGCTACTTGCAAAGCACCCTTTACTTTCTTTTCTTCGAGCGCAATATCAATTACATCTATCATTCTATCCACGAAGTGGAAGGTTAATCCTTTCAGGTAATGGTCTTCGATTTCCTTTAAGTCTTTTTCATTTTGAACGGATAAAACCAATTCATTCAATCCAAGCCGTTTAGCCGCAAGGATTTTCTCTTTGATTCCACCTACGGGCAATACCCGGCCACGTAAGGTTATTTCACCTGTCATAGCAAGGCCATTCTTGAACTTGCGTTGCGTAAACACCGATGCTAAAGCGCTTAAAATCGTTATTCCAGCTGAAGGTCCATCTTTAGGTGTAGCGCCCTCAGGAACGTGTATATGAACGTTGTAGTTATTGAATACTTCTTGGTCTAACCCAATGATGTCGGCATGTGCCTTGAGGTACTCTAAAGCTATAACTGCCGATTCTTTCATCACATCCCCGAGATTTCCAGTAAGCGTCAACTTTCCTTTTCCTTTGGTAATGCTTGTTTCGATGAATAGCACCTCTCCACCCACTGAAGTCCATGCCAAGCCATTCGCTACACCTGGCACGTCATGATTATTGTTTCTATCACGCATGTGGCCAGGACCAAGCAGAGTTTCAAGGTCCGAAACTACAATCACATCGTTGGCGCCTTCCTCTTCCATGGCGATTTGCTTGGCTTTCTTGCGCACCAAACTTGCAACTTTCTTCTCCAATTGTCGAACACCAGATTCTCGGGTATAACCCTCAATTAGCTGTTGAATGACCACTTTCGAAAGTTTCACATCGGCTTTTTTCATGCCGTGCTCCTTCAATTGTTTTGGCAATAAGTGCTTGGTTGCAATAGACGTTTTCTCTTCGACAGTATAGCCGCTAAGATCAATGATCTCTAGACGATCTCGAAGTGCTGGATGGACTGCACCAATGTTGTTGGTGGTTGCAATAAACATCACCTTAGAAAGGTCGAATTCCTGCTCCAAGAAATTGTCGTAAAACGCTCCATTTTGCTCCGGATCCAATACTTCGAGCAGGGCCGATGAAGGATCTCCATGGCCATCGCGACCGACTTTGTCTAATTCATCTAGAATGAAAACTGGATTTGAAGTGCCTGCCTTTTTAATATTTTGGATAATTCTTCCGGGCAAAGCACCGATGTACGTTTTTCTATGTCCTCTGATTTCAGCCTCATCGCGCAAGCCGCCAAGTGACATTCTGATGTATTCTCGACCCAGGGCCTCAGCTATGCTCTTGCCCAACGATGTTTTACCAACACCGGGAGGACCGTTGAAACATAGAATTGGTGATTTCATATCTCCCTTCAACTTTAAAACCGCCAAGTGTTCAATGATCCTTTCCTTAATTTTTGTCAATCCAAAATGGTCTCGATCTAAGATTTTTTGTGCCCTTTTAAGGTCGAATTTATCTTTACTGTATTCGTTCCAAGGGAGTTCTACAAACGTGTCCAAATAATTCAATTGAACCGAATACTCCATTCCTGCAGGATTCATTCGCTCCAGTTTTCCCAATTCCTTTTCGAAGGTCTTGGCCACGCGTTCATTCCACTTTTTCTTCAATCCTCTCTGCCTCAATTCTTGCACTTCCTGTTCAGCAGGATTTCCTCCCAACTCTTCTTGGATGGTTTTCATCTGTTGACTGAGGAAATATTCTCTTTGCTGACGATCAATATCCGTGCGGACTTTGCTCTGAATGTCATTTTTAATCTCGAGCATTTGAAGCTCCTTTGTCAAATGTGTTAACAGAACAGTAGCCCTTTCTACGATTCCAGATATTTCAAGCAATGCCTGTTTTTCTTTTATAGGAATTTGCATATTGGCAGAAATGAAATTGATCAAAAATACTGGGCTATCTATGTTCTTAATCGCAATTGATGCTTCAGTAGGAATGTGAGGAGAGTCATTTATGATTTGAAGTGCAAGATCCTTAATTGAATCTACAAGCGCGGTAAATTTTCGATCGTTCGGTTTCTTTTCTTCCTTTGTAAACACTTCCACCCTTGCCTTGAAGTATGGCTCTGTTTGCGTTATTTCCTTGATTTTAATTCTGCGCATACCTTGAATGATAATGGTAGAACTGCCATCAGGCATTTTTAACATCTTCAAGATTTTAGCTATCGTTCCAATCTCGAATAAGTTTTCTGGTTGAGGTTCATCTTGCGACTGATCTTTCTGTGCGATCACTCCGATCAACTTATCGCCTTTATAAGCATCTTTAATCAATTTCAGCGACTTATCTCTTCCCACCGTAATTGGAACCACCACCCCAGGAAACAAGACGGTATTCCTAACAGGTAATAATGGCAGTTCGTCAGGAGTATCTTCCTTGTACATGCGCTCCTCATCCTCCTTGCTCATCAAAGGAATGAACTCTGTTCCTTCGTCAGATAATCCAGAAAATTCAAGAAACGAAAATTTCAATCTATCGTCAGTCATAGCATTCAGCTCGTTAATCAATCATTAATAATGGAAAGATCGTTCTCTCTCACTCACCTCCTAAGGACAATGTACGTGCCATGGCCATGGCACTGCTGTTTTGTCCGATTTCTATTTCGAAATGGAAAAATTTTTGTGCAAGTATGTATAGACTTCGATAAGATCATCAGTCAACTCGATATTGCGCCTTTCCATCACCAATCTTGCCACTTCGAGCGCATCAGATAGGCGGTAGTTTTTAAATCCAGCTGCTCCTCCCCAAGCAAAATCAGGAATGTTGCGATGGGGAAAATCTCCACCAAAAACGTTGGCGAAAATTCCACAGACGGTTCCGGTGTTGAACATGGTATTGATTCCCGCTTTGGCATGATCACCCATGGTTAAACCGCAAAACTGAGATCCAGTGCTTTCACTTCTGCCCAATGCGTAATTGAAAATCTTCACATCAGCATAGTTGTTCTTAAGGTTAGAAGTATTGGTATCCGCCCCAAGATTACACCATTCACCAACTACAGTATTTCCGATAAACCCATCGTGCGCCTTGTTTGAATATCCAAAAATCACTGAGTTGTTCACCTCACCTCCAACTTTTGAATGCGGACCGATGGTAGTGGGACCATAAATCTTTGCTCCCATTTTCAAATGTGCATGATCCATGAGCGCCAGCGAACCACGAATCATTGTTCCTTCCATCACGTGTGCACCCTTACCGATGTATACAGGACCCTCGAGTGTGTTGATTATGCTAGGCATCAACTCCGCTTCTTCTTCAATAAAAATATCATTTCCAATTAAGGTCACCCATTCTGGCACTGGTTGACTGCTTCTCATGGATCGAATGACCTTCATGTCGTCCTTGATGGCACGATCGTTCCATTGAAATATTTTCCATGCGCGATCGACCACATCCGCTAAAATTTCAGCACCATCAACCACAAACTGATCCAACTCTTCGCTGCTTTTCGTTGCGATCCAATGGCCTTTTGACATTAGAGTCTGGCCCTCATCCATATCAGTAATCTGTTGAATGAGTTGCTCTGAGGGAAGCACAGCGCCATTCACATAAACATTACTAGAAGAATACTCGGCAGGAAAAACCTTTTTAAGGTAATCCTGAGTTAAAAACGAAACGTTTGCGTTTGCATAATGGGCCCATTTTTCCTCGATGGTCCAAAGTCCAATCCTAATCTTTCCAACTGGACGTGTTAATGTGAGAGGCAAAAGGTGATCACGCTCAGCATGATCGGTAAGAATAATGTTCAGCATATTCAAATATTGAGCATCAAATGTAAGGCAGATGAAAATCTAGGAAACAAAAAAAGCCCTCTGCTTTGAGAGGGCTTAAAAATTCTTTGACTTAAAAGCAGACTATTCAGCTGCGTTGTCGCCTTCCTTGATGTGACGCTTGTATCGGTTACGGAATTTATCCACTCGACCAGCAGTGTCCACCAACTGTAATTTTCCAGTGTAGAAAGGGTGAGACATGTGAGAAATCTCCAACTTCACTAGAGGATACTCATTTCCATCCTCCCACTGCACTGTTTCCTTTGTGTTAGCACATGATCTGCACATGAATGCATAACCGTTACTCATGTCTTTAAAGACAACCATTCTATATTCTTCTGGATGAATTCCTTGTTTCATACCTACTTGTTTTGGGGCGGCAAATATAGAAAGCTTTTAAAAGAAAACACGTATTATCTGCAATAAATTAAATAATTGCAGGTTAATTTGCAGCAATGAGAAATATTCTAGTGTTTACAGGCATTGCCATCCTTTTGTTTTCTGCATGCAGAAGAGATCGGATATTCTCTGGTAAGGCCCAATTGGAGTTTTCAACAGACACGGTCTATTTCGATACTGTTTTTACCACCGTTGGGTCACTTACGGAACGTGTAAAAATCTTCAATCCCTACAGCGAAACAGTAGAACTCACGAGAGTTTATTTGGAGCTTGGAAGCGCTTCGAATTTCAAGCTAAATGTAGATGGAATACCTGGGAAAGAAGTCACAGATGTTATCATTGCTCCCTTTGACAGCATATTCGTATTCATTGAAGTAACAGTAGATCCTAACGGAGGTACTACGCCAATGGTGATTGAAGAGAGGCTCATGGTTGAAACCGACAAAAACCAGCAGAGCATTGCGTTGATTGCTTGGGGTCAAGATGCGTATTTCTATCCTGCCATCAATTTTGGAGATGCAGACGGAAATGGAATGGGCGATCAATGGGTGCTTCCAGTGGATAAGCCCATTGTATTCTATGGGTATTCTGTGGTTGACACTGGTGCCGTATTAACAATTCCTTGCGGTGCTCGTGTGCATTTTCATTCTAACAGTGGTTTAATTGTTGGACACCAAGCGAGCTTGAAAATATTGGGTTGTGAAGGTGATCCGATAATAATTCAAGGTGATCGTCTGGAAGATTTTTTTGATGATCTTCCAGGTCAATGGGGAGAGTTGATCGGTGGAATTTATCTTACACAAACGAGCATCGACAATGAGGTTAGAAATGCTATCATTAAAAATGGAACTGTAGGAATTATTGTGGATTCAAATACAAATGCCAACCCCTCCCTAATTCTCGAGAACACTCAGATATTGAACATGAGTTTCTTTGGTTTATTGGCACAGGATGCGCGTGTCGAAGCCAAAAACACATTGATTACAAACTGTGGAGACCATGCTGTTGCTTTACGCTATGGTGGCAACTACATATTCGAACATTGCACGTTTGCCAATTTCTGGTCAGAAAACCCGAGGAGTAAGACTACTTTACTCATTAATAATCAATTCAGGGTAAATGGCATTGACTATGTAAGGGACTTTAATGCCAGGTTTGATAATACTATTATCTATGGCGCTTTGGATGAAGAAGTTGAAATCGATGGCGATGAGAGCGAGCCCTTCAATTACCTTTTTGACCATTGTGTTTTAAAGCGGGATACCAATGAATTAAATGATCCCTTGCACTATCAAGATATTGTTTTAAACCCCTTCCCAGCGCAGTCTTCAGGAGCGGGACAAAACCCTGTTTTTGGAGATATTTCAAAAGGCTACGCGCTGTTTGATTTATCTGCTGCACGAGATAAAGGAAAACCATCCTCTGTTTTAACCGATATTGAGGGTAATTCAAGAGGTGACGGAAGTCCGGATATTGGTGCGTATGAGTTTATTCCTTAATTTATTTTTCCCTGTTTTCAGGATTCGTAATCTCCAAATAGGACGTTCCTGTAACAGGCTCACCATCTCGTGTTCCGCTTACAGCGCACATTCCTTCCCAGTAGTAAAGTTTAACCAATGGAAGTATTTTTATAGCCAATTCTTGTTCTTCCTTAAGCATGCTCAGGCTCAATTCAAGGCGATGATTTGGAATAGAAATTTCCAGCTTACTTGGATACCTATCTCCTGATCTTTTGCTCTTCCAATAGCTCTTATCTCGAATACTTATTTCCTCGCTTTTAAGAGAAGAATATGTTCCATCCTCTCGCACAAGGGTTCCGCCATATATGTTCAACCCCTCTCTTAACCGCAGGCGATACAACATTAATTTTTCATTACTCTCTTTTAACGATATGCTCATCCAGTCCCAACCGGTGGTTCGATTTTGCAATACAGCTCCACAATTCCACTGGCGATCATACCAAATACTTCCTTTTACGGTTCTGAGCTTTCCATCCACCATGATTTGACCTTCTGTGGCCAAGTCAGTATAACTGTAATATCCCGCTTTTGCATAACCCCCATAATTTTCGTAGCCAGATTTATTACCATGCAATACAGCAGGAGAGTTGGAAACTGTATTGAGCGTGTAACTGAATTCTTCGCCTTCATGATGCCCTTTTGCGACAAACTCGTACTCACCAAACTGACCTTTTATAGAAGCTTGGCTCTTACCTCTCGCGGTTGAAAGTTGAAGTGGTAATTCGGACTTAAGTTGATCATTCAATCCTATCAAAGTATGATCAAAGTAAAATTTATCTGAAGAGACATCTGTAATGGCCACATTGCTCAATAGACGGTCCTTTTTACCATTCATGGAAAAGTGAAACATGACAAACTCAATTCCGAAGGTATCGCCAGTTTCTACATCTTTGAGCCAACCGGTAGCGTACCACCATTCGAGTGAATTGGCAACATGAGGAGCTTCATCTTTGCTGATGTCAGCTTGCTCAAAGAAAATATCATTTTCCAAACCAGGGGGTGAAACACATCCTGAGAGCATCGACAGGAGAAGAATGATATTGAAAAGTCGAATCATGTTATTGCAACAATGATCAACAAAAAGTGATGTAAGAAAATAGGACTTTTTTAAAACTGATTGGTTCTAAGCATTACCAACGTGCATGCTTCTACGGTTTCAATGCCTTGAATATTCGCTAACGTGCTAAATTCAGGATTTTCTGTTCCTGGATTAAAAATGATCCTCTTTGGCTTCAATCCAAGAATGTAGGCGTAATGTTCTGGCTGATTTTTCGGACCGATATACAATGTCACAGTATCGAGGTTATCTATTGCTTCCGGCCATTCAGTAATGATCGGTTTACCTTCAATTTCGCCTGCTTTTACGCCAAGTGGCAAAACTTCATGCTCATATTCGCTGAGCATATTGGTAGCTAAAAAACTATAACGTTCTGGGTTACTGCTTGCTCCTATTACGACCGTTTTCTTACTCATGGCTAATCATCATCATCGTCACCACCATCATCGTCTGGAGTATCGTAGCTATCTTCCTCCTCTTCTTCATCGCTTGAGGTATCGTCAGCACCAGCTACTTCCTCAGCAAATCCTTCCTTCAAATTACCATCATCATCATAGTCTTCATCATCTTCAATGATCTGTTGCGCTTCAGCTTTAGTCATTTTGATCAAATAATAAACTTCCTCTGTCTCAAATGGTAAGGCTGAAATTTTCAGTCCTTGGGCATTCTTGTAAGAAATGAGGTAGTCTTCAAACCCATAAGGGTATTCGAGCTTTATTTGAGCAATAAGCTCATCAGAAAGCTTATCATAATCTTTTGCGATGCGTGGTTTTCCTGCTGCCATGTTCAATTTTCTTTCAACGGCAAAGTAATGGCAAACGAAAACATATAAAGTAAATTTCTCACTAAGATTTTTTCAAATGAAGATTATATAGATCCTTTCTACGATCTCTGAGGTTTCTGACGCTGCCCTTCGTATTCAGCTCTCGGAGTAGGTCCAAGTCAACATCTACAATCAATGTCATTTCAGTGTTTGGAGTTGCCTGAGCTTTGATTGCGTTTTCAGGGAATGCAAAATCAGCAGGTGTAAACACGGCCGATTGAGCATACTGAATATCCATATTGTTCACCTTGGGTAAATTACCTACACAGCCAGCGATAGCCACGTAGCATTCATTTTCAATGGCTCTTGCCTGAGCACATCGCTTTACCCGATGGTAACCATTTTGAGTATCGGTAAGGAAAGGAACGAACAATACCTGAACACCTTGATCGGCATATAAACGGCCCAATTCAGGAAACTCCACATCGTAGCAAATAACGATTCCAATTTTGCCGCAATCGGTATCAAAAATGCCCAAATTATCTCCGCCTGATATTCCCCAAGCAGTTACTTCGCTCGGTGTGATGTGGATTTTTCGGTATTCTTCAAAGGTGCCATCTCTTCGGCATAAATGAGATACATTATAGAGCTTTTCGTCTTCTAGAACTGGGTAGCTCCCAGTTATAATATTCACATTGTAAGACACCGCCAACTCTTTAAAATATGCCAGCAATGGCTCTGAATAAGACGCCAATTCCCGCATTGCTTTTGCCTCAACTAAGTCGTTGTACTTCGCGAGCAATGGCGCATTAAACAACTCGGGAAACAAAACAAAATCAGAGTTATATCCTGCTACTGCATCAACAAAAAACTCAATTTGTTCTTTCAGCGCATCAAGAGATGGGGTGGGTCTCATTTGCCATTGAACCAAACCAAGCCTTACCACTGATTTTTTTCTATTGATCAGCTTATCTTTTGCTTGGAAGTAGATGTTGTTCCATTCTATCAACGTTGCGTATTCTTTTGATTGAACATCGCCTTCGAGATAGTTGTTTAAAATTCTCCGTACGTGGAAGCTATTGACTAATTGAAAAGACAATATGGGGTCATAAAGCTCATTGACACGCACTTTTTCGATGTATTCTTTAGGACTCAATTCCTGAGAATACTTACCATAACCTGGAATTCTTCCTCCGGCAATGATCGCCCTGAGGTTAAGGTTTTCGCAAAGCTCCTTTCTAGCATCGTAGAGTCTTCTAGCGAGGCGCAATCCCCTATAATCGGGGTGCACAAATACATCAATTCCGTAAAGTACGTCTCCATTATTGTCGTGAGTTAAAAAGCTGTAATCGCCTGTTACGTCCTTGTATGTATGCTCATCGCCATACTTGTCGTAATCAATGATCAATGACAGAGCTCCTGCCACGACAGTTCCATTCATTTCTATACATAGTTGACCTTCGGGAAAAATATCAAGCAACTGCGCGATGCTTTCCTCTGTCCAATAACTCATTCTGCTTCCGGTATACGCCTGCTCCATGGCAACTTTAAGATCATTGTAATCTCTCAGTGTCAAGTGTCGCAATACGACCTTTCTATCTTCTATCTGTTTGCTCATACTATGTATTGAATCGCCCTTTCAAGGAGTTGAGTTCCGTTTTGATTGTTCGAAGCTCGTTTAATATTTGTTGTTGACTTGGGTTTATTTGACCATTTAATTCAAACGTTGTCATGCCTTCTGCTTTCCATACTTCCAGCACATCATCTGCTTGGATGGAGTACGTTTCAAATTCAGGATTGTCAGACTTTAATGTAAGCATTTGATCCTTCAAATTGTTCAGCACCCGCTTGAAGACAATGCCTTCCGTTTTTGAAATCACGATGTACAGCTGATCATTTTTAATGTTGTTCCAATCCATTATATAGCTTCCTATGATGTAGGAGCCTGGCAGAATCGGTAACATGCTTTCACCTTTAATCTGAAATATTCGATAAGTTTTGCCTTTTGACACTTCGGTATAGGGCAAATCAAAGATTGGAAGCGACTCGATGAATTCAATATCTCCGTAACCATTGAGGTAACCCGCAGATGCATGGACGGGCACTAAGGTTGCCTTTTCGTTATTGCTCAATTTATCAATCGCAATGGGCAAAATCCTCAAATTGGAGCCACTGAACTTCGTTTCAGTGCCAATGCCCTTAGATAATGGTGCACTGACCAATTGATCCATCGAAAGATCAAACTTTTGACAAATGAGCAAGAGAAAAGAAATACGCGGATCTGCCCTTCCCTCCTCATAAGCTCCAATAAGTGAGCGCTTAACTCCCAATTGGTGGGCAAATTGACCTTGGGTCCAGCCTTTTTGCTTTCTTAAAAACCTAAGATTATCTGGAATGTAATGCACGTGCTAAAAATAACAACATGCCAAGAATTTTAACCTTGGCTTTTCAATAAGTTTTCAAGGGCTTGAATGTGATTTTCAAAAGCCTTGCGTCCGACACTTGTAATTCGAAAAGCCGTATTTGGCTTTTTGCCCACAAAACGTTTTCTCACTTCGATGAATGCTTTCTTCTCAAGTGCTGATGTATGGCTTGCAAGGTTTCCATCCGTCACGTCAAGCAGCTGCTTGAGTTCATTGAAATCGACCCATTCATTGACTGATAGGACCGACATCAGGCCTAAGCGTAATCGGCTTTCAAATGCTTTATCTAATTGATGGATGATGCCTTTCATCGATCGTGGCGATAATACATTAGAATTCCATAAACTATGTGAAGAATACCAAATCCAACTGCCCAGAAAATCAAACCATAACCGAGCATCATAAAGCTCAACAGGCCTAGGGCAATTTCAGACAAGCCCAAACAACTTATCTCCTCCAAACTGAAACGACCAGCATTTACCAAGGCCAAACCATAAAATACAAGCGTAGTAGGCGCAATCAAACCAATCAACCCATGCGAAAAGAGCAACAAGCAAAATAGACCTCCAGTAACGAGCGGTATACTCAAATTGATGAGCATATGCCTGCTATAGGTGCCCCAGAGTGGCTGCTGCTTGAGTGATGCTTTTTGTTTGGTGAAGTAGAAAGAAACCCATATCGATGCCAATAACACAATGAAGGCATCTAGGCCAAGAAAAAGGGCAACGTCTGCATCAATATCAACTATTCTTCCAGTACCAAATGGTGTATCAGAGTCTCGCACGGCCCATGGAGCTAAATTGACACGCCAGTATGCTGCAGCCGCTCCGATTAGGGCGAATAATCCGCTGAAAACTCCGGCTAATCCGCTTAAAGAAATGAAACGAGAACTGCGTTCCATAAGTGATTTGATGTCTTTTAACGCATCCAATGATTCCTTACTTTGGCTCATAATTAAATCTACTTTGAATTACAAAGTAAGTGGAAATACTTTATTTACCCTCTGTTTCGAGGGTTTTGATAATGTGGTGATAATTTTTTTCAACAAAAGCAATCAAAATATCAGAATAATTACTTTTGGTGAAATTTACTAAAAGACTATTTCAATTTTAAAGCGCATGTCACGCAAGCACGACCATATACTTTCCTTATCCAATCTCATTCCTGACCTATCGAATATTGATCTGAACGAACTTTTCAAACAAGTGTTGAATGATTGAATGCATGGAATAGGATTTAGTCCATACATGGAGGGCCAAGAGCCTGGTGAACCGATCACTGAAGAGCAGATTAGAAGAAGAATGGCCATCATCAAGCCACATGTGAAGTGGATTCGCTCCTTTTCTTGCACTGAAGGAAATGAAATGATCCCACGTATTGCGCATGAAATGGGCATAAAAACACTTGTTGGCGCGTGGCTTGGAAAAGAAGAAGACAAAAATGCCATAGAAATTGAAAACCTAATTCAATTAGCAAAAGAGGGTTATGCTGATATTGTGGCAGTGGGCAATGAGGTAATGTACCGTGAAGATCTTTCAGAAGAGAGACTTTTGGAATACATCTACCAAGTGAAAAACGAGGTTCCGCATCTGCCGGTAGGTTATGTAGATGCCTATTACGAATTTGAAAACCGCCCAAAAATCACCGCGGCATGTGACGTATTGTTAGCCAACTGTTATCCATTCTGGGAAGGTTGCCACATTGACTATTCGCTAATGTACATGCAAGACATGTATCGAAGAACCCTTCGTGTTGCTGGGGGAAAAAAGGTGATCATCTCTGAGACAGGTTGGCCCAATAAAGGTCAGTCGTTTCATGGAGCAGTGCCATCTGAAGAATGCGCTATACGCTACTTTTTAAACACACAGCTATGGACCAAAGCTGACAACATTGAATCGTTCTATTTTTCGTCATTCGATGAACCCTGGAAAATAGGTGATGAAGGAGACGTAGGTGCTTACTGGGGATTGTGGGACAAGAACGAACAATTAAAATACTAAGCCAGCAAGAGGCAGATTATCGCTTATGAATAGATTAGAACTAGCATTTGGCAGAGCAATATGTTATTCAGGTTTTAGAGATGGGCAAAGTCCTGAAACAGGGATTTTTCCGACTTATGATGAAATAAAAGAAGACTTGCTTTTGCTTCAGGGCCATTGGGAGTATTTGCGGCTATATGATTGCGACAATCATGCAGAAACCGTGCTGGACGTAATCGAAACGGAAGGGCTGAATTTTAGAGTGATGTTGGGTGTTTACATCGTGGCGGAAGTAAGCAATCACAATTGCGCTTGGGGAGGAGTATATTCGGATGAGCAGCTTGAGGTCAATAAAGTTCAAAATCAAAATAATGTCAAAAAACTTATTCGCTTAGCCAACCGCTATTCTGACATTATTTTTTCATTGTCGGCCGGCAATGAAGCAGCTGTGGAGTGGACAGACCATTTAGTGCCCGTTGAACGTATTATGGAATTCGTTGAAACCATTAAGGAAGGAACCCATCAACCCGTTACGTTCTGTGATAACTACGCACCTTGGCTCAACAAATTAGAGCCATTGGTTGATGTGGTAGACTTCATTTCTATTCACACCTACCCTGTTTGGGAGTATAAAAACATTGATGAAGGGTTGAGTTTTACGCAAGAAAACTTTTATGCTGTAGCCGATAAATACCCTCACAAATCGGTTATCATTACCGAAGCAGGTTGGGCAACAAACTCCAACGGTCGAGGCATCGATCCTCACAACGTAAGCGAAGAATTGCAGCATATTTATTACAATCAGTTGGTGAATTGGAGTGATGAACAAGGAATTTTGACCTTCATTTTTGAGGCGTTTGATGAAGAATGGAAGGGATCACCTGAGCCGCTAGAACCAGAAAAACACTGGGGGCTATTTAAAACCAACAGGAAACCAAAGTTGGTGATGCAGGAACTCTTTGAAGGCAAGGCATAATCGCCTTAGCATTTATTCCGAGTTGGAAATTTGCAGAATCGCATCTTATGTATTCCTGCTTTCCTAGGCTGACTTTAGTTCGTCTTTAGAGGGAGGATTATTTTATCGGCCAACCTAATCGGCTTAGAATAGTCTTTTAACTTTACGGCAGCCAATATGCGATTGAAAACTGCACTCATTACTATCTTATTTTCCGTCTGCCTAGCAAGCGTAAAAGCTCAAGGATTCGTTGAAAACCTCGGCCAATGGGAAGAATCATTCAACTTCAAGGCAGAACTTCCATCGGGCGCCATTTTCCTTGAAAAGAACAAACTTACTTTTCATTTGGTGGACCAGTCTCATCAACGGGCCATCCACGACCGAACCATAGAAGAAGGTACTCGAGTCAAGCACCACGCATTCAGCCTAAATTTTATAGGCGCCAATTCAAATATTGAATTTAAAACACGTGAACCCGCTGCTCATTATGAAAACTATTATTTGGGAGATGACCCTTCAAAATGGAGAAGTAAGATTTACCCGGTTTCAACTGTAATTTACCAAAACCTCTACGATGGCATTGATCTTTACGTGATGATCAATCAAGCTTCGTTGAAATATGAATTCCATCTAGACCCTGGTGTTGATCCTTCAACCATTAAAATGGAAGCCATTGGGGTTGAAGATTTGAGCATTGACAAAGAAGGAAATTTAATTATTCCGGCATCCGTAGAAGATATTGTTGAATTCAAACCGTACATCTTTCAACCCAAGAAGGATAAAAAAATTCAGGTTGATGGTGGCTTCCAAATCAAGGACCGCTTCATTACATATAGCGTAGATGGATTCGATGACCGTCTTCCTCTTGTAATCGATCCTGTGATTGTTTTCTCTACCTATTCAGGGTCCAATATTGACAATTGGGGATATACAGCCGCACCTGATAATAATGGCTATTTATATGCAGGAGGCATCGTATTCGGGACAGGATACCCTATTGTTTCAGGATCATTTGACGTCACTTTCAATCAAGGTCAATACGATGTTGGCATAACGAAATATGATACATCAGGTACTTCGCTCATTTATTCTACCTACCTCGGAGGTAATAATTTGGAGCACCCGCATAGCATGATCGTGAGCGATGCCGGAAATTTGTATGTAATGGGAACCACTGGCTCCAATAATTTCCCGACCACCCCAGGAGCAATTAATAGAACATTTAGTGGAGGACCCACATTCTCGATCATTTACCAATTCAACAATGGAGTTGACTTATTCGTGTCATCTTTCAATTCTGATGGCACAGCCTTGCTCGGATCAACATATTTGGGCGGAACAAATACGGATGGTTTAAATCTTTCCAGCGAGCTTGCCTATAACTATTCGGATGAGTTTCGGGGTGAAATCAACTTAGATGATGAAGGAAATGTCTATTTGGCTACATGCACTTATAGTCAAGATTTCCCGGTGACGGCAGGTTCCTTTGACAATAGTTTTAACTCCAATCAAGAAGGAGTGGTAATGCGACTGAATTCAAGCCTTACTTCTATTGGTTGGTCTGGGTTTTTAGGTGGTGAAAGGGATGATGCTGCTTTTGGAATAACTGTTTCTGAAGATGGCACCGTGTATGTGGCTGGAGGAACGCGTTCGCAAAACTTTCCATCCACCGCAGGTGCATTTCAAACAAATTTTCAAGGTGGGCGGGCAGATGGGTTTATTACTCGAATTTCAGAAACTGGTCAAAGCATTTTGCATTCCACTTATTACGGTTCTACATCATATGACCAGATCTATTTGATTCAACTAGACCGAAAACAAACTCCCCATTTTTATGGTCAGTCAGAAAACCCAGGCAGCACATTGACCTTTAATGCTAATTTTAGCTATGTTGGTGGTGGACAAATTGTTGGAGTTTTAAACCAAGACTTAAGCGATCGAATTTGGACTACACAATTTGGAAGCACTCCAGGCCGACCGAACATTTCCCCTACAGCATTCCTTGTTGACGTTTGCAATTCGGTGTATATGACTGGTTGGGGTGGTGGCCCTCAAAGTCAGAGCGCAAACAACAATAATGCGAGTGATGTCAATGGATTGCCCGTTACACAAGATGCCTTTCAATCAACTCCCGATAGCGATGATTCTGATTTTTACATGGCTGTGCTTTCGGCAGACGGCAATTCATTGGTATTTGGCTCTTTCTACGGAGGACAAATAACAGACGACCATGTGGATGGAGGCACTTCCCGCTTTGATCGCGGAGGAAAGATCTATCATTCCGTTTGCGCGAGCTGCGGTGGGTTTGACGATTTCCCAGTTGTGCCAGATCCAGGGGCCTGGTCAACCAATAACAATAGCAACAATTGCAACAATGCTGTATTTAAAGTTGACTTTGAACTGCCTATCATTATTGCCGACTTCAATATTCCAAGCTTTGTTTGCGCCCCATTCATCCTGAATATTCAAAACAATAGTGTTACACAAACTAATACCAGCTTTTCTTGGGACTTCGGAAACGGTGAAACTTCCACGACTACGAATCCATCTGTCACTTTTACTGAGCAAGGCACATTTGAAGTTACGTTGGTTGTAATCGACTCCAACAGCTGCAATCGTACAGATACTCTGGTAAAAACAATTTCTGTAGCACTCGATACAAACTATCAATTACCTGATATTATAAAGTGTGTTGGACAATCGGCAATATTGGGTCCAGATCCAGCGAATTACCCAAACCTAGGCAATGCTGCAATCAGCTGGATTCCGAGTGTTAATCTTAACAACCCGAATATTTTAAATCCTGAAGCCACTGTTGTTAATTCTACTGAATACCTGTGCATAATTGATTATGGTGGATGCCAAGAACGAATTATTCAAGGTTTGGTTATCGATCTCTACCCCATTGACGTAAGTGAAGATACGATTGTATGCAGCACTTTTGATCCATTTTTCATTTCGGGAAGTGCACCCGAGGATACTGCAACTTATGAATGGAGTACCAATTCAGATTTTGTAAATATCATCGCAAGAACATCGCAATTGGAAATAACTGACCTGCCCGACCCACTCAACTATTTTTATTTCAGGGCTACGAAAAACAATGGCTGCACGATGATTGATACGGTTGTAATTACCGTGAGTGACTTCGACAT
>Ga0181558_10000318_pt1 | contig 45050 bp, 44 predicted proteins | sample 011ome_22_FD_133754 | JGI IMG/M metagenome (GOLD analysis project Ga0181558, IMG submission 133754) | Coastal salt marsh microbial communities from the Groves Creek Marsh, Skidaway Island, Georgia - 011507BT metaG (megahit assembly) | ecosystem: Environmental > Aquatic > Marine > Intertidal... | reverse complement strand
CTTGATCAGGGAGGGGTTCAGGTTGCGAATGGTCGCCAGGTCCGTACCTGCGAGCATGGCAGCGGCTTCCAGTGACAGCATGCCGTTGACCTCAACAATGTCATAGGTAATTTCCTGGCCCAGGTCATCCACTTCGATACCATACATTTCATGGTTGGACACCAGCAGTGCCAGGGCGATGAACTTGGGCACAAAGTCACGGGTTTCCCGCGGCAGGAAGGGATAGATTTCCCAGTAGTTGGGATTTTCTTCAATGGGCTTGCCGGCACGGCGCGCGGCACGGGAGATGCAGCGGTAGCTGCAGTTGTAACCGGCCAGGACCAGTTCCCAGTTGCCGTTATAACTTTCATAAAGTTCCTTGAAGTGACGGGCGGCTGCACGTGTGGACAATTCCGGGTCACGACGTTCGTCCACCCAGGTATTGATTTCAAGACCAGCGGAGCGGGCGGTGCCATACATGAATTGCCACATGCCCACGGCACCGGCAGAACTTCTGACAGTGGGGCGCAAACCACTTTCACCCAGTGCCAGGTATTTCAACTCATCAGGCACTTCTTCCTCGGCAAAGATTTTTTCAATCATGGGGAAGTAGGTCTGGCTGCGTTCTGTCCAGATGCGCAACTGGGTCTGGCGGTTTTGCAGGTAATCGTTGATCGCTCTTTCCACCACCCGGTTGGCGGTCATGTTGATCGTGGGTTCGAAGGGTTGTGGCTCAGTGTTTTCTTCGGTGAGCGGGGCAGGCAGGCTGTCGATATCCACATCGCCCAGTTCGCCTGCTTCGGTGACCAGGGATTCGACGATCTGTGGCTGGCTGGCAGTGCTTTGTGAACTTGCCTGTTCGGGCTCGAGTGCAACGGGATCGGTAACCGGTTCCGGCTGGATCATGCTACAGCCGGCAAGCGTGGCCAGGGCCAGTGCGGAGAGCAGTGATTTGAAAATTACCCTGAAGATGTTCAGGCTTTTGTTGCTGGAATCAAAATGACGTCTGGTACGTTTTCGGGTTGGCACAAACAAATCTCACCATTGAAAGGTCAGCAAGCATTATCCACAAATTTCAGATGATATATAAATAAAAATTGTGATTTTTTTACAAACGCTTAGATGAACTTGTTAAAGGAAACAGGGAAAAGTTTTCCTAACGGCAAAACGATTGCTACTTAAGAATATTCTGCGAAGACTGAACAAGATTCAGTGCGGCAGGTCGCAGTTTTGACAGACGTTGTTCCCGATAGTTCAAGGTAACAGGAACAACGTTGTCAGAAACTGGTTTTAGCCGATATTGATGACGACCTTGCCAAGATGGGCCTGGCTCTTGAAGTGCTTGATGGCTTCCAGGGTGTCGTCAAAATCAAACACTTTGTCGATCACCGGATGGATGTCGTTGACCTCGATGGCCTTGTTCATTTCCTCGAACATGCGGCGGTTGCCCACGAAAATGCCGTGAATGGCACTGCCGGTCATCATCAGGTTGCGGGGATTGCATTCGCCATCCGGTCCGGCCAGCACGCCGATCATGCCAATCTTGCCGCCCAGGGCCAGGCATTCCATGGATTTGTTGATCGTACCGACACCGCCGACCTCGACAACGCAGTCGACACCCTTGCCGTCAGTCAGTTTCCTGACTTCCTGCTCCCAGTCGGGGTGGTCCTTGTAATTGACCAGTCCGGTGGCACCCATGGCCTCGGCCTTGGCCAGCTTGTCATCGCTGGAGGAGGTAATAATGACTTTGGCGCCAACGGCCCTGGCAAATTGCAGGCCGAACATGGAGACGCCACCTGTGCCCAGCAGCAGCACGGTGTCACTTTCCTGAACCGGTTTGCCGGCTTCCATCATGGCATGCCAGGCCGTCAATGCGGCACATGGCAGGCAGGCACCTTCCTCGTAGCTCAGGTTTTGCGGAATAGCGACGGCATCGCCTTCCTTGAATACCTTGTATTCACACAGTACACCGTCAGCGGAATGGCCCAGTGCGGGATTGACCATGGGATTGGCCGGGCCGTCAGCCAGGTCCTGGAAAAAAGTACCGGCAATGCGATCACCTGGCTTGAAGCGGGTCACGCCTTCACCTACTGCCTCGACCTTTCCGGCACCGTCTGAAAGCAGCACGGTATCGCGCTGGACCGGGCCACCAAAGTATTTGCCGACAATAATGCCCAGGTCACGAAAGTTCAGTGAAGCGGCTTTCATCTTGACCAGGATTTCACCGGGGCCCGCCTCGGGCTTGTCCTGTTCCACCTGTTGGATATCGTCAAAGGAAGTGCCACCGGATTTCAATACAAATGCTTTCATGATATTTCCCTACAGAATTTTTGGCCTATGATAACACGGTGTTTTACGCAATCGTGGACATGGCAGACCAACTGCGCTGATTGCCTGTGTTATTATGCGCCACCCCGGAAAAAAGTGATCCTATGAAAGTACTTGGTATAGAAACCTCCTGTGATGAAACCGGCATTGCGGTGTACGACAGCGACAAGGGTTTGCTGGGTGACGCCCTCTACAGCCAGGTGAAATTGCACCAGAAATACGGCGGTGTCGTGCCCGAGCTCGCCTCCCGCGACCATATTCGCCGTACGCTCCCCCTGATTCGTGAAGTCCTGGAAAAATCCGGCTGCACGCTGGCCGATATGGACGGGCTGGCCTATACGGCCGGTCCCGGTCTTGCCGGTGCCCTGCTGGTGGGCGCCTCGGTGGGTCGGTCCCTGGGAATGACTCTGGGCATACCTACGATCGGTGTGCATCACATGGAAGGTCATTTGCTGGCGCCCCTGCTGGAAGAAAACGGACCGCAGTTTCCCTTTGTGGCCTTGCTGGTTTCCGGCGGTCATACCCAGCTGGTGGAAGTCCCCGAGATAGGCACCTACAAGCTTATCGGTGAGTCCGTGGATGATGCCGCCGGTGAAGCCTTCGACAAGGTGGCCAAGATGCTTGGCCAGCCGTATCCGGGCGGTCCCCATGTGGCGAAACTGGCCGAGCAGGGCACTCCCAACCGTTTTGATTTTCCACGCCCCATGACCAATCGTCCCGGACTGGATTTCAGTTTCAGCGGGCTGAAAACCTTTACCCTGAATACCGTCAATGACCACACACAGGACGGCAGCCTGGATGAGCAGACCCGGGCCGATATCGCCTGGGCATTCCAGGAAGCGGTGGTGGATACCATGGTCATCAAGTGCCGCCGTGCCTTTCAGCACAGCGGCATGAAGCGCCTGGTGATTGCCGGCGGTGTCAGTGCCAATACCCGGTTGCGAGAAAAACTTGGCGAGATGGCCCGCGCCGAAGGCGGTGAACTGTTTTATCCCGGCTTTGCCTACTGCACGGACAATGGCGCCATGATTGCCTATGCCGGTTGCATGCGCCTGATGGCAGGGCAATCAGACGACCTGGCTATCCAGGCCAAACCGCGCTGGAACCTGGAAAGCCTGCCGGCTATCGGCTAGGTGGCCAGGATCAGGGCAGCTATGAACCCGATAACCACTTTGCACGTACTAGAGTCTTTTTAACCAGAGTTGGAGAATTATGGAAATCGTTTATATCCGCGGCCTCGAAATCAAGACCGTTATTGGCGTGTATGACTGGGAGCGGGAGATCAAGCAGCGCGTGACGATCGACCTGAAGATGAAGTCGGATTTCAGCAAGGCAGCCGAAAAAGATGAAATTGAGCATGCCCTGGATTACAAGGCCGTTGCCAAGCGCCTGACATCCTTCGTTGAAGAAAGCAGTTTCAAATTAATGGAAACCCTGGGTTCACGCATAGCCGATATCGTGCAGAATGAATTCGGTGTGACCTGGTTGTACCTGGAGCTTGGTAAACCTGGCGCTGTCACCGGCTCACGTGATGTTGGTGTGATCATTGAGCGTGGTGTGAAAAAGGATGGGGTCAGTTACTAGTGACATGGGTGACACTCAGCCTGGGCAGTAACCTGGATCCGGTGATGAACCTGACCAGTTGTCTTGATGCCCTGTTGTTTCAGTTCAATGACCTCAGCCTGTCCTCGGTATTTGAAAGCGAAGCCGTGGGCTTTGAAGGCGATAACTTTCTCAACATGGTGGTGGGTGTCGACACTGAACTGGAACTGGCAGCACTGTCAGCCACGCTCAAGGATATCGAGGACAAATACGGACGGGACAGATCACAGCCCAAATTCAGCGGCAGGACCCTGGATATCGATATCCTCACCTATGACAACCTGGCCGGGGAATTCAACGGCATCCGCCTGCCCCGCGCCGAAATTGAAACCAACGCCTTTGTCCTGTGGCCCCTGTCGCAGATATGCGGAAAACAGAAGCACCCGGTACTGAAGAAATCGTTCGCAACAATGTGGGAGGAATACGACAAGGACAAGCAGCAGTTGTGGCCGGTTGATTTCAAGTGGCATGGGCGGATGATATCCAGGCGATAAAACGATAAATCGATAAAGCGATAAAGGTGTAGGTCGGCATAGGCTCGTAGAGCCGTTTGCCGACGGCTTCGATGGGCTTTTCGATAAAAGGATAAAAGGGGGCTCGTTATGAAAATGGTGTTTACGCATACCAATCCTGCACTGGTCGGGCTGGCCAAATCCATGCTGGAAAGTGAAGGTTTCGAGGTCATGCTCAAGAACGAGTTTTCCACCGCCGGCATTCCTCCCTACAACCTGGACCAGGAGCTCTGGGTAATCAGGGACAGTGATGCTGCCAGGGCGGCAGAGATACTGGAAGACCTCGACGAACAACACAACGACTGACGCATGGAGATTGTCACTACCCAGGTCAAACATGCCGCAGCCCTGTCGGACTATTACCTGAGGAATGCTGAACGTTTCACGCCCTGGCAACCCCATGTCAGTCCCGGTCATCACAGCGTGGTTGCCTGGCAGCAGCGTTTGCAGGACCGGGAACGTGATTACAGGGAAGGCAGGGCAGTCCACTTCATTGCCCTGGATGGCGACAGGGTTATCGCGTCCTGCTCACTGACCAACATCATTTACCATCCTGCCTGCTACTGCCACCTGGGGTACTCCGTTGATGCCCAGCATGAAGGCACAGGTAAGATGTCGCAACTGGTCAGGCATGCAGTCGATTACGGGTTCAATACCCTGCGCCTGAACCGGGTATGCGCCAGTTACATGCCGTCAAATACCCGTTCTGCCAGGTTGCTCGAGCGCCTGGGCTTTGAGAAGGAAGGCTTTGCCCGCCGTTACCTGCGCATCAATGGTCGTTGGGAGGATCATGTACTGACCGCGCTGATCAATCCCGAGTAGGCCGGAAATGGCCCTAGGGCCATCTCCGGCATGGAGATGCATGATGCCGTGGACCTGCCGGAGATTGCTGCGCAATTTCCGGCCTACATAATCTGGACCCACCCGGTTGTTCCCTGAAATTTTCCCCCTTGACCCCTGCCATGATAAATGGGAACTTTAAACACCTCTCCCGCAAGACTTTCGATACTTAATTCCGGACAACGACACAGGTGAATCATGAACACCCGAACCTACAGCCATCTTGCTTTACTGCTGATACTTCCGGCCCTGCTGGTTTCCTGCTCTGATAACAGTGATCAGGCCGCCCAGCAAACCACCATGCAGGATACCTCGCAAACACCCACCATGACCGATACCGAAGACACCGCAACACCCAACCCGTTTTTTTCTGTAAGCCCCTTGCCCCTGCAGTATCCGCCGTTTGACCAGATCAGCACGGATCATTACCTGCCGGCCTTTGAGCGCGGCATGGCGGAGCACCTGGAAGAAATTGCCGCGATCGTGAACCAGGCGGAAGATCCAACTTTTGAAAACACGATGATTCCACTGGAACAATCCGGGCAGTTACTGGATCGGGTTTCCACGGTGTTCTTCGCCATGTCTTCAGCCCATACCAATGATGCGATCAATGACATTGAAGTTGAGATAGCGCCAAAATTATCGGCACACACGGACCAGATCCTGCTGGATGCCGGCCTGTTTGCCCGCATCAGTGAGTTGTATGAACGTCGTGACAGTCTGGGACTGGATGCCGAAGCCATGCGACTGATCGAGGAGAACTACAAGGATTTCGTGCGCGCTGGTGCACAGCTTGATGTGGAACAAAAGGAGCAGCTCAAGGCCATCAACCTGGAGCTTGCCGAGCTGTCCACCAGTTTCAGCCAGAATGTCCTGGATGAAGTCAACGCACTGGCCATTGTCGTGGATTCCCGGGAAGAGCTGGCCGGTCTGAGTGATGCCCAAATCCAGGCCGCTTCGGACCGGGCCGAAGCCGATGGCATGCCCGGCAAATTCATCCTGCCCCTGGTCAACACCAGTGGCCAGCCCCCGCTGGCCAGCCTGGAAAACCGGGCATTGCGCCAGCATATCCAGGAAACCTCCGTCTCCCGCGGTCATCGCGGTGGCGAATTTGATAACCGGGAAATACTCAGCCGTACGGCGCGCCTGCGTGCCGAACGGGCACAACTCCTGGGTTATGCCTCACACGCCGACTATGTGCTGGAAAACCAGACTGCCCAGACGGTAGCTGCCGTCAACCAGCGCCTGTCCGAACTCACGGCGCCGGCTATTGCGAATGCACAGGCCGAAGCTGCTGACTTGCAGGCCATGATAGAAGCCGAGGGTGAAGACTTTGACCTGGCCCCGTGGGACTGGGACTTTTATACCGAAAAAGTCAGGCAGGCCCGTTACAACTTTGATGCTTCCCAACTGCGTCCCTATTTTGAAGTGGACAATGTCCTGCAAAACGGTGTCTTTTACGCGGCCAGCCAGATTTACGGCATCACCTTCGAAGAACGTTTTGACCTGCCGGTGTACCAGGAAGATGTACGCGTGTTTGAAGTCTTTGACGCCGACGGCTCCACCCTGGCCTTTTTCATTCTTGATCCTTTTTCACGGCCCAGTAAACGCGGTGGTGCCTGGATGAATGCCTATGTCTCGCAGTCTGACCTGATGGGCACGCAGCCGGTAGTGGCAAACCACCTGAATATTTCCCCGCCACCTCCCGGTGAGCCGGCCCTGATGACCTTTGATAACGTGACCACCATGTTCCATGAATTCGGTCATGCCCTGCATGGCATGTTCTCCGATGTGACTTATCCCTCCTTTGCCGGTACGCGCGTGCCGCGTGACTTCGTGGAATACCCCTCGCAGGTCAACGAGATGTGGGCGGTGTGGCCTGATGTGCTGGAAAACTATGCCGTGCATTACGAAACCGGCGAGCCCATGCCCCGGGAATTGCTGGACCGTTTGCTGGAAGCGCAGAAGTTCAATGAAGGCTTTGCCACGTCCGAGTACCTGATGTCATCCATTGCCGATATGGCGCTGCACCAGCTGGCGCCCGATGACGTGCCGTCAGCAGACGAGATCATGGCCTTTGAAAACCAGGCCCTGGCGGATGCCGGTGCCCTGATGGAAGAAATACCACCGCGTTACCACCTGACCTACTTCTCCCACATCATGGGGGGGTACTCGGCCGGTTATTACTCCTATATCTGGAGTGAGGTGCTGGATGCCGATACCGTGGAGTGGTTCAAGGAAAATGGCGGCATGCTGATGGAAAACGGCCAGTACTTTCGCGATACCCTGTTGTCAAAAGGTGGCAGTGTCGAAGCGATGCAACTGTTTGAGAATTTCCGAGGCCGCGAACCGGATGTGACACCACTGCTGGAAAGAAGAGGCCTGACGCCGCAATAAGGCATCGGTAAAGGTATGCCGAATGACAACCTGCATACCTCGTAGGCCGGAAATGGCCCAAGGGGCCATCTCCGGCAATACTATCCATAATCTGGCCGGGATGCCGGAGATTGCTGCGCAATTTCCGGCCTACACCGATTATTAACAAAATAATAAAAAGAGATTTAAAAACCATGGCTATCCCTGTAAAAAATGCGGAACAGCGCTGCTCTGTATGGGACTCCACCCGCCTGAATGATTTTCCCTTTCGTGATGATGACATCATGATCGGTACCTGGTCGAAAAGCGGTACCACCTGGATGCAGCAACTTGTCGCCCAGCTGGTTTTTCAGGGCGACCCGGCTATTTATGGCCAGTCCATTTCTCCCTGGATTGAATTCAGGCCTGTCCCCAGGGAAGAGATGTATGCCATGGCCGAGGCCCAGGAGCACCGGCGTTTTCTCAAAACCCACTCACCCCTGAACTGCATTCCGTTCAGGCCCGAGGTGAAATACCTGTTCATTGGGCGGGATGCAAGGGATGTGACCTGGAGCATGTACAACCACCACATGCTGTTTACGCCGGCTGCCTACGAGGCCTTCAACAATGCCCCCGACCTGGCCGGGGCACCCCTGGAACCCCTGCAATGTGATGTGCACGAGTATTACCTGCATTTACTTGAAAACGGTTATTTCGACGGTTTTCCGGATTCACCGTTCTGGCCCTGCATCAGGAGCTGGTGGGATGCCAGGGACCAGCCCAATGTCACGCTGTTGCACTACAACAACCTGAAGGTTGATTTTGAGGGCGAGGCCAGGCGCGTCGCTGATTTTCTCGGTATAGAGGTTGCCGAAGCGCTATGGCCTCGTATCGTGAAGCACTGCAGTATCGATTACATGCGGGAAATGGCCAGTCAACTGGATACGCTGGATCTTATTTTTGAAGGCGGTGGTGCAAAATTCATCAACAAGGGCACCAACGGGCGCTGGAAGGATGTGTTGAGCCAGGAGGAAGTTGAGCGCTGTGATGTCATTGCCGAGCGCGAACTGGGTAAGGACTGCGCGCACTGGCTCAAGACCGGGGAGCTGAACTGAGCCCTAGAATTTCTCGATGTGCTGCCTGAGATCGAATGGCGGCGTTTCTTCCACCAGGCGATCCACCAGCTTGATGAATTACGGGTCAAAAGTGCCGGATAGTTTGTAGCTGTTCCACCAGTCCCGTGTCCTTTTTGAAGACAGTTGCTGGGTTACAACAAGGATATAGGTCTCAAATGTGTCCTTGTCCAGTAAACCCAGTTTGTGCTGGCGCCAGATATATTCCCTGAAACGCAAGGCCCTGAGCATAAACGAATGCAATCGTGAGCGTTCCAGGTCAGTCAGTTCCTCTTTCCAGAACATCAGCCAGATATCGGGATGCTGGATCAGGCTTTCCACTTCTGCGCAGGCTTGCTGACGTAAATCGGTACGTGTCTGGCTCTGGGAGAGTTTGTTTGAATGCCGGATTTGTTGCGCCAGGTAGATCAGGGAAATGATCACGGCAATGGAGGAAACGGTTTCGCTGACAGCGGAGATGGCATCCCAGTTCATGGTGCGACCCTGTTATTATTTTTTTAGATGGTGCTGTATTTTGGGGGTAAATATAATTCGTAAAGGAACGCTACTTGTCAAAGAAATCCTATCTGCCACCATCTACATGCAACACCTGCCCGGTGATATAGGTGCCTTTCTCCACCAGTAATAACACGGCGCTGGCGATATCTTTTGGCGAACCCATTTTCTTCAGACTGCTTTTCTCGATAATGGCCTGTTTCTTGTCCTCATCAAGTTCCTGTCCTGGCGGCCACAGAATGGCACCGGGGGCAATGGCGTTGACGCGTACCTCGGGAGCCAGTTCCCGGGCCAGTGTTCGGGTCATGGCCTCCAGGGCAGCCTTGGCCATGGTATAGATGCTGTGGTTGATCAGCCCGCGGCGGGCATAAAGGTCGGTTATGTTGATGATACAGCCGCGCTGCTCTTTCAGGACCAGTGCGACATGGCTGGCCAGGAATAGGGGGGCTTTGGCATTACTGGCAAACAGGTCTTCCCATTGCGCCTCGGAAACCGTTTCCACCGGCGTGGGAAAAAAAGCCGAGGCATTATTGACGAGCACATCGAGCCTGCCCCATGCACCAATGGCTGTCTCAGCCAGTGCCTTGACGGCTTTCATGTCTGATAAATCAGCCTGGCAGGTTTGCGCAGATCCCTCGCGTTGACTGTTCAGAGACTGGCAAAGATCATCGGCGGCTTTCAGGGAATGGTGACAGTGAACCACGACGTTATAGCCGTGGGCATGCAGCAGGCTGGCGGTTTCTGCTCCAAGGCGAACGCCGGCACCGGTAACAAGTGCCACCGGTGAGTGACTGTCTGTGGTCATGATGCCTCCTGTTGGGTTTGCAGGATGTCCAGGCGTTGTGCATGCAGTTGATTGCCAATTTCAGCATCCTTGAAACCGGCCGCCACGATGGCCCTGGTATCAACCTGGTGACACAGTGCCAGTGCCTTGCGCATGACATCAGCTTGTGGATAAGGGTTTTGCTCCAGGCCCAGGCGGCCGCGGGCATCGGCTTCACAGGCTACCAGGAATTGTTCAAAGCGTTCCGGTTTGCGAAACGCATCCATGGCTTCAAGCAGTTCGAGCCTGGCCTGCGCATCCACGTGGGCCGCTTTATGGCAATGGGTATGGTGCGCACTGGTGAGCCTGGCCAGGTCACGAAACTCATTGGGTGCCTTGATACGTTTGCAGGCGGCAGTCACCAGGTCCACACCCAGTTCTTCATGACCGCGCAGGTTTGGCCAGCGATCCCGGGGAATGGCACCCTTGCCGACGTCGTGCATGAGGGCGGCAAAGCGAATGACCGGATCGTCACTGAGCAGTGCAGCCTGTTCCAGGGACATGACGGTATGCAGCCCGGTATCAATCTCGGGATGGTATTTGGGTGGCTGTGGCACGCCGTACAGGTTGTCGACTTCCGGCAACACGATTGCCAGTGCACCGCAATGCTTGAGCACCTGGATAAAGACATGGGGTGAACGCTCACCCAGGGCATTGGCAAATTCGGTCCAGATGCGCTCCGGGACCAGTGCCTGGATTTCACCGGCGGCGACGATGTCACTCATGAGTGTCATCGTTTCATCGGCTACGGTAAAACCCAGGTGATGAAAGCGGGCGGCAAAACGGGCAACGCGCAATACCCGTAATGGGTCTTCTACAAAAGCAGGGGAGACATGGCGCAGTAATTTCTGTGCCAGGTCCTGGCGGCCGTTAAAGGGGTCAATGATGTTGCCATCTTCGTCCCTGGCCATGGCATTGATGGTCAGGTCCCGACGGGCCAGGTCTTCTTCCAGGGTGACATCAGGTGCCGCGTGCACGGTGAAGCCGGTATAGCCGGTACCGGACTTACGTTCGGTACGGGCCAGGGCATATTCTTCCTTGCTTTGCGGATGCAGGAACACCGGGAAATCCTTGCCCACCTGCTGGTAACCCTGGTCCAGCATTTCCTGCGGCGTGGCACCCACCACCACCCAGTCGGAATCCTGGACCGGAATGCCGAGCAGGTCGTCGCGTACTGCACCGCCAACTAAATAGGTTTTCATGATGGGGTCGGGTTTATGGAATGCATAACAGGGATTATCACAATAAATTCGTTGGTCTGGCGATAGTTTGTCAGGATAAGAAACTTGAAGGTGTAGAACGCAACGAGCACTGATCTATTGCATGCTGCCTCGCCAGCCTTGTCGGCAAACGGCCCTGTGGGCCTTTTATGCCCTTCAGGGTAATGCCGACCTACCAACCTATCTCTTTATCGTTTTATCGGTTTATCGTTTTATCGAAATTTTCAACGGAGCTGTCGGATGGCGGCACTACGTGCCTTATCCGACCTACGTGTTAATAGTCATTTTTCCTTGCAGGGCACACTGTAGCGTCGCTTGTCTTCCAGGCGCAAGGCGGTGAGCGTTCTGCCCCAGACGCAACCGGTATCCAGGGCGTAGACGTTGGGCCAGTTGGTTTCCCCTTCCAGGGTTGCCCAGTGACCAAACAGGATAACCTTGCTGGGTTTCAGGTCCTGGTATTCATACCAGGGCCGAAAACCTGCCGGGGCGGTTTTCGGGCCGGTTTTGATGGCCAGGTTGAGCTGCGTTTCACCATTACAGAAGCGCACACGTGTCAGGTAGTTGGTAATCACACGCAGGCGTTCCATACCTTTAAGTCCTTCATGCCAGATGTCCGGTTCATCGCCGTACATGCGATTGAGAAATTTCAGGTACTTGTCGCTTTGCAGTACCTTCTCCACTTCTTTACCGTAACTGCGTGCCTGCTTGAAGCTCCAGCCCGGGGCGATCCCGGCATGCACCATCAGGAAGGACTGTCGGCCGTCTTCGGTGTCGAGTTTTTCATGATGAATCATGGGCTGCTGGCGCAACCAGTCACAGTAGGTCAGGCAGTCCTTGTCATCGAGAACGTCTTTCAGGGTGTCTTTTTTGCCGTGGCGCTGGGCACCGGTGGCCATGGCTATAAAGTGCAGGTCATGATTGCCCAGTACCATGGTCAGGCTGTCGCCCAGGCTCTTGAGAAAACGCAGGGTCTTCAGGGATTTCGGACCGCGATTGATGACATCGCCGACGCTCCAGAGGCGGTCCTGTGCCGGGTCAAATTTGATTTTCTCCAGCAGTCGCATGAGCTGGTCATGGCATCCCTGGATATCACCGACAACATACGATGCCATTTGACTATTCCTGCCCGTCTAGAATTGTTGTGAATGTAAAAATGAGGATATTGCCGAAATAGTGTTAACAGGTCCTGGTCGCACTAGTGAATCATGTTCGGTATGGCCAGCACAAACAGGGGTATGGGGGCTTCAAACTGGTCACCGCTGGCAGATTCCATGGTGTAGGAGCCTCGCATGTCGCCAATTTCCGTGGCAATCAGTGTGCCACTGGAATACTCAAAGGAATCACCGGGCTGGATTAGTGGTTGCTGGCCAACCACGCCTTTGCCGGTGACCTCGTCGACCTTGTTGTTCTGGTCCGTAATGATCCAGTGACGGCTGAGCAGGCGCACGGGTTCATCACGATGATTGACGATGGTAATCGTGTAGGAAAATGCATAGGAGTTTTTTGCGGGATCAGACTGCATTTCCAGGAAACGGGTCCTAGTACTGATTTCTATGCCACAGTCATTCTCGGGAGTACTGCTCACGTTGGGTTGATTACCTGTCTGGAGTAAATGCTGTCGGGAATGGCGTCGACGACGTTACCGGTTCAGCGTATCGCTGATAGTAACATATTCAGCAAGCGAAAGTGTTTCCGGACGGCGACTGCCGTCAATACCCAGGTTTGAAAGTGCCTGTTTGTCGATGAGTGTTTTCAGGCTGTTTTGCAGGGTTTTACGCCGTTGGGAAAAGGCGGTTCTTACCACGGTTTCCAGGTTGTCCGTGTTGGCGGCAGGAAAGGGCAGATCTTGCCAGGGTGTGAGCCTGACGATGGCAGAGTCGACTTTGGGTTGGGGATGAAAGGCAGTGGGTGGCACACGGAACAGTTTTTCCACCTGGCAAAAATACTGCGTCATGATGCCAAGGCGGCCGTAATTCTTGTTGCCCGGGGCTGCACTCATCCTGTCGACCACTTCGAGCTGCAGCATGAATACCATGTCACTGAACAGGTGCCGGTGTTGAAAGAGCCGGAACAACAGTGGCGTGGAAATATTGTAGGGCAGGTTGCCAATCACCCGGTAGCCCGCCTCGCGTGTCGGCAATGCGGTGAAATCAAATTTCAGGACATCGGCAACATGCAGGGAAAAATTGGGCCGGTTGTCGTAACGCCACTGGAATTCGGCAGCCAGGTCGCGGTCGATTTCGATGACATCCAGGTGCCGGCACTGGTCAACGAGCCGGTCGGTCAGTGCTCCCTGGCCGGGACCGATTTCGATAATGCAGTCATCTGCTTTCGGGTTGATGGCAGTAATGATGCGTTCAATGATGTTGGCATCCTGCAGGAAGTTTTGCCCGAAGCGTTTCCTGGCCCGGTGTTCAGACATGATCCGGGTTCCAGTGTTTTACCATTTCCAATGCCGTCTGGATGGCATAGTGAAGGCTGCCGGTTTCCGCCTTGCCAGTGCCTGCCAGGTCCAGGGCGGTGCCGTGGTCCACGGAAGTACGGATGATGGGCAGCCCCAGCGTGATATTCACGGCATGGCCGAAACCCTTGAATTTCAGCACGGGCAGGCCCTGGTCGTGGTACATGGCCAGCACGGCATCGGCCGTATCAAGATGCTTGGGGGTAAACAGGGTGTCTGCCGGCAGGGGACCGATGAGATCCATGCCCTGGTGGCGACAGGCCTCCAGTACGGGAATGATGGTGTCCTGTTCTTCTTTTCCCAGGTGACCGTTTTCCCCGGCATGGGGATTGAGCCCGGCAACGACAATACGCGGTGTGGCAATACCGAATTTATCCCGCAGGTCCTTCTCCAGGATAGTGATGATCTGCTTCAGCAGGGATTGGGTGATGGCCCCGGGTACAGCAGTCAGGGGCAGGTGTGTGGTGGCCAGGGCAACACGCAGACCTTCGGTGGCAAGCATCATCACCACGTGTTCGCAATGACAGCGCTCGGCAAGATATTCCGTATGGCCGGAGAAAACGATGCCGGCATCATTGATGATGCTTTTCTGGACGGGTCCTGTGACCAGGGCGGAAAACTCACCGTCAAGACATCCGTCAGTGGCACGATCCAGGGTTTCCAGGACATAGGTGCTGTTGGCACGGTTGAGCTCTCCCGGCCTGGCCGGTGATTTCATGGCAACGGGAATGACATTCAGGCTGGCTGCTTGCGGGGGGGACTGGCTGGCATCATGCACCGGCAGTGAATAGCCCAGTTCGCTGCATCGCGAGGCCAGCAATTCCGGATCGGCAATCAGTACAAGCTGTTCACCCACATGGGGGTTGGCAGCAATATACTGGATACAAAGGTCGGGGCCGATACCGGCAGGTTCGCCCGGTGTGATGGCCAGGGGTGCGGGGTTGCTCAAGGTTCTTCGAAGTCGATCTTGATATCCACGTAAGCGGTATCGCGCATTTCGGTCAGCCAGTTTTCCAGTTCGTTTTCGAACTTTCGCTGGCGCAGGATCTGTTCAGCCTGGTAGCGCATGTTGTCCTGGGTGACATCCTCCAGACGTTTGTCCAGCAACTCGATTATGTGCCAGCCGCTTTGCAGGCGTACCGGTTCTGTCATTTCACCGACCTCAAGTTCCTGCACGGCGGCCAGGAAATCCGGGGGCAACTGGCCAAAGGTGATCCAGTCCAGGTCGCCGCCTGACACCATGGAGCTTTCATCATCGGTGTTCTGGCGCGCCAGGTCGCCCAGGTCCTCGCCATCCTGGATGCGCTGGTAGAGTTCATTGATGAGGGCTTCTGTCTGGCTTTCCGTGCGGATTTCATTGGGTTCAAGCTGGATATGACGGACATGGAACTGCTGGATTTCCAGGTTGGCGCCACCACGCTGGTCCTTGAGCTGCACGATGTGCCAGCCGCTTTCACTTTCAAAAGGCGCGGTGATCTCACCCAGGGTCAGCTGTGGTACCACGTCCCTGAAAATAGTGGGCAGGTTTTCTGTCTTGCGAAAGCCCATGTCGCTGCCCCGAACGGGAATGCCGCTGACCTGGCCGGCGGCAATGAACTGGTCAATCTCCGCACCCTGCCTGATCTGTTCGTAAAGAAAATTGGCCAGTTCCTCGCGGCGGGCATCGTCAGCCCCGTCGCTGTGCTCGATGAGCAACTGAGAGATTCGGTATTCCGGTGCAATGCGCTGCTGGCCGGTCTCTGAACGCAGGTAATTCTCGACTTCCTGGCGCGTGATGTTAATGCGGTTGTTCACGGCGCCGTTTTGCAGTTGCTGCAACATGATGTCCTTGCGCAACTGGTCACGCGTGACGTTGTAAACCCCTTCACGTTCAAGAATCTCGCGGAATTGTTCGAAGGTCATGTTGTTCTGTTGGGCCACGTTATTCATGGCCGCGTTCAGCTGGTTGTCATCCACGCGGACACCGGCACGGGATGCCATCTGCATTTGCAGGTTTTCAATGATGAGCTGGTCGAGCAATTGCTGCTTCAGTTCGGCCTCATCCGGGCGAGGGCCCTGGATACTGGCGAGCTGCGCCTGGATCTGTTCCCAGCGCATGTCGAATTCACTTTTCAGGATGACGTCGTCATCCACGATGGCGATGACCTTGTCCAGGGAGATGACTTCCTGGGGCAGGGCGCAGGCAGGCCACAGGACAGCCAGCAACAGGGTGAGAACCGGCCAGCTCCCGGAAAATCGTACCTGCCTGTTATTGCTGCTATTGCTGCTATTGCTGCGCATATTCACGTTCTCTGTATCCATTGATGCCATTATTGAGAATTCCGCTGACATTACCACCTAAGACGCTGCCAAAGCCTTTTAGTTCAAATTGCAGGAAAACGCCGGTGTTGTCATCCACGTTGCCATAGAACAGGGCGTCGTTGTCAATCCACTGCCTGGCGATGATCCGCACGCTGTAGCAGCAGTTGCTGTACTCAAGCCCGGCGATGGTTTCCAGGTCGCGGCTGTTGGCATGGTCATAATTCCAGCGTCCGATCAGGCTCCAGTTCTGCGAGACGGGCCAGATGCCTGAGACATCGGTCTGCCTGATACGCCGGTCAAACCCTGAATTGTTGATGGGATTGCCCGCAACATCGCGATATCGGTAGCTGAAATTGAGGATGTGATTTATATCAGATTGATAGCGGAATTGAAAATTACCCACCTCGATATTGTTCTCGGTGGAATCCCATTCCAGGTAGGAATTGATGCGCCAGTTATCGGTGAGCCTGACATTAAATTCCGAGGCAATGGCCGAGCTGCTGCGCCGGTTCGACAGACCCGGCGCATTGCGCAGGGTAACCCGGCGGTCTTCAAAATACTGGATCTGGCCAATGCTGGCGCTGGCTCTTTCACGGCCACGTTCATTGAGGAAGCGGGTGGTGACGGCCAGGGTCAACTGGTTGGTGTCACCCACACGGTCCTTGCCGCTGAAACGGTCTTCGCGAAACAGCTGGTTGAAACTGAAGGTCATGTTGCTGCTGTCAAAAACCGGAATATCACTCTGGTCCTCGTAATCGCTGTAGACATAGTACAGGCGCGGTTCCAGGGTCTGGATCATGTTCTCTTCGTTGAACGCCAGGTCCCGTTCAAAGATCAGGCCGCTGTCCAGGGTGCCGACAAAGACGCCACGCGTGGGATCGTCGGTGTAGACATCGGTCGGGTCCTCCAGCTGGTAGGAGGCGTACTTGTATTTCACGGTGGGATTGACGAAGGCCCCGGGGCTGGACCAGGGATAACTGATTTCAGGTTCGATGGTCAGGCGTTGACCGGTCACCATGGCGCCACCGGCCAATTGTGCAGCGGTCAGCTTGTCGGGGTCGGTGTCGCGGTCAAAATTGACGTACTCGGTACTCACGCCGTACTCAAAGCCCAGGGGATGCTCGAACTCGCCGTCCACGTTAATGCGTGGCAGGCGTTTGTAGGGTTCGTTGAATTCGGAAATGGTGGGGTCCAGCAACTGGTAGCTCAGGGCCTGGAAACGAAAGCGCCAGTCCCGGTTGCGATATTGCACGCCACCGGTGCGGTTCAGGTAGCTCTGCGTGGTGGTATACAGGCCCGTGTTGCCCAGGTCCTGGAAATAATCAATGTCACTGACAGCCGCATAGTCCACCTGGCTGCGCAGGTTGCGCCCGAGCCGGGCGATATGACCCAGCGATACCTGCCAGCGGTCTTCGACTGGCGGGGATACCGGATCGGGCAGTAACAATTCCGCTTCATCGTACTGGTCGTCACCGGGCAGGTAATTCATTTGCAGTACATTGTCGGAAAGGCGGCTGCGATAGCGGCCCTCGACACCGAGCATCACGCCCCGATCCGTCATCACACGCGGTGTCAGCGTGGCATCGTAGTTGGGCGCCAGGTTCAGGTAATAGGGGGTGGCGATATCCAGGCCGCCATCACGAGTCGTTCCGAAGGTGGGGGCCAGGAACCCGGTGGCGCGTTCGTCATTGATGGGAAAAGTAAGCGCCGGTAGATACACCACCGGGACATTGCCCACACGCAATTTTACGTTTCGTGCCAGGCCCCGTCCTGTCGCCTGGTTCAGCAGGATGGACTCGCCTTCCACCACCCAGGAATTGTCACCGGGTTCGCAGCGGGTGAAGATACCGTTGTCGATGGTGACAATACCGTCGGCATCAGTATAGACAATGACTTCCGCAGTGCCGCGTATATTATCCTCGTGCAGCACATAGCTGGCATTGTTGATGCTGCTACGCTCGCCTGCATTCTCGATACGGGCGTCAGTGCCCACCATCAACATGCCGTCCTGGCGCAACCGGATATTGCCTTGCAGGTCGGCATCAGCGCTTTCGGCGTCATAGTTGCCGGTGTCAGCACGCAGGTAGATATCTTCCTGGCGAATGTGAACATCGCCGGTCATGATGACCTGTTCATCGGCCTGGCCTTCCAGCCTGTCGGCTTTCAGGTTGGCGGAACCTGGCTCGCCTTCCAGCGTTGGCAGCAGTGGTGCTATGTACATGCCGCAGCAATTGTCAGGCAGCAGGGCCTGCTGTTCAGGCGTCAGATCTTCATAACTTACCCAGTCAATGTCACTGGCCTGTTCCACCATGGCAGGCTGCCCCAGCAGTGCCGGGCTGCAAGCCAGGCCGCAGAAAAGCAGGAAGGATTTCTTGTATGGGAATTTTGGCAACGGCAGGTTGAAGCGGGGGATCACTTCTCAATTCCCCTATGTGTAGGCATAATGCGGAGCATCGAAAGATTCTAGTTTTTATGGCCCAGCTAAACAAGCTGTCACGACAGCAGGCTGAGCATTCCGTCAAGGAATCGCCTGATCTATGGCATCACCTTCTTCAGTAAAAGCGCAATTACAACAAAGACAGGCAAAACTGCAAGCGTGGTTCCATGACCTGTTGCCGGAGCTTGAAGACAGTCATGAGCCTTCTGACTCCTCACACCTTCCCAGTCTCAAGCCCCTGAGTGGCGATGCCAGTTTTCGCCGCTATTTCACCGCGCAATCAGGTGGACAAACCTGGGTGCTGGTGGATGCGCCGCCCGACAGGGAGGACAGTCGCAGCTTCGTGGAGATTGCACACCAGTTTCAGCAAGCAGGTGTCAATGTGCCGCAGGTTTACAAGGCCGACTTTGATCAGGGCTTCATGTGTCTTTCCTGGCTGGGCGATACCCTGCTCGGGACCCATCTGCAGTCACTGAAAAACGACAATCACCTGGCCGATGTCAATATCGTGTATCGCCAGTGTTTCGATGTCCTGCTGAAAATCCAGTCGATAAGAGAGGGCAGCGACATCCTGCTGCCACCGTTTGATGGCAGCCTGCTGTTGCGCGAACTGGACCTGTTTCGTGAATGGTTCTGCAGCGGCATCATGGAGTTGCAACTGTCCAGGGCAGAGGATGGCATGCTCGATCATTTTTTTGGCAAGCTCATTGATGCAGCCCTGGAGCAGCCACAGGTATGCGTGCACCGGGACTTTCATTCACGCAACCTCATGTACCAGGCCGACGGGGATCATGGTGTGCTGGATTTTCAGGATGCCGTGATAGGACCGTTTTCCTACGACCTGGTGTCGTTGATCAAGGACTGTTATATCAGCTGGCCCCAATCCATGATTCGCGAATGGGCAGTGGAATATGCCAACCAGGCACAGACGGCAGGCATCATTGGGGACTTTGACGAACAGCAATACCTGCGCAGTTTTGACCTGATGGGTGTCCAGCGTCACCTGAAGGCCACTGGCATTTTTTCCCGCCTGTACCTGCGTGACGGCAAGCCGGGTTACCTGGCTGATATTCCACGAACACTGGCTTACGTCAAGGAAGTGCTGGCTGATAACCCTGAATTTTTTGAATTGAGTAAATGGTTTGAAACCCATGTATACCCGATGCTCTGGACACGTTTGAAAGCCATCCAGAACAGGAGCGGCCCTGAATGAAGGCCATGGTTCTTGCTGCCGGCAAAGGCGAGCGCATGCTGCCCCTGACCGCAACCACGCCCAAGCCATTGCTGGAAGCGGGCGGAAAAGCCCTGATTATTCACCAGTTGGAAAAACTGGCAGCCGCCGGATTCACCGACGTGGTTATCAATCATGCCTGGCTTGGCGAGCAGGTGGAATCCGCCCTTGGCAATGGCAGTGATCTTGGGTTGAGCATTCGCTGGTCACGGGAAAGTGAACCGCTGGAAACTGCCGGCGGCATTATCCAGGCTTTACCTCTATTGCTGGAAAAAGCTGATGGCCAACCCTTTGTCTGCGTTAATTCCGATATCTGGACAAACTTTGATTTTGGTCGCCTGCAGGATGCGTGTACCGATGACTGCCTAGCATACCTGGTGCTGGTAGACAATCCGGCCCATCACCCGGAAGGGGATTTTGTCCTTGATGGGGGGTGCGTGCGCCAGGCCGGTCCCGGTGAATCCCGGCATACCTACAGCGGTATTGCCGTCTACCATCCTGACCTGTTTGCCGGTGTACCGGCAGGCAAGCAGTCAGTGGTCCCGCTGCTGAAACAGGCCATGGCGGCCGGCCGTGTTCGAGGAGAGTATTTCGACGGGCAATGGTTTGATATCGGCACACCACAGCGCCTGCAGGAACTGGATGACCTGCTGTCGGCGTAATGGTTAATCTTCTTTCAGATTCAGCGCACTGACTTCCAGTGCCTTGCCCTGGTCCAGTACCAGGATGGAATCTTCGTTCACGGCCTGCCAATGCTCGGAATCCATTAACGGTTCCGAGGCAACAATCGTGGCACCGTTATCTTCATGGTAGAACAGGGTCGGCGGCGGCTTGCCGGTATCGGAACTGAAGCGGATGAACAGTGACATGCTGCCGTTGGTGACGGCGAAATTCATGTGCGCCTCGGATTCGCATCCTGCCTTTTCACGAATCTTGATAATACGCCTGATAGTGTTGCGCATGGCGACTACGGCATGGGCTGCATTGGCAGGCATGATGTTGCCCTGGTCATCATGCCCGATTTCATCAAGAAACAGGGCAAAGCCATGTTCGGAATCCGTATTGCCCGTAATCATGTTGAAGGAGGCATCGGACAGTGCCGACAGGAAGTCGCGCCGACTGCGCTGGAAATCACCAAAGAAACCATTGTGCATCCACAACCACCGGTCGTGCTGGAAGGGATGGCAGTTGGACTGGGATACCGGCATGCCGGGCGTGGCATCGCGCACATGGGCAAAGAAATGCCGTGTTGGCACTTTGGAAGCGATCTCCCGCAGGTTGCGATTGCTCCAGGCCGGTTCAATACTCACGAAAGTGCCAGGTATCGGGTCATCATGTGCCGGGTACCAGCCCACGCCAAAGCCGTCCCCGTTGACCGGTTCAAAACGCATGCGGGCATGACGGCTCTGGGAAACCAGGGAATAACTGCTGTCCAGCAACCAGGGCTGCATTAACGTGGACGGTCCGCTATAGGCCAGGAATCGGCACATGGTCAATGGTTCCCTTTATCTTCATTCAGAGTGAATCATGTATGATTGAACACAACAATAAAACACCTGCATCAGGGAAATCCATGTCAAATCGAAAAAAACCTGGCCACCTGTTCTATTCGGCTGCCGATGATCGTGTTCATGCCCGCAAGGAAAAAAGCGCGCTGGCCAGGGAGCAACTGGACTCACCGGCCTACCGGCTGGCTTTTGATGATATGGATTTCCTGTTGCGTGATGAAATGCGGCCGGTGCGATTTTTTCTCGAACTGTCGAAACCGGAACTGCTGTTGCAGGAGCATGGTGTCAATCACACCGTTGTCGTTTTCGGCAGTGCCCGCACCATGGACCTGGAAACGGCGACCCGGCTTGAAGCTGAGGCCGCACAAGCACTGAAGGAGCATCCGGAAGACCCGGCCTTGCAGTCTGCCATGCATCAGGCGCAGCGCCAGATGCGTCACGCCGGCTGGTATGAACAGGCCCGGCGCCTGGCAAGCCTGGTCAGTGAAAAATCAGGTTGCGAGGATTGCCCGCAATTATTTGTCGTCACCGGTGGCGGCCCAGGGGTCATGGAAGCGGCAAACCGTGGGGCCAGTGAAGCCGGTGCGGAAACCATTGGTCTGAATATTGTCCTGCCCCATGAGCAGGCACCCAATCGGTGGATCACGCCGGAGCTGTGTTTCCAGTTTCATTACTTTGCCATGCGCAAAATGCATTTCATGCTTCGGGCCCGGGCGCTGGTGGCCTTTCCCGGTGGCTTTGGCACGCTGGATGAACTGTTTGAAACATTGACCCTGATCCAGACCGGCAAGATCAAGCCATTACCTGTGCTGCTGTTTGGCAAGGAGTACTGGCAGAAACTGATTAATTTTGATTTGCTGGTGGAGGAGGGCATGATCAGCCCGGCAGACCTGGATATTTTCCATTTCATTGATGATGAGGAAGAGGCCTGGAAGATTATCCGTGAGAGCCTGGACCGGGATTGACGCTTAATGCGCTGGTTGTTCTGTCTTGCCGGCGTCAGGCTTACCTGAAAAATACAGCACGATATAAGCCAGGATGGCTGAACACAATGAACCCAGCAAAATGGCCAGCCGATCTGCCCGGGCATTGCCGTCAAATACCTGGCCGCCATCTTCAAAAGCCAGCGAGGCGATGAACAGGCTCATGGTGAAACCTACACCACACAATATGCAGACACCATAGAACTGCATCCAGTTACTGTTTTCCGGCAGTTTCGCCACGCCCACCTTGATAAGAAGCCAGCACACGCCAAAGATGCCTATCTGTTTGCCCACAAACAGTCCCAGGAAGATGCCCATGGGCAGTGGTCCGGTAAGCACTTCCTGGCTCATGTCTTGCAGCAACACGCCGGCATTAACAAAGGCAAACAACGGCAGCACCAGGAAATAGACATAGGGGTGCAGTTCGTGGGCCAGTTCCTTCAGGTGAGCATGGTTTTTGCCATCCTCCTGCATGATCGTAATGGGAATAAAAAAGGCATTTATGACACCGGCCAGGGTGGCATGGACGCCGGACTTCAGGAAGCAGACCCAGACCAGCAGTCCACAGGCAAGAAAAGGCACAAGGTGAGTGACCCGCAGACGGTTAAGTATCGCCATGCCGATCCAGCCAATACTGGCAATGGACAATGTCACCAGCGATAGCTTTGAAGTGTAGAAAACAGCGATGACGATGATGCCGAACAGGTCATCGACGATAGCCAGGGTCAGCAGGAACAGTTTCAGGGAAGTTGGTACACGATTGCCAAGCAAGGCCAGGATGCCCAGGGTAAAGGCAATGTCGGTAGCCGTGGGTATGGCCCAGCCATTGGCATTCAGGCTGTTGCCCAGATTAAAAAGGAGATAGACGCCGGCCGGAATCAGGAAACCCCCGATAGCACCAGCCACGGGCAGGATGACATTGGCCGGTTTGCGGAGCTGGCCCGTGAATATCTCCATTTTTAATTCGAGACCCACCAGGAAAAAGAAAATCGCCATCAGGCCATCATTGACCCAGAGCAGCAGGGGTTTTTCGATGGCGAAGTTTTCGGCCCGCACCTCCAGTTCCATAACCAGGAACTGGTTATAGGCCTCGGACAAGGGGGTGTTCTTGAGTGCCATGGCCAGCAGGGCGAACAGTATCAACAGGATCGCCGGGGCCGACTCGCTACGGAAAAATTTTTCCAGGTTCAGTAGATCCAGTGTTACTGATTTACATTAAGCCGAAAGGTAGTGTGAGAAACGTACAATGTACAGTGCAGATTATGCGAATTATCCAGTCAACCTTTTCAAGGGGTGTAATGATCAGATGATTAGTTTCAAAAAAGTATTGTTCGTTGCTGACGGCAGTGCCGGCGAAAAAGCAGCACTGAAGAAAACGATTGAACTGGCCAAGACCACCAAGGCCAGGATTACAGTGATGGATGTGGTTGAGATAGCCGAAGGCTATGCCATAACCGATGTGGCCATCGACATGATCAGGCTGCAAAAAGAACTGGTCAAGGGTCGTACTGAAGACCTGAAGGCCCTGGTCAAAAAAACATTGCCCAGGAATTCCAAGACCCGGATTCCTGTTGTGGTCAAGGAAGGCAAGGATTTCATCAAGATCATCCAGGAGGTCAAGAAAGAAGGCTATGACCTGGTGGTCAAGGCCAGTGGCAAGCCCCACCTGACCGGCGTACTGTTCAGTACCCTGGACATGAACCTGGTCAGGAAATGTCCGTGTCCGGTCTACATCATGAAACCGCGCAAGAAAATTAACCATGCCCGCATTCTCGCCAGCGTCGACCTGCGGCTAAAAGACAAGACACAGAAAAACATGGACCGCACCATCATGGATCTGGCCAGTTCACTGGCCGAGCTGGAAAAAGGCGAACTGCATGTCCTGCATGCCTGGGATGTGGCCCTGGAGAACCGCCTGAAAAACCGCCATGGTATTGCTGCAGCCTACAAGTCCATCACCAGCATGCTGCGTGAAATGCGCAAGGTGGAAAAAACCCACCTGGAAGAACTGGCCGAAGAATATGCGCTGACAAAATCAGAGGCCCATCTCATCAAGGGTCACCCGGCGGACGTCATCCCCCGTTTCGTGAAGAGCAAGCGCATTGACCTGGTCGTCATGGGCACCGTGGGCCGCTCCGGCATCAAGGGCTTTTTCATGGGCAATACGGCCGAGAAAGTGTTGAACAATATCAATTGTTCGGTACTGGCCATCAAGCCGCATGGATGGAAGACGCCTGTTTAAGGACGATAAAAGGATAAAAGGATAAAAGGATAAAACGTAGGTCGGCATAGGCTCGCAGAGCCGTTTGCCGACAGCTTCGACCGGCTTTTCGATACAGGGATGCAGGGATACAGGGCGTAGGCCGGAAAAGGGCCGAAGGCCCGTCATCCGGCAAGGCAAACAACGTTTGCCAGGTATAGCGAAAAAGGTCAGAGTAGGTCGGATAAGGCACAAGGTGCCGCCATCCGACATTACTAAACCAGAAAAGGCATTAAACGTCTGAAAAAGGGGCATCCGACAAAGATGCCCTTTTTTTATCCCTGCCGGTTTTCCAGCGCAGCGATACGGTCTGCCAGGGGCGGATGGCTGGAGAACATGGCCTGGACCTTGCCGGTGTTGATGCCGAAGGCGGCCAGCTCGTCCGGCATTTTTGCCTGCTGGGAGTTCTGCAACCGGCGCAGGGCGGAAATCATGGCGCCGCGACCGGCGAGCCGGGCACCGCCGGCATCGGCACGAAATTCACGCCAGCGGGAGAACCACATGACGATCATCGACGCCAGGATGCCCAGGATGATCTGGGACACGATGGAGACGATGAAAAAGGCCGGACCGTGTCCGCGTTCCACCTTGAAGACCACACGGTCGACAATATGGCCTATGACGCGGGACAAAAACACCACGAAGGTGTTTACCACGCCCTGGATCAGGGTCATGGTCACCATGTCGCCGTTGGCCACGTGACTGACCTCGTGAGCCAGGACTGCCTCGATTTCCTCCCGGGTCATGTGTTCACACAAACCGGTACTGACGGCGACCAGGGCATCATTCTTGTTCCAGCCGGTGGCAAAGGCATTCGGCGCGTCCTGGCGGAAGATACCCACTTCGGGCATGCCGATACGGCTAGCATCGGCCTGGCGCTTGACGGTATTGAGCAGCCAGCCCTCAAACTCGGTACGCGGTTGCTCGATGAGCTGAACGCCCATGCCCCGCTTGGCCATGGTTTTTGACAGCAGCAATGAAATAAACGAGCCGGCAAAGCCGATGACTGCGGAAAATACCAGCAGGGCCTGCAGGTTCAGGTCAACGCCATTTTCCGCCAGCAGGCCCTGGAAGCCGAAGAACTGGAAGACAATGGAAATCAACGCCATGATGGCGATATTGGTGGCCAGGAAAAGCGCGATGCGCATCATAGAGGGGCTCCTTTGGAAAGCTGCATAGCATTACTTAACACAATGATGACAATGCAGATATGGGGCTGACTCCACAAAAAGCAATACTCCGAATACCCAGTGCAAACAAGGACATGAAACGGGAAAGTCGGTACAATGCGCCACTTGGAAACACCCGTGAGAATCTACCATGGCCGGGAATAATTACCTGATAGCCCCATCCATCCTGTCTGCCGACTTTGCCCGCCTGGGTGAGGAAGTGGAAACCGTGCTGGCAGCCGGTGCCGACGTGGTCCATTTTGATGTCATGGATAACCACTATGTCCCCAACCTGACTATTGGCCCGGGTGTTTGCAAGTCCCTGGCAGCCCACATGGCGAAAAAGGGCATTGATGCGCCCATTGATGTGCATCTCATGGTCAGCCCTGTGGACAGCCTGGTCGTGGAATTTGCGAAGGCCGGGGCTAGCTATATCACCTTTCACCCGGAAGCCACCAACCACATTGACCGTTCCCTGCAACTGGTACGCGACCAGGGCTGCAAGTCAGGACTGGTCCTGAATCCAGCCACGCCTGTCAGTTGTCTTGAATACGTCATGGACAAGCTCGACATTATCCTGCTGATGTCCGTTAACCCCGGTTTTGGCGGCCAGGCCTTCATTCCGTCCACGCTGGACAAGCTCAAAGTGGTGCGCAAGCTCATTGATGACAGCGGTCATGACATTCGCCTGGAAGTGGACGGTGGTGTCGGTGTGAACAATATCGGCGAGATCGCCAGGGCAGGGGCAGACATGTTTGTCGCCGGCTCTGCCATCTTCGGTAGCGATGACTATGCCGCCACGATTGCCGAAATGCGCGGGCAACTGGGCAGCTAATGAATCTCGAGCAGTTCCAGGATCTGGCCAGCCAGGGCTACAACCGTATACCGGTTTACCGGGAAATCCTGGCTGACCTGGAAACGCCGCTGGGCACCTACCTGAAACTGGCTCGCGGTCCCTACAGTTATTTCCTGGAGTCTGTCCAGGGCGGCGAGAAGTGGGGGCGTTATTCCATTATTGGCCTACCCTGCAGAACCCTGCTGAAAGTCAGCGGAAAACATCTGACCGTGGAAACTGACGGGGAAGTGGTCGAGTCCGTTGATTCCCGTGACCCCTTTGAATTTATCGAAACCTACCAGCAGCGTTTCCGGGTAGCCGAACCTGAAGAGCTGCCGCGCTTCAATGGCGGCCTGGTAGGTTACTTCGGTTATGACACGGTCCGCTATGTTGAACATCGCGTGGCAGATACGGCACCGCCAGACAACGTCAATACGCCTGACATCATTCTCATGTTGTCCGAGGAAGTGGTGGTTTTTGACAACCTGCGTGGCAAGATGATGCTGATGATGTATGCCGATCCGGCCAATGAAGGGGCCTTTGAGCAGGCCAGTGCACGGCTGGATGAACTGGCGGCCAAGCTGGATACCCCGTTGCAGATGGATGTCCTGAAAAGTGACCGCGACGTTGGCGAGGACGATTTTGTTTCCAGTTTCGGTCAGGAAGCTTTCGAAACCGCCGTGGACAAGATCAAGGATTACATCGTCGCCGGTGACGTCATGCAGGTGGTGCTCGCACAGCGCATGAGCCTGCCTTACGAAGGTGAGGCTATCAATGTCTACCGCGCCCTGCGCCAGCTCAATCCCTCGCCCTACATGGTGTTCATGGACATGGGGGATTTCCATATTGTCAGCGCCTCACCGGAAATCCTGGCCCGCGTGGAAGACGGCAAGGTCACGGTACGGCCCCTGGCAGGTACCCGCCGCCGCGGCCGGACCGAGGAAGAAGACCTGGCCCTGGAAGCCGAACTGCTGGCTGACGAAAAGGAAATTGCCGAGCATTTGATGCTCATCGACCTGTCCCGCAACGATTCCGGCCGGGTATCGAAAACCGGTACGGTTGAAGTCACCCGGCAGATGTTCGTGGAGCGTTATTCCCATGTCATGCATATCGCCTCGAACGTGGAAAGCGAACTGGCCGAGGACCGCACCGCGCTGGATGTGCTCAAGGCAACCCTGCCTGTCGGCACGCTCAGTGGTGCACCGAAGGTGCGGGCCATGGAAATCATCGATGAATTCGAGCCGGTGAAACGCGGCGTCTACGGCGGGGCCATGGGTTACCTGTCCTGGAATGGCAACATGGATATGGCCATTGCCATTCGCACCGCGGTAATCAAGGACAGTACACTGTATATCCAGGCCGGTGCCGGCATCGTGGCCGATTCAGTACCGGCCCTGGAATGGAAAGAAACCATGAACAAGGCCCGGGCCATGTTTCACGCGGTTAAACTGGCGGAAGAAGGTTTATAACACCATGCTGCTGATGATCGACAACTACGATTCCTTCACCTACAACCTGGTGCAGTACTTTGGTGAACTGGGCGTGGATATTCGCGTGTTTCGCAATGACGAAATCGGTGTAGATGACATTGCCGACATGGCGCCTGACCAGATTGTGATCTCACCAGGGCCCTGTACCCCCACCGAGGCCGGTATCTCCGTGGCCACCATCAAAACGTTCGCCGGCAAGATTCCCATCCTGGGTGTGTGTCTTGGCCACCAGAGTATTGGCGAGGCCTTTGGTGGCAATATCATTCGTGCCAAGCGTGTCATGCATGGCAAAATTTCGGCCATCCACCACGAGGGCAAGGGTGTGTTCAGTAACCTGGCCAATCCCTTCAATGCCACGCGCTATCACTCACTGGTCATTGAGCAGGACAGCTTGCCGGAATGCCTGGAGGTGACCGCCTGGACGGAAAATGATGATGGCTCCATGGAAGAAATCATGGGCGTACGTCACAAGAACCTGGCCGTGGAAGGCGTCCAGTTCCATCCCGAATCCATTCTCAGTGAACACGGTCACCAGATGTTGAAAAACTTCCTGGACGCCAGCGCATAGACACCATGAACCAGGCCACCATTCTCAAGAAGATACTGGATCGCAAGGCAGAAGAAATTGCCGAACGCAAAGTGTTTGCACCGCTGTCCGATCTGGAATCGGCAGCGAGAACGGCTGACCCTTGTCGCGGTTTTGCCAGCGCCCTGATGGAGCGCATCAACCATAAACGCCCGGCGGTTATCGCAGAAATCAAGAAAGCCTCACCCAGCAAGGGGCTCATTCGGGAAGATTTCGAGCCGGCCGCAATTGCCGAAAGTTATGCCGATAATGGCGCCGCCTGTTTGTCGGTCCTGACTGACAGGGATTTCTTCCAGGGTGAGGAAGCCTACCTGCAACAGGCCAGGGCGGCCTGTAAATTGCCGGTAATTCGCAAGGATTTCATGATCGATCCCTGGCAGGTGGCAGAATCCCGGGCCATTGGGGCAGACTGCATACTGTTGATCGTCGCGGCACTGGAGGCTGCGCAAATGCAGGAACTGGCCGCTGCGGCCCTTGCCTACAACATGGACTTCCTCGTCGAGGTACATAACCGGGAAGAGCTTGACCTGGCCCTGTCGCTGGATGCGAACCTGGTCGGGATTAACAACCGTGACCTGCACACATTCAAAACCAGTCTCGATGTCACTTACGACCTGCTGCCCCATATACCCGAGGGCACTGCCGTGGTCACTGAAAGCGGCATTCATATCCGTGAGGACGTGGAAGAGATGCTCTCTCACGGGGTATACGGATTCCTGGTGGGTGAGTCCTTCATGCGCGCGGCCGAGCCCGGCGAGAAACTCAAGGAGCTGTTTTTCAATGGCTAAGCCGGGCGAAACGGGACTCACGCGGGTCATCTCCGCGACCTATAATTCCCTGCGCGGCTTACGCGACTGCTGGAAAAACGAAGCGGCTTTTCGCCAGGAAGTGATGTTGTGCGTGGTACTGGTACCCCTTGGACTTTACCTGGGTGAGGGTGGTGTGGAAAAAGCCATCCTGGTCAGCGTCTGCTTTCTGGTGCTGATCGTGGAGATTCTGAATTCCGGCATTGAAGCGGCCATTGATCGCATCGGCCACGAGCACCATGAATTATCCGGCCTGGCCAAGGACCTGGGCAGTGCGGCGGTGTTTATCAGCCTGGCCCTGGTCGGCATTACCTGGGCGCTTATCCTGTTTTTCTAATTGGCGGGCCTGGCAGTTTTCCCTGCCTGCTGTGGCCGGTTTCTCGTCCTCATGCAGGTCTGCATACAGCTTGAGCAGGTCCTGCAACTCACCTATTTCGATTTCTCGACTATCCATGCCCTGCATTATGAGGCTTGCAATGGAACTGAAAAAGTCAGAATTGAGTAGGCCGAAAGAGGCCGCAGGCCGTCATCCGGCAAGGCATCCAGCGGATGCCCGAATATCAAGAGTTACGAGGGGTGGTTAGTCATGGGCTGAAAGTAGCCGCAGACCGTCTCCGACAGGATTATTGAAATTGAGTTCCAGAACACGGTGGCTGGATACTAACGGGTACCGTACACCACGATAGTTTTGCCGTGTACTTCGATCAGTCCCTGTTCTTCCAGGTCCTTGAGCACGCGTCCGGCCATTTCCCTGGAGCAATTGACGATGCGTCCCAGTTCCTGGCGGGTGATCTTGATCTGCATGCCTTCAGGATGGGTCATGGCGTCAGGTTCCTTGCTCAGCTCCAGCAGGGTGCTGGCTATACGGCCGGTGACATCCAGGAAGCTGAGGTCGGCAACACGCTTGGTAGTGCTGCGCAGGCGGTGAGCCATTTGCTCGCCAATGGTGTAAAGGATTTCAGGGTGCTGGCGGGTGTAATCACTGAAATTGGCGTAGGAAATTTCAGCCAGTTCACATTCGGTCTTGGTACGCACACAGGCACTGCGCGCTTCCTGGTCTTCAAACAGGCCCATTTCACCAAAAAAGTCGCCGGGATTGAGGTAGGCAATGACTGCTTCCTTGCCATCTTCATCCTCAAGAACTATAGAGACGGAACCCGTGACAATGTAGTAGAGGGTTTCACACTTGTCACCTTCGTGGATGATAGTGGTTTTGTTTGGGTATTTGCGCCGATGGGAGTGACTGAGAAAATTTTCCAGGTCCCGTATATGCGGCGTGATTGCCATCAATACCATCCAATGTATCCTCGTTACTTGGTTAACCTGCAATTGCATACCACACTTTTGCAGGGTGATCTATTTATTAGACTCAAAATTGATCGCCAATTCAAATAGTTCCATCAAGACGGACAGAAAGCAGTATGGGATAATGCGGGCCCTGTTTTACAGTCCTTGTTTCAGGAGCAACCACAAGATGAAAGCAACGATTACCTGGCTCGAAGATGCCATGTTTGAAGGAGAATCCGGCAGCGGTCACAAGGTGATCATGGATGGCCCGGAAAATGCCGGCGGCAAAAACCGTGGCCTTCGGCCCATGGAAATGCTGTTAATGGGCATGGCTACCTGTTCCGCGTTTGATGTGGTCAATATTCTGAAAAAATCGCGCCAGCAGGTAGAGGACTGTGTGACTGAAGCGGATGCTGTTCGGGTTGATGCCGTGCCTGCGGTGTTTGAAAGCATACACCTGTTGTTCAAGGTCAGGGGCAAGAACCTGGACCCGGCCAGGGTGAAACGGGCAGTGGAACTCTCAGCAGAGAAATATTGCTCTGCCTCCATCATGCTGGGCAAAGGCGGCGTGAAAATCACCCATGACTTCACTATCGAGGAAAGCGGGACCGCATGAATGTAGGCCGGAAATGGCCGCAGGCCATCTCCGGCGTGATGAAACCGGTCTGCTAGAGCCGGTAAGTGACCTGTTTCATGACAGCTGCCATGACATTCATGGCGCTTTTTACAGGTAGTGGCAACTCGGCCGCACCTGCTGCCTCGGCCGTCACGGCATGACGACCTTCATCTTCGAGCATCTGTGACAAAATGGCTTCGCTGCGTTCATCCTGTTCTGGCAGCCTGCCCAGGTGATCCTGCAGGTGGGCACACACCTGGTGTTCGGTTTCTGCAACAAATCCCAGGCTCCAGCGATCACCGGCCAGACCGGCCAGGGCACCCAATCCGAACGACATGCCATACCAGACAGGGTTCAACAGGCTGGGACGGGATTCGAGCTCATCAAGACGCTGTTCACACCAGTTCAGGTGATCAATTTCCTCTTTCGCCGCCAGGTTCATGCTCTCACGCACCTCCGGCAATCTGGCCGTCAATGCCTGTCCCTGGTACAGCGCCTGGGCGCAGACTTCACCGGTGTGATTAATACGCATCAGGCCGGCAACATGTTTTCGGTCGGTTTCTTCCAATTCGACAGTATCCTTTTCAACAGCAGGGCTGGTGCGCAGGGCAGTGACGCTGCCGGGGACGAGGGTTTTCAGGGCGGAGTCGAATTGGGTTATCAGGTTGTCTAGAAGGGTTTGCATAGGGGGATTTTAACAGAATTGTGAAAATTACGATAAAGGGATAAAACGATAAAACGATAAAAAGGGTTCGTGGATATGTTCAGGATTTCAGTAGGCGGTAATCACTATTTGACAGAATAAAACATTAAAGCTCTCGACAAACCCGGACGGCTTGCCCTTTATCGTTTTATCCCTTTATCGTTTTATCGTCCCTTTCCCGCGCCACAGCGCGGTAACCAATATCCCCCCGATAATACATCCCCTCCCAGGACACCTGGCTGACCAGCTCATATGCCCGGGCCTGCGCCTGCGTAACGTCATCTCCCAAAGCCGTTGCGCAAAGTACGCGACCGCCATTGGTGACAATCGTATCACCCTCTGTGCGTGTGCCGGCGTGGAAGATTTTGCTGTGGGGTGAGTTTGAATCGCTTTCCAGGCCGCTGATGACTTTGCCTTTGTCGTAGGCTTCCGGGTAACCACCTGCGGCCAGGACAACGCCCAGGCAGGCGCGGGCATCGAATTCGATGGTGGTGTTATCCAGGGTGCCTGCCAGGGCGGCCTGGCAGAGTTCAACCAGGTCGGATTGCAGGCGCATCATGATGGGCTGGGCTTCCGGGTCGCCAAAACGGCAGTTGTATTCCACCACGCGTGGTGAACCATCCGGGGCAATCATCAGCCCGGCATACAGGAAGCCGACATAGGTATTGCCCTCGGCAGCCATGCCATTGACGGTCGGCATGATGACTTCTTTCATGACGCGGTCATGGATCTCCTGGCTCACTACCGGAGCCGGGGAATAGGCACCCATGCCACCGGTGTTGGGTCCCTTGTCGCCGTCGTCGCGGGCCTTGTGGTCCTGGGATGTGGCAAAGGGCAGGGCATGACTGCCGTCCACCAGGGCAATGAAGCTGGCTTCTTCACCCTGCATGAATTCTTCAATGACGACACGATGGCCGGCATCACCAAAACTGTTGCCCGAGAGCATGTCGCGAATGGTGGCCTCGGCTTCTTCCTGGGTCTGGGCAATGATGACGCCCTTTCCCGCCGCCAGGCCGTCAGCCTTGATGACGATGGGCGTGCCCTGTGACCTGGCATAGGCGATTGCCGCATCTGCATCGGTAAAGTTTTCATAGGCCGCGGTGGGAATATTGTGCCTGGCCAGGAAATCCTTGGTGAATGCCTTGGAGCCTTCCAGTTGGGCGGCACCCTGCGAGGGACCAAAGCAGGCCAGGTCCTGCGCCTGGAAAAAATTCACGATGCCATCGACCAATGGTGCTTCGGGCCCAATGATGGTCAGGCCGACGTGATTGGTTTTGGCGAAGTCAGCCAGTGCGTCAAAGTCGCTGATGTCCAGGTTGATGTTCCTGATACCGGGTTCACCGGCTGTTCCGGCATTACCGGGTACCACGAAGACCTGGTCTACCTGTGGTGACTGTGCACTTTTCCAGGCCAGGGCATGTTCACGTCCGCCACTGCCGATAATCAATACGTTCATAACTCACCTGTTTTCAGGGACATGGAACAAGGGGCAAAGGGACAAGACGGCTTCGATTGCCCCCTTGTCCCCTGTCTCTTGTTCCTTGCACCTATTAATTAATGCCTGAAATGGCGCATTCCGGTAAACACCATCGCCATCCCTGCTTCATCGGCTGCCTTGATGACATCCTCGTCACGCATGGCACCACCGGGCTGGATGACAGCTGTAATACCCACCGAGGCAGCCGCTTCGATGCCGTCCGGAAAGGGGAAGAAGGCATCGGAGGCCATGACAGAGCCTGTCACCTGCAGGCCTTCGTCAGCCGCCTTGATATTGGCAATCTTCGCACTGTAAACGCGGCTCATCTGGCCGGCGCCAATGCCGATGGTCTGGTTGTCCTTGACGTAAACGATGGCGTTGGACTTGACGAATTTCACGACCTTCCAGGCAAACAGGAGGTCACGGATTTCATCTGCCGAGGGCTGGCGTGCACTGACTATTTTCAGGTCGGATTCGACAATCACGCCCTGGTCGGTATTCTGCACCAGCAGGCCGCCGTTGACCCGTTTCATGTCCAGCGATGGTGCGGGTTCATCAGGCCACTGGCCGCATACCAGCAGGCGCAGGTTTTCCTTGCTGGCCAATACCTGGGCCGATTCTTTCGATGCTGCTGGAGCAATCACCACTTCAGCGAACTGGCGTTCGACAATGGCCTTGGCCGTGTCGGCATCCAGGTTCCGGTTAAAGGCAATGATGCCGCCAAAGGCTGAGGTGGGATCAGTCTGGTAGGCCTTCTCGTAGGCTTCCAGGATAGTGGCCCCGCTGGCTACACCACAGGGATTAGCATGCTTGACGATGACACAGGCTGGCTCATCATAACTTTTCACACATTCAAGAGCCGCGTCAGTGTCATTGATATTGTTGAAAGACAGCTCTTTGCCCTGCAACTGTGTAGCAGTAGAGATGGAGTTTTCCTTCGCGCCGGTCTCGACATAAAATGCCGCCTGCTGATGGGGGTTTTCACCGTAGCGCATGCCCTGTTTCTTCATGAACTGGGTATTGAAGGTGCGTGGAAATTCCTCGGCGACGCCTTCGTTGTTTCGGCTTCCCAGGTAGTTGGCAATGGCGCCGTCGTACCGGGCGGTATGTTCAAAAGTTGACACGGCAAGGTCGTAACGCGTAGTGGCACTGATTTGGCCGTCGTTGGCTTTCAGCTCATCAATCACACGCCCGTAGTCACCGGGGTTGACCACAACGGTTACCCAGGCATGGTTCTTGGCGGCTGCACGCAGCATGGTGGGTCCGCCGATATCGATGTTTTCGATAGCCGTGGGCAGGTCACAATCGGGTTTGGCGACAGTGGCCTGGAAGGGGTAGAGATTCACCACCACCATGTCGATGGGCGGAATATCATGCTCTTTCATGACCGCATCATCCTGGCCGCGGCGGGCAAGAATGCCGCCATGGACTTTCGGGTGCAGGGTTTTTACCCGGCCATCCATCATTTCGGGAAAGCCGGTATAGGCTGATATTTCAGTTACGGGAATACCGGCCTCACTGATCTGGCGGAAGGTGCCGCCGGTGGATAACAGCTCTACGCCGAGCTCAAAGAGGTCCCTGGCAAAATCGGTAATGCCGGTTTTGTCAGAGACGGAGATGAGCGCCCTGCTGACAGGAGTTGGGTTCTGCGCATTCATTGCAGTGTGTTTCCGCTTAAGTGTTTATGGACAGGAAGGAGGACAGGCTAGTTGAGCATGCCGTACTTCTTCAGTTTTTTACGCAGTGTACCGCGATTCAGTCCCAGCATGGCCGAGGCCTTGCTCTGGTTACTGCGGGTATGTTGCATGACTGTCTGCAACAGTGGTGCCTCGACTTCCGATAGCACGAGGTCGTACAGGTCGCTTATATTTTCATGGTCGACCTTGTCGAAATACTCGGTGAGGGAGGAAGCGACACATTGTCGCAATGTCTGTTTCTGGGTTGTGGCCCCGGGCTGTACTTCATTGTCTGTGGCATCAGCTTTGCTAGGTTGAAAATTTACCGACTCATTCAGGAAATTACTCATGCTGCCAGTTCCTTTAACATTTGTTTTTGTTGTTTTTCAGTCAGGTGGTTGAACACGCGATCGAGCGCGTGAATTTGGGCTTCGCAGTCTTCCAGGGCGTTGAAGTCCTTGCGCCAGGCAGGCAACTGTTCGGCCAAATCCGGTTGCAGGCGGCCCGCCAGTTTGCCCAGGTACCAGGCGGTGTGTTTACGGGCAAAGAAGACTCCTTTGACACTGCCATAAAAGTCATGGATGTCGCAAAGATGGTTACGCACAATGTGGTGAAGTTCATCCAGGGACAGGGCAGGCGCACGGGTGCCGTGTTCCAGGTAGTGATTGATCTCATGGAACAGCCAGGGACTGCCCTGGGCACCCCGGCCAATCATGAGGCCGTCGGCACCGGTGTAATCGAGAATTTCCCTGGCCCGGGAGGCGCTGGTGATATCGCCATTGGCAAATACCGGTATGGTCACAGCCTGCTTGATGGCGGCAATGGTGTCGTATTCCACCTCCCCGCGAAAAGCGCAGGCACGAGTGCGGCCATGCACTGCCAGTGACTGGATGCCACAGGCTTCGGCCAGCCTGGCAATCTCAACCCCGTTGCGGTTCTCGGGGTCCCAGCCGGTACGAATTTTCAGGGTTACAGGAATATCCACTGCTGCGACCACAGACTCCAGGATTTCCCTGACCAGTTTGGGGTACTGCAGCAAAGCCGAGCCAGCAGAACGCTTGAGCACTTTCTTGGCCGGGCAACCCATATTGATGTCGATGACCTGGGCGCCTTCATCCGCATTGAGCTGCGCAGCCTGGGCCATCATCAAGGGATCGGCACCGGCAATCTGGACGACCCGGGGCTGTTCCTCATTGTCATGGCAGCGGCGCAGGCGGGATTTGTCCCGGGACCATAACTTCACATTGGAAGTCACCATTTCCGAGGGGGTGAGGGCGGCGCCGAATTGCCGGCAAAGTTTACGAAAGGGTTGGTCAGTCACTCCCGCCATGGGGGCGAGGGCCAAACGCGAATCCAGTGTGTAAGGACCGATTTGTATCACTGACATGGCTACTCTGTTGATTTTTTTTAGAGGCTAATGGTACAAGATTTTGGCGTGGTTTCTAAGGGGGTGAGGCAGCTTTTGAGCTGATTTTCAGCTCAGTTGATGCAGGACATCAGGGATTGCGAAAAACCAGGGAGTAGCCCGTGGCCTCGCTGCCCGGATCGACCAGGTCCAGGCTGACCTGGATGGAGGAGTGGGCGGGCATGTGGGTGAACAACTGCATCTCGTCGGGCATGTATTCATCCGAGGTAAAGACGCGATTGGCCACGATCTGCCCGTCAATGTCGGTGAAATTAAGCTCTACCAGCGGAAAGGGTTGTTCGCGGTTGCGATCATTGCGAAAGATGAAATTCACCTGCAGGGCATCGGCGACATCCGGGTGGCTGCGTACCACCAGCTCCTCGGTGACCAGAGAGGACAGGTCGATAAGCTGGGTATCCGGGCAGGTGGTCAACCTGCACAGCACACCGGTAAGGCCTGTGAAGCGGCGCTCAAGTACCAGGGTGTCGAGATTGAACCAGGCATACTGCAGGCCAAAGGCCAGGATCAGCAGCCCGGAGGCCGCCAGCATGCCGGCACTGCGCATGTTCTGCCACTGCTGGCGAATGTAGGGCAGCTCCACCGGATCCTCATCCAGCACATCCAGGGCTTCGCTGGTTACCGGCTCCAGTGAGTCTTCGTTCCGAAGGTTGGTCAGGTGACTGCGTATTTCCGCCTTCTCGTCGGTACCGGCATAGTTCTCGTCCTGCGCGGTGTTGTCAGTGAAGGATTTGCGGAAAGACTGGAACCAGGCCATGGTCTGGGCGCCAAGCCCGGCTGCCGGAATGTCTTCGCTGGCCACCACGTCGGGTACCAGGGTGGGAATGCTGCCGGATTTTTCCGGTACGATCACCGCCGTCCTGGGAGCAGCGGGTTGCACCGGAAACTGTTCCCCTTCGGGAATGGCATCCGGCGGTAATGCCTCGTCATCTTCGTCGGCTTCCAGTTCAGCCGTGTCCAGGTCATCCTCAACGGGGGTGACAGGTTCATCCCAGAGGGCGGGGTCGTTTTCCAGGGCTTCGTCTACCGCAGATTGTTTCGGCAGGACATGATCTACGGAAAAACTGGTAATAGAGTAGCCCGTGGGATTGAGCAGTCCGCCGTAGGCCGGCTTTTCATCGGGTGAATCAGGCTCCCAATCATCGGCAACCTCCTCTTCCTCTGCCAGTGCCGTATCTGGCTCATCCAACCCGGGTTCCGGCATCCCGGGCTCAGTCTCAGGTGGTACGCTGTCTGCGCGGAAGGCCTCTTCTGCTTCCCAGGAGGAAAAGGCAGCCTCCTGTGCCGTCCCCTGATCGTGAGCTGCGCCACGGTCATCGTGCTGGAAGGCTTCCTCGTCATCAGAAGCTTCATCCAGGCTTTCATCCAGGGCTTCATGGTTGTTCCAGTCGTCCTGTTCTGTCAGTGCTTCATCAAAGTCGCCGTTTTCGGTGTTGTCATCCAGATCCTCAACAGGTTCTTCGTCATCGTCATCGTCGTCATCAGCTACATCGTCAAAGTCGCCAGGTTCATCCTCGCTATCGTTCTCGTCCACCAGGCCATCGCCCCATGCCGGTTCGCTGTCATCAAACTCATCGTCATCGTACGTATCGGTAGTGTCGGGCAGCGAGGCTTCTTCGTCATTGATTTCCCAGCCAGGCGCATGGGCTTCGCTCAAGGGTTCGGTATGGGCAGCCGAGGAGGGAAAGTCGGCACTATATTCGGGAGCGGATTGCTGACGCGAGGCAGGCGTGGGCCTGTCCTTGAGAATGACCCGGTGCTGGGTGGCCAGGAAGACTTCCATGCAGGAGCCGCACCTGACCACGCCACTGGCAATCTGCAACTGGGCGTCACTGACCTTGAAGGTGGTCTGGCAGAAAGGGCACTGGGTAAGCAGTTGTGACATGGATAATCAGGACTCGGGTTTGCGGTTCATTCTACCCTGATTGCGGGTTTTTTCAGTGCTGCGAATCACGCTTGCCTTCCAGGCGCGTCCAGTCTCCCTGGTAAACCGGTTCAGCCAGGTCAAACCAGGGAGCATAGGCCGCCATGACTTCCTCGGCCTGTTCCCGCAATATGCCGGACAGCAGGATGGTGCCTTGTGGGCGAACCATGGCCGCCAGGTAAGGGGCCAGTGACACCAGTGGTCCGGCCAGGATATTGGCCAGCACGATATCGGCGGCGGCCTGGCTGCCGTCAGCCAGGGCATTGGCAAAATCCTTTGGCAGGTATACCGGGAAACGCTCGTGCGCCAGTGTGTTCTTGTCACAGTTATCGTGAGTGGCGGTCAGGGCCTGGGGATCATTGTCCACGCCGCTGACACTGTCTGCTCCCAGCAACAGGGCGGCAATACCCAGGATGCCGGAGCCGCAGCCATAGTCGATCACGTGCCTGCCAGCCAGGTCGGCCGTGGCTAGCCATTCCAGGCACATGGCTGTCGTGGGATGTGTGCCGGTGCCAAAGGCCAGTCCCGGGTCCAGTTCCATGATGACTTGCCTGCCCGAGCCTTCGCCAGTGTTGATTTGCATGCCGCTGGGGCAGACCCAGAGGGTGTCGCCGAAACACATGGGCTTGTAATCATCGAGCCAGGCGCGTTCCCAGTCCTGGTCTTCAAGACGAGACAAGAGGCAAGAGGCAAGAGGCAAGTCGGGCAGGTTTTCGGCCAGTAGCTGTTTTAAATTTTCTTCTGACGTATCGGCAGAAAAAAGGCCGACCACTGTGACCAGGTTCCAGATCGGGGTTTCGCCGGGGCCGGGTTCGAAGATGGGTTGGTCTTCAGAGTCGGTGAGAGTGACAGAAAGGGCGCCGGCGGCCAGCAGGACGTTCTCTACGGTCTCGGCCTGGTCAGCATTGACGGGAATCTGTACTTGCAGCCAGGCGATGACGAAGTCTCCTTGTAACCAGGAACGCCGGTTAATGCTTCTTGAGCATTTTTTCCAGGTAGTGAATGTTGGCGCCGCCTTTCCTGAAGCCGTCGTCTTTCATGATGCGGCTTTGCAGGGGGATATTGGTGACGATGCCATCGACCAGCATTTCTTCCAGGCCGTTTTGCATGCGCCCGATGGCAACCTGGCGGTTGGGTCCGAAGCTGATCAGCTTGGCGATCAGCGAATCATAATGGGGTGGCACGGTGTAGCCGCTGTAGATATGGGAGTCAACGCGAATACCGTTGCCGCCGGGTGAATGGTACAGGTTGACCTTGCCCGGGCTTGGCATGAAGGTTTCCGGATGCTCGGCATTGATGCGGCACTCGATGGCATGGCCGATGATCTCGATGTCTTCCTGTTTCACCGACAGGCCCAGGCCGGCAGCAATGCGCAACTGCTCGCGCACGATATCGATGCCGGTTACGCGTTCGGTGACCGGGTGCTCCACCTGCAGGCGTGTATTCATTTCAATGAAATAGAATTCGCCGTCTTCATAGAGAAATTCCAGTGTGCCCGCACCGCGGTATTTCATGTCCTGGCAGGCCTTGATGCAGGAATCCATGATGGCCTGGCGTGCTTCCGGCTTGATGCCGGGCGCCGGGGCTTCTTCCACCACCTTCTGGTGGCGGCGCTGCATGGAGCAGTCGCGGTCGCCCAGGCAGATGGCGTTGCCCTGGCCGTCACCGATGACCTGGATTTCCACGTGGCGCGGATTGCCCAGGAATTTTTCCAGGTAGACCACGTCGCTGCCGAAATAGGATTTGGCTTCCTGCTGCGTCACCTGGATGGATTTGATCAGTTCTCCGGCATTGGGTACCACGCGCATGCCGCGTCCACCACCACCGGCAGCGGCCTTGATCATCACCGGGTAACCGATTTTCTCCGCCAGCGCGAGGATTTCCTTTTCGTCGGAGCCAAGCGGGCCGTCAGAGCCAGGCACAGTTGGCACACCTGCCTTGCGCATGACTTCAATGGCAGACACCTTGTCGCCCATGGAGCGAATAGTTTCAGGTGTCGGGCCGATAAAAATAAAACCGCATTGTTCCACCTGTTCGGCAAAGTCGGCGTTTTCCGACAGGAAACCGTAACCGGGATGCACGGCATCGGCGTTGGTCAGTTCCATGGCACTGATCAGGGCAGGCACATTCAGGTAACTGTCGGTGGAAGAGGGTGGGCCGATACACACGGATTCGTCCGACAGCCTGACATGCATCAGATCGCGGTCAGCGGTGGAGTGAACGGCAACGGTCTTGATGCCCATTTCGCGGCAGGCCCGCAGGACTCGCAGGGCAATTTCACCACGGTTTGCTATGAGTACTTTTTCCAGCATTGATTTACCAGTTGTAACGCGTAACGTTGTGAGCCATTGGCATCAAGGGTGATGCCGTGACTACAGGATTCGACAGCTGTTTTTCATGCAACAGTTGTCAGGAAATAACGACCAGCGGCTGGTCAAATTCAACGGGTTCACCGTCTTCCACCAGTATGGCTTCGATGGTCCCGGCCTTGCCGGCCTCGATCTGGTTCATCATTTTCATGGCCTCAATGATGCAGATGACATCACCGGCCTTCACCTGCTGGCCGACTTCCACGAAAGGCTTGGAGGTGGGCGAAGGGGAACGGTAAAAGGTGCCTACCATGGGCGATTTAACCGCATCACCCTTGAAGCTGTCGCCACCGGCAGTATTGTCCGCGGCTTCGGCTGCCGGCGCGGCAGGCGCAGGGGCGGCTGCAGGCGCAGGGGCTGCCATGTATTGCGGCATCACGGGAGCGCTGGTGGAGGCGCGGCTGATCCTGACGGCTTCCTCGCCTTCCTTGATTTCTATTTCAGCCACATCGGAAGCTTCAAGCAGTTCAATAAGTTTTTTTACTTTTCTGATATCCATGATGAATGGTCTTACCTGGTTCGATGAAAATTGATTGGGATGTTGTTCATTACACGTTCATACGTTACAACGCACAATTGGTCCGGCATGACAGGACCTGTCACTGGTTCGGTCTTTTATTCAATCCGGGCAATGGCTGCAGCAAGGGCCAGTTCATAGCCTTGCGGTCCCATGCCAACAATACTGCCGACCGCGACATCGCTGAGAAAGGAGTGCTTTCGAAACTCCTCTCTGGCATGTACATTCGACAGGTGGATTTCAATAAAGGGAATCTCTACAGCCAGCAGTGCATCTCTCAAGGCCACACTGGTATGCGTGAACGCTGCAGGGTTAATGAGAATAAAACTGACCCCTTCCTTTCTGGCTTCATGGATTCGGTCGATAATCTCCGCTTCCGCATTGCTTTGCAGGAACCCGATAGTGTGCCCGGCAGCCTCGCACTGCGTTGTCAGCCTGGCATTGATATCCTCCAGGGTGAGGGAGCCGTAGATTTCCGGTTCCCTGCTGCCGAGCAGGTTCAGGTTGGGGCCATTGATTACCAGTATGGAAGCCATGATCTTGAAACTTGTGTCACCGTATAAGGAGAACGTATTGTAGCTGATATTGACACGTTATTGGGAGGGTAAATGCACACTTTCCTCGTTTAAACGACATTTGCTGCATTTTGCAGACGATAGCCTCAATTTCAGAACACTTTTTTGTCCCGGGCAGAGCAAAAACAGGGACTAACAAGCACGCTTCTTCACGTTAGCGTCACTTTTATCGAATATATAGAAATTTAACGACATCTTAGCGAATTTTAACGTATTTTGTGATTAATAGAATCCTTTCACTTCTACCCGCCAGCTTGTTGCTAGCCGAGAGTCTCGCCAGCGCACAGACCAGCACGCCAGTGATCGAGATTGTCGGGGCAGATGACCAGCTGGCCGACAATATCCGCAATCACCTGCGCATTGGTCGTGAAGCGTGCGATACGCCCCTGGCACGCCTGGAGCGATTACGTTCACAGGTGACTGCCAACGTGGTGCGTGCAGGCCAGGCCCTGGGCTATTACCGGCTTTCGGAAAGCACCCGCTTTGAACAGGGCGAAGGCTGCTGGCAATTACAGATCACAGTGACGCCCGGAGACCGCATGATGGTTTCTGAAGTAAGTATCGACTTACCTGAAAGGGCAGGCATACAGGAAGTATTCGGTGACGTGGTGGCCGATTTGCCGGAACTGGCAGATGCGCCCTTGCACCACGGCCGCTATGAGTCCGTCAAGAATGCCCTGAGCGCGGCAGCCGTGGAAAATGGCTTCTTTGGGGCCAGCTTTGAGCGCGCGGAAATCCGGGTCGACATGGATGCTTACACCGCGGCCATTGATATCGCTTTTGAGCCGGGGACACGCTACAACTTTGGGGAGATACGCGTGCAGCCGGTGCCCGGCTTTTCGACAGCTTTTATCGACAGCCTCATTCTGCTGGCACCCGGACAGCCTTACAGCAGCAGTGATCTGCTGGAACAGCGAGCGCAACTCGACGACACCCAGTATTTTCGGCAGATAACCATCACGCCGCAGCTGTCCTCGGCAACGAACCAGTCTGTCCCTGTCGATGTCATCCTGGTGCCCCGCTTGCGCCATGCCTATTCCACGGGCATTGGCTTTACCACGGATACCGGCCCTCGTGTTCGGGCGGCCTATGAAAACCGTTACATCAATACCCGCGGGCATCGTTTTGACAGTGACCTGGCGCTATCCAGCGTGCGCTCGCAGGCCAACATGGGCTATACCATTCCGCTGAATGAACCGTTGACCACCAATCTGAAATTCAATACCGGTTACATCACTGAAAATACCGACACCTACGACAGTGACCGTTTCAAGTTGGAGGCCGCCTACCTGCGGGAATCATCCTCGGGCTGGCTGGAAACCTGGTCGGTGGACTACCTGCGTGATGATTATGTGCTGGATGCGCAGGAAGACACGTCAACACTGGCCATGCCGGGTTACAGCCTGGCCAAGACCGCGACCGATGATTTCATCAATCCCAGCAAGGGCTGGCGCCTGTTCGGCCAGATTCGCGGTGCCACGGACAGCGTGATTTCCACGACCAGCTTTGTGCAGTTGTATGCCAGCGGCAAGGGGATCATTTCCATTGGGCCCGGCCGCTTCCTCACCCGCTTTAAGGCAGGCACCACCTGAATCGATGATGCCCAGGAACTGCCTGCGTCCCTGCGTTACTTTGCTGGTGGTGACCAGAGTATTCGCGGCTACAAGTACCAGTCCCTGGGTCCGCGCGATGACAACGAGGAAGTCATCGGTGGCAAGCATTTGCTGGTGGGCAGTGTCGAGTACGATTTTCCGGTGAGCAACAACTGGCGTGCCGCCATGTTCTATGACGGTGGTAATGCCTTTTCCTCGGAAGAGTTTGACTGGAAACAAAGCGTGGGCATCGGCGTGCGCTGGATGTCGCCCATTGGCCCAATTCGCGCTGACCTGGCCCATGCTCTCAGTGATGAAGGGGGTTTTCGCCTGCATATCACCATGGGGCCTGACCTGTAATGTTGCCACTGCTGCGCAAAATTTTATTCAGGTCGCTGTACAGCCTGCTTTTTCTGGCCGGGTTGGTGTTGTTTGCAGCACTGGTGCTGACGGGGACAGAAGGCGGAACGGCCTTTGTCCTGCGAGCAGCGCTGGACAGGGCGCAGCAGGGAAGCTCCCTGCGCATCGATGCCGGCGAAATCAACGGGACCTTCCTGGGTGATCTTGAATTGCAGCAACTCAATGTGCGCGATACTGCCACAGGCTTGCGTGTCAATGCAGAATCCCTGGCGCTGTCGCTGGTGGTTGCTGACCTGTTCAGCAGCAAGGTACACCTGAATTATCTGCAGGTCAGGGGCCTGGCCATTACACCACCGACCAGTGGTTCCGATGAGCCGGCCGATACTACAGCCTTGCTCAATACCCTTTTTACCCTGCCGGTGACTGTGGCTGTTGATGACATCAATATCGCGCCATTCACGCTGTCAGGCGAACAGGGACAAACCCTGCAAGCCATAACGGGCACGCTGCAACTGGACAGCAACAGGGCCCAGGTCAATGCGCGACTTGTCCGCGATGAGGCAACCTGGATTGCACCGCAGCTCAGCCTGGCGGCCAATGACTTTACCCTGGATGGCACTGTCTCCTGGGCAGCCCTTGCCAGTGAGCAGCAGGCCAGCGGTACACTGGTTATCAATGGTGACCTGGAGCAATTGCAAGTGCGCCATGACCTGACTGCACCGGTTGCCATAACGACAACTGGTTCTGTAACGACCGGTTTGCTTAACGGAGAGCAGCCGGGTTTCGACCTGACCCATAGCGCCACTGATATCGGGGGCACGCCCTTTGGCTTTCCTGAACTGGAGGATTTCGCCGGGACGTTTACCACAGCAGGCACTACTGACCGGATCAGGCTTTCCGCCGATGCGGCCCTGCGTATGAGCACATTGGGCAATACCGGCATCAACCTGTCTGCGCTGTATGCAGATAACACGCTCGCTATCAATTCCGTAGCCCTGCGTAACAGCGCCTTCGAGTTTGATGCCAACGGTAATGCCGATTTCGATGGCGGCCTGACATTGAACCTGGCCTGGCAATTGCGCAACTTCACTGACGGTGACCTGCTGCCACAGGTGGTACTGGAGAACGTCAATGGTAGTGGTGCTGTCACTATTAGTACCGCGGGTAGTACCGCGGG